>Ga0308394_1000387_pt1 | contig 24541 bp, 16 predicted proteins | sample Hotspr2Sampleme2_FD_202366 | JGI IMG/M metagenome (GOLD analysis project Ga0308394, IMG submission 202366) | Hot spring phototrophic mat microbial communities from Mushroom Spring, Yellowstone National Park, Wyoming, United States - 20050701_me2 ...
TCCAATTAGTTTCAGTAAACTGCGACGGGAGTCGAAGTCTTTGGGATGCAGTTTGAGGTGGTTACTCAATTGGTTGATGCGCCCTGTCAAAAGGGCAATTTGTACCTCTGGCGAGCCAGTGTCTGTACTGTGTCTCTGGTAAAGGGAGAGAATTTCTTTTTTTTGCTCCTGTAGTAGCGGCATAGGGTCGGAATTCTAATACACAGAAAATCTAGCTTAGCACAGTTAGGCTGGGAAAAAACTGGTGCCCCCAGCTCTTTCTGTTTGCCTGTCAGGCGCCTTCTACTATGGTAACGGGGATGGGGCTACTTTCTAGCACAGCCTGGGAGATGGAACCCACTACCACTTGCTCTAGGGGACTGTGCCCACGCTTGCCCATGACAATCCCTGTGGCTCGGTAGGCGGCGGCAGTATTCAGAATAGTAGCTACAGGGGAGCCATCCACTACTAAAAAACGGTGGCGAATGTCTGCTAGCATTTGCCTTACCGTTGCCTCTAGCCACGCCAAGCCCTGGGGATCGTTACTCTGTTGCACATACAGGGCAATAATTTCCCCATCCCCCATGCGGGCTAGCTCGGCAGATTTGGACAATACTACGGGAGCAAGGGAGGAGGTATCCACTGCTACCAGCAGGGTCATTTTCTGTCCTACGGCTACTTTGGTGGGGTCAACGGTGCCTTTTTGCAACAACAGGGGAGCAAAGGTGGGAATTGCCCATGCCCCAAGGGGTGCTGTCACTAGAATTGACAGGGCAGAGATGGCTAGAATTTCCGCCCCACCGTTGATCCCTTGCGCTAGGGGGATAGCACCGATGGCGGCTTGGACTGTGGCTTTAGCAGAGTTGGCAGGCAGAAGAAATAGGCGCTCTTTGGTGTTCCAGTTACTGCCCAAGGTGGAGAGATACCAGCCCAGCGATCGCCCGACCAGAGTGCCCAGACCAATAATCAATAAACCCGCCTGCCAGCTATTGCCCATCACCTCAAGGGGGATGCTGGCTCCCAGTAGAACAAATAGGAAAATTTCGGCAATTTGCCACAGGCTATCAAAACCACTGCGCAACCGCCGAGCAAGGGGACTATCTAGTTGGATTATGAAGAAACCCAGCGCCATTACTGCTAGATAGCCTGAGTAGAACGGGGCTTTGTCGGCAAATTTCACCAACAGTAGCGCAATTACGGCGGTAATTAGGGTGTCTTGGGTGAGATTCTGGGTCCAGTTTTGTTTGGTGAGCAGGGAGATCAGCACTAGTGCGGTCAGCCAGCCAATGCCTACCCCAAAAACGATCTGGCTGAGAACTTGTACAGGGAGGAGCCACAGGTTAGCGGATGCCTGTTGTGCTGAGAAAGCCAGCAGTAAGTTAAATACCAGCAAGAGTAACACATCGGATAGGGCACTGCCTGTGAGAACTGCATCGGGAATGCCTTTGCTCACGCCCCAGCCCAGACTTTTCAGGCGAAGCATGGCAGGGACGATTACGGCGGGGGATTCTGCTCCCAGAATGCAACCTAGCAACAGCCCCGTAGCCCAGTCAAAACCCAATAGCCACACTGCTGACAGGGCGACTGTGCTTGCTTCGCTGATTGCTGGCAGGAACCCAAGGCGCAGTGCTACTGTTCCCTGTTGGCGCAATTTTTCGTAATCTAAACCTAGTCCAGCTTTCATCAGGATCACCATCACAGCGATCGCCCGAAATTCCCCCGCCGATTGAAGTATCCCCTCGGGAATAAACCCGCTCACACTTCTGCCCAACAACATACCCGTACAAACCATGCCCACTAGGGCAGGAATTTGCAAGCGGTAAAATAGGCGACCGACAAAGAAGCCGACCAACAGTATCCCTGCCAAAATCTCCAGCATCAGCTACTGGTGGAGAGACTGCGCCGTTTGGTTACCATGCGGAACGCCTCAATAATATCCCCTTCCTGCCAATCTTGAAACTTGGCAATCCCTACGCCGCATTCAAAACCACTAGCCACTTCCTTGACATCATCTTTCATGCGTCTTAAGGAGTCCAGCGCACCTTCAAAGATCACCTCTTTGTTGCGTCTGATGCGTAGTTTGCAGTTGCGGATCAGCTTACCTGACTGCACATAGCAACCAGCTACTCTGTTAGTTCTGCCCACAGGGAATACCGCCCGCACCTCTGCCACGCCGAGCTGTTCTTCCACTAGTTCAGGTTCCAACAGCCCTTCCATGGCTCCCTGCACATCTTCCAGCAGTTTGTAGATGATGTTGTATTCCCTAATATCCACCCCCAGCTCATCGGCGGAGGCTCTAGCTCCTGTGGCAAGGCTGGTATTAAAGCCCAAGATCACGGCATCGCTGGCGGCGGCAAGGGCTACATCGTTTTCGGTGATCTCCCCAGGGGCGGCGAGCAGAATGCACAACTGTACTTCGTTTTGGGGCAGTTGCTTGAGGGCGGTGGTGATGGCTTCCACTGAACCTTGCACATCCGCTTTGACGATGATATTTAGCTCCTTGAGATTGCCTTCCTGCGCCTTAGCAGAGGCTGAACTGAGACTAATGCGGCGGGAGGCAAGGGCTTGCAGACGGTTCTGACGGCTTTGGTTGGCGCGTTCGCTGGCAACGGCTCTCGCCTGTTTTTCATCCAGAAACACCTCAAACTCATCCCCCGCATCGGGAAGTTCACTCAAACCCAACACTTGCACAGCAAAGGAAGGGGAGGCACTCTCCACCCGATTGCCGCGGTCATCGATCATGGCGCGCACCCGTCCGAAGACTGATCCCGCTACTATCACATCCCCAAGTCTGAGGGTGCCGTTTTGCACCAACAGGGTGGCTACGGGTCCTTTGGCTTTGTCGAGGTGGGCTTCAATAATTGTGCCTTTGGCAGGACGGTTGGGGTTGGCATAGAGGTCTTCTACTTCGGCGACCAACAAAATCATTTCCAACAGGGTGTCTAGGTTTTCCCCTTTGAGAGCACTGACAGGCACCATGATGGTGTCGCCCCCCCATGCTTCATCCACTAGCCCATGCTCTGTCAATTCCTGCCGAATGCGATCAGGTTGCGCTTCTGGTTTGTCTATCTTGTTGATTGCCACAATGATGGGCACTTTGGCGGCACGGGCATGGCTGATGGCTTCAATAGTCTGGGGTTGCACCCCATCGTCAGCGGCAACTACAAGCACTGCCACATCCGTTACCCTAGCGCCCCGTGCCCGCATGGCAGTAAAGGCGGCATGTCCGGGGGTGTCGAGAAAAACCACACGTTGTTTGGTGCCCTCATGCTCTACCTCCACATGGTATGCCCCGATGTGCTGGGTAATGCCCCCTGCTTCCCCTTGGGCAACTTTGGTTTTGCGAATGGCATCCAGCAGGGTGGTTTTGCCGTGATCCACATGTCCCATGATCGTAACTACTGGAGGGCGGCGTTGCAGGTTGTCTAGGTCTTCCACATCTAGCATTTCCCTTACCTTGCGGGCGGAAGACTCTTCGACTACTTCTTCCACTTCATAACCTAGCTCTCGCGCCACCTGCTTGGCTGTAGCCACTTCTAGGGACTGGTTGATGGTTACCATTACCCCTTTCATAAACAGGGTACGGATGATTTCTGTTTCGGAAACCATCAATTTACTGGCGAGTTCCGCTACTGTCAGGGTGTCGTTGATGCTGACTTTAGTGGGCTTGACTGGCTCTGCTACCTCTACAGAGGGAGGATTGTGCTGTTCACGGCTGGGGCTTTTCCGCTGGGACTTGTTGGGTATCTCTGGTTTGGGGGTGTTGGGTTTGGGGCGGGAAGCAGGACGCAAGAGGGAGAGGGTTACTTGAGGCACTTCGTCCTTGTCCTCGCGCATCAAGAAGTCCACCTCTTCGTCTTCGTCGTCGGTGAATAGCCTGAAGTGCTTTTTGTTTTTACTACGACCAGAGCGCTCCTGCATTTCAAACAGTTCCATGTCGTCCTCACTGCGCTTTTTGGTCTTTTTGCTGGAGCCTTTGTTCACGGAACGATCCAGCAGAGGGAACTCCACCACTGAAACTGTATCTTCGGTGGTTTCTTTGGGTTCTCTGTCTCTGACGGGTTTAACGGGTTCGGCAGGGCGCGTGGGCTGGCGCAGAGGACGAGGTGGATCGCTGGGAGCGGTGATCCCCCGCTCGATCAACACTGAGTTTTTGACAGGTTTGGGAAGGCGCGGTTGGGTGGGGATTGGCTCTGGTTTTTGTTGCAAAACTGGTTTTCGCTCTGGCTTGGGCGGCTCAGGAGGTTTGGGTTTGGTAGGGGCAACTAGAGCAGGTTTGGTAGGGGGATTGGGTTTGACTAGTTTGGTTTCTAGTTTTGGTTTCGGCTCTGGTTTAACTTCAGGTTTGGTTGAAACTTTGCTGGGGGGCGGGTTGAGAGCTGTTTGTTGGGGTTTCTGCTGGTTGATGGAGAGAATTTGCTGAGATTTGTTAGGGGTCGGTTTGGCAGGTTTGTCTGGGCTTTTGGGGCGAGGTGTCGAGGTTAATACTGAGCGCAAGAGTTCGGCATCGTTGGCGTTGATGGTGCTACTGATGCTTTTGTAGGGGATCGCATGTTGGTCGCACGCCGCCAACACCTCTTTGTTCTCCACCTGCATTTCTTTTGCTAAGTCGTATAGTCTTACTTTGTCCGCCGCCATGAATCTCGCTGGTACTTGCCTATTTTTCTTAAGTATTCTATCTTACGCTATTTCTCTGTGGTCTGGCTAGAGGCAAAACCTAGCTCCTCTGGTAGGGAACGAAAAATAGTCTTCTGTGGAGCAAATAGATGGTTGAGGGCTGATTCGGTTCTGAGGGTGGGGTGGGGCTTATCTGATAGGCGCGACTGTCGGGGGGGATTTCCCAAAAAATTACTCTCCCTGCTATTTTTTTGCCATTGGTGCGAAATAGACCTCGATCTGGGGCGATTTCTCCCCGTAGTAGGTAGGGTCTGCCCTGATAGGTGATCTGCAGGGGCATGCGGTTGGCAACTACCAGATATTGGCGCAGGGCAGGCTGACTAAATAGGTGATTGAGCGATCGCTTCCAAGCGTTGGCAAGTTCTTCTACTCCTCCAGCACCTAGGGCAGTAGCATCTGCTGGGCGCACTTCCAAAAGGGTTTGTCCATTGAGACGCACGATGGCAAGGCGGGGCTTGGGTTTAGAGGGTGGGGGCACTACCACCTCCACTGTCCAAGGCTGGGCAGGGTCTAGGTTGTCCAGTAAATCGGCAAGGCGTTGTTCTGCTTGATACACATGTTCAGCGGAGGGGAGTTCTAGGGCATTTTTGCCGCCAATGCGCCACACTTCCCTAGGGAGTGCCCCAAGAGGGAACAAAACCACAGAGAATAGGGAACATAGACCTATGGTAGTCAGGCTAGAGCCAATGTTAGCAAAGCGCATTATTCCCTGTTTGGATGTAACTGCTGGGCGGGTGGTCAAGGGGGTAAATTTTGTCAACCTCAAAGATGCTGGCGATCCAGTGGAGCTGGCGATGCTCTACAACCAGAGTGGTGCAGATGAGTTGGTGTTTTTGGATATTAGTGCCACCCATGAGGAACGCCATATTCTGCTCGATGTAGTATATCGCACTGCTGAGCAGGTGTTTATTCCCCTAACAGTGGGAGGAGGCATCAGGGACGAACAGACTATCAGGGAACTACTGCGGGCGGGAGCAGATAAAGTGAGTCTCAATTCTGCGGCGGTGAGAAACCCCGATCTGATCAATAGAGCGAGCGATCGCTTTGGCAGGCAGTGCATTGTGGTTGCCATCGATGCACGGCGCAATGGGCAGGGCAGTTGGCATGTGTTTGTCAGAGGTGGTCGGGAAGACACAGGCAAAGATGCGATCACTTGGGCTGTGGAGGCGGTGGAGCGGGGAGCAGGGGAAATCCTATTGACCAGCATGGATCGCGACGGCACCCAAACTGGTTACGACATAGAACTGACCCAGCGGGTTGCTGATGCGGTGGAAGTGCCAGTAATTGCCTCAGGCGGGGCGGGCAACTGCCACCACATCGCAGAGGCACTGACCGTCGGTAGGGCAGATGGGGCACTGTTGGCATCCCTACTGCACTACGGACAGTTGACCATTAGGGAAATCAAGGACTATTTGCATCACCAAGGAATAGTAGTTTCCACTCGATAACTGTCCCTACCGAAATAGAAACCCCTTGCGGTCACCGAGCGGGCTACGGTGACCCTGTGGTTTCGAGTTGATCGCTGTCCCTACCGAAGACGGTTTCCAATCGATCGCTGTCCCTACCGAAGTAGGAACCTGTGCATCCTAACTCTTTTTTTGCTAGAACCTATCCGTTTCCAATCGATAACTGTCCCTACCGAAGTAGGAACCTTAAAGTTCATTGACTGCAATTCCCCTATTTGGTAGTTTCCAATCGATCGCTGTCCCTACCGAAGTAGGAACTGCCACTATTAAACACTAGATTTGTCAAGATGTCTAGGGGTAGTTTGCGCTGATCGAGAGTCGAAGTGCCATTTCAGGGTGGTGCCCCAGTGGTCAAAAGCCGTCAAAGCCATATCCAGAGCGGTGCGCGGATGTCTCAAGCAAAAAATGGGTTTTTTGTAGGCTGGAATGCTCATGGGGAGTGCCTCAGGGGGAAATTGTTTGCCCAAGCTCCATTTAAGACCTACCGATCCGCGCAATGTATCAGAGAATACTTTAGCTAGGGTGATTGGAAGGATGCCATAGGGGCAGGATCAGCTTACTTGTGTGGTAGATATGTTGGGTGGCTTCCACCAAGTCAGTAGCTCGCTGGGCAATGGCACTGCGGCTGATCATAGGAAAAGCAGAGCAGGCGATCGCCACACCAATACGATGACCCACTAAGAAACTATATGCCGTTGGTCTGAGACAAATATCATACTGTTGGAGTTGGCAAGGAGTAGGATTAGTGCGCAAAACCCCCATACTGACCAAAATCTGCCGTCCATCGGGGAAAATGTCTATTAGTCTCACTACCCAATCGATTACTGAAGCAGTAGTTTCAGTTTGCAGTTGCAGTTTGGCAGTGCCTACCACTCGAGTTATGGCAGTTAGCCCATCGCTCTGGTAAAGGAGCGTATCCCACCGCTGGGTAATTGCCGATTGGTCGCAAAAATTGTAAGCAGTGCAGGGGGTGGGCACGCGGGGATCATAGACAAAAGTATCAGGTAGTTCAGCGCTCAGGGTTAGCTCCTTGGTTAGAGTGCCCTTTTCTCCTAGGTACATCACCAGCTGTTGGTCATGGGGAAAATCTGCCAAGGCTAACCACTGATTTTCCTGCATTAGGAATAGTTGGATGGGCTGGCGCTGGGCAATGCCATTGTCGATGCCTTTCAGCCAAAAATTGCACCAATCTATCTGGAGTTGATCTATGTCTTGCTCCACTGCAAAATGCAGGTCGCCTACCTTACTAGACCAAGGAAAATGTTCATAGGGGGGTACTACTAAGTGCTGGGGTTGCCTAGTGGCTTCTCTGGCTCGGCAATAGGTGTGGATACTCCCTTCAATGAAAATATCTGCCCAACCTGCGATGTGCAAGGCGGGTAGGTCGTAGTTCTGAAACCTAGTTAGGGGATTCAATTCTTGCCAGAAGGTTTCCGTGCCCTTGCTGTTAGTAAGCCAATCCCAAAAGAAGTCAGCAAGGGGTTCGTCTTTGAGCATGGGAATCTCGGCAATTGGCAGAAAATGTAACCAGTTTTTGAGCTGGGATTGGTATTTTAATAGGTCGGTGGCTTGGGGTTCCAGTTTTTTCTGCTGTGCCCTGATTTGCGCTAATTGCACAGCCCATGTCAATACAAACTCCCAACACAGGGCGCCCCCCCAATATAAAAACCCATTGTATAGGTCAGCGCTTGCCATGCACGGACAGATGGTTACTAGTCCTTTGGGTTGCATGACTGCGGTCTGCAGTTGGGTAACTCCCTGATAGGAGAAGCCATACATGCCTAACTTGCCATTGTTGTTGGGAATTTCGGCAATGCACCATTCCACGGTGTCAAACCCGTCGGTGTATTCATGCCTAAATGGATAGAATTCCCCTTCAGAATTGCCCGTACCCCTGACTTCTTGAATGACTACAATGTAGCCCTGATTGGCATACCAACTGGGGTGTTTGTACACTACGGTAGAGGCGATCGCCCTACCATAGGGCAGGCGCATCAACAGGATGGGTAGGGGAGTGTCCCCATGGCGAGGACGATAGATGTCTGCCACTAAGTTCACCCCATCCCGCATGGGAATTTTGACATTGCGCTGGACTGCAACGGGGTGGGAAGACATGGGCGAGAAAATGGCTACTGGGGTATTAGCCTATAATATATGCCGCACCCCTAATTCCAGTTACTGAGATATGCGCATCCCCGTCGAGCAGTTGCTTACTCCAGACATTCTCAAGCCCGCTCGCTATCTAGGCAATGAGTTTGGCGCGGTACACAAACCTTGGGAGTCGGCGATCGTGCGCTGGGTGTTGAGCTATCCTGAAATCTACGAAGTGGGCGCTTCCAACCTGGGGCATATTATTCTCTACAACATTCTCAACAGTCAGCAGGGGCAGTTGTGCGATCGCACCTATTTGCCAGCCCCCGATCTTGCCAAGAAATTGCGGGCCATGGGGCTACCTCTTTTTGCAGTGGAATCCAAACGGGAGCTGAAGGATTTTGACCTCATTGGTTTGAATTTGAGCTATGAACTGGGGGCGACCAACATCTTGGAAATGCTGGATTTAGCCCACATTCCCTTGACATGGGCAGAGAGAAATCTCTTGAGTCTAGAGGAATGCCCTCTGATTTTTGCAGGGGGGCAAACTGCTACTTCCAATCCCGAACCCTACGCCGACTTTTTGGACTTCTTTGTCATTGGGGATGGAGAAGAAGTATTACCTGAAATTGGAGCAGTTATGCTAGCAGGGAAACTAGCGCAGAAGGGAAGGGTAGAATTACTGTTGGATTTGGCAGTGCATGTCAAGGGAGTGTATGTGCCCCAGTTCTACACTCCTCAGCCCGATGGTTCTGTAGTTCCCAACCATCCCGCCGTACCAGCCCGTATATTGCGCCGTGTGGCTACTCCTCAGCCAGAGTACAGCATTGGGCTAGTGCCTTTGATTGCCACGGTTCATGATCGCCTGACGGTAGAAATTAGAAGAGGTTGCACTAGGGGATGTCGTTTTTGCCAACCAGGGATGTTGACCCGTCCCGCACGGGATGTTGACCCCGAAGCAGTGATCAACACGGTGGAGCGGGCCATTCGGGAAACTGGATACAACGAGTTCTCTTTGCTCTCTTTGTCTTGTTCCGATTATCTCTCTCTGCCAGCGGTAGGCATTGAAATTAAGAATCGTCTTGCCAATGAGAATGTAACCCTATCCCTGCCCAGCCAGAGGGTAGATCGCTTCGATGACCATATTGCCAATATCCTGCAAGGGGATGGCAGACAACAGGGACTGACCTTTGCTCCCGAAGCAGGAACCCAGCGCCTGCGGGATGTGATCAACAAGGATTTGACCGATGAGGAACTACTGCGGGGCATCAAAAAAGCCTACGAGCGGGGATGGGACAGGGTCAAGCTCTATTTCATGATTGGTCTGCCTACAGAGACTGACGAAGATGTGCTAGGCATAGCTCGTACCATTCGCTGGTTGCAAAAAGAATGCCACGCCAAGGGGAGAAAGCGTCTAGCAGTGCATGTGACTATTTCTAACTTCACTCCTAAACCCCACACTCCCTTCCAGTGGCATCGGGTTTCTACGGAAGATTTCCTACGCAAACAAGCACTTCTGAAAGAAGAATTTCGCTCCATGCGGGATGTCAAAGTGAACTATACGGATGTGCGCATCTCGGCAATGGAAGACTTTATTGGCAGAGGCGATCGCCGTTTGGGGAAGGTAATCAAACGGGCATGGCAGTTGGGGGCAGGCATGGATGCGTGGTTTGAAAACACAGCCACTGCCTTTGCGGCTTGGAGCCAAGCTATTGAAGAGGCGGGTTTGCAGTGGTCATCCCCTGTTATAGAGATGCACCAGCCCCTGCCGTGGGATCACATTGACACTGGCATTGACAAACGGTGGCTCATCAAAGACTGGCACAAAGCTCTCGCCCAAGAAGTGGAACCCGATTGTTCCTTCCACAAGTGCTATGCCTGCGGGGTGTGTGGCAAAGACTTTGGACACAATGTGGTCATCCCACCACCCCCTATCCCTGAGTATCAGCCAATCAAACAGCGGAAACAGCGCGTGCAGAGATTGCGCCTCAAGTTTGGCAAGCTGGGAACGATGGCGTTAATTTCCCATCTGGATTTGATGCGCCTGTGGGAGAGAGCACTGCGCAGAGCGGGACTGCCCATCGCCTATAGTGAAGGGTTCCATCCCCTACCCAAAATCTCCATTGCCAAAGCCCTGTCCTTAGGACAGACTAGTGATTGTGAATTGGTAGATATGGAACTTACAGAAATTGTGCAACCAGATGAATTCCTAGCAAGACTGCAAGCCCAACTACCCCCTGAGATTCCCATTTATGAAGTGAGAGAAGTGCCTTTGCGGGCTCCATCAGTGGAAAAATTGATCTCCCGTGCTAGCTATAAACTGACCATTGACCATCAGGGGAATTTGACCCAAAGGGAGGTGCTATCAGCAATTCAAACTATCCTACAGACGCAGGAAATTCCTTACACCCAAGTCGCCAAATCAGGAAAGGAGCAGTTAGTCAATTTGCGCGATCGCCTCTATGACCTTAGCCTCAGCGCCTATGATTCCAAGCAGTTCCAGATTTGCTACACAGGCAGTTGCACCATTGATCAGACCCTAAAACCAGACCAAGTGCGGTGGCTGTTGGAGCAATTTACGCAGGTAAATCTCACCCTCTCGCAAATTCATCGTTTCGCCCTGTTAGAGAATTAGTATATTTCTATCACAGGAAGTTTGGAACCTTTTAGGAAGTGGACATTTTCTAGATTGCCATCTTCCCACTTCCCGAAAGAATGGGGCTAGTTCTGGAAGGTTATACATCATGGCTACAAAATTAGCCCCTGTTTGGGCAGTCAACTGTTTACGATTCTCGGGGAGGCGCTGTATTATATCGAGGGTCAAATTATCGTTAGAGTTAGGCATTGCTAGATTTACAGGGGAAAGCCTACAGGATCGCAATTTTGGGGGCTACTGGAGCCGTAGGGAAGGAGTTTTTGGCTTTGCTAGAGTCACGCCACTTCCCCATTGCTGACCTCAAACTCCTAGCCTCAGAAAATTCCGCAGGCAAGCAAGTTAGGTTTAAGGATGAAACCCTGACTGTGGAGGCGGTTTCTGCTAACTCCTTTGACAATGTAGATTTAGTCTTTGCTTCGGCAGGTAGTAAAATCTCCAAGCAGTGGCTCCCCCAAGCAGTGGCGGCAGGGGCAGTGTGTATTGACAACTCCAGCGCCTTTCGCCTTGACCCAGCAGTGCCTTTGGTGGTGCCAGAGGTAAATGGGGAGAAGGCGCTTGCCCACCGCGGAATTATTGCCAATCCCAACTGTACTACTATTCTTCTCTGTGTGGTGGTCTATCCATTGCATAGAGTGATTCCTATTAAAAGACTGGTGGTGGCTACCTATCAGTCTGCTAGCGGTGCAGGGGCAAGGGCTATGGCAGAGTTGCAAACTCAGCTGAGACAGGTACTGGCGGGGCAAGAAGCAACTGCTGAGGTTCTGCCCTATCCTTTGGCATTCAACCTGTTTCTGCACAATTCCCCCATGACAGAGTGGCACTACTGCGAAGAAGAGTGGAAAATGGTCAGGGAAACCAGAAAAATTATGGGAGAGCCAGAGCTGAGAATTACCGCTACCTGTGTGCGTGTTCCCGTTCTGCGGGCCCATTCCGAAGCGGTAAATATCGAGTTTGCTGAGCCTTTTGCTCCAGATAGGGCAAGGGAAGTGCTTGCTACCGCCCCAGGGGTGGAAGTGGTGGAAGACTTCGCCCGCAATTACTTCCCCATGCCAATCTTGGCGAGTGGCAGGGATGCGGTGCTAGTAGGCAGAATCCGCCAAGACCTATCCCACCCCAACGCTCTCGACCTGTGGCTGTGCGGGGATCAGATTCGCAAGGGGGCGGCACTCAATGCCATCCAGATTGCTGAACTATTGATTGCCAACGCTAAGCTATGACTTTTGGACGACTGTTGACAGCCATGATTACCCCCTTCAACCACGAAGGGGAGGTGGACTACGGATCAGCCGAACGGCTGGCAGATCATCTGATCAACACAGGGACGGAAGCCATTGTTCTCTGTGGCACTACGGGCGAATCCCCTACCCTGACTTGGGAGGAGGAGTACGAGCTATTTCGGGTAGTGCGCCAAGCGGTGGGGGGTAGGGCAAAGATCATCGCTGGCACAGGTTCTAACTCCACTAGGGAGGCTATTGTCGCTACGGAGAAAGCCTACAAGTTGGGATTGGATGGCACTCTACAGGTTACCCCCTACTACAACAAGCCACCCCAAGCAGGGTTGTATGAGCATTTTCGGGCGATCGCTCTTTCGGCTCCCGAACTGCCTATGATTCTCTACAATATCCCAGGGCGCACCGCCTGCAAACTAGAACTGGAGACTATTCTGCGCTTGGCGGAAATTCCCAACATTGTAGGTATTAAAGAAGCCACAGGGGATTTGGATTTAGCTAGCCAGATCAGGGCAAAGGCTGATCCCGACTTTTTGATCTATTCGGGGGATGATTCCCTGACTTTGCCGATTATGGCGGTGGGAGGCCATGGGGTAATTAGTGTGGCATCCCATCTAGTTGGTGCTAAAATACAGGCAATGATGCAAAGTTTTATTGCAGGAAAGGTAGAGGAAGCCCGAGCTATCCATCTGGAGCTGTTTCCTCTGTTTAAGGCTTTATTCAGCATGACCAATCCCATCCCTATCAAAGCCGCCCTACAGATGCTAGGTCTAGACACAGGAGTAGTGCGCCAGCCCCTAGTGAAGGCTACTCCAGAAGTGATTAACCAGCTCTATGTGGCACTGCATGCTCTGCATATGACCCCCGACTAGAACCATGAGTTTTCTGGGTTTACTGTTGCTCCACCTAGCTGACGTCTTTATGAATACCACTTGACAGTTGTTGCGATCGCTTGTGGTGAGTTGACCCCTATCGGTTCCTGAGCCACTGTTTGTCTATGCGGATTTTCTGTGCTTACAAATTTTTTCATTTTCTAGCCTATTTTTAAGGAGAACCATTCATGCTCAAAACCAATCCTGCTCTAAAAATTATTCCCCTCGGCGGCTTAAAGGAAATTGGCAAAAACACTTGGGTATTCGAGATCAACGACGAAATCATGCTGTTGGACGGGGGATTGAGTTTCCCCGAAGGAGTGATGCCTGGCATCAATGTAATTTTGCCTGATGCCACCTATTTGCGCCAAAATAAACACAAGATCAAAGGCATGATTGTGACCCACGGGCACGAAGACCACATTGGCGCCATTCCCTTCTATCTCAAGCAGTTTGATATTCCCGTCATCTATGGGCCCCGCCTTGCCATGGCATTGCTAGAGGACAAGATGCAAGAGGCAGGGGTGGGTAAAAATACGGAAATCAGAAGAGTTTTACCCCGTGATGTGGTACGGGTGGGTAATAACTTCTTTGTGGAATTCATCCGCAATACTCACTCCATATCTGACAGTTTCTCCGTTGCCATCAATACCCCTGCGGGGTTGGTGATTCACTCGGGGGACTTCAAAATGGACTTCACGCCTGTAGATAACGAACATTTTGACCTTGCCCGTTTAGCAGAACATGGGGAAAAGGGTGTGTTGTGTCTGATTAGTGATTCCACCAATGCGGAAGTGCCAGGGCATACCCCTTCGGAAAGAACTGTTTATCCTAATTTGGAACGGATTATTGCTAGTGCCCCAGGGCGGGTAATTATTACTACCTTTGCCTCTTCTGTGCCACGGATTAGCATGATTCTCGACATTGCGGAGAAACAGGGCAGGGTGGTGAGTGTGGTGGGGCGGTCTATGCTCAATGTGATTGCCCACGCCCGCACTCTGGGCTATATCAAGTGCCCCGATGCTTTGCTCCAGCCCCTACGCAATATCCGCGGTTATCCTGATGATCGCGTGCTCATCTTGACTACTGGCTCCCAAGGGGAACCCATGTCTGCCCTAACCCGCATGGCAAATGGCAGTCACAAGGAGCTGTCGGTGAAGCAGGGGGATACGATTATCTTTTCCGCTTCGCCCATTCCGGGCAATACTATTCCCGTGGTGCGCACCATCGATCGCTTGATGGAACTGGGAGCAACGGTGCACTATGGCAAAGATAAGGGTCTGCATGTGTCGGGGCATGGGGCGCAGGAGGATCAGAAGTTGATGCTGGCGCTGACCAAGCCTAAGTTCTTTTTCCCTGCCCACGGAGAATTGCGTATGCTATTGCAACATGCCCGCATGGCGCAGGCGATGGGCATTCCTGCGGAAAATATCGTGATTGCCAACAATGGGGATGTGGTGGAGGTGTCAGCCCAAGGGATCAAGGTGGTGGATCGGGTGCCTGCGGGGGTGGAGTTGGTGGATGCGGCTCACGGCACGATTGTCAAGGGAGATATTCTGCGCGATCGCCAACAGATTTCCAGCGATGGCATTATTACTGTGGCGATTTCCATCGGTGCTGATGGCAAGCTGACCACCGATCCCGATATGCAGTTGAGCGGTGTGGCTCTGCCCTGTACCAAATTGGAATTACTCAACTCCTTCACCCAAACCATTGTGGAAAGCCTTGACACCTACTGGCAGGAATACACTTACCAGAACGGCACTTTGGAAGTGGATTGGACAGGACTGCGGGAGCAGTTGGAGCGGGATTTGGCAAAGAATCTGCGGCAGAAAATGCAGAGCCGTCCTTTGATCTGCTTGCTACTGCAAACTCCTACTAAGCTCAAAAGGATGCCGTCTTCGGATGCCATCTCTTTGGCTGAACCAGTGCTGGAAACTCCTGCAGGGGGCAGGCGCAAGCGGATTACTGCCTCTGCCTGAAGACCTAACTGGGGTCGTCGAATAGAACGGTGGTCATGTAGCGCTGTGCCCAGTCCTTGCCGAAGGCTTTTTCGAGAATGCGCCTAGTCTTGTCGTTTTGCCTCTGCTGATGACAGTAGTACTCCTGCTTTGACTGGATCAGCGGCTCTATGTCAGGGGCAGTGGGTTCGAGGCTGACGGCGATCTGACAGTGCAGGGTGACCATCTGACGCACAAGGTCGAGGAAAAGCTGAACTTCTGCTGGGGTTTGCAGGCGGGTAAACAGGCAGTAGGGGGAAAAAATATCGCCCCAAGGGGGGAGTTGCCGTAGTTCCTGAAACTGGCAGTACTGGGTTTGCAGAACTTCTAGGGTGGCGGTGTAGTTGGGGCTGAGGGGGAGGGTGGGGGAGAGATCGGCGATCGCCGCGCTGATCTGTTCTTTACCGCCCACCAAATCACAGCCAAAAATGGGCAGGGCAAACTGGGGGCGGGGGAACATGACGCAGTGCAGAATGTCGAGGTTTGTACCTACCTGTGCCAGTTCGAGGTGCAGTTTGCGAAATTCTCTGGTCTGATAGCAGGTATTGTGAATTGTTAGCCTCTCCCCCTCTAACTTGCCTTCCACATAGCCTAAATCCTCTGGCATGGTGTAGGCTTCTAGCTGGAGGTGGTTTTGCCAAATGTGGAGGAGTAGGTCAGATAGTTGCTGAATGGCAGGGTGGAACGGCATAGGAGTAGAATAGGGGAAAAAGACAAAATACTATGGAAGAAGAAAAGCGATCGCTACTGCAAGAACTGAGAGAGCAGTTCTCTATTCTAGGGGGTTTTGTCGCCCTGATCTGGGTGGTGGAAATTTTGGATAACCTGCTGTTCTATCGTATTTTGCGGGGTAGTCTGGATCAGTTTGGCATTGTCCCCCGCAGATTTCTGGGCTTGCGGGGTATCCTGTTTGCCCCATTTTTGCATGGGGGGTACTACCATGTGGCGGCAAACACCGTGCCTTTTCTGGTGTTGGGGTGGCTGGTCATGCTGAGAAATACTAAGGACTTTTGGGTGGTGTCGGTGGTATCTGCCCTAGTGAGTGGCTTAGGCACATGGCTGTTTGGGCGGTCTGCCTATCACATTGGGGCTAGTGGCATGATTTTCGGCTACTTTGGTTACTTATTGTTTAGGGGCTATTTTGAGCGCAGTATCACAGCGATCGCCATCTCTTTGCTAGTGATCTTCGCCTATGGAAGCATGATCTACGGCATACTGCCCAGTTCCCATTGGATTTCATGGGAAGGACACCTGTTTGGCTTCATTGGTGGAGCGATCGCCGCTAAGTTGCTGGTAGAAGAGCAGAGGTCTAGAACTAATTATTAGGGATGGGAGGATTGGCAAAACTGCGCCGCAATCTGTTGGTGGTGTTGGCTGATCTCAAACTAGCGATCGCCCTGTTACTACTAATTGCCCTATTCAGCATCACAGGCACAGTAATTGAGCAAGGGGAAGCTCCAGAGTTCTATGCGGAGCACTACCCCCTAAAGCCTGCCCTGTTTGGGTTTCTCACCTACAAGTTAATTTTGGCAGTTGGTCTCAACCAAGTCTATAGCAGTTGGTGGTATCTCACCCTGCTGATATTGCTCGGCGCAAGTCTCATTGCCTGCACCTTCTCCCGCCAACTGCCCCTGTTAAAATCTGCTCGCCGCTGGCATTACTATTCCCAGATCGACAGTATGGCAAAACTGCCCCTCTATCGGGAAATGCCCCACCTATCTATCACCGACCTAAAGGGCAGACTGCAACAGGCAGGCTTCCAAGTGTTTCAGCAAGGGGAACAGCTCTATGCGCGCAAAGGGCTAGTGGGCAGGATGGCTCCCATAGCTGTGCATTTTAGTATCCTTCTGATTTTGGCAGGAGCTATCTGGGGAGCGCTGGCTGGTTTTACTACCCAAACGATGATCCCCAGTGGTACAGTGCAGAGCTTGTCCCTACCCCACCGCCAGTGGCAGGTGAAGGTACATCGTTTTTGGATTGACTATTCTCCTGCGGGCAGGATTGAGCAGTTTTATTCCGACTTGTCCATCTTGGATGCCCAAGGGCAAGAATTGACCAGAAAAACTATCCATGTCAACGAGCCACTGCGTTTTCAGGGGGTAACTTTCTATCAGGCGAGTTGGGACATAGTGGGTATCCGTTTTCAACTCAACCACAGCCCCACCTTGCAGTTGCCCCTGCGCAAATTCACCCCCAAGGGGAATGACAGTGAGGTGTGGGGCACATGGCTTCCTACCAAGCCCGATCTCAGTGCAGGGATAACTTTGGTTACCTCTGATTTGCAGGGTACTTTTGTAGTCTATGATCCCGAAGGCAAACCCCTTACCAGTCTGCGGATGGGGCAAACTAAGGAAATCAACGGCGTAAATTTGACCATCAAGGAAGTGATTGGGGCAACGGGCTTGCAAATTAAGAGCGATCCCAGTGTTCCCCTAGTGTATGCGGGTTTTGCCTTGCTCATGGTCAGTGTGGTTGCCAGTTATATCAGCTACTCCCAAGTGTGGGCAATCCAGCAGGGCAACTGCTTGTATGTTGGCGGCAAAACCAACCGTGCCCCACTGCAGTTTAGCGATCAGATGGCGATCCTGCTAGCGGGGAATTAGATAGGCGATCGCCACATAGAGAGCAGATGCCACTAACTGCACCGCCATCACTGGCAAGCCGTACTTAGTGAACAGGCGAAAGGAAATAGTCTTGCCATGTTGTTCAGCGATCCCCGCCGCCACGATATTGGCTGACGCACCTGCTAAAGTACCATTGCCCCCCAAAGTAGCACCAAAGAGCATGGCATAGAACAGGGGTAGTACCGTCTCTGGGGGTTTTCCACTAAAAGAAGCAAGGGCAAATTCAGGATTTGCCATGCCCATATTCACCAGATATTGTTTCAGCAGTGGCACTAACCCCACTAGCAGAGGAATGTTAGGTACGACGCTGGATAAAATTCCTGTGATCAAGAGAATCAGCAGAGAACCCAAAGCGATATTAGTGCCAACGATGGTTGTCAAAGCACCAGACAGACTATTGATTACCCCCGTTTTGGTGAGACCACCGATCATCACAAAGATACACATGAAAAAAATTAGGGTACTCCAATCCACATCCCGCAAAATGTTGGACACCGTATCAATTTTGGTCTGATGTGCCAAAAATAGAGAAAGAGTTGCCCCCAGCAATGCCGCCGTAGCAGGGGGGACAGGTACGGGTAAGGAATCCCCAATCACAAAAATCAACAGCACTAACACCACAATTAAAATCCCCACTGCTAAAGTACGGGGATGATTTATTTGCGGCGAGGGGAGAGTTTCTAAATTTGCCACCCTAGTTTGCCATGTTCTGCGAAAAAGCACAGGGAGTAAAGGCAGTAAAACTAAAATAGAAACCACCCCGCCCAAACTCAGTTTTTGCAGGTACTCCACAAAACTGATATTGATGGCATTGCCCACAATAAAAGTGGCAGGATCGCCCACCAAAGTCAGCAAACCCGCACTATTGGCGACAAAAACAATCAGCAGTAATAGGGGAATAAAGTCCACGCCGATTTCCATCGCCATAGGAGGTAGGAGGGGAGCTAGGAGAATGACAGTGGTGGCATTAGGCAAGACAGCACAGATGGGCGTAGTAATCGCCACAATGCCCAACAACAGGCGATCGCCCCTACCCCCTGCCCAAATCACCATTTTGGTTGCCAAATAGTCAAACACCTTAGTTGGCTCAAACGATCTCACCATCACCATTGCCCCAAAAAATAACGCCAGCGTGGCGTAGCTGGAGCCAATGTAGCCAATTGCTTCCGACAGGGTCATGATATTCAGCACGATTAGGGTCATCGCCCCAAGCATGGCGGCAATGGTCAGGTGCACCACTTCAGTCATTAGCATAAGAATGGTGCCTACAAAGGCGGCGATCGCCACACCTGCCTGCCATGAATCCATAGAGCACTCACCCTGCAATCTACCCAAATGGAGCCATAATAGCACCAAGACTATTGCGCCTGTGGTAGCAAAATTTTGCGCAGATACCTACCTGTGTGAGACAGAGGATTGTGCGCCACCTCCTCTGGGGTGCCTTCAGCAATCACCTCACCGCCCCGTTCTCCGCCTTCAGGTCCTAGGTCAATAATCCAATCGGCACAGCGAATTACATCCATATTGTGTTCGATAGTAATAATGCTGTTCCCCTTGTCCACTAGTCTCTGCATCACATCCAGTAGTTTGTGGACATCATAGAAGCTCAGCCCCGTAGTCGGCTCATCTATTAGATAGAGCGTCTTGCCAGTGGCACGGCGTGCCAGCTCTGCCGCGAGTTTCACCCTTTGGGCTTCACCCCCTGAGAGAGTAGGGGCGGGTTGACCTAAGCGGACATAGCCCAGACCCACATCCACTAACATCTGCAGACGACTGTGGGCTTGGGGAATGTTCTCGAAGAAGTGCATGGCTTCCTCTATAGTCATGTCCAGCACTTCAGCAATGTTTTTGTCCTTGTACTTCACCTGCAGGGTCTCCCGATTGTATCTGGCTCCCTTGCAAACTTCGCACTTTACATAGACATCGGGCAAAAAGTTCATGGAAATCACATTCACCCCTTGACCACCACAGGCTTCGCACCGCCCGCCTTTGACATTAAAGGAAAACTGTCCCGCCTTGTAACCTCTGGCTTTGGCTGTAGGGGTCAGGGCAAAGGTTTCGCGAATCACATCAAAAACCCCCGTGTAGGTGGCGGGATTGGAACGTGGAGTTCTGCCAATGGGGGACTGGTCAATGACAATGAATTTGTCCAGTGCCTCCAGTCCCTTGACGGCGCCGACTCCCTGCGGCACAGGGCCAGTGCGGATAAAGTGGTGTTCCAAATACCCCCTTAAAATCTCATTGACTAGGGTAGATTTCCCCGAACCTGACACGCCAGTGACGCACACTAGTTTACCTAGGGGAAACCTGACATTGATGTGTTTGAGATTGTTTTTGTGGGCATCAATCACTTCTAGATACTTGCCGTTGCCCTCACGCCGCGTGGTGGGAGTGGGAATTTTGCGCCGTCCCGACAGATAGGCTCCCGTCAAGGATTCAGGGTGGTTTTCAATATCTGTTACTCTGCCTTGAGCGACAATCGTACCGCCGTGTATCCCCGCCCCGACGCCAATATCTACTATGTGGTCAGCGGCGCGGATGGTTTCCTCGTCATGTTCTACCACGATTAGGGTATTGCCCAAATCCCGCAATTTGCGCAGGGTTGCTAGCAGACGGGCATTGTCTCGCTGGTGCAGTCCAATGCTTGGCTCGTCGAGCACATACAGCACCCCTGTAAGTCCCGAACCAATCTGGGTTGCCAACCTGATGCGCTGTGCTTCTCCTCCCGAAAGGGTCTTGGTGGGGCGCGCTAGGGTGAGATAGTCCAAGCCCACATCCAGCAGGAAGTGCAGGCGGGTGCTAATCTCTTTGATTACCTGTTCGGCTATTTGGGCTTGGCGAGGGGAGAGTTGCAAATTGGCAATTCCCTCTAGGCACTCGCGGATGGGCACTTCTGTAAAATCAGTGATGCGGTAGCCGCCAATCCTTACTGCTAGGGCTTCAGGGCGCAAACGCGCTCCGTGGCACACTTGGCAGGTTTCTTCTACAAGATATGCCTCTAGTTTTTGGCGATAGAGGTCCCCTGCTTGTTCGTAGATTTCCCACAGCATGGACAGGATGCCCTTAAACTCCTTGTAGAAGCCCGAGGAGCGCCCCCCTGGCTGGAAGTAGATTTTGTCTGTGGTGCCGTGGAGTACCACTTCTTTTTGATAGTCCGATAGCTGACACCAAGGGGTGTGTAAATCAAATCCTGCATACTCACCCACGGCGGAAAGCAGGGTCAGGTAGTAGTTTTGCCACCGCTCCCCCAAGGGGGCGATCGCCGCATAGACTGGTAGGTGGGGATCGGGGATGAGTAGTTCTGGAGAAAATACCCGCCGAAATCCCAAACCATGGCAAGCAGGGCAGGCTCCGTAGGGAGAATTGAAGGAAAATAGGCGCGGCGAGAGTTCCTGCATCACTGCCCCATGTTCAGGGCAGGCGAAGTTTTCCGAAAAAGTGATAACTTCCCCTGGCAAAATGTGCACCATGGCAATTCCTTCCGCTCGCTTGAGAGCAGTGCCGAGGGAGTCGGTGAGCCGTTCCTGAATCCCTGCTTTTTTGATCAGGCGATCCACTACAATCTCAATGTCGTGCAGTTTGTTTTTATCCAGCTCGATGTGGTCGCTGAGTTCTCTGATTACTCCGTCGATGCGCACGCGAGCGAAGCCCTCGGCAGAGAGACCGTCCAGTAGCTTTTTGTGGGTTCCTTTCTTGCCCCGCACCACTGGGGCAAGCACTTGAAATTTGGTGTGGTCTGGTAGCGCCATGATTCTGTCCACCATTTGGTCAATAGTCTGGGGCGCAATGTTGCGATCGCAGATAGGGCAGTGGGGCTCTCCCGCCCTGCCAAACAACAGACGCAGGTAGTCGTAAATTTCTGTAACTGTACCTACGGTAGAGCGGGGATTGTGGGAAGTGGACTTTTGATCGATGGCAATGGCAGGGCTGAGACCCTCGATATAGTCCACCTCCGGTTTATCCACCTGCCCCAAAAACTGCCGTGCATAGGCACTTAGAGACTCCACATAGCGGCGCTGACCTTCGGCAAAGATGGTGTCAAAAGCCAGAGAAGATTTACCCGAACCCGATACTCCCGTAAATACAATCAACTGATTTCTTGGTAGGGTGAGGTCGATGTTTTTTAAGTTATGCTGTCTGGCACCGCGGATGAAAATGTGGGAGGGCTCGGACATAGACAGACTTGTAAAGTTTTTTGTATTCATTGAGTGTAGCCTAATCTGCAGGGGTCTGGCAGTTCTGCTATCTGGGAATGTGGGGGATGCTGAGAATTCCTTGGCTCAACTGTCCCGTTTTCTGTTACCTGTGCTAAATTAACTAAATAATCCACCTCTATCCCCCTATGCCCATGGCAAAAGATGGACTTGTGCTTGGCTCTACTGTAGCCCTGACAACTGCTGTGGCGATCATTGGTTTTCAGTTGGCTAACCCCAGCATTGCCGCCTTCCGTGACAACCCCAAGGAAATCGTAGATGAGGTTTGGCAAACCATCAACCGCGACTATGTCGACGGCACATTTAACCGCAATGATTGGCGCCAAGTACGGCGCGACTTTGTAGAAAATCGGGACTATGCCTCCAAAGATGAAGCCTACCGCGCTGTGCGGGAAATGCTGAAACTGTTGGATGATCCCTATACCCGTTTCCTTGACCCCGAGCAGTTCCGCAGTATGCAGATTGAAACCTCTGGGGAATTGACGGGAGTGGGTATCCAGCTGGGGATGGATGATGAAACCAAAGAACTGGTGGTGATTGCTCCCATTGAAGGCTCCCCTGCTATGAAAGCGGGTTTGCGCACCCGTGATGTGCTTACTTCCATCGATGGCAGAAGTACCAAAGACATGGATCTAAACCAAGCAGTGAGCCTAATTCGCGGTCCTGTGAATACTACGGTAAGGCTGGGAATTCGCCGCGGTGTTCAGCAGTTTGAAGTAGAACTAGTGCGCGCTCGCATTGAACTGCATGCGGTGAAGTGGGAAGTGCGGAACACCCCTGCAGGCAAGGTGGGCTACATCAGCTTGCGCCAATTCAACGCCAACGCCGCCCAAGAGATGCGCAAAGCCTTGCAGACTCTCAATAGTCAGGTCAATTCCCTTGTGTTGGATTTGCGCTCCAACCCAGGGGGACTGCTCTATGCCAGCGCAGAAATTGCCCGTATGTTTATGGATAATGCGACCATTGTGTCCACCGTCGACCGCAAGGGGGAGAGTGAGCGGTTGATTGCCAACCGCCAGTCCCTAACTGATAAGCCCCTAGTAGTGCTAGTAGATGGCAGTTCCGCCAGTGCCAGTGAAATTCTCTCGGGGGCACTGCAAGATAACAAGCGGGCGGTGGTGGTGGGGACTCCTACCTTCGGCAAGGGGTTGGTGCAGTCGGTGCAAGCGCTCAGCGATGGTTCGGGTTTGGCGGTAACCATTGCTAAGTACTACACCCCCAGTGGCAGAGATATTAACAAGTCTGGGATCAAGCCAGATATTGTGGTAGAGCTAAGCAAAGCAGACCAAGAGAGGCTAAATAAAAATCGCGAATTGATTGGCACTATGGCTGATCCCCAATTTGCCAAAGCAGTAGAGGTTTTGGTGACCCAAAATAGAAACCCTCGTTTGCCCTCTGCAAACCTTCCCTGACTCTGAACTGGTTCAGCCGCCTTGTTTGCCAGGGGGCAGATGCTATCGTAGGCTGGTGGCAGTGGTTTTTGCTCTCCTATGGGGGCATGGTCTAAAGCATGTACACTACGCCGTTGTTTGACTGGCATCAGCGGTTGCAAGCGCGATTTACTGATTTCGCTGGATGGTCAATGCCTCTGCAGTACGAGGGGATTGGGGCGGAGCATCGGGCGGTGAGATCGCAAGTGGGGTTATTTGATGTCTCCCACATGGCAAAGTGGCAGATCGCAGGGAGAGATGCTAGTGCTCTGCTCCAGCAGTTAGTTCCCTCCAATCTGGGGCGTCTCAAATCCCATCAGGGAATGTACACTATGTTGCTCAACCCTCAGGGGGGCATCATTGACGATGTAATTGTGTACAGAGGAGAAGAGTCATGGTGGCTGATCAGCAACTGTGCCACCTACGGCAAAGTCAAGGCTTGGTTGGGGGAGCACTTGGGCGATCGCCTAGAGGATTTGTCCTCTAGCACTATTCTCTTGGCTCTTCAAGGACCACAAGCCCCAGCTATACTGAGCGATCTAATTAACCCCACTGTAGATCAGCTCCAGCGGTTCGAGCACAGCGTGTTTCCACTCCATGGGGCAAATTGTTGGGTGGCACGCACTGGCTACACTGGGGAGGATGGGTTCGAGATCATGGCAAATGTCGAAGTGGGGCGCCAGCTCTGGCAGAAACTAATGCGGTTGAGAGTGTCTCCCTGTGGCTTGGGCTGTCGCGACACCCTGCGCCTTGAGGCGGGTTTACTGCTCTATGGGCAGGACATGGACGAAACCACCACCCCCCTAGAAGCAGGCTTGGGCTGGATGATCCATTGGACAGAAGTGGGAGATTTTGTGGGGCGATCGCCCCTAGTCATTCAAAAAGCCCAGGGGATCAAGCGTAAACTGGTAGGGTTGGAAATGCAGGGACGAGCGATCGCACGGCAGGGTTATCCTATCCAAGTGGAAGGGCAAACCATTGGCACAATTACCAGTGGCACCATGTCCCCTACCTTAAATCGGGCGATCGCCATGGGGTATGTGCCCACCGCCTTTGCTAACCCAGGACAGGCATTGACTGTGCTAGTGCGGGATCAACCCCAGCCAGCCCAGATAGTACCCCGCCCCTTTTATCGCCGCCATGCGCCCTAAACCTGCCCTAGCGGTGGTAGAAACTGCCTTTTTGGCAAGTGCCACCGCCATCATCTTTCTGATCAACTTCTATTTCCCCCTGCCTTTTGTGCGCCTACTCTACCCCCTGCCCACAGCTCTAGTGTACTTGCGCTGGGGAATGCGCTCGGCAT
>Ga0308394_1000389_pt1 | contig 24469 bp, 19 predicted proteins | sample Hotspr2Sampleme2_FD_202366 | JGI IMG/M metagenome (GOLD analysis project Ga0308394, IMG submission 202366) | Hot spring phototrophic mat microbial communities from Mushroom Spring, Yellowstone National Park, Wyoming, United States - 20050701_me2 ...
GTACGTCCCAAAATTGTTGTGTTTGTGAGGAGCGTGTTCCCAAGGCCTTGTCGGAACGGGTGCATGATTGCCCTCGTTGCGGGTCGTGGGACAGAGACTTGAACGCTGCTATCGAGATTTTGAAGCGTGGACTCAGGTCCCCCCGTATACGGGGGGATATAGGGGGGCGGTGGGACTGCCGCTCTCTGGCTGTGGAGGATCCTGGTTTACCAGTCCGTTGAAGCAGCAACTCCGGGAAGTGATTCTCGGAAGCTCCCGTCTACAGCCCGTCAGGGCTTAGCGGGAGAGGATGTCACGTTTCGGCGTGATTTGGAGTAGCTATATCAAGCTGGGGCTGAAGATGGCGGCGGGATCAAACTGCTGCTTCAGCTTGCGCATTAGGGTCGCCGTCGGGCCGAAATCGTGGGCCAGAGCTGTCTTCAGGGCTGCCGGTGCCTCCAGCAGCAGGAGAAACCCGCCCACCGACTTGAGGTGGCGCTGTAACTGTAGCAGGGATCCCACCTCAGGCTGGGAGATCCAGGCTCGCCCCAATCCACAGCCGCGATGCAGTTGCACCTGAGCGTCGGGAAATAGAGACTGAAACTGCTCTAGAGTAGCCAGGCTCTGGCTAGGCAAGCAGCCGAACTTGGCCAACACCATCCCCGCACGGCGGGAGGGCAGAGGCGGGGCTTCAGGTCTTGCCTCTTGCCAGCTCAATCCTGCAGGAGCTAGCTGTTGCACCTGGGTCATCTGTTGGGCAATTACCCGCTCGGAGCCGTGGAAATGGAGGCAGAGCTGGGGCCCTTCTGCCTTCAGCCAGAGATCCACCCCCACCGGGCTGACCGGCGCCCTCAGCACCTGCCGAGCCAAGGCTTCCAAATCGGGCAGGGATCCTGTAGCCACCAAAGTTGCTTGGGCTGCCGGCAGGGGATAGAGCCGTAGGGTCGCCTGCGTCAGGATCCCCAAACTGCCCAGGGATCCGGCGAACAGTCTCGTCAAGTTATAGCCGGCCACATTCTTAACCACCCGCCCACCCGCTTTGGCCACCTCCCCATCGGCCCGTACCCAGGTGATGCCCAGCAGCAAATCGCCGATCCCACCGTAACGCCAGCGCAGCGAGCCCGTATCGGCCGTGGCGACGATGCCCCCCACTGTGGCCCAGTCAGGGTAAAGGGAATCCACCGGCCACCATTGCCCCCGCTCTGCCAAGATGGCTTGTAGCTCCGCTAGGGTCATACCGGCCTCCACTGTCGCCGTTAGGTCGGCAGCCGCATGGTCGATCAAGCGGCGCAGCCCACGGGTACTGAGGATGAGATCCACAGCCTCCAAGCGAGGAGCCCATCCCCACTTGCTCCCCTGCCCGAGCGGCAGCACCTTCCGCTCGCGGCACTCTTTTAGGAGCTGCGCCAATTCTGGAACCGTCGAGGGAGTTTGGATGGGAATAGGAGCGGCCTGGCCGGAGAGAAAATCTGTCAGCGGCGGAGAAAAAGCCATCGAGAAGAGCTAAGCCCAAAACGCCGGCAACATCTGATCCCCTAGCTATCGGGATCAACTTGCCCAATTTCAGTGTAGGGGGCAAACTCCTCACCTGGGCAGCACAGCCACAGATGGGTACTTGATGAGGCTTAGAATGCAGCCAGCTTCCCAAGTTCCCTCGCCGGGAGCGGAGGGCTGAGAGGGGTCGCGGCAGCACGGGCTGAACTCAAGTAATCTGGCAGCCGCTCAAAATCTGTCAAATCTGTCTCCAATGAAACCAACCCAAGCTCAACTCGATGACGCGAAGATACTTGAAAAAAACAGAGCAACAGGATGGCGATTGCCCCTTTTTAGATGAAGGAAAAACCTCGATAAACCGGAAGAGCCGCAACTTAGATCGACAATTCCTGTTAACAGCGAGCTAAGAGCTTAACTTGCTCCCCAAGTCTCGGCACCAGCAAATTAAACAGCAGATAGATGTAAAGATTTATATCAAAATTCGAAACTTCTTTGCGCGACGTGGTACTCTAACTTGTAAGTAAAGTTAAGCTTGGGTTAAAGCTATCAAATGCCTAAAGCTAAAACTGCCTGCAAGTAAGTCCGTAAGTAAGTATTTTGTCTGGTCTTGGCTAAAGTTTCCCTCTGCCATACTGTTTGCAAATTTTTCTGACTGCAATTTAAGGTTCGGTTATCCCCTGACACCGACATGGTGCAAGACTTGCGCTCTTCATCGGGATCCCTGGAACAGTGCTTTGGCCAGATGCCACTCTTGGTCGGGTTCGACAGCCCTCTTGCCGAGGTTCTCTCCCTGTTGGCGCAAAAGAATGGCTCCCGGCCCTACGCCTTGGTGGTGGATGCAGGCCGAGTGGTGGACATTTTGACGGCTGTGGATTTGACACTCCCACCCAGGGGATTCTTACGCAGCCCAAAATGGACTCGCAAAGGCGCTGTCAAGACGCCCCTAGACAGTCCTTTGAGGCATAACCTCAAAGTTCTGCTTACTTCGGACTTAAGTTCCTCCAGGTTAGTTATTGCCGCGCGGGTTTTGCACCGCAGTAGGTTGTTTTCCTGGAGAAGCTCTGTACTAACTATAACAAAGAAGCAACTAAAGTGGCTCAAGGGCTTTTCCGCCCCGTACTTTAGTACGGGGCTACCAAGCTATCCTTTTGTGTTGCGGTGGGTGGCCAGCGACCGATCTTGGCAGGGATCCACCCTGGCTGAGGCGATGACCGCCCCTGTTGTAACCTTGGCCGCCGGCGACTACCGGGATCCGCTGGCGTTAAGGATCCCCCTTTTGTCTATTGGCCCCCGGAGGAGATGGAGAAGATCGCCACCGCCTTCGCCCAGGGGCTGGCTCAGGGTCGGCCCCCGCAGGGTTGGGAGCTGACCTTTATGCGTCGCAACGGCGAGCGGTTTCCGGTGCGGATTTTGGATGCCCCCTGGCAGGATGCCCAGGGGAAGGTAATCGGCATTGCCAGCGTACAGGATTTGACCCAGGAAAAAGAGTTGCAGAACCCACAACAAAAACGGCAGCACTCGCTGCACGATCAGCCAGATCTGTTTCAAAACCTCTTTGAGCAAGCCCCGGTGGACATGGCAGTTACGGATGCGGCGGGGCAGATCGTCAAGGTGAACGAGAGCTTTTGCCAGCTCACCGGCTACACCGAGGCCGAGCTCTTGAGCATGAATTACGCCGACCTCACCCACCCTGAGGATCTGCGGCAGGAGGCAATCTATGTCGAAGAAATACGAGCGGGCCGCCGCCGGGGCTACCGCATGGAAAAACGCTACATCCGCAAAAGCGGCGAGATCCTCTGGGTTGACCTCTCGTCTTTTGTGGCGGAGACTCCCGACAAACAAATCTACGGCATTGCCTCCATTGTCGATATTACCGAGCGCAAGCGAGCCCAGGAGCAGGCTCAACTGCAACTCCACCAAGCCCGGCTGCTCAACCGCATCGCCCAAGGGATCCGGCAATCGTTGCAGGTGGAGTCCATCCTGGGTTTTGCCGTAGAAGAAGTCCGCCGTTTGTTGGATGTGGAGCGGGTGGTGATCTACCGCTTTTTCCCCAATTGGGTGGGCGAGATCGCCATGCAATCGGTCAGCCGGCCAGAGTTGAGCCTGCTGGGCCTGGTTATCGAAGATCAATGCTTTGTTAGCCAGTGGCACCAGGCCTATCAGCAGGGCCGCATTTCGGCCATTGAAGATATCGACACCGCCCCCATCCAGCCCTGCCACCGCGAGCTGCTGGCCGGTTTGGGGGTGCGGGCCAACTTGGTGGTGCCCATTTTGCAGGCGGCTGGCCCTGACGGCAAAGACAGCGAGCCGGCCCGCTTCTGGGGGCTGTTGATCGCCCACCAGTGCAGCGCCCCCAAACAATGGGATCCCTGGATGCCGGATTTTTTGCGACAAATTGCCGATCAACTGGGGCTGGCGCTGCAACAGGCGGAGCTGTTTGAGCAACTCCAAGCTGCCAACGCCGAGCTGCGCTACCAGGTGGAGGTGCGCAATGCCGAGCTGGCCCAGCGGGTGAGATACGAGCAACTGCTGCGGCTGATTGGCGACAAGGTGCGCTCCAGCCTGGACGAACAGGAGATCTTGGCCACCGTGGTGCGGGAGCTCACCCAGGCTTTCCAACTGGGCGCCTGCGGTGTGGCCCTCATCCATCCGGAAACCCAGACCTACACGCTGGCCTACGAAGCGGCGGGATCCCTGCCCCCCCTGGGCAAGGTCACTCTGCCCTTGGATCCCGTGCTTTTGCGCCAGCTCCGCCAAGGCCAGACCCTCTACCTCAGCACGGATCACCCGCTGCGGGGGCGCTGTACCCTGCTTGCCTGCCCCCTGGTTGTAGAAGAGCAAGAAGGGCAGCTTGTCTCAGGCACCGGCTCGTTGCTGGGCTTTCTCAAGTTAGTTCGCCTGCCCCAGGAGGGCTTTACCGAGGCCGAGATCCACTTTGCCGAGCAGGTGGCCACCCAGTGCAGCATCGCCATTCGCCAGGCCCGCCTCTACCAGGAAACCCAGGCTCAGCTCCAGCAACTGCAGCAGCTCAACGAGCTCAAAGAAGAGTTTCTCAGCATGGTCTCCCACGAGCTGCGCACGCCTCTGACCAGCATGAAAATGGCCCTGAAAATGCTGGAGGTGCGCGGCCTTTCCGAGGCGCAGATCCCCTATTTCAACATCCTCAAACAGGAGTGGCAAAAAGAGCTGGACTTGGTCAACGACCTGCTGGACTTGCAGCGGCTAGAGGCCGGCAGCCGCAGTCTGGAGATCGCCCGCTTCGAGGTGCGCGAGTGGCTGGAAAAGCTGTTGCCGCCCTTTGCCCTGCGCTTTCAAGAGCGCCAGCTCACCTTTATCTCCTACCCCCCCTCTGAACCCATCTTGTTCAACACCGATGTGGGGCTGCTCACCCGCATCTTGAGCGAGTTGCTGGCCAACGCCGCCAAGTACACCCCTGCCGGCCAGCAGGTTCATCTGGAAGTGGCGGTCGATTCGTCGGGTCTCCATTTGCAGGTCACCAACACCGGTGTCGAGATCCCAGCGGAGCACCTGCCGCGCATCTTCGAGAAGTTCCACCGCATCCCGCACCTGGACTACGCCCACCAGGGGGGCACCGGCTTGGGCCTGCCGCTGGTGAAAAAGGCGGTGGAGCTGTTGCAAGGGATCCTGCAAGTGGAAAGCGGCGAGAACCGCACCCTGTTCGCGGTCAGCCTGCCGGATTTGGGCAGTTCCGCCCTCACCCCCAGCCCCTCTCCCTCAGGGAGAGGGGAGCTAGATGACCCTGGGCAGCGTTGCCGGTCAAACAGCCGCCATGGCTAGCCGTTGGCTAAGGACTCCGTCCCGCCGACGCGAGCGGCAGGAGGGGGTTCTTTTGCCGGCGAAGGGGGAGAGGAGAGCAGTTGCTGCTCCACCAGGCGGGCAAACTCCCGCTCGAAGCTCACCAGGGCGCGGTTGGTTTTGCCTCCCAGGTAGAGCCCTGCTTCCGTCTCCAGGGCCCAAACTTGGCTGTAGCTGAAATAGCTCATCGCCACCCCCAGCATCAGCAGCCCAAAGCCGAGATAGACCAGCGGGATCCCTGGGTCGGATTTAATCTGCAGACCGGTGGCGCCGATAACCTCGTCTAGGTGCAGGGTAAGACGGTTGGGGAAGCGCTGGGGGGCAACTTCGTCCAGGGCCAGGCTCATGCCCTGGCGCAGGGATCCTATCCACTGGCCTTGGGTGTCGTAGAGCAGGGCCGTCCCCTGCAAATCGGGCAACAACAGCGTCAGGCCCTCGCTTAGGTCTGGCCGGGTGGGGACAAAAGCGCCCCAGAGCTTGCTGCCCGCTTGGGTGGGCACCGGCACCACCGGGATTTGAAAGGGAGGGCTGTTGTTGAGGCGGATGCGGATGCTGTCGATGCTCCAATCAGCCTGGTAGAGGGTCACCCCCCGGTAGGAGAGGGGATGGTTGACGGAAATGGTCTGGCGTTTGACCTCCTGGCCCCCATCCAAAATCGAGAGATCTGAGTAAAACTGCTTCACCCGGCCATCAGGAGCATAGTCAATCCAGAAGCGGTTGACCCGAATTTGCCAGGTGGGTAGATGAGCCAGATCCCCTGCCCCGGTTACCTGTTCAATGGCGGCGACGCTGCCGCTGGGGATCAGCGCTTGGGCCTTGAAGCCGGCAAGGCTGCCCCAGATGGCCCCCAGCAGGATCAGCAGCAGGCTGACGTGCACCAGGATAGGCCCAAACCGCCCAATCAGACCCTTGCGGGCGTAAAGTCGGGATCCGTCCTGAAACACCGCATAGCCCCGCTGGCGCAGCCGCTGCGGCAGCCCCTGCAGGGAGCGTTGGGGCAGATAGGTCCAAAAGGGCAGCCGCTGGAAGGAGTGGGGACGGGTGAGGTAGCTCCAGCGACGGGCCACCTTGAGCATCGGCCACTGGCGCGTCAAAGAACAGGCGGCCAGGCTGCTGCCAAAGAGGATCAACAGGGCCAGAAACCAAGAGGTGCGATAGACGTGATCCAGCCCCAGCTTGAGGATCAGCCGCCAGGTGAGAAAGCCAAACAGGGCCGGATGCTCGGGGTAGTGGGCCTGATAGAAGGCCACGGTTTCCTCTTGCTCGATGACCGTGCCAACCGCGCTCAAAAGGGCAATTGCCAAGAAAAGGCCGATGGCCAGACGCAGATCCGCCAGCAGCGGCAGCAGCTCATGGCGAAAGTACCGACGCAAGGGGGAAAGCCACCGCGACAGCGGCAGAGAGGGGATAACCATGGGAAGTTGTCAGCTCAAGATCTGAACTGCCCCCCAACTGGAGGGCAGCCCCATCTTAGCTTGCAGCAGGGATCCCTTAGGCCCAAGCGGAGAGGATCGTCACGGTGCCAAAGCCCACCAACACCACGCCACTGGCATAGGTAAACCAGATCGACCAGCGCCGCAGGGCCAACAGTTGCTTCATCGAGCCGGCGAACACCCCCGCCAACAGCAGCGGCGAGACCAGCCCCAGCGCATAGGCCAGCAGCAGCCCGCCCCCCACCCAGGGCTGCCCTGTGGTGGAGACCCAGCCGAGCAGGGCCACCAAAACCGGCGTGCTGCAGGGAGAAGCTACCAGGCCAAAGGTGGATCCCAGCAACACCGACCGGCCTAGCCCAGGCCACTGGCCAGGGATCTCCAACCGGTTAAACCAATCGGGGAAGCGCAAGGGGACAACTTCCAGCAGGTTCAGGCCCATGAGGATGGCGATCCCTCCCGCCACTAGGGATCCAAAGGCAGCGGTTTGTCCATAAACCCGGCCTAGCAAAGCTGCTCCCAAGCCCAGCCCGCTGAGCGTCAAAGCCACGCCAGCCGCAAAGCCTAGCGATTGCACCCAAACCTGCCAGCGCACTTCTCCGGCAGCGGCGGGGGTAGTGGGAGCGTAGCCGCCGATGTAGCCGATGGTTACCGGCAACAGGGAGAGCATACAGGGAGAAAGGCTGGTGACCAGACCTGCCAGACCCACCAGCAGCAGGCTCAGCGGAGAAAGGTGCTGCAGTTGGCCTTGGACAAGTTGCGTTGCCCATTGTTCCAGGTGGTAAAGCCAAAGCTGAAGGGTATCGGCCATAGCAGAAGCCATCGAGTCCAACCCTAAGCTAGCTCGAGGAATCCAAGCCAGAACAGATTGGCGCCAACTGGGAGCTTCAGTCCAGAAAAGTTGGGGAGCTACTTGGACTGTTGGTAGGTGGCAATGCTGCTGGCGATCACTGCCTCGGTTTCGGCTAGGCCTTTCCAGCCCAAGATCTGGGTTTCTTTCTTCTCCAGGCGCTTGTAGGTGGCGAAAAACTCGGCAATCTCGTCCAGGCGGTGCTGGGCAATATCTTCCAGCCTGGTTACGGAAGCATAGCGAGGGTCCTTAGCGGGCACGCACAACAACTTCTCATCCGGCTCCCCCGCATCGATCATCTGCAGCATGCCCAGCGGGCGCACCGCAATCACACACCCTGGAAAGGTGGGCTGATCCATGATCACCAGGCCATCCAAAGGATCCCCGTCCCCTGCCAGCGTATTGGGCACAAAGCCGTAGTCGTAGGGGTACTGCACCGAAGAGTAGAGCACCCGGTCTAGGGCCATTACGCCCATGTCTTTGTCAAACTCGTACTTGTTCTTGCTCCCGCCCGGAATCTCAATCAGGAGGTTAAGTAGGCCTGGCTTTGGTTGGGCAGGGATCCGCGACAGGTCGATCACAGCAATTACCCTCGGAATAGGTGAAACGGCCAGAGGGCATTATAAATCGAAGCGTTCCTTCAGCAGCGGCATCCCAACCCCAACTAGGGGTGACCAGCAAGTCGGGAGGCACAAGCCCCGGACTTTAGTCCTGGAGATAAGTCTCCCCATCTCGACATCCTGCAGGCTGGAGTCGACTGCCCACGCTTTCGATGTCCCTGCCGTCGCCCAGGAGTCGGGGTGATGGCGCCCCCGGCCTCCCTTTCATCCCCCCGTATAGGGTGGGAAAAAGGGGGCGCGGTGGCAGCGGCGCCAGCCCGTCCGCGTAGCTTGCGACAAGCGAGAAAGAATCCTCGTCCTCTCGGGCTGAGGAGAACATCAAGCTTGCATCCCCCCGCCCAACTCCTCGGGCAAGATTCGAACTTGCGACCAATCGGTTAACAGCCGACCGCTCTACCGCTGAGCTACCGAGGATCGAAGTATTTTCCATCGTAGGAAAAAAAAGGCCATCAAGCAACTCCCGCGGAGGAAGAAATTCTTGGCTCTGTCCAGGCCATGGTTCAAGCGGCTGTAAAGCTGCTGCCCACCGGCGCGCCAAGGCAAGCTGGGGAATGGCGTCAACCTCAGTTGTGAAAGGGGATGGCCAACAGAGGCAGGAGAGCCAGCCCCAGCCAGGCCCAACCCTGCAGGGAAAGGTGGGAGGCGACCGGGCCTGACTCCTCTTGCTGCAATAGGGCATCGATGCGCTCTTGCAGCCGTCCCCCCGCACCGGATCCCATTTCTAGGGCAAAGCCAACCCAAGCCGCTGCCGGTTGCTGCGCCATGCCATAGCCCACCACCTGCACCAGAGCCTCTCCCAGCACCAAGGGATCCACCCGTTGGGCCGCCCAGCGATCTGCCCGCAGCTCCCGCAGGGTGAGCAATTCCTGCCAGAGGACCTCTGTATTCGGCAGCCAGCCGCTGAGATGGCGCAGCCAGCCCACCGCAAACATCCACAAGGTATCGCCGTAGTGGCGGTGGGCCTCTTCGTGGGCCAGCACCGCCCGCAGGTGTTCTTCATCCAACTGCTCCAGCAGGCCGCGACTGACCACCAATTGCGGCTTCCATACCCCCACTTGGGCAGCAAAAGGGATCTCCAAATTCAAGACATAGGCCGAAGAGCCATACAAATTGACTTGGGCCAGAGCCCGCAGGCGGGCGCGTCGGCAGACGCGCCAGTACTCCCAAGCCCAGCGCAGGGCCACGCCTGCAGCCAGCGCCAGCAACAGCAGCGCACAGCCGTAGCAGAACCAGCCTCCTGCCCCGGCCATTTGTCCCCACGGCCCCATCCAAGCCAAAGCAAGGGCAGTCATTAGCAAAAACAGCGGCGGCAGCAAGAAGTGGATCCAGGCCCACTGCCAGCGCTGGGCCCAGGAACCAGCTCGATCCAGCCGCACCTGGGCCCGCCACAGCCAACTCAGGGCCAAACCCAACAGCAACATGCCCAAGTGGCTCATTGGGGATCCCTCCTGGCCTCGCGGGCCGCCCGCAACCGCTCGGCAATCGCCTGCAACTGGGACACGCTGGCCTGATCCAGGCTATCGGCAAAGGCTGCCACGGTGTCTGGGTCGCCCACCGCCAAAAACTGCTGCAACTGGGCAAAGGCCCTGAGGCTGGCAGCTTCCTGGCGAGAAAGACGGGGCCGCCACAACATCGGCAGACTCCGCCCTTCTGCATCGGTGCGACGTTCACAGCTCACCCAGCCCTTCTGGCTTAGGCGCCGCAAAACGGTAGTTACAGAGGCATAGGCCAACTCTCGGTCGGGATCGGCCAAGATGCGCTCGTGGATTTGGCGGGTGCTGGCACTGCCCAGCTCCCAAAGGATATCGAGGATCTCGGATTCCAGAGGGCCTAGTGAGAGTTGCTTGGGACGATGCTTGGGCAACATAAACCCTGGCAGGGTAGGGATCCCTATCTAGATTGACATACTCTCATACTCTCCACAGCTATGGCTTGCTGGAGCACCGCGGCAGAATGGCTCAGGGAGCAGTCCGGAGAGCGCCGTCTTCCGAGAGGAAGCGGGAGCTGAGGAAAGGACGCAGCGCCTGGGGGATGCGAATCGAGCCGTCCGGCTGCTGGTGATTTTCCAACAGGGCGGCCAGAGCCCGTCCCACCGCTAAGCCGGAGCCGTTCAAGGTGTGGACGAAGTGGGTGCCCTTTTGCCCTGCTTCTTTGTAGCGCAGGTTAGCGCGGCGGGCCTGGAAATCCCAGCAGTTGGAGCAACTGGAGATCTCGCGGTAGCGGTTTTGGGAGGGGAACCACACCTCCAGATCGAAGCAGCGGGCTGCTGAAAAACCTAGATCGCCGGTACACAGCTCCACTACCCGGTAGGGCAGCTCCAGCATCTGCAAAATGGCCTCGGCATCTTGCACCAGCTTTTCGTGTTCTGCCTCCGACTGGGTGGGGTGGGTAACTTTGACCAGTTCCACCTTTTGAAACTGGTGCAGCCGGATCAGGCCCTTGGTGTCCCGGCCATAGCTGCCGGCCTCGCGGCGAAAGCAAGGTGTGTAGGCACAGAAATAGAGCGGCAGGCGCTCGGCTGGGATCACCTCCTCCCGGTACAGGTTGGTGAGGGGCACTTCCGCCGTCGGGATCAGCCAGAGGTCGTCGTCGGCACAGCGGAAGCTCTCAGCGGCAAACTTGGGCAGTTGCCCTGTCCCCTCCAGAGCAGCGCTGTTGACCAAAAAGGGAGGGATCACCTCGGTGTAGCCAGCGGCAATGTGGCGCTCCAGCATCATGGCGATCAAGGCCCGCTCCAGAGCCGCCCCTGCCCCTACCATAGCCACAAAGCGGCTCTGGGCTACCTTGACGGCACGGCCAACCTCCAAGAGGCCCAGCTTCTCGGCAATCTCGTCATGGGGAAGAACGGGGTGGGTGGGTTTTAGCGCATCCCCCCAGCGGCGCACCTCCACGTTTCCCGTCTCATCCTGGCCCACTGGCACGTTGGGTAAGGGCAGATTGGGCAGGGTGAGGAGAAGAGTCTGCATCTCCTCCTCCAGCTCCCGCTCCCGCTGTTCCAGCTGGGCAATCTCAGCCTTGAGATCTACTCCTTGCTGCCGCAGGGCCGTCACTTCCGCTCCCTGGGGATCCGCCCCCTGCCGGATGAGCTCGCCCACTTTCTTGCCCAGGCTGTTGCTTTCGGCCTGCAGAGAGCCGCGTCGGGCCTCCAAGCGGCGGCGCTCCCGATCCAACTGGAGAATGCCGTCCAGGTCGACACTGGCCCCGCGCTTGTCCAGGGCTTGGCGTACCTCTTCTGGGCGATCCCGCAGCAGCTTCAGATCCAGCACGAGACTTGCCTGTGAGACGACCTCTGGCTATTGCTTCAGCCAGCTAAACATGGCCCTTAGCTCTTTGCCCACCTTCTCGATGGGGTGCTCCGCCTCGCGGCGGCGCATTGCCGTAAAGCCGGGCTTGCCGGCCTGGTTTTCCAAGACAAACTCGCGGGCAAACTGGCCGCTTTGGATTTCTGACAGGATCCGCTTCATTTCAGCGCGGGTTTGCTCGGTAATAATGCGGGGGCCACGGGTGTAGTCGCCGTATTCTGCTGTGTTGGAGATGCTGTGGCGCATCTTTTCCAGGCCCCCCTCGACGATGAGATCCACGATTAGCTTAACCTCGTGCAGACACTCGAAGTAGGCCAGCTCCGGCTGGTAGCCTGCTTCCACCAGGGTCTCAAACCCCGCCTTGATCAAAGCCGTGAGGCCGCCGCAGAGCACCACCTGCTCGCCGAAGAGATCTGTTTCAGTTTCCTCGCGGAAACTGGTCTCCAAAATGCCGGCCCGCGTGCCGCCGATGGCCTTGGCATAGGCCATGGCCCGCTCCCGCGCCATCCCGGAGGCATCTTGATGGACGGCAAACAGACACGGCACCCCCTGGCCTTCCTGGTAGGTGCGCCGCACCAGGTGACCGGGGCCCTTGGGAGCGACCATGATGACATCCACGTCTGCGGGCGGCTGGATCTGCCCGAAGTGGATGTTGAAGCCGTGGGCAAATAGGAGCACCTTCCCCGGCTTTAGATGCGGGCGGATCTCGCTCTGGAAGACGGTCTTTTGCACTTCGTCCGGTAGCAGGATCATCACCCAGTCGGCGGCAGCCGCAGCATCTGCTACAGTCTTGACCGTCAACCCGTCCCGCTCCGCTTTGGGCCAAGAGGGGCTGCCGGGGTAGAGGCCGACGAGGACGTTGACACCGCTGTCGCGCAGGTTGAGGGCGTGGGCATGGCCCTGGCTGCCGTAGCCGATGATGGCGACGGTCTTGCCGTCCAGCAGATCCAGGTTGGCGTCAGTGTCGTAGTAGAGGCGGGCCATAGTCGGGCTGGGTAGTTTGGTGAGCTGGCGTTTGATTAGGATAGCAGGATCTGGGGGATCCCCAACAGCAGAACTAGAGGCCATGGTGCACCGTTTTTACCCACCGCAACCGCTTGGGCTGCACACACATACGAGCCGTGGTCACGATCATGACCGGCAGCCAGTGGAGCATGTACACCAAGCCCAGAGCCGTACGCCACCAGAGTTTTCGCCCGCGCAGCCCCTCCACCTGGCGCAGGCCGCGGTAGAAGGCCACCGTCACAGATCCCATGACCAGGGCGTTCAAGGGGAGCAGCACCGAGGAGTGGCCCGTCAACAGCACCCAGAGGGTATCGGGAACTAAGGCCATCGGCAGCAGGTACTGAGAGATGAAAAAGGCCCAGAGATCGACTGTCTTGGCCATGCCCAGGCGGCGGCTGAGGATCCCTGGCCAGTAGTCGAGGTAGCGCTGGTAGCCCCCCTCCGCCCAGCGGCAACGCTGGTGCCAAAGGCTTTTCCAAGAGGTGACTCCCTCTTCGACGATGGCCGGCTCCGTCAAAAAGGCAATATCCACCCCCGCCAGGTGCAACTTAAAAGTAAGATCCAGGTCGTCGGTGAGGCTGTTCTCGTTCCAGCCGCCGCACTTTTCCAGGACATCCCGTCGCACCAGTTGGCCGTTGCCTCGCAGCTCCCCAATCCCGCGGATGGCCACCCGCTGCTGCTGCAAGTAGGCATCGGAGGCCATCTCCGCCACCTGGCCCAGGGTCCAGAAGTTGACGTTGGGGTTGCTCAAGGCTTTGCGCACCTGAACGGCGCCGATTGTCCGTCTGCCGGGGCGGGGGGTCTGGCCGAACAGCGGCAGGGTGCGAGTCAGCAAATCCGGGGGCACAATGGCGTCGGCGTCGCAGACCAAGATAATCTCCCCCCGCGTCAGGGGCAGCACCTCGTTGAGGGCGCCAGACTTGCCGCCTCCTCGCCCTGGTGGCCGTCGGTAAACTCGCAGGTGAGGGATCCGCTTTTGGGCTTCCTGCAAGATGTCGGGGGTAGCATCGCTGCTGGCATCGTCAATGGCCCACAGCTCCAGGTGGCTGCTGGGGTAATCCAACTGGGTGAGGCTGTGCAGCAGCCGCGGCAGCACTGCGCTTTCGTTTTTGGCCGGGATCAACACCGCCACTCGCGGCAGAGGAGAACCCGCCAGCGCTAAGGGCTGAGCCCCGCCCACCTCAGGCAAAGGCAGGGAGGCCGTTTCGGCGGCGGCGGGATCCCAGGCCATTGTTCCAGGAGGGTAAAGCCTCAAGGGGGGCGGCAGAGCCGCCGGTTGCAGCCGGAACAGGCGGTTGATGTGGATGACCATGAAGGTGGCCAGGCCAACGGTAAACCAGCGGGCTACCGCTACCTGGTGCATCAGGCTGACCAGCCCCCACACCGTCGCCAGAACCAGGAAAGCTTTGAGACGGCGGCGCTGAGCCGAGGTGAGCAACCAATCGGGAAGATGTAGGTCCTCGAGGGGGGCAGGCTCTGACCAGACAAACTCAGACATGGCGAGCATCTCGTAGGTAACAACTTTGCCCGTACGCACCAGCCGTCCCAAGCTTGAGCCCAGCGGCTGTTAAGAGGCCGTTAATTATTGTCACCTATTGTGTTGCCACCGACTTGGGTTAAGACCAAAGGTCTTGATCTGCTACCCCACAGCAAGGGATCCCTGTCCTCCCAAAGGATATGAAGAGCTTATGGGTTGCCGCGAATTTCCTTGATCACCCCATCTTCCAGCAGGATCTCCACCTGCATTTTCTGGATCAGGTTGTCTCCCTTTTGCACGCGGAAGAAGCTCTCCACGCTGCCCTGGAGCACCTCTTGGTTCAGCTCCAGGTTGTTCAGTTGGTTGATCTGCTGAAGCAACTGGTTTTTTTGATCCAAGAGCTTGATCTTTTGCTCGTTCACGCGGCTTTTCACCGCTTCCACCTGTTGGAGCACCTGGGGGCTGTTGGGGTTAGGGCTTTGCTTCTCCAGCTCGGCAATGGCCCGCTTGCCCTGAAACTCCAGTTGCTGCATCTGAGCATCGGTGGCTTCGATCTGCCGCTCCAATTGCTCCTGCATTTCTTTCTTCCAAAGGGGGGTGACCACCACCTTGACAGGGATGGTGCGCTTGAGCAGTAACTGAGTGCCGTTGCCGACGTTGTTTTCTTCCATAAGACCTATCCAGGCAGACTACCAAGCAAATCAGGGGGCCCTGTGCTTACAGAGAATTGTCCTCTAGCAACCTTGGAGAAGGAGGCTTGACAGACCACAACTCTCCCCGCCGCGGCGGAGAATCCGTCTACTTATCCTACCGGCTGGGGTCCCCGTAGTAAAGTCTGGATCGGGGGGAAATGGCAGTTTTGGTTAAGGATCTTGAAGGCCGCTGCCGTGCGGCGCCGCAAAGTCAGTTAGCGTGAAAGACGGTGTTCTCGGATTTTGCAGCAGCCATGAGCGAACTGGCCTCAACTCCCTGGCAACCCTCGGCAGGGGCTGCCCAGCCGGTGCGGATCGCCTCCCGCAAAAGTGAGCTGGCCTTGGCCCAGACCCACTGGGTGATGGAGCAGTTGCAGGCCCACCATCCGGGATTGCCGCTAGAGCTGCACACCCTTTCCACCCAGGGAGACATCATCCTGGATGTGGCGCTGGCCAAAATTGGCGATAAGGGCCTGTTTACCAAGGAGCTGGAGGTCAGCCTGCTCAACGGCAGCAGCGATCTAGCGGTGCACAGCCTTAAGGATCTGCCCACCCGTTTGCCGGAAGGCCTGGTCCTGGGGGCGATTACGCAGAGGGAGGATCCTTTGGACGCGCTGGTGCTGCGGGAAGAGCTGCGCGGCTACCAACTGGCCACCCTGCCAGCAGGAACGGTGATCGGCACTTCATCTTTGCGGCGATTGGCCCAACTGCGCCACGCCTTTCCCCACCTGCACTTCAAGGATGTGCGGGGCAACCTCAACACTCGCCTGGCCAAGCTGGATCGGGGGGAGTACGACGGCCTAATTTTGGCGGTGGCGGGGCTGAAGCGCCTGGGCCAAGAACAGCGGATCCACGAGGTGCTGGATCCCAGTGTGTCTCTGTACGCGGTTGGCCAGGGATCCCTGGGGATCGAGTGCCGGCAGGGGGATGAGCGGATCCTGGAGCTCATCCGACCCTTAGCCGATGCGGAGGCCACAGCCCGCTGTTTGGCCGAGCGAGCTTTCCTGCGGGCCTTGGAGGGGGGGTGTCAGGTGCCCATCGGCGTCCACAGCCAAGTCCAGGGGGAAGAGCTGCACCTGACCGGCATGGTGGCCGACCTGGAGGGGCGACAGCTCATCCGCGATACCCAAACAGGCTCCCCTGCCGATCCGGAAGCGGTGGGAACAGCCCTGGCGGAAAAGCTGAAGCAACAGGGGGCTGACGAAATCCTGCAGGCCATTTTTGCCCAGGCTCGCCGCTAAATTCTGTGGGCTAGCTCTGAAAAAAGCCAGCCAAGGGAGAGAAAAACGGCAGGGAGAGTTTCAAATCCTCCCCTCTGCCGTCGCTGCTGCCAAGAACTTACCTTAGATAGGGAACTCACATTCACAGCAGCAGTAGTTGAGCTCTACCTTAGCTTCCAAAACAGCCGTGTCGTCTTGAACCACCAACGTAACTCTGTTGTTGGCAACTTCAGCGGGAGAGAGCGTTAGGGTTTTGGTAAAAGTCTGACCGGCCGAACTCACAGGTGAAGCATATAAGAACCCCGATTGAGTTAGAGTGCCGCCGTTGTACACGTAGTACTTGTCGTTGCCCGCATCCGGAGCACTGCTACTGCTAGCCGGCAGATTGTTGCGGTAGGCAAATGTCAGGGTACCTCCCAGCCGGCAGCCTGTTTTACAAGGAGGATCCCATTGAAAAGTATGGGCAAAGACTTTGTTGGGGCTTGGTTCTGCCCAGTTGGTAGTTCCGTAAGAACCCTGGAGATTGCTCCAAATGGTGGCCGGGATCTCTGACTGCAAAGGAACAGCAGGGCTGGGTGGCGGAGCCTGCAGCCTTACCGATTGCAACTGCATAGGCTGAGAACAGGGGAGTTTGGGCAACGGTCTTGAGGAAGGGAGAATAGGGATCTGGCGGAACAGCTCATCGAGATCCCCAGTTTGGGGAACGGGCGAGGGTGCGGCTCCTGGAGACCTAGGCCTTGCGGGCACAGCCGGCCTTGGAGCTTGCGCTACTGGGAAATGCTCCCAAAACGGATCTCCGCCCGCAGCAATTGAAGAAGAGCTATAACTCCAAAAACTAGAAAAAGAGAGTAGAGCCAGTATCCCTAGACCCAGGCCTGTTTTTTTCATTGACGTTCTCCAGGAAACCTTCTACCAACAAAGACTTTTCAGGGAAGAGTAAGTTCCCGATGTATCCCGATTTCTTGTAAACTTTTATCGACCTAGGCATTACTCTTAAAGATACGTCTCTCAAACTTCAGCCCCATCCAGATCACTCCGATCCCACAGGCCACCAACACTGCCGACTTGGCCAAGAGGCCGGTCTCGTACTCGAAAAAGCGGGTCAGCACCACCAAGGTCAGGCCCAATAGCCCCTGCCAGAAGCGGCTCCGCCGCCTCCGCTGCAGCCCTTCCCAGCAGAGCACCACCGACAATCCCACGAGCAAAAGGGTCACGATCCAGGGAGCAAAGAAGGCCAAGGCTACCTTTGCGGTTAGGTTCAAAGGCAGGGCGCTGCGGATCCCCAGCAAAAGCACCAAGGCAACCAGCGAGAACAGAACGGCAGCATCCTTCAGCCAAGCAGAAACGGGCTGGGAACTCTTTGCCTGCCAGCCCTGCCACCAGCTCCAACCGGCTAGCAATAGCAATCCTGCTGCCGACAGGCCCGCCCAGGGATCCCCAGCTTGGAACAAGGGCAGGGGTTTGGGATCCCAGTCCCAGGCGTCACGAAAGCTCCAAATGTAGAGCAAGAAGCCCAACCCCAGCAAAGCCAGCCCCTCCGCCGTCGGGATCAGATCCAAGCCCTGCTCCTGCTCGCCACCCTGGCCCTCTTCTCCGGTCCAGATCCGGCTTAGCCAGTGCCCATGGCGTTGGTGCCCGACTCCCAGCCCCCAGACGACGGCAAGGCCAAGCAGCAGCCAGAGGGTCCAGCTGTCCCAGCGCTCTGCCAACCTTTGTAGCGCCAGGCCGAAGTTCACCAGCGCCAAAGCCAAGATCCAGCGGGAGCGGCACCCATAGGCAAGAGGCAGCAACAGGCCCAGGGCCAGCCAGGGGTAGAGGGGATCCAGAGCCGAGCCGATCCCTCCTTCCCAGACGGCAGTCATTCCAGCCAGGGCAAACAAAAGACAGGCCAAGACGCCACTGGGGGTGTGGACCAAGCTGTAGGCCACGGCCAAGCTGCCCAGCCCCCAGCCCAAAAACAAGCCCGCCAGGGATCCCCCGATTTGAACCCACTGGGCCATCAGGCCAATGGCAGCCCCCAAAGACAGCTCGCCGGCAATCAACAAGGCGCTGCCCAAGCGCGGGGATCCCTGCTGCCTAAGCCGAAAGCCGGCCCCCTGCAGCCCCAGCGCGAGAGCCAGGGATCCCAAGGCTCGGGCCGAGCGGGGAATGGCGTCCCAGTTGGCGGCCACGAAGGAGATCACCCCCAAGCCCACCAGCACGGCGCCCAACAGCAGCAGCAACAGGGCAAAGCGGCTGCCAGCTGTTCGCGGCAAGCTGTCCAGTTGGTAGTGCTCGCGCAGGCGATCCCGCTGCGCCGGCTGGATGAGCCCCTGCTCCACCCAGGTGTCCAACAGGTCGGCCAGTTGGCGGCGGAAGCGCTCGTCAGGGCCGGGGGGGCGGGGAGAAGTCATGGCACCCTCACCCCCTGCCCCTCTCCCGCGCTGCAGGAGAGGGGAGATTGGGATCAGTAGCCTGGAGCACTCGCTGCAGCACCTCTTGGTAGCCGGCTGCCGGATCGCCGAGATCAAAGCGAAAAAGGTCTTTATCCAGCACCCGCGGCTCGGTCCCTTGGAGATCCCACAGGCGGCAGGTGTCGGGGCTGATCTCGTCCGCCAGCCAAATCTGCCCTTCCTCGTCCAGGCCAAACTCCAGCTTAAAGTCCACCAACTCTAGGCGGCAGCTTCGCCAGAAAGCCTGCAGATGGTTGTTGATGGCCAAAGCCAGGGATCCCAAGCGCTCCACCTGCTCCGGCGTGGCCAACTGCAATAGGCGGATGTGATCTGGGGTCACCAAGGGATCCCCCAAGGCATCGTTTTTGTAATAGAACTCCACCAGCGGCGGCTCGATGGGAAGGCCCTGCTCCAGGCCCAGCCGTCGGCAGAGGCTACCCGCTGTGCGGTTGCGCACCACCACTTCCAAAGGCAGGATGTGCAAGGCTCGCACCTGCATCTCGGTGGGGCCGGTTTGGGCCAAGAAATGGTTGGGGATCCCTTGCTGCGCCAGGTAGGCAAACACATGGCTGGAGACGGTGCAATTCACCTCTCCCTTGCCGGCGATGGATCCCCGCTTTTGGGCGTTGAAGGCGGTGGCGTCGTCCTTGTACTGGCAAAGATAAACTTGGGGATTGGCAGTGCGGTAGATGCGCTTGGCCTTGCCCTCGTAGAGCAGCTCTTGGGGGGAGAATGGCATACGCTAACCCCTAGTATCCGGCCAGCCGTCCGCGGATCCCTTGCCAAAGGGTAATGGCCAGGATGCGCAGATCCAGCCACAGGGACCAGTTTTGCACATAGTAGAGATCATACTGGGTGCGGCGGGCGATGCTGGTGTCTCCCCGCAGGCCGTGGATCTGAGCCCAGCCGGTGAGGCCGCTTTTGACCAAATGCCGATCCAGATACTTGGGGATCTCCTGGCTAAATTGCTCGACAAAGTAGGGCCGCTCCGGGCGGGGGCCCACCAAGCTCATTTCCCCCTTCAAAACGTTCCAAAGCTGGGGCAGCTCATCCAGGTTGGTGCGGCGCAAAAAGGCTCCTATCTTGGTTCGGCGCGGATCCCCGGGGCGCGTCCAGCGCGGCTGGCCGGGTGCTTCAGCATCCACCCGCATGGTGCGGAACTTGGCAATCCAAAAGCGACGCCCATCCAAGCTCACCCGCTCCTGCCAATACAGGATGGGGCCGGGGCTGCTGCAGGCCACCAGCACGGCGATGACCACAAACAGGGGGCTGAGCAACAGTAAGCCCAGGGAAGCTCCCAAGATGTCCATAGCTCGCTTGAGGAAACGGTTGTGGGCGTAGCGCAAAGGGGGGTGGCGCAGCGTCAGCAGCGGGATCCCGTCCAGAGAGTGGAACTGCAGGTTAACCGTTAAGAAGCCAAGAATATCTGGCACCAGGCGCACCTGCACCGACAGAGCCTGCAAAGTAAGAAGCAGGGGCGCGTTGGCCAGCTCCGGCTGCCCAAACCACACCTCTTGGATCTCAGGGTGAGCTTGCACATAGGCCACCAGATGAGCGGGATCCAGGCGCTCCAGCTTTTGCAGAGGCCCCGCTTCTGGCGCCGAGGGATCCCCGGCCACGGCCCAAGCCTTGATCTCAAACCCCAAAGCCGGGCAGCGCTCTAGCCGCTCCAGCACCTCGGCCAACAGCAAGCCGGATCCCACCCAGATCACCCGTCGCCGCCCCTGGCCGCGGGCATACAGCCAGCCCATGCCCAGCCGCAGCGCTAACCGCATCCCCGTCAGGCCGAGCAGGGCCAGCAGGCCGGCATAGCCCACTACCAAGCGCGACAGCGAGACAGAGCGCACGAAGAAGGCCCCTGCCAACACCAGGCCAAAGGTCACCCCCAGCCCCAGCAGCAAACTGGCCCATTCCTCAAAGCGGGATAGGCGCTTCGATTCGCCATATCCGCCCAAACCGGCCTGAACGCCCCAGTAGCTGAGAACGGTCAGCAATCCCAGGCCGGCATAAACATCCCACGGCAAAAGCTGGTGAGGGCGCAAGCTGCGCAGCCAGTAACCTGCCCCAAAGGCCAACCAAATACAAAGGCCATCCCCGAAGCAAGCTAGGGGCACCCACAGACGATGCGGATCCAAGCGAAGGGCGTAGCTGCGCAAAGGTTCCGTCTCCCTGGTGCGAAAGGACTCCGTCCCGCTAGCGCGATCGGCCAAGAGCTATCTCCTCCAAAAACGAAGACTGGGAACAATCTTATGAAAAGATTATCCCCTTGAGGCTGCAAGGACTCCGTCTCGCTAGCGCGATCGGCCAAGTTGACTCAAAAAACTGGTAATAACGGCGAGAAGTTGAGGATTAAGAGGCTCAGTTTCCCAGAGGAGCAATTTTCAAAGGGCTCCGTCCCGCTGCCGCAATAGGGCTGGCTACCGCCAACAACGACAGGCCAAAGGGCAACGAAAACTTGGGGATCAAATAGGCTTCCGCGGCAAAAATCTCTGCTAGAAGTTGATTGAGCCAAAGGGGCAGCATTTTCAAGTCTGGACTTTCCCGCAGGCGAAGTATTTTCTGGGCTAGGCGGATCCCTGCTGCCAGAGGGAAGAGAAAGCTGTTGAAAAAGGTAAAGGTATGAATTTGCAAGCCGGCGCTCTTGAGTAAGGAGAGAAGTTGTGCCGCTGTGTAGCGTCTCTTGTGGTGATTGAGCTCGTCATGGGCGCTCCACAGCCAGGGATAAGCCGGCACCGTGATCACCATGTAGCCAGATGGCTTTAACCTCTGGATGAGGGCTTCCAGAGCTGCTGTGTCTTCGTCTAAATGTTCCAGAACGTCCAGCAGAGCAATTAAATCAAATTGTTGAGAGCCAAAAGGGATCCGATGCGGCAATTCGCCTTCTTCCACAATCGCAATGCCACGAGCCCGGGCCAAAGGCAATGCTATTTCGCTTCTTTCCATGGCCCAGACTTGGCCAAACTGAGACAACATTTCCAGGTTGCCACCGCTGCCACATCCCGCTTCCAAGATACAAGCTGAGGGAGGAAGAGGGATCCCTGCAATAACCCGGCTGAGAATCTGTCGGCGGCCCACAAACCACCAATGTCGATCCTCTAGGCCTGCCATTTGTTCATAAGCTTTGGGATCCATAGTCGTCCCCAATGGTTGGGAACTTGTTAGGGAGAAAGCCTGGCCTTGCCCCAGCGGTTTTGGCGGTACCAGGCGGCCACATGGGGGCACCAAGCCTCGAAGTGGGGCCACATCAACTCGCACAGCTCGCGGATCTCCCGCTGGGCATCCTCCTTAGCCCGCAAATCCAGAAAGTGCATCAAGCTGCGGCAATTAAAAGACACTACAAAATGTTGGCGGATCCCGTAGCCGATGATGTTACGAGCATCCTCATAGGGCACCCCACACTCTTCGACCAGGCGATAATAGGCAATGGCCTGGCTGCGATACTGCTCAAGAATGATGTTTAGGGCCTCGGGAGAGATGGGCTTGAAGCCTTGGCGGGTTTTGGCTTTGCCTTCCTTGACGCTGGCGGGAACGTAAAATAGAGTTTCCAACTCTTGCAAAGCTAACTCTGCCCCGGTTTTGTCGGCAAAAGCAGAAGTTTCGTCCCAGCCCCCCGTATACGGGGGGCTGGGGGGCTGGTTGGGGGGGCCGGGCGGGGGGTTGGGGGGCGTTCTCCGGGGCCCAGACAAGAGTCTTTTGCCCAAATCGGCAATTTGCTGGCCTGTATATCGAAAAGATTGAACGTCGAAAGAAATTCCCACCCGATGAGTACGGGCCTGTTGCATGACAGCATGGGGAAAATAGCCTACCCCAAACGTGATCTGAGGGTGCTCCAGCGGCCCATAGTGGCCACGGTTGCCCTCCAGCAGATGCCGCACCACGGCCTCGCCATATTTTTCCGGGATCCGGCTCTCTGGGGTAACAAAATCAGGGCTGTGATCTTGGTGCATCGCCTGGTAGATCACCCGTTCGGGATCTGGGGTTTGGCTGAGCACCACCACTTGAAATAAGGCATCCACGGGCTGTGTCCCCAAAGCTAGAGACGACTGGCTAGTCTCACAGTATAGAGAGGATCAAGCCGCAAGCAGCCTTGCTATAGGAGCCTACGAGCCCGCGTTTCCTCTGCCAGCACCAAGTTTAGGCCCGGATTGCTGCGCATCAGCCCCGCCACGTAAAGGGTATAGACTTTCCCTGCCTCTAACTGGAGGTCAAACCGTTGCAAGGGAATGCTCCGGCCAGGAGACGACTGCCCACCTGGCGCGGGGGCTGAAGGAGCTATGGCCACCTGAATTTGGGTAAAGCCGGGTCGCATGGCTTGAAAGGTGGAAACTTGCCCGAAGGCCAACTGAGGTATCAGCACCCGCCCTTGCTCCCCCTGCCATTGCAGGGCCGGCGCATCAGGGGCAGCGTGAACAAACCGAACCAGGGCTTGGTCAAACAGCGAGTTGATGTTGTCTTCCAAAACTAAGGCCGTCACGCGATTGGGCTCGTCAGCAGCCACCACCGAGAACACTCCCCCGCCTCTGAGGTTGGCCACAGTTCTGGCCGCAACCGTTCGCGCTAGCGGAACGGAGTCCTTAAAACTCGCGGGCTGGCCAGGGCTGGTCGTCTCAGGGGTTGAAAACAAAACAATGTCGTACTCGCCCGCCGGCATACGCACGTACTCGCTCACCGAGCCATAGGCTACACCTTGAGCAGCCCTTACCCCCCCCACTTCCAAGTCGATCCGAGGGGCATTGGGGGCCACATGCACCAAGCGCACCTGGATCTCAGAAACTCCCGCGGATGCCGAAGGCATCGGGATGGCACAGCCGGACAAAAGCCCCGGCATTAAAGCCCCGCCCACCACGCAGAGGACTGCGCTCACCCACTGTCGCACCATGTTTACACTCACTCCTACTCCTCACACCCAGGGTTCATAAGGGAGATCGAGCGGAAGAGCCCTCTCGCTCCCCAAAAGTTCGGGTTAGCGCAAGGGATCCCATCCCCTGCCGCCAAGGAACCTGCTCTTGTCTTACCCCAGTTTTGCGCCTGATGCCATAGAGCCGGGCAGGATTTGCGGCCCCCCTAAATCAAAGGGATCCCGGCGGCCGGACCCAGAAGAGCTGGGCGAGAAGAGCGGCGGCTGAACAAGCGGAAATAGGTGCTGACGGCCAACTCTTTCAGCGGGAAAAGCAGGTAGGTGAGGGGGTTGATGGTAACGATGATGTTGCGGCAATCGCGCTTGGCCTGGGCCAGGATCTGGGCGGCCACCCAATCGCCTGACATGACTCCAATCGGGTTGAGCTGGCTCTTGAAGGGCCCGAGGATGAGCTTGCGCACCACACAGGGGGCATCGAGACGGCGTAGGGTAACCAGATCGCCCAGGGCCCGTTTGGAGAGCTCGTAGAGAGGGCTAAAAGCAGGGCTGACCTCGGCTTCGGAGGTGTTCACCCAAACCTCTTTGGTGGCCATTTCCCGATTGCCGCGCACCGTTTGGAAAAACAGCTCCATCAGGCGCCAAGCGGAGAAGGTGTTGACAGCATAGGACTGGCGAACCGATTCGGGATCCCGCTCCCCATGCACGTTGAGGCCGTGGTTGATCACCAAGATATCGACTCGTTCCAGGAGCCCGGCCAGGGATCCCTCCTGACCCACCTGCCAGTGGATGGTCTCCACCGGCTGGGGCTGGCCGTCCACTTCGATGGCGACCGAATCCGCATGGGAGCTGAGGGCGATGACTTTGGCCCCATGGCGGGAAAAGTGCTTCAAGAGGGCCCGGCCCAGAGTGCCAGAGGCACCGGTGACGGCCACGCGCTTGCCTTTAAAGGAGAGACTGGTGCCCATGATCCGATCCACTAAGGTCAGGGTGCCGCAAAAGTAGGCGTTGGTATCGTCGAAGTGGTGCCGCCAGTGGTAGGCGCGGTTGACATGCCACTGGGCAGGAGGAGCAGGGAAAGGCCCGGGTTGGTGGGTAATGTCCGTCTGCAGGGCCAGCCCCCAGCCGCGCAACATGCCGGCAACCAGAAAACTGGCCGAGTAGAGTACCCCCACCGCCGCCGCTAGGCCATACAGCCAGGATCCCTGTCCCAACAGCACCACCCAAGGGATCCCGGCCAGGATCATCGTCGCCGCTTCGGGGACATCGTGGTGCCACTGGGATTCTCGGTACAGCT
>Ga0308394_1000394_pt1 | contig 24377 bp, 24 predicted proteins | sample Hotspr2Sampleme2_FD_202366 | JGI IMG/M metagenome (GOLD analysis project Ga0308394, IMG submission 202366) | Hot spring phototrophic mat microbial communities from Mushroom Spring, Yellowstone National Park, Wyoming, United States - 20050701_me2 ...
TATTATATCACTGTTTTTTCGGACTAAAGACGAAATGATACATGTCTCATACTGAATACAGTGCACAATTTGTTCAGTATAGTTCAGTGTTCCTTGGATTAGAGGAAGCTCCTAAGATGATTGTAGTAGATCAACCAGTCTGGGTTTCTGCGGAATCGGACAAGATTGCCCAGTCTCTGATTGATGAGTTATCGGGGGAGTACATCCAAGCTGATGGCAAGGGCAGTGGTAACCCCAACATTCGCCCAGGCAAGGTAATTTCCCTAGCTGACATGGGGAAATACAGTGGCTCCTACTATGTAACAGCGACGCGGCACATTTTGCAAGAGCGCATCTATACCACAGAATTTAGTGTGCGGGGATTGCGGGGCGGTGATCTGTTGTCCGTTTTGTCTCCTAAGCCCAGACTACAACTTGGTCAAACCCTCCTAGTCGGTATAGTTTCCAATAATGTGGACCCCGAGAAATTGGGTAGGGTTAAGGTGAAGTTCCCGACGCTCACGGAAGAGCATGAGAGTAATTGGGCGGGGGTATCTAGGGGTTTTGATAACCTGCCTGAAATCAATGACGAAGTTCTGGTGGGTTTCGAACATGGGGACATTCATCGCCCCTATGTAATTGGCGGTGTGTGGAACAAGAATGACCCCCCTCCCACCTCCGTAGATGACTCTGTAGCCGACGGCAAGGTGCGCTTGCGCACAATCCAAACCCGATTTGGGCAGAAAATACAATTTGTGGAAGAGGACAAGGGAGCAGTCAAAAATGGCATCTATATCACCTCAAAAGATGCCAGCGGCAACTGCCATAGTGTTTCTATCAACAATAGTGATAAGTTTATTGAGATCAAAACTAAGGATCAGCACCTCATTACCCTGCAAGACTCCAATCAAGGAAAGCAACACATTGAGATTAAAACCTCTGGCGGGCACATCATTAAATTGGATGATCAGAATCAAAAGATAGAAATTACTTCCACTGGCGGGCACAGTATTACCATGAATGACCAGACCAAGAAAATAGAGGTGGTCTCTACAGGGGATATTACAGCTAAGTCGGGCACGAGTGGCAATCTGAATAATATTGAGATGAATGGCTCCCAGATCAACCTCACGGGAGCGCAGAGTATTACTTTGGATGCGGCTTCTTCTATCACGCTCAAAGTGGGTAGCACTAAACTGACCCTTTCCCCTAGCTCTGCTAGGCTAGAAGCGCCAATGGTCACAGTGCAGGCAACTGCCACTGCCAAGTTAGCTGGGAATATGACGAGTGTGGAAGGAAATGTGGTAACCAAGATTCAAGGGGGAGTGGTCAAGATCAACTGAGCCTGTGCTAGGATCAGGTCGCATTTCCACAGGTGGCAACTATGGCAGGCATCGGCATCATGACTGCCCAGGCGCGCCCTGAACGGGCGGTAGGACAAATCCATGTCTACGATGGCTTGGGCAAGGGCAAATCGCAAGCGGCGCTAGGAGTGGTTCTGCGCTCCTTGGGGCTGGGAATGACGGGGCAAAAGACTACGGAAACGCGGGTACTGTTGGTACAGTTCCTCAAGGGCTATGGCAGGGAGTATGCGGAAGATGCGGCGATCGCCGCCTTGCGCCAAGGGTTTCCCCATTTGATTGACCAGGTGCGCACAGGCAGGGCGGAATACTTCGATGCCGAGCACATCATTCCCTTTGATCGGCAGGAAGCCCAGCGGGGCTGGGATGTGGTCAGAAGCGCCATGGCTTCGGGTTTGTATTCCGTGATTGTGCTAGATGAAATCAATCCCGTGCTGGACTTAGGTCTCCTAGACACTGCCCAAGTGGTCAAAGATTTGAAAGCCAAGCCTGTTCACTTAGAAGTGATCTGTACGGGACGGGGCGCGCCCCAAGCCCTGCTAGACATCGCCGACCTGCACTCGGAGATGCGCCCCCACGAACACCCCCTAGCGCGGGAATATGGCATCACGGGGATCGAGATTTACACAGGGGCAGGCAAGGGCAAAAGTACCTCAGCTCTGGGGCGATCGCTCAAAGCCATCGGCACAGGTATTAGCCGTGACCAATCCCATCGGGTACTGATCATGCAGTGGCTCAAGGGAGGTACAGGCTATACCGAAGATGCAGCGATCGCCGCCCTGCGGGAAGGATTTCCCCACCTAGTAGATCATCAGCGCTGTGGACGAGATGCCATCGTCTGGCGCGGGCAACAGCAGGAAATTGACTACATCGAAGCTCAGCGAGGCTGGGAAATTGCCCAAGCCGCCATTCTCTCTGGCATGTACAAGACCATCATTCTCGACGAGTTGAATCCCACTGTAGATTTGGAACTGTTACCCGTTGAACCAATTTGCCAAACCCTACTGAGAAAGCCCCGTGATTTGGAAGTGATCATCACAGGGCGGTGTTTGCATCCCCCCGCCTACTTTGACCTAGCCAGTGTGCATTCAGAAATGATCTGCCACAAACACTACGCCGAAAAAGGAGTGGAGCTAAAACGGGGAGTGGACTTTTAGCGAGCTAATGCCGCTTGTTGGGCTTGGTCAAACAGGGCGCCGTCGGCAAATAAATCTTTGTCGACAATCTGCCAGCCGCCGAAGTCCCTGATGCGGTAGGGTTTACTGACGGGTGCGAACTGCTTGCTGTATTTCTGCAACACCTGCTGATTCACAGGGCGATACCCAGCCTCTGCATAGATTTCCTGTGCTTTGGGACTGAAGAGAAACTTGGTAAATTCTTCAGCCACCTGCCTAGTGCCACGACGATCCACCACACTGTCTATTACCGTTACAGGGAAGTCCACTTGAATGTTGGCACTGGGAACGATGTAGGGGAAATCTCTGGGAACGGCTTCATTGGTAGCGATGATTTCATTTTCAAAGTTGATCATCACATCGCCAATGCGATTTTTAATAAAAGCATCGGTCGCCTCCCGCCCGCTGTTGACAAGACGAGTAATATTCTTCACCATGCGCATCACATATTCCCGCGCCTTCTCTCTGCCTTGACTTTTGAGAATGGCACCGTAGCCCGCCAGTAGTCCCCACCTAGCGTTGCCAGAAGTTTTGGGATTGATGGCGACAATGCCAATACCCTCACGGGTCAAATCCTGCCAGTCCCGAATGTTTTTGGGATTGTTGGGGCGGGTAACCAGTGCCATGAAAGTATGGGCAGGAACGGCGTTGTTGGGTAGGCGTCTCTGCCAGTCAGGGCTTACCAGATTGCGCTCCACTAGAGGAGTGATAAAAGTCTGCATGTTCTGTGCCAAAATATCTGCCTCCAGCCCCGCCAGAATAGAGCGGGTTTGTGCCGCCGAAGGTCCGTAGGACTCCTTAAAAGTGACCCTCTGCCCTGTCTTTGCCTGCCATTCTTTTTGAAACTCGGGAATGATCCGCGAAAAGACGGGACGGGCAACCGCATAGCCCACTAGCGTAAGTTCCACAGGGCTGGGCTGGGTTTGTCCTCCTGGGGGGAACAGTAGATTTGCCCCTAGCACTGCCAGCAGGGAAACAATGCCCAATAGGCTGTGCCACCACTTGAGTTGTAATTTGTCCATAGCAATCTACTAAAAGTTGATGCACTTACAGTACATTAGTCTGCCTCCGTTGGCAACACCCACCCTAGGGGCGTGGCAGTAATTTAGGTTTTGTTTGGGATCGTAATGTCATGATCTCTTGACAATTTGATCCCAGCGGTAAAATGCCCAGAAATACTTACAGCGCAAGCCTTTGCTCCTGCTAAACCAAAGGGTAAGGGGGATAGTTTTTCGCCAAGTTGCCATAACCTGCTATTGATCCCCACTGAACCGTAAGCCAAAATACTTGGTATGCATATTGCGCTTTGCAGTGATCCCAGCTTGTGGGATCGTTTCCAAATTAACGGAGGTAAAGCCCCATGGCTAGAGAGCGTCCTCCTCTCGAGGAAATGACATTGCGCCAACTGCGTAAGGTTGCGGCTGAGTTGGAGATTTCCCGTTACAGCCGAATGCGCAAGGAGCAGTTAATTACTGCAATTAAAGCCGCCCAACTAGCTCAAACAGGTGGCAGTAAAGTTAAATCGCAAACTTCAGAAACGGCAATGGAGACAAAAGAAGTGGTGGAAGCAACTAAATTTGACTTAGGAAGCCATTCCCTAAAAACAGTAGCCAGTGAAGTACCTGAACTACCTCAAGGCTATGGAGTGAGCCGTATTGTTTTGATGCCCCGCGATCCCCAGTGGGCCTACGCCTATTGGGATGTGCCCAACGATCACAAAGAGAGTCTGCGCCAACAGGGCGGGCAAACCCTAGCCTTGCGTCTCTACGATCCCAGCACGCCCAACATAGTGCAGGAGTACAACTGCGATGAGTTTGCCAGGGAGTGGTGGCTACCCATTCCTGTAAGCGATCGCACCTATGTCGTGGAGATCGGTTATCGGTGTGCGGATGGACGCTGGCTGATGCTGTGCCGCTCTGCCCCCGTACATATCCCTCCCATGTATCCTTCCGAGTGGGTGGAAGATCACTTTATTACCGTGCCTTGGGAACAGAGTCTCAAGGGCATGAAGTTTGCTGAGCTGGTGCCTCCTGAACGCAAGATCAGTCTCAGCAAGTCCACCACCGCTGAATACGATGAAATCTTTAATGTTGCCCGTGCCGCCGAAAGTCAGCGCATCGCTGGCTCAGTGTTTGGCTCAATGCACATGGCGGTAGCTCCTGAGCAGTCTCTCAGTTCCTTCATTTTCCCCTCTGGTGTGGGCATGGTGCCAGGCTCTCTGACCATGTCTGGTATTTCTGGATTGACTTACTCAGGAATCGGCATGATGACTGCCTCAGGGGTGGGGATGTTCTCCGCTTCTGCCGCTCCCATTCGTCCGCGCCAGTTCTGGCTAGTGGCGGATGCGGAGCTAATTGTCTATGGGGCAACGGAACCTGACGCTACGGTTACCATTGCGGGTCGTCCCATCAAACTCAATCCCGACGGTACTTTCCGCCATCATATGTCCTTCCAAGATGGGGTGATAGATTATCCCATTTTGGCAGTAGCCGCCGATGGGGAACAGACTCGCGCAATTCACATGCGCTTTGAACGGCAAACTTTGAAACGCCACACTAATACTAAGGAAGAAGCAGTGCCAGAGTGGATTGTGGGCTAGTTTAAGCTGTTTGTGAAGCCAAGCGGGAGGGCTAGCTTCCCGCTTTTTAGTCAGGTGCTATAATTCAAGCTTAGTCCCTAACAGTGAGTTACATCAGCTATGACTGCGATTGATATTCCCAAACGGGGAATGCCAGTAACTATTATTACTGGTTTTCTAGGAAGTGGCAAAACTACTCTGTTGAACCATATTCTGCAAAATCAACAGAATCTCAAGGTGGCTGTGCTAGTAAATGAATTTGGCGATATTAACATTGACAGCCAACTGTTGGTTGCTGTGGAAGAAGACATGGTGGAACTCACCAATGGATGTATTTGTTGCACCATCAATGACAGCTTAGTGGATGCGGTTTACAATGTTTTGGAAAGGAGCGATCGCATCGATTACATGATTCTGGAAACTACAGGGGTAGCTGACCCCCTGCCTATCGCTCTCACTTTTTTGGGAACAGAACTGAAACACCTGACTCGCCTTGATTCTATTTTAACTCTGGTAGATGCTGAATCGTTTAATGAAGAGCACTATGACAGTGAAGCGGCATTCCAACAGATTGCCTACGGCGACATTATCATTCTGAACAAAACTGATTTGGTTGATGAGAACAAACTCCAAGAGTTGGAAAAGTTCATCCATAAGGTAAAGCCCAAAGCCCGCATTTTGCGATCGCAATATGGCAAGGTGCCCCTGCCTTTGATTTTGGATGTGCAGATGGATCAATCAGCACTAATGGCAAAGTCTGGCTCTAAGACTAATCATGATCACCACCACGATCACGACCACGAACACTATCACTCCCATCACCTAGCCAATGATGGTTTTGTCTCGGTGTCTTTCCAGAGCGATCGCCCCTTTAACTTGGACAAATTCCAGCGCTTTCTCGACCAGCAATTGCCCACCGATGTATTTCGGGCAAAAGGACTACTGCACTTTGTGGGCATTGAGCCACGCTATATCTTTCAACTCAGCGGTAAACGCTATGAATTGAAAACCGATGACCGTGATTTGCCGAAATTAAATCAACTGGTGCTCATCGGTAGAAATCTCAACAGTACAGAATTGCGCCAGCAGTTGGCAGATTGCCTGTCCTAGCCTAGCGATTCCCATTGGCTCAGGGAAATTGCTGTAACATGGGAGCCATGGAGCTAATCCATCGCCTACAGCAGTCCCTGAATATTGAAGAAGCTCATGGTTTTCCCAACTTGCAGGGCAAGCAATACCTGTTTGCCGACTTTTTGCACCAGCAGTTGAGCACCTCTGCCGAGTTGGGGGAAATTCTCAAACCCAGTGATCGCCTGCGAGCAGAACAATTAGCGCATAAATATAGTCAGTACGCCCAACTTTCCCAATCCCAACGCCAGTATCTCGTCAGCGAGACCCGCCGCTTTCTCCAAGACCTGCAACGCCCAGACCAGCCACTCTCTGTGCAGGAAATCTCTCCTAAAACAGAACCTCTCCTGCCAGCCAAACAGAAGGGAATTACTCTAGATACCCCCCTAGCAGAAGTGCCCCGCCTTGGGGAAAAAACTGCGCAGAAGTTGCAGAAACTGGAGCTATTCACTGTCAAGGACTTGCTAACTTACTGTCCCAAAGGTCATGTGGATTATGCTAGACAAATGCCCATTCGCTCTCTGCGGGCGGGGGATACTGCCACCATCATTGGCAGGATTAGCAAATTCAATTGTTTTACCAGTCCCAAAAACCCCAACCTGTGCATTATGGAAGTGCTAGTGCAGGATGGCACAGGCAGGATTAAATTGAATCGGTTTTGGATGGGCAAACGCTACAACAGTCGGGCTTGGCAGGAACAACAGAAACGGCTCTATCCCATAGGGGCAACGGTAGCAGTGGCAGGGACAGTCAAAGCCACTAGGTATGGCTTGACCATGGAAGGTTTTGAATTGGAAGTGCTGGAGCATGAGCAAGATACCATCACCAGCGATCGCATCGGTAGGATTATTCCCGTCTATCCTCTGACCGAAGGAGTCACTCCCGAACTGATCCGCCAGGCGGTAATTCACTGCCTGCCCTATGCCCACACCGCCCCAGAGGTCATTCCAGAGAAATTGCGAGCGGATTATGGGCTGATGGATTTGGGCACTGCTTTGCAACAACTTCACTACCCCGACAGCCAAGAGAGCCTACAACAGTCAGCTCTGCGCCTGACCTTCGACAAATACTTCTTTCGCCGTCTGGTATTTCTCTATCGCCGTCAGCACAGACAAACCCAGAGCTTCGTTCCCCACAGCCAGTTGATTGAGCGGTTGGATAAATTGCTCCCCTTTGAACTCACCAATGCTCAAAAAAGAGTGATCCAAGAAATTCGCAGTGATTTACAAAAAACTACGCCCATGAACCGTTTGGTGCAGGGGGATGTGGGTTCTGGCAAAACCATTGTGGCAGTGTATGCCATTCTCTCAGCGATTGAGTCGGGTTGCCAAACGGCGCTGATGGCTCCCACGGAAATTCTGGCAGAGCAACACTACCGCAAAATTGCCAACTGGTTCATTCAACTCAACTTGCCAGTGGAACTATTGACAGGCTCCACTAAACCCAGCAAACGGCGGGAGATTTTGGGACATCTGCAGACAGGTGCTCTGCCCTTGGTGATTGGCACCCATGCCCTAATTCAGGAAGGGGTGAACTTCCATCGCCTCGGCTTAGTGGTAATTGATGAACAGCATCGCTTTGGCACAGCCCAGCGATCGCAACTGCTTCAGAAAGGAAATGATCCCCATGTGCTAATTATGACCGCTACCCCCATTCCTCGTACTCTCTACCTCACCCAGTCAGAAATCGATGTCAGTGTCATTGATGAACTGCCTCCCAATCGCAAACCTATCCAAACTACTGTACTGCGCCCCAGCCAGCGCCACCAAGCCTATGAACTAATTAAGCGGGAAGTGGTAAGTGGCAGGCAGGCATATATCGTCTTTCCTTTGGTAGATGAATCGGAAAAGATGGAAGATGTCAAGGCGGCAATCCAACAGCAGGAACACCTACAAAAGAGCGTGTTTCCTCACTTTCGGGTTGGTCTCTTGCATGGGCAGATGACCGCCAGTGACAAAGATGAAGCCATTGAACAGTTTCGCCAAAACAAAACCCAAATCCTTGTGGCAACTACGGTAGTGGAAGTAGGAGTGGATGTGCCCAATGCCTCGGTGATTTTGATTGAGAATGCAGAACGGTTTGGACTGGCGCAATTACACCAACTGCGAGGGCGGGTGGGTAGGGGTTCCGCTCAATCCTACTGTCTCTTGGTCTGTGGCAGTCAATCGGAAACAGCGATCGCCCGTCTGCAAATTCTAGAACAGTCCCAAGATGGTTTCTACATTGCCGAGCGGGATATGGAAATGCGTGGCAAAGGAAAAGATGAAGGAACTGAACAGTCAGGACATGCAGGGGTAGTAGTGGAAGATTTGATCGCCAATCCCATACGCAAGCAGGAAATACTGGTCACTGCCCGCCAAGCCGCTGAGCGCATCATGCGCAAGGATGCCACCTTGAGTTGCTTTCCCAAACTGCAAGCAGAATTTTTACGGCACTACCAACGGCTACAGGGGGGTGCAATTTTTACCTAGTTGCTTTTCTTATTGCTGTTTGACTTTGAGTTTGTGTAATTGATTGCTAATCCCCGTGGTGATCGCTCCCAGCATCAGCAGACCAATGGCAGGTTGAATCACGGGTTGCCACAGCCTTTGCCACAACTCCAAGCCCAAGTGCCAGTGCCAACTTTCTGCCACTAGGGCAACAAGAAACCAGAGAAAAAAGATGGCAACTAGCAAAACATCCACTAGCAAGATGCTATTGATTACAGCAATGATTTTTTTCATAGTAACCCCTACAATAGGCTTGCAGAAAGCTAACTTAATAAATAATGCCATACTTCTACTGCGTAAGCCCGTTTCAGTTAGTTTCCTAATCGGGATAATTCATAACCACTGAGCAGAATACAGGAAAGTTTTATCTGCCCTTGTCCTACTTCAAAATCACTCAGACTGGGGAGTGCAACAATTACTGCTTAGCTCCTAGGTAGCTGTAGTAAACTCTAGTTTGTTCCCCCGTGCATTATTTAAGCATTTCCTGTAACTGATGCTGTCGCCATAGTTTCTGATACTTAGGGCAAGTTTGTAACAGCTCCTGATGGCTTCCTTCGGCAACAATTTTTCCCTGATCCATCAACAAAATGCGATCGGCATGGCTAGCAACTGAGAGATTGTGGGAGATAAACAGCACTGTTTTGCCTTTGGGAAGACTCTGCAAAATGGCAGTGGCAGTTTGATTATCCACACTGGCAAGGGCATCATCCAAAATCAAAATTGGCGACTCCACCAAAAGCGATCGCCCTAGAGCAGTGCGTTGTCTTTGCCCTCCCGATAGAGTAATGCCCCGCTCCCCTACCATCGTCTCATACTGCTTGGGAAAGTTGAGAATTTCTTGGTGGATATGGGCTTTTTGAGCATAAAACTCTACCGCCGAAAGGGGAGCATCGGGTTTGCCATAGCGCAGGTTGTTGGCAATGGTATCGCTGAATAGGAAACTATCTTGTGGTACATAGCTAATAATTTTTCTGAGATCGCTCAAGGCAATTTTAGTAACATCTAAGTCGTCGATAAATAACTGCCCTGGAGCAATATCAATCAATCTTACTAAGGCATTAGCTAAAGTAGTCTTACCCGATCCCACTTCCCCAATAATCGCTGTCAGGGAACCGCCCTGAATATGAAAATCTAGATGATCCAGTATGGGCTTTGGTGAGTTAGGGTAGCTAAAAGTTAGCCCTTTAGCTGTAATTGATCCCCGCACTTCTGCAGGATGGATTTTGATGGATTCAGGGTGATCTACTATGGCAGGGGGAATAGCTAGAATTTGCTCCACCCGATCAATACTCACCTGTCCCCGCTGATAAGTAGTCAGGACAAAGCCCAACAGTGCCGTAGGAAATATCAGCCGTTCTACGTAGATAATTAGAGATAGTAAATCCCCCAGTTTGAAATTAGTTTCTGGATTAACCAGTGCCTCACCACCAAAATAGAGTAATACTAAAAAACTGATGTTGGCAATCCCTCCCAATGCGGGAAAAAGTAGATTTCTAGTGCGCGCCATCTCTAAATTAGCTGTCAGCAGTCGTTCATTTAACTGGGCAAATACCTTGCGCTCATAGTCCTCTTGGGCATAGGTTTTAATTAGTGCCATGCCGTTCAGGTCTTCTTGCAATAGGGAACTGACTTCCGATAGTTCTTCTTGGACTCTCAGTTGCTCATCCCGCAATCTGCCACTAAAAGCCTGTACTAAAATAAACATCAAAGGATAGACAGCGATCGCTATTAAACTTAACTGCCAGTTGATCAAAAACATGGCAGGCAAAGTCAGGGCATAGGCAAAAATAGTATTAATCAAACTGAGAATAGCAAAACCCAACAGACGGCGGATATTTTCCACATCGTTGGTGACAATGCTGATAATTTCCCCAGGGGAATGCTCAGCAAAGTAATTGGGAGATAGGGTCAACAAATGCTCAAATAGGGCTTGCTTTAACTCACATTCCACCTTGCGCCCCACGCCAAAAATCCACAGGCGCGATACCATGCGGATTCCCCACATCAGCGAAGCCAAACCAGCGATCGCCAGAACAAAGTAGATGATTTGCTCTAGGGAAATTTGTCCTGCCAGAGCATCTACTGCATCTTTCACCAACCAAGGGATATAAGTACCCAAACCGTTGACAATCAGCAGTGCCAGTGATCCCAAAAGCAGTTCAGCATAGTGAGGTCGCAGGTAAGTGTGTAATTTCGCCAGATGGGAGCGCGCCATAGTTTTTTATCTGAAAAGGTAGCAGGAACCAAAGGTTGCAATTTAAGACTAGATAGGCAAAATGACACAAAAAACTACACTGGGTTTAGGCAATCTGCATTTTTTTCACCACTGGTAAACTTTTCTTTGCCCATTGTAAACTACATATACGCCCTAGGACTATACTGTAGTCAAAGTGTCTAGCTGGATGATCATGATGACTAAAGAAGTCAACCAGAATGTTATTCTAGCCATTGGCTTCGTGGTAGCACTGCTAGTTTTACTAGCTTGGGCTGGGCCTGTAGTAGTGGTCGGTGCAGGCTACAGGGGGGTGGTGATGAACTTTGGGCAAGTGCAAGATGAAATTTTAGGGGAAGGACTACACTGGCGCATCCCCATCATGCAAGAAATTAAACAGTTGAGTGTGCGAGTGCAAAAAACTGACATCCTTGCTCAAGTGGGTTCTAAAGACTTGCAAGAGGTGAAACTGGATGTAGTAGTCAACTGGCACATTGATCCCACCAAGGTAAACAAGGTCTATCAAAATATCGGAGACGAAGAGCAGATCGTGGATCGCATCTTGATTCCTGCAGTGGGAGAAGTAGTCAAAGCCGCCGCCGCCAAAAAGAATGCGGAAGAAATCCTAACTAAACGCCCCGAACTCAAGGCAGAGATTGACGCCAATCTCGATGATCGCCTATTGAACTACGGCATAGTGCTAGACAGTGTCTCCCTGCTGGATGTGCAATTTAGCCGTGAATTCGCTCAAGCGATCGAGCAAAAACAGATTGCCGAACAGGAAGCACAGCGCGCGGCTTACATTGCCCAAAAAGCCGCCCGTGAAGCTGAGGCGGAAGTAAACCGTGCCCGCGGCAAGGCAGAGGCACAAAGGCTATTGCAAGAGACCCTGACCCCTGCGATTCTGCAAAACAAGGCATTGGAAGTGTGGGATGGCAAGTTCCCCCTAGTCTATGGAGGAGGTGCCCTGCCCTTCATTAACATTGATAATCTAGTAAGTGAACAAACGAGAACCAAACAGGAGTAAACTATGTCCCCACAGGTTATAGGTACTATCTTGGCAGTGATCTATGTGCTTGGCATCTGGCGCTTTTTGGCAGGCTTCAAAAATACTTTCTATGAAAGCAATGCTTTGCTCTTGGCTGTGTTGTGGCCCGTCTTAATTTTTAATCCCAGATACAGGGCAGAGTTTTTCAAAGCGCTCAAAGGTTAACGGGGCATGAACGAGTGGACAAGGCTGAGATCAAACCCTTTGGCGTGGGCAAGTGCCTTGATCCTAGCCACCCTTTATCTAATTGCCTTTTTTGCTGATTTCATAGCTCCCTATTCTCCCTACGAGGGGGTCAAGAATGGTGCCCTTTTGCCCCCAACCCAGATTTACTGGCACAACCCAAAAACGGGGGAGTGGATGGGCGCTCATGTCTATCCCACCTTCCAAGGGAAAATTGACCTAGAAACGGGCGATCGCCAATTGATTGTGGACTACAGCCAGCCCAGCCCCATCGGCTTCTTTGTCCAAGGAACTGAGTATCGTTTTTTACAGTTGCGTCTGCCCCTGCCCCACACTGACCCCAAGGGCAATACCACTTGGCAGGAAGTGGAAATCCTCGGGGGTTTCCCCAGCCGCCTGCACCTGTTTGGTGCCACAGGGGAAGGGCGATGGCATCTGTTAGGCACTGACGATCAAGGACGAGATCAGTTTTCCCGCTTGGTTCATGGGGCTAGGTACAGCCTGTCCATTGGCATTGTAGGCACCGCCATTTCCTTTGTCATCGGAGCGATCGTAGGGGGCATCTCAGGGTACTTCGGCGGCTGGGTAGACAGTGTCCTAATGCGTCTCGTGGAAGTACTTATGTCCACCCCCACCATTTATTTACTGGTATCTCTTTCAGCCATCCTGCCCCCAGAGATCAGCAATGCCCAGCGGTTTCTGTTAATCATTGCCATTATTTCCCTGATTTCTTGGGCAGGCTTAGCCAGAGTAGTGCGCGGGCAGGTTTTGTCCATCAAAGCCCAAGACTTTGTAACCGCCGCCAAAGCCATGGGAGCTAGCTCATGGCACATCATTTGGCGACACATTCTGCCCCAGACTACTAGCTACATGATAATTTCCGCTACCCTGTCTATCCCTAGTTTCATTCTGGCAGAATCAGCCCTGAGTCTAGTGGGGCTAGGCATTCAACCCCCTGATCCCTCTTGGGGAAACATGCTGTCCATTGCCACCAATGCTTCGGTCATCGTGCTTCAACCATGGCTCATTTGGTCTCCTGCTATTCTGATCATTGTTACAGTGCTGTCTTTTAATGTCTTGGGAGATTGTCTGCGGGATGCCTTCGATCCGCGCAACCAAAAACAGTAAACTAGCACTGGACAGAGTGAATAAAAGTTCCTAGGATTGTATGATGGGATCACTATCCTCAGCTCAGCAGATTCAGAGGGAGAACTAGCGTGCAATATCTAGCGGAAGTGCAGAAGACACAGGGATTTGTTGGAGCAAAATCAGCCCTAAAACTCCTAGCTAGGAATGCAAACGACAACTGGCAACCGGTTCCCAATGAGCAAATCATACCCACCGATGTCAGTATAACCCGCGACTACAAAGACGGGCAATTGGTGCTAGCGGACATTGTGGGGAACAACCAAGTGCAGAGTTTACAGGATGCCACCCGCCGCATTATCACCAGCTTGCAGAGTCTGTCGCGAGTGCAGGACAAGTATCGTGCTGCTGAAGACGAAATTGAGCAGTGGAAACAAAACTTGCAGTACCAAGCCCAAGAACTACACAGGCGCGAGCAAGAGCTGGAACAGCGGGAACTGGAGCTGGAAAACCTTGAAACCATCCGCCAAGAATTGGAGAAAGCCCAGCAGGAACTACTAGAGAGGGAAGAACAGTTTCTCAAGCAAGTCCAAGAGTTTGAAGCCAAAGGCAAAGCCCTAGGGGAAGAGCAGTTACGGGAATTGTTCACCCTGTGTGATCGCCTAGACCATGCCATCAACAACCCTAGTGCAGGGGTAAGGGAGGCATTGCAAATCCTCTACGAACGCCAAAACATCCTAACTGGCTTCTGGCACGAGCTGGAAACCCTGAGGGGGCAAATTCAAGCCCAAGAGGATCAACTCAACGCCGCCATAGCCCAACTACAGTCTAAACGCCAGCAGTGGGAGCAAGCCCAGACTTTGGTGGTGGAACTACAAACCGAAGTCAAAATTCAGGAACGACTCCTGCAAGTACACGAACAACAGCAGAGGTTCACCCAACTGCAACTTGCCACCCAAGAAGAACTGTATGAGCGCATGGCAAGGGTAGTAGAGAGTATGGGTGGCTCGGTAATACCAGACTCCGTCGATCCCGAAGAGGTGAAACGCCTCGAAGCAATGAGCGTAGAAGAATTAGCCAGCAAAGTCGCCGCCGAACAAGCTAGCTATGACCGCAACTGCTCTTTCTTGGCTATGCAAGAAGAGGAAGAAGCCGATTTAGAGGGGCAGATAGCCGAGCTACGCAGTCAAATTGAAGCGGAAAAAGACTTTGCCAAAAGGATTGAGATGGAGGCGCAATTATCCGAGTTGCAAGAACAGTATGACTCTCAGGAAGAGAGTCTTTCTGGGCAACGCCTCAGCTTACAGCACCAGCAGACCATGCTCAACTTAATGAAATCCATCCTAGAGCACAAACAGGGGCAGGTCAGCGCAGACGACTCTCTGCAAGTTATGACTGCCATGCTAGAGCAAATTGAAGATCAAAAGCGCCAACTAGCCGAAGAATTGCGGCGCCTAGAAGGTCAGGTAAATGCCATCCGCAGTCACTATCAAAAGCAACAAGAGCAACTCAAGCAACACCAACAACGGCAACAGCAAGTGTGGCAGAGCTTGCAGACTGAGCAAGAGGAACTACTTGCCAAAAGTCGCAGTCTAGGGGCAGTTGCCAGTAGGGTAGCTACTCAAGAGGCAATCTTGCGCCCTGTCCAAGACATTGTGGATGCCCTGCGCCCTAGATTAGAAAATGCCACCGCCTATGAGGAGCTACAGCAGACCGTCCATCAACTGCGCCAGTTTCTAGAGGGTCTGGCACAGCGGTAAAAACAGGGTGAAATGTACCCCCAGTAGAGAGGAGCGTACTGTCAGCCGTCCTCCTAGCGCCTGCAGTATGGACTTTACTGTAGGAATGCTGAGGCTGACTACCCCAGTGTCTGGGTAGCAGATCAACCAATCTCCCACAGGCTGAGAAGTACGGTGGCTGTCGTCTGCTTCCACTTGAAACTGCAATTTCAGATAATTCCCTGCCACAGATAACTGTAAATAAATCTCGGCTTGTAAGGGAGAGGTGCGCAGTAAGTGATCCACTAGCCAATTGATTACTTGTTCTAGAAGCTGGGGATTAGTGTATATGGGGGGCAGATCAGGAACAGGATTGACAGTAAAGGTAATCTGCCGCTGGATAGCTTGGGTTTGCCACAGACTGAGATTGCGGTGCAAAAGGGAAGCAATTCCCACCGCTTGGCAGGGCAGGGAATGCCAATTTTCTTGCAGGTGTGCCGCTTGAAGCACTAATTCAAAGCGGGCGATCTGGCTATGGCATTCTTGCTCAATCAGGTGCAATCTTTTAGTAACCTCTGGGGGCACATCTTTGCGTTTCACCAAGGACTTGCTCAGGGTAAGAATAGTAGCAAGGGTGGTTTTCACTTCATGGGCGATCGCCTGAATGGGTTGCCAGTCTAGTGGCATTGTGGTTGGGGTGGGAATACTTCCTATCTGTTGCAGAGCTATCCTGTTGAAACGCAACAGCCACTTGTGAGGGGGCAAGTTTAGCGGGTATTGATGCACCACCTGCCAGAACCTCTGTCTCTGGTGGGTTCCTAGCCAACTCGCCAATACTTCCAAACCCATTGCCAGACACTGGGGATGGCACGACAGTAAGCAAAGTTCTTCATCGGGGGCAAGGACTGCCACTAGGCTAAATTCCTCCGTCAAGACCAACCAGAAATCCTCGCACGCTTGGGGCAGTGCCACTACTTCCCACTGGTTTGCACCACAGCCTGGGGGAAACAGCAGATTTGTCCTAGTAGTGAATGTCCAGAAAACTATATTGGGGGGAGAATTCTTCAGCAAACTATGGCTAAAAACCACTCCCCGCGGTAACTTGGAGGTGTAAAGCAACTGGGCTATGACTGTGACCAGGGGAAACCACAGCTCCCCTGCTAAAGTTTCCACCTCAGCACTCCCGCTTAGGGCTGTCCAGAAGCTTGACAGGGGCATCTATCTACCTTCATTGAGGGCACGCTCAGCGCGTTCCAGTTCCAAGAGCACCCGCTCTTTGGTCTTTTCGGGAATGGATTTGTGGGAAGTGCCATTGAAGTAGCCTGCTAGGGTGTTGAGCACTGTGCGCATGGTGGTATAGGAATAAAGGCTAGACTTGTCAGAATTGACACGATAGCGGGCGGCATAGGCATTGATTTTGTAGTGGGCATCAGACTCGGCTGAGGCGCGGTCTGGAGCATCGGGGGGTAGATTCACCGCATAGCGCAAACTTTTGATTACAGCAGTGGTGTCTTGAATGTAGTTGCCCGTCAGTCCTGCGTTGACCAATTCTCTGATTTCTCTGGTGGTCATAACTTTCTGGCGATCGCCAAAGATTCCCGCCAGCGCTGGCTCCGCTGTACTCACCAGTGACCACAGCACCACCCCAAGACATAGACATAGTGTAATTAGTCTTTTAATATTCTGCATACAAACCCCTCTGTATATGGAAAAACTGTGAGCTTTGGCAGACCCACAGCAGAATTTTACTCCACTCTGCGCCGTCTAGCACTGGCGGGGGCTTGGCGCAGTGGCTTTTCAGGGTTCCAAATGCCATACTCCAATAGCCGCGCCTTGGATTGGGCATTGTCCAGCAGGGTTTTGTACTTCACATTGGGAACTACCGATTCCGTTAGAGCGTAGCCTTCCTCCACCAACTGCTGATTCACCATCTGTCCATCTTTCCAAATGTAGCCCAACAGGCGATCAGCACGATCGCGGGGGTTGATGTCCAGTTCTACCAGCACTTCCTGCCCTTCGACCAGTTTTTGCAGTTTCAGCCTTGCCTCTGCCCCAAAGGGAGCCTGCTCTGCTAGCGGTGCCGTTACCCCAATGAGGCGCAGTTTTTCCGTTTTATTGCCTTGGGCTATTTCCACCAACTGCCCGCTCAGCACCCTAGTAACCCGCCACACTTCCCCTTGGGGTTGGGGACGATTCAATAGCATCAGTGCCAAATTGCCTGCTGTAAGCAGGAGCACTACCAAAATACCTAGCAAAATCTGATAGCTCATGGCTTTTTATACTCAATCTTAGAGTTAATCATTCCCCCACGGCAAAGCAAAACTGAACCACCGCCGTTTTGACCTGCGCAAATGGCGCCCAAATTGCAACTCATACACTTCGTCCTCGTCTTGTGTTTCTAGGATCAGAGAAGACTGCGCCCTGCCAATGCAAATCAGTCCATAGCCCGCTGACTTTAGCTCTGCCCCGAGGCCAATCGCTTCTGATTGCTCCATCTGTCCCGCTTTGATCCGCACTGCGCAGGTAGTACAAGCTCCTTGACGACAGGCAAAGGGTAGAGCTATCCCTTGCTCTTCTAGGACTTCCAAAATGTAGCGATCGCTAGGAACTTGGGCGGTGTACTGCCGCTGACAGCGGCGATCTAGGATGGTGATAGTGTGCATTGGGTTTCCATGAGTGCTTGATATTCCTTCTCGCTAATTAAATCACTGGGGAGCACATGATCTATAAATAGCTTTCCCTCTAGGTGATCGTACTCGTGCTGAAATATGCGACTGACAAACCCTGTGAACTCCCCTACCTGCTCAACTCCCCAGCGGTCATAGTACCGCACCGTTACCGCCTGATGGCGCATTACCTTTCCTCTGCGATCTGGCACAGACAGGCAACCCTCCCAATCCGTCTCAGTTTCCTGAGAAACCGCCAAAATTTGTGGATTGATCAGTAATAAAGGGGCAGACATCAGGGGAGCAAAAGGGTAGCGGCGGTTGGGACGGGAAAAAATAAACAGCATCCGCCATGACTTGCCCACCTGAGGAGCGGCAATGCCCACACCGCCACTGGCTAACAGCTCCTGCTCCATAGCGTCAATGCACTTTTGCACCTCAGGGTCATGGATGTTGACTACAGGTTGGGCGATCGCTCTCAGAACAGGTGAGCCAATTTGGTGGATCATTGTTACTAGCAACTTAATTAGTGCTACAATTATAAACTGCAACTAAATCTGCCGGGATAGCTCAGTTGGTAGAGCAGAGGACTGAAAATCCTTGTGTCACCAGTTCAAGTCTGGTTCCTGGCATTGTAACTTAATCTGGGTGGGTGCTTCACTGTGATTGCCTGAAAATTGGGAAACAGGCTCAACTTCTGTAACAACAGAAAATTTCTAGTTACTAATCAAAAATATTCACTTTCACTGCTTTCTGCTCTTGAGCAGTAAGCTTGTTGCGGCTATCAATGAAGGTGTTGGCGTGGAAGTGTTGAAAGGTAGTTTAACGAACAAAAGAAGGGGCTAAAATCCTATAGTCTCACCCCTTAAAACCAAAAAATAGCAACTTTATAGCACGCTCATTTCCTAACATTGTCAAGTAAATTTTGAAGCATCTCCTAAGGAACAACTACCCTGTACTGCACCCGTGCCTGTTCTTCCCAATCTGGCTCGCCTTCATTTTAGATAAAAGTTTAACCATTATATCACCTAAACCGTAGCGGTATTACGGTTGATATATCTACTTTCTCCAAAGCCTGTAAACAACGGTGGAACCAATACTTTCGGCGTATTTATACTGAATTAAGACAGAAGTTAATCCGTAATAATCCGACAGCAGGCAGGATGCTGTTTCCTATAGATGCGACCGTAGTTACTTTGACCAGCAAGTTGCTTTGTATGCAAGGACAGTATCAAGTCAAGCTGTTAAATGCGGTAAATGTAAGTCAGGGGTATGGGAGTGAATGGCTCGTAGATTTTGGACAGTGGCATGAAGCTAAATTGACTGATTACATTGCGGGCATGGTTCCAGAAAACGGCATTGGCATTATGGATCGTGGTTTTGTTTCTTGATGCTCTGAGTGAGACAAATAGATTATTTGTTGTGTGGATAAAGAATTTAATCATAGTCGCTATTGGGTAGTATGGTTTTATGATTTAGAGAGTTGGACTAAATTTCGTTTGGCTACCAATTTACCAGCAGAGGAGTTTAGTAATGGCGAGATAGGGGATATTTATGATTGTCATTGGCAGATTGAGCTGTTATGGAAGTTCTTAAAGATGCATTTGAAACTGGATAGGTTGATTACGAAAGGTAGGAATGGGGTAAGGCTACAAATTTACATGATACTAATAGGATATATGATTTTGCAGTTAATGGAAATACCAGTGCTTTATGGCGATAAACTGTTAGATAAATTGCGGTATTTGCAATTAGAACTTAGGCAGAGATGTTCGGTTATCCATTGGAGCTATGATTTCCTGCCAGAGGCTCTGGTGCATTGATATGTGAAGTTTTATGTCGAGCTTCAACATTTCTGGTGAAATGCACCTTTCAACTCCCGATTTCCCCTTGGATAGTATTGCACTAATTCTAGGGGATCAAAGCAAGCGTGGGTAACATTACATCGCCTGCCGCCTGAAATTTTTACTTTAACTAAAGGTTCTTTGTTTGCCTCCAAAATAGTGATTTGGGGTACAGCTTGACCAGCCCTACGGCATTGTTCGGCAATTTGAATGCCACAGAAGAAACCTGCCGCCCCACCGCCAATAATCACAATAGATTCCGCTCTAGGCAAGGGTTGAGATATGTTTACTAATTGTTGCAAATGCTCTGTGTTACTTACATTATTGCTCGACTGGGCATACCATAATAATTGATCAACTTTCTGCTATAAGGAGGCGATCGCCATGCCATACTTGCCTATTGTGGGGTTTTCCTTGACCATGTTGCTGGTCTTGGCTGTGGCTCTGGGATTGAGTTACCTAGTTTGGTCAGATCGCCATAAAACCCCTGAAGTGATCGCTGTAGAGGTAGCTTTCTTCTCAGAGCGCATCAGCACCACCAGCCTAGTGGTCTTGGCTTGTCTTGGCTTACTAGCAATTGGGACTGTGATTGGCAATGCTATGCATGCTCTCTAAAGTAGGGCTGGCAAATACCCCTACATTCTCAGCAGGCGGCTTAAACAATTCTCCAGCACAATAGTTCAATCCAAGATGCCCTAGTAATTGTGCCGAAAGTTATTCCCAATCTGGAAATTACGGGGATGGATAGCTCTGGGTTAGCCTATGGTACCACTGCCACAGGGCAAAAAATCCTTGTGGAAAAAGCTATGATTGGGGATGTGTGTGATGTGCAAATTGTGCAGAAGAAAAAAGGAGTTAGCATTGCCAAAGTAATTAACTTTGTATCAAAATCACCAGAGAGAATTGAGCCTATTTGTCAACACTTTAGTATATGCGGTGGTTGCCAGTGGCAGTTTGCTACATATCAGCAACAGTTGCAATGGAAAAAGACATTTGTGGAGCTGGCTTTTAAGCAATATGGCATTGACCAATTGCCAATAGCACAGGTTTTACCATCACCAACCATATACTATTACCGCAATAAGTTGGAGTTCTCAGCCACTAGCGATCGCTGGTTGTATGAATCAGAACTAGAGCAAGTATTAGCACAAGAAACCGTTGATAGAAATGCACTGGGCTATCATGTCCCCAATCGCTGGTCAAAGATATTTGAGGTTAAATCTTGCCATTTGCAAGCCGAGCCAAGCAATGCCATTCTAGAGACAGTGCGCCATCTGGCAAAACAGTGCCACATGAGCTTCTACAATCCTGTTACCCAGCAAGGAACATTGCGCAATCTAGTAATCAGAAATACATCCATTGGCGAACTGATGATAATTGTGCAGTTCTATCCCAGCGAATGGGAGAAACAAGAATTACTGCTACAGGGATTAGTAGACCGCTTCCCCGAGATTACATCCCTTTATAGCGTGGCAAATGCTAAAGGAAATGACACTTTCTATGACTGTGAGCTAAAGCTGTACTTTGGTAAAGAATACATTACAGAGCAGATAGGTGGGCTGAAGTTTGCTATCACACCCAAGTCTTTCTTTCAGGTTAATTCCTTACAGGCGTATAACCTGTTTTCCGTGGTAAAAGATTGTGCCCAAGTTACAGGCGACAGCATTGTTTATGATTTATACTCTGGCACAGGGGCGATCGCTATTTTTTTGGCACAAAGTGCTAAGCAAGTAATTGGCATAGAGTCAGTGCAGGATGCTGTTTTAGATGCCAAAAGCAATGCGTTAATCAATCAAGTGCATAATGTGCATTTCCTAGCAGGAGATATGAAAGACATCTTCTGTCAAGATACCATTAGGAAGTATGGCAAACCAGACATAGTAATTACTGACCCGCCCCGTTCTGGAATGCACCAACAGGTAGTAGCCCAGCTAATAAGCACTCGCCCCCAGCGCATAGTTTATGTAAGTTGCAATCCTGAAACCCAAGCCCGAGACATTAGCTCAATGCTGAAATACTATCAAATTACTAGAATGCAACCAGTGGATATGTTTCCCCAAACCGCCCATGTGGAAAATGTGGTTTTACTGGAGAGACTATCTGATGCCTAAGAACTTGTGAGTCTGCAAGCTCAAACGCCATTTTGGATGAGTACAAATATATTCAGTAACTAACTGTTTGCTCACAGGACTACTCCACTCTGGCTGTAGAAACAGCGGCAGATTGGGTGGTACTAACTTCGCTTGCTCTTCTGCCCATTCTAGATCACTGGCATTGGCAATAACTACCTTCAATTCACTAGCCTGCTCATAAATCTGTGGTACAGGTGGCTTAAAAGTTTTGGGAGATAGAGTAACCCAGTCAAATTGTCCCGTGAGCCTATATGCCCCTGAGGTTTCTAAATGCACTGCTAACTTTTCTGCCTTTAATTGCTCAGTCAATGGCTCTAGATCATGCATTAGAGGCTCTCCTCCCGTGATCACCACAAAACTAGGATTTGCCACTTTTGCTAGCTGTACTAACTCTGTAACTGGCACTAAGGGATGGTTTTTGACTGACCATGAAATTTTGGTATCACACCATGAACAACCCACATTACAGCCTGCTAGGCGGATAAAAAAAGCACTTGCCCCCGCCCAATAGCCTTCACCTTGTAGACTGTGAAATGTCTCTACTACAGGGTACGCCAGCATTGCACCAGCAGTTCTCAATAAGAGCTTTTACTAATAGTTTAGTGATAGTAGGTGGCGTAGCCCATCAACAGTTTCAGAACGCAAAATATCCGTAAACCAGTTAGCAAAGCGATCGCCCAGAGCAGTCAGAGAAAATTCCGCTTCCGCACTGCGGCGGCAAGTGAGACGACTAATGCGGTCGATCCCCTCCACCGCCGTACACAGCCCCTCGATACTGTCTGGCTCTACTAAGTAGCCCGTGCGCCCATGCTTGACAATCTCGATAGGTCCCCCCCTAGCATAGCTGATTACAGGTACACCACAGGCTAGCGCCTCAATAGCCACATTGCCAAATGCCTCCACCCACTTGGGAGTCATCAACAGCGCCTTGCAGGTGCGCAGGAGAGCTTGCAACTTCGGCGTATCGTGGAAGCCCATGTAAACTAACTTGGCAGAAGGATATTCCCGCTGGATGTGTTCCCAGTAGTCCCGATCCTGCATCTTACCCATCACCCGCACCTCCATCCCTAACCGCTCCGATACCTGCGCCGCATCCTCCAATCCCTTTTCAGGGGCAATGCGTGCCACCCACGCCAGCACAGGCTCAGGTTCTTCGCAAAATTCATACAAATCTAAGTTAATGCCACTGCCCAGCAGGCGAATTTGACTGGCAACTAGGGGATTAAAGCCAAAACTATCTACTTGGGCTTGGGTGTACATGCCAATAGAATGGGGGAATTTTTGCAGACATTGCAAAATCATGCGATCCATCACCGCAGACAGGGAACCCATGCTGACAAAATGGGCTACTGGAGTGCTAAAGAAGGGAGTTAAATAAAACGGCAACCAGTCATAGGCAAAATTCACAATCAGGTCATAGCTAGCTTGCACCTGAAAGGCATACTGCCACATGTGGGCTAGAACGGAATTGGCGGGGAAAGAAATATCCTGGTCTCTCCCTTGGTTTTGAGCAAAGGGGTGGGGTTCCCCCCCCACATTGACAATGGGAATCACTGGGGAGTAGGAACCATTGCAAGCAACCAGATGGACAATATGCCCCCGTTGGATCAGCTCTTGAGCCACATTGCCAATGGTCAACTCCACCCCTCCTCCTACCCCACTGCCAAAAGAACCTACGGAAGTGGAAAGGAACAACAATCTAAGACTGGTCATGCCCTACACGGAAACGCGTTATGCACATCAGACTAGCACTTCCAAACCCCTAAAAATCAAGTCGGGATCGTAGGGAATTTGCAAATGCGCTCCCCAAAAATCCCCTTCTCCTCCCGTAATTACCACCGCAGTGTGGGGAAAATCTCTGCGCCACAGGTTGATATACTTCTCCAGTCCTGCGATCGCCCCATGCACTACCCCACTGTAGATGGAACTGGGGGTATCCTTTGCCCACCATTCCAGTGGAGTATTGACAGGCAAAGGCAGAGCAGGAAGCAAAGCGGTGCCTTCTGCCAAACTAGCCAATTGCATCCGCAACCCTGGCATAATTGCCCCTCCCCAAAAAGTATTCCCTTCGGCGATCGCCGTAATGGTAATCGCCGTTCCCCCATCAATAACCAGCACGGGACACCCATGGTAGCGTATCGCCCCCACAGCACAGAGCGCCCGATCTATCCCCATGGTAGGATAGCATCCCCGCAAGGGCAAATCCCCCAATTGGCACTCCTTGACCAGCACATGGGGATACGCCTCCCGCAGGGACTGGCACAGGGTGGCACCCAAGGACGGCACCACCGAAGCTATAACCACATGGGTAATCCCTTCTACCCCATCCCGCAATAACTGCTCCCACTGGTGGCGACGCACCCTGCCCAGCTTGCGAAACTGTCCGTCCCACCATCCCCCCCACTGCACATGGGTATTACCTACCACCACCCCCAGCCCCGCCATTTGGTGCCAAGCTACTAGCTCAGAGTCACAGAATGGAGTAAATGATATTGAACAGCAGACGGAAAAGAGTCATCACCGCTACCGTAGCACACCCAGCGATCGCACTGATCAGGGCGATCACCCCCACATTGGGTAAATTCCACTTAAAGAAAAACTGCAAACCCAACACCAGCAGAATGCTCAGGATATTCACGAAAACCACCATATCCTTGTTGTCCAAAATCCCACTACTGCGCAGTGCCAACACCGCCAGCATAATCCCCCCCACAATCAGCACCGCTGGCAACACCCCCAGCGCCTGCAAAATCACATAGTGAGCCACCACCCCCAGCA
>Ga0308394_1000402_pt1 | contig 23971 bp, 24 predicted proteins | sample Hotspr2Sampleme2_FD_202366 | JGI IMG/M metagenome (GOLD analysis project Ga0308394, IMG submission 202366) | Hot spring phototrophic mat microbial communities from Mushroom Spring, Yellowstone National Park, Wyoming, United States - 20050701_me2 ...
GATGGATCTGATCGAGGAAAAAGACAACCCCATGATCTATCCCACCCCCGAGATCAGGGCCCGCCTCGAGCTGCTGGCTGACCTTGGCGACCAGGCCGATCTGTTCAATAAGGTCTGGGCAGAGGTGAAGTCACGTTAGCAAGCATACCGGCGCAGATATCCGAGGATGTGCCAAAGGCCGTGTCCTTAGGGGCGGCCTTTAGCTTCGATTAACCAAGCACTGCAGCAGGGCGGCAACTTACTTTTGCCACCGCTGGCGGGGCTATACTCAGGGCGTGAGAAAGCTTTTCGGCCTCCTAGCACTTTTAGGCCTGGCGCTGGCCCAGACCGGGCCGCAGCTTTACCAGCAAAACTGTGCTTTCTGCCATGGTGACAACGGCCAGGGGCGAGCGGGGGCCTTTCCGCCCTTGGCAGGCCACGTTACCGAGCTGGCCAAGCTGCCAGAGGGCCGCTCCCACCTGATCAACGTTATGCTGTACGGGATGCAGGGCCCGGTCCGGGTTAGGGGCCTTACCTATAACGGGGTGATGCCGGCTTTTGCTCAGCTCACCGATGAGCAGATTGCTACCGTGCTCAATTACATCCTAAATGTCTGGGGCAACGACAAGCTCCTGCCGCGGGAGCACCGACCCATAACGCCATCTGAGGTGAGCAGCGCGCGCAACGTAGCCGAGAAGCCAACCCCCCAGCAGATCGGCAGCATTCGCTCGCGCATAAACGTTCCGTAACCTGCAGGAAAGCTATGAGGGAGCCTCTGCTTCTGCTCTGCGCCTGGGGCGGGCCTGGTGGGGATGTCGCGCGCTGAGCGGTAGCGGTATACTCCTCCCCATCGCTCAGCCCGGGAGTTTGCCACCGGCATGCCCCTTGTGCTTGTGCGACGGGTGAAAGTGCGGCTCGAGGCCCAGCAGGCCAGAATCGCGAGCCAGGCTTGCGAGGGACAGACATGCTTCGTCTTTTTACTGTAGGGTTGTTGCTAATGGGCCTGGGATTTGCCCAGAACACGGTACGGGTGGTGGCTGCCGCAGACCTGCAGTACGCTCTGAGTGAGATTGTCCGGAATTTTGAGCGAGAGAACCCAGGCCTGCGGGTTGAGCTGAGTTTTGGCTCCTCGGGCAAGATCTACGCCCAGCTCGTGCAGGGTTTGCCTGCGGACATCTTCTTTTCCGCCGATGAAATCTTTCCCAAGCGGCTAGAACAGGCTGGGCGTATCGTGCCTGGGAGCCTGAGACTTTACGCGTTGGGTCGCATGGTGATATGGGTTTCTAATCGGTGGGTCGAGCAAGGGCTGGATCCCCGCCGCCTCGGGCCGCGGGTGCTGCTCGATCCCAAGGTTACCCGGCTGGCCTTGGCCAATCCGGTACACGCGCCCTATGGCCGGGCTGGGGTAACGCTGCTGGAACACTATGGTCTGCTGCGCCGCCTCCGTCCGCTCAGGTGGGAGGAAATGACCGGTGGTATCCCAGCCTACTACGACCTGGCAGCGCTGCAACGGGGCAAGACCAGCTTTGAGTTTGTGTATGGTGAAAACATCTCCCAGGCTGCACAGCTTGCCCTGACCAGCACTAATGCCGGCCTGCTGGCCCTCTCTGTGGCCAGAAGCGGGGTCATGCAGCGTTCTGGGGTGTACTGGCTGGCCCCTCTAAACAGCCATCTGCGCCTGAACCAGACCTGCGTTATGCTGCGGGACCGCCCGGCGGTGCGCCGTTTTTATGATTATGTGGCCTCGCCCGAATCGCAGCGCGTGCTTCGCAAGTACGGCTTTTTGCTGCCGGGGGAGAAAGAGTGATGGACGATCCGGTCTTCTGGCAGACCCTACGCCTCACCCTCGAGGTCAGCCTGGTGACGACCCTGATTCTGCTCTTCCTGGGGCTGCCGCTGGGCTGGGTACTGGCCCACAAGCGCTTCTGGGGCAAGCGGGTGCTAGAGTCCATCGTGCTCTTACCCCTCACCCTGCCGCCCACGGTACTGGGGTTTTACCTGCTCCTGCTGCTGGGCCAGAATGGTCCAATCGCCCAGACCTTTGGCTTTACCTGGGCCTTCCGTTTTGAGGGGTTGGTGGTGGGTTCGGTGCTGTTTAGCTTACCCTTCGCCCTCAATGGCTACCGTGAGGCCTTTCGCAGCCTGGACCTGGACTTGATTCAGACTGCGCGTACTCTGGGGGCAGGCTGGGGACGGGTCTGGCTCGAGGTGATTCTGCCCATCACCTGGCCGGGCATTCTATCGGGCTCCATCCTGGCCTTTGCCCACACCCTGGGCGAGTTCGGGGTGGTGCTGATGATAGGGGGAAGCATCCCCGGTAAAACCCAGATGGTCAGCATCTACATCTACGACCAGGTGCAGGCCCTTCAGTTTGACCGGGCAGCTGAGGCCGCAGGGCTTTTGCTGGCAGTAAGCTTTGTGCTGGTGTACCAGGTACGCACCCTGGAGGACGTGTGGAGATCGCGTATTCCCTGAAGCACCCGGTGAGGTTAGAGCTGAAGCTGCAGGTAGAGGGCTTTACGGTTTTGCTGGGCGAGAGCGGGGTAGGCAAGACCAGTCTGCTTAAGGCCATCGCAGGTTTGATTCCTGCAGACGGCCGGCCTTTTGCCGGGCTGAGGGCGGAAAAACGTCCCGTAGGCTACCTGCCCCAGCACTTTGCCTTGTTTCCGCATCTGCGCGCCTGGCAGAACGTAGCGTTTCCACTGGCCCATCTGCCTGGCCCAGCCCGTAAGCGAAAGGCGCTGGCCTACCTCGAGCTGATGGGCATTGCTGAACTGGCCGAACGCTACCCACGTCAAATGTCGGGCGGTCAGCAGCAGCGGGTGGCCCTGGCCCGGGCCCTGGCGAGAGAACCGCAAATCCTACTGCTGGACGAACCCACCAGCGCGCTGGATCTGGCGACCCGGGAGGAGGTTTTTGGGGGGGTATTGGAGCGCCTAAAGGCCCTTGCGCTGCCCACCCTGGCGGCTTCACACGACCAGTGGCTGGCCCAGCGGGCCCACCGGGTGGCGGTGCTGACCCGGCATGGCCTGCTGCAGCAGGGCTCTCCTGAAGAGGTGTTTGCCCGGCCAAAGAACCTCGAGGTGGCCCGGCTGGTAGGTTTTCGCAACCTGTGGGCTGGGGTGGTGCTTCGGCTGGAAGGGGAGTGGGCCTGGGTACAGACCCCGCTGGGGGCGCTTCAGGTGGCCCGCCCCGACTGGGTTCAGGCAGGCCAGAGGGTCTGGCTGGGAATTCGTTCGGAGGAGGTATTTGCCCTGGATGCACCAAGAAACCGGCTGCGGGGCAGGGTCAGCCGGCTGAGCGGGCAGGGTTTGCGCTTGCGCGGCCAGCTGGTGGTGGGAGAGGTTGCCCTGGATTTCCTGCTGCCGCGCCACAGTCAGCTCCAGCTTGGGCTTAGTGAGGGTTCAGAACTCGAGGTTGCCCTCGAGCCGCGCTTGCTGCACCTGATGCCTGCTTAGGACTGCCTCTGCTCAGGCTTGCTTTCTTCCGGTTTTTTCTCGTCCTCGTTCAGGGCTTTGCGGAACTCCTTGGCTGACTGGCCGAGACCTCGAGCCAGCTCTGGCAGCTTGCGTGCGCCGAACAACAAAACCACAATCAACAGGATGATGAGCAGTTCGGTGGGGCCTAGGGGCATGGTATTCCTCCTTTCGACAGTATACGCCTGACCTGACTGTAAACCTACTTGGCAACAGAAGTATGAAAACCGCCCTCATACCTCGCTGTATCGGTCGCGGTGGACAAGTAAGGCCAGCCCTAGGCCTAGGTACACCATGATCAAACTGCTGCCTCCTTTGGAAACCAAGGGTAAGGTGAGGCCGGTTACTGGGGCCAGACCCAGCGTAACTGCGATGTTAACCGTAACCTGGAAAGCCAGCATCGAGAGTACTCCCGCGATGATCAGGCGATCCTCCAGACGCACGCACTCTGAGGCCATACGGCCTAGGCGGAAAAAAAGCAAGGCATACAGCGCCATCAGCGTGGTTGCACCAACGAAACCCCACTCCTCTGCCAGCACAGCGTAGATGAAATCGGTCTGGCGCTCGGGCACGAATCCCAGCTGGGTCTGGGTACCTGCTCCGAAACCCTTGCCCATCAGACCGCCGGAGCCGATAGCGATGGTGGATTGAATCTGCTGAAAACCCCTGCCTTTGGAATCTTTGGATAGGTCGAACAAGATCTCAACCCGATCCCGCTGGTACTGGTTGAGGTTGGGCCAGACTGCTGTGGGAAGGAGCACCGCCAGCAAAGCTGTTCCTAAGGCGATGTGTTTGATGGGCATCCCTCGCACGAAGAGCATACCTAAGAACCCTGCAATGAGCACCAGGGCTCCTCCCAGGTCGGGCTGGATGAGTACCAGCGCCAAAACCGGGGCTGTCAGCAGAATCGGCAACGCATAATCCAGCAGTCGCTCCAGCGGTCTTGCTGCCAGCACCCGGGCCAGTACCAGGATGAGGCCAATTTTGGCCAGCTCGAGCGGTTGAAAACTGAATGGCCCGAGGTTGAACCAGGCTTTAGCGCCGTTGATCTCGCGGCCTATCAGCAAGACCAGCACCAACAGGGCCAGCGAGATCACGTAGAGGGCACAACTCCAGGAAAGCACCTGTCGGCGGGTAAAAAGTTGGACCAGCAGGCCCACCGCTAGGGCAATTGGCAGGGCTACCAGCTGCTGCAACCAAAGACTGCGGCTCGGTGCGGCGCTGTAAAGCGTAACCAGTCCAATAAAGCTGATGAGCAGTACCAGGCTTATGAGCACCCAGTCGTAGGCAAAAACCGGAACCCTGCGCAGCGCCACTCTAACAGTCTATACGATTCCGCGCTGAGGGGCGCTCTTGCTGTCCTGCTGCTCACAGCCCTCCGCTGCATACGGCCCGACTGCTGCCTGCTTCTGCCAGCTGCGCAGCCGCTGTAAGCAGGGGTTTTGGGGGTGACCGCTAAAAGTATTTCCACACAATATTGTTTGGCAAAGACGTGAATAAAATGTTAACAAAAGGAGGCCGGGGCCTTTGCCCAGGCTATCCACATCATGTGAAGATCGGCACAAGATCGGCTACCCCAGGGAAGGGAGGCACATGTCACCTATAAGTGAGTATCTGGCTTTGCTGGTGTACCTGGCTGTCGCGCTCGCCATTGCCCTGCTGGCAACTGTGGTGGGAGCAGTTCTTGGTCCCAAGAAAGGCGGGCGGGCCAAGCTAATGCCCTATGAGTCGGGCAACGACCCCGCTGGGGAGGTCAGGCGTTTTCCGGTGCACTTCTACGCTGTGGCGATGCTCTTCATCATCTTCGATGTAGAAGTGGCCTTTTTGTGGCCCTATGCCGCGAGTGCCGGAGCCTTGGGGGTGGTAGGCTTCCTGGGGCTATTGGCGTTTACGGGGCTGCTGTTCGTGGGCTTCTTGTATGAGTGGTATAAGGGAGTGATCAAGTGGCACTAACCGGACTTGGGCGGCCTCGAGCCGCAAAGACCCGTGCGCTGGAGCCTGGAGGTCGCATGTAATGGCAACCCTAACAGATCTGTTTACCAAAGATGTTCAGGAGCTTGAAAGCCAGGGTATTCTGTTCACCACCCTCGAGAAGCTCATTGCCTGGGGGCGCTCGAATAGCCTGTGGCCGGCCACCTTCGGCCTGGCCTGCTGTGCCATCGAGATGATGGCCTCCACCGATTCCCGCAACGATATCGCGCGTTTTGGTTCGGAGGTTTTCCGGGCCTCGCCGCGCCAGGCCGATGTGATGATTGTGGCCGGGCGGCTCTCCAAAAAGATGGCCCCGGTGATGCGCCGGGTTTACGACCAGATGCCCGACCCCAAGTGGGTCATCTCGATGGGGGCCTGCGCTTCCTCGGGCGGCATGTTCAACAACTATGCCATCGTGCAAAACGTGGACAGCGTGGTACCGGTGGACGTGTTTGTGCCGGGCTGCCCGCCCCGGCCCGAGGCCCTCATCTATGCGGTGATGCAGCTACAGAAGAAAATCCAGGGTAAAGCCCGGGATGATAAAGGCCGTAAGCTGCCCAAGGTGGAAGCCTGGCAGCGCTAGCTCGAGGTGTGGATGCGAAGACTGGCTGATTTGAAAGAGCAAGCCCGCGCCAACGGCTGGGTCATTGAAGAGGCCTATGGCAGCACCTGGGTGGTGGTGCCTAGAGACCAGTTCAAACCCCTGCTGGCCGATCTCAAGAACAAAGGCTGGAACTACCTGGCCGACGTGGTGGGGATCGATTACCTGAGATACCCCAGCCCCAAGCCCGAGCGTTTTTGCGTGGTGTATGAGCTGGTTTCCTTGCCAGGTTACCAAGATGGCGATGGTAGCCGGGTGTTCATCCGGGTCTACGTGCCCGAGGCCGACCCCAGCCTGCCCAGCCTGACCGACCTGTGGCGGGGGGCCGACTACCTCGAGCGTGAGGTCTTCGACATGCTGGGGATTCGCTTTGAGGGCCACCCCGACCTGCGCAAGATCCTAACCCCTGAAGACCTGGAAGGCCACCCCCTGCGCAAGGACTTCCCTCTAGGCGAGACCCCCACCCTGTTCAAAGAGGGGCGCTTCATTGATCCTGCTGCTTTTAGGGCGGGCCTTTCCGGGGACAAGGCGGGCATGACCGGCTGGCGGGGTGGGACCCGCAAAGGCTACCAGGATGCTGCTGCAGAGGTGCAGAGGGTGGTCAAAGGAGGCAACTGATGGTGCGCGACCCACAAAAAAAGCTGCACAGCCCCGTGGTGGAGGTCTACGAGATCCCCGACGCACCGGAGCTCAGATCTGAAGTCATGACCCTCAACGTGGGGCCCCAGCACCCCTCGACCCACGGGGTGCTGCGGGTGGTGGTAGACCTTTCCGGGGAGCGGATTCTGCGCCTGACCCCTCACATCGGCTACCTCCACACCGGCTTCGAAAAGAACATGGAGTACCGCACCTACACCCAGTGCATCACCTACACCCCCCGCATGGACTACCTGCACAGCTTCAGCCACGACCTGGCCTACGCCCTGAGCGTGGAGAAGCTGGTGGGGACGGAGGTGCCTCCTAGGGCCCAGGCCATCCGGGTGATGCTCAACGAGCTCTCCCGCATCGCCTCGCACCTGGTCTTCCTAGGCACCGGGTTGCTAGATGTCGGTGCCCTGACGCCCTTCTTCTACGCCTTCCGCGAGCGCGAGGCGGTGCTCGACCTGTTCGAGTGGGTCTCGGGCCAGCGTTTCCACCACAACTACATCCGCATCGGGGGCCTCAAGGAAGACTTGCCGCCGGAGTTCTTGGGCGAGGTGAAGAAGTTCATCGCCCAGATGCCGGCCCGCATCGACGAGTACGAGGCTTTGTTTCGGGAAAGCCCCATCTTTTATGAGCGGGCTCGAGGGGTTGCGGTCATACCCCCCGAGGTAGCTATCAACCTTTCCCTCACTGGGGGCAGCCTGCGGGCCTCGGGGGTCAACTACGATGTGCGCAAGGCATACCCCTATGCGGGCTACGAGACCTACAACTTCGAGGTACCGGTGCTCAGCGGGGGCGATATCTACGACCGGATGGTGATCCGCATCCTCGAGATGCGCGAGTCGGTCAAGATCATCAGGCAGGCGGTTGAGCGCATCGAAGCTATCGGCCCCGGCCCCATCCGCGACCCCAACCCGCAAATTTCCCTGCCGCCCCGCCACCTGCTGGAGACCTCGATGGAGGCGGTCATCTATCACTTCAAGCTGGTGACCGAAGGCTTCCATCCCGCTCCTGGCGAGGTGTATGTGCCTACCGAGAGCGCCCGGGGTGAGCTAGGCTACTACATCGTTTCCGACGGTGGCTCGATGCCTTACCGGGTCAAGGTGCGCGCGCCCAGTTTTGTGAACCTGCAAAGCCTGCCTTATGCCTGCAGGGGTGTGCAGATGGCCGATATGGTGGCGGTGATCGCCTCTTTGGACCCGGTGATGGGGGACGTAGACCGATGAGTTATGTAACGGAGGCCTGGCGTTTAGGGAAAAGCTGCCCAACCCCAGGCTTTCGAATGTTCGCGGAGGCATATGGGATTTTTCGACGACAAACAAGACTGGCTACGCGAGGTGTTCGCACAGTACCCCGATACGCCCCAAGGGCGACGGGCGGCCATCATGCCCATGCTGCGGCGGATACAGCAGGAGGAGGGCTGGATCTCCCCTGAACGCCAGAAAGAGGTTGCCCGGATTCTGGGTATCACTGCTACCGAGGTAGCGGGCGTGATGAGCTTCTATAGCTACTACCAGGCCTTGCCGACAGGTAAGTATCACCTTCAGGTGTGTGCGACCCTGCCCTGTGCCATCGGTGGGGCCGATGAACTATGGGATGAACTGGTGCAGGAGCTGGGAATTTTGCGGGGAGAGGTAACCCCTGATGGCCTTTTCAGCATCCAGAAGGTGGAATGCCTGGGTTCCTGCCACACCGCCCCGGTGATCCAGGTCAATGACGAACCCTACGTGGAGTGCGTGACCAAAGCCCGTCTGAAAGCGCTTTTGCAGGGCCTGCGGGAGGGTAAGAGGCTCGAGGAGATCGTGCTGCCGGGTAGGGTGGGGCACGAGGTGCACCTGCGCGGGGAGGAGGTGGGCGCATGAACGGACCGATCGTGAGCGGCAGAGATCCCCGCTTTGAGAAGACCCTTTACAAACACGTGGGCCAGCCCAACTCCTGGACGCTGGACTATTACCTTTCCCACGGCGGCTATCAGGCCATCAAGAAGGCCATCGCCCAGGGCCCAGACTGGGTCATTGAGGAGGTCAAGAAGTCTGGCTTACGCGGTCGGGGAGGGGCGGGTTTCCCCACCGGGCTTAAATGGAGCTTCATGCCCAAAAACACCGGCAAGCAGCATTACATCGTCTGCAACGCCGACGAGTCGGAGCCGGGCTCCTTCAAAGACCGCTACCTGATGGAGGATGACCCCCACCAGCTCATCGAGGGCATGATGATCGCGGGGGTGGCCATAGAGGCCAGCAAAGGCTACATCTACATTCGCGGCGAGTACCGACGGGCCTACGACCGGCTTATCTCGGCCATTCGGGAGGCCTATGCAGCCGGCTACCTGGGCCAGAACGTGATGGGTAGTGGCTTCAGCTTTGACCTCTACGTGCACCGGGGGGCTGGGGCCTACATCTGTGGCGAGGAAACAGCCCTGATGAACTCCCTCGAGGGGCTACGGGCCAACCCCCGCATGAAGCCCCCCTTCCCGGCCCAGGCCGGCCTGTGGGGTATGCCCACCACCATCAACAACGTGGAGACACTCTGCTCAGTGGTGCACATCGTGGAGCGCGGGGCCGACTGGTTTGCCAGCATGGGCAGCGAAAAGTCCAGGGGGCACAAGCTCTTCCAGGTCTCGGGCCCCTTCAAGCGCCCCGGAGTGTATGAGCTGCCGCTGGGCACCACCTTCCGCGAGCTGCTCTTGGACTGGGCCGGAGGTCCTACCGAGCCCATCCAAGCCATCATTCCGGGGGGTTCGTCCTGCCCCCCGCTGCCCTGGACCGAGGAGATCCTCGATACCCCTATGGATTATGAGTCCATCAGCGCCAAGGGCTCGATGTTGGGCACCGGCGGAGTGATCGGCATTCCGGCCAGTATGAGCATGGTGGACGCCATGTGGAACGTGACCCGCTTCTACGGCCACGAATCCTGTGGCAAGTGTACTCCCTGTCGTGAGGGGGTCTCGGGTTGGATGGTGAGCCTGTTTGAGAAGATCGGTACCGGACGAGGTCGGAGGGGGGATGTGGAGCTTTTGGAAAGCATCCTCGACCAGATAGAAGGCCGCAGTTTCTGCGCTCTGGCCGATGCGGCCTGCTGGCCAGTGCGCGGCAGCCTCAAACACTTCCGCCACCAGTTTGTAGAGGCGGTGGAGCAGGGCAAGCCCATCGAACGCCAGGGTAGCCGCTGGGGGTGAAAATGCTCAAGGTAACCATCAACGACAGAACGGTGGAAGTGCCTAGCGGCACCTCGGTCATGGATGCTATCTTTCACGCCGGTTATGATGTGCCGCTGTTCTGTGCCGAGAGACACCTGTCGCCCATCGGGGCCTGCCGCATGTGCCTGGTGAGGATCGGCAGTCCGCGCAAGGGGCCCGACGGCCACTTCATTATGGAAGGTGGGCAGCCCAAGATTTTCTGGCTTCCCAAGCTCTCGGCAGCCTGCATCACGGCGGTGAGCGATGGGATGGTGGTGGACACCCTTTCCGACGAGGTGCGGCATGCCCAGTCGGGTATGATCGAACTCACCCTGTTCAACCACCCGCTTGACTGCCCCACCTGTGATAAGGGCGGGGCCTGCGAGCTGCAAGACCGCAGCTACGAGTACGGTCTGGTGGAGAAGTTTTACCAGCCCGACCCGATGGAGCTGCCCTTATACACCCGCTTTGAGCTGACCCGGCGGCACGTGGACAAGCACCACCCACTCTCACCCTTTATCGTGTTGGATCGGGAGCGCTGCATCCACTGCAAGCGCTGTGTGCGCTACTTTGAGGAGATACCGGGTGAGGAGGTGCTCGATTTCACCGAGCGGGGGGTGTATACCTTCATCAACAGCGAGGAGAAGGGGCTCCCCTCCAATTTTAGCGGCAACATCGTGGACATCTGCCCGGTGGGGGCCCTGCTCGACCAGACCGCACGCTTCCGCGCGCGCAACTGGGAGTACGCCACCACTGCGACCACCTCGATGGACGATGCCAGCGGGGCGGCCATTTTGGTGGATACCCGCAGTGGGCTGCTCGAGCGCATCCGGGCGGCTGAGCGGCGGGAAGTGAACGAGATCTGGATCTCCGATGCGGCCCGCTTTGGCCACGAATGGGTTAATGAAAACCGCGTGCGCACGCCGCTGGTGCGCAAGGATGGCAAGCTGGTGGAGGCTACCTGGGAAGAGGCCCTGGGGGCCATCCGCAAAGGTCTGGAGGGCGTCGCCGGGGCGGATATTGGCATCTACCTGGCGGGCAATAGCACCCTGGAGGAGGGCTTGGCGGCCCTCGAGCTGACCCAGGCCCTAAGCACGCCGCACCGCGACTTCCAGGGCCGTACCGCCCACCCCGTTGGGGTGTTTGCCCCGGCCAGCTTCGATGAGCTCTTGGACGCCGAGTTTGTGCTGGTGCTGGGCGATCCTGCCGAAGAGGCCCCCACCCTGCACCTGCGGCTTTCGGAGTACAGCCGTGGTCTCAAACCCGCTGCCAAGCTCGCGCACGGCACCCCCTTTGCCGACCTCAACATCAAGGAGCGGATGCCCCGCCTGACCCACAAGCTGGCCCTCTTTAGTGCTTATCCTAGCAGTACGGCTTGGTGGGCGGGGGCCAGCGCCGTGCACGCCCCGGGGATGGAAGCGGCCCTGCTGGCAGCCCTACTCGATAAGGCTGAAGCGCCCGCTGGCTTGAGCGAGCCAGTGGCCTGGGTTAAGGCGCGCCTAGTGGCCAGCTCGCGGGTGGTGCTGGTGCTGGGCGCGGGGGTGCTTAACCAACCCCAGGCGGCCCAAAAAGCCAAGGAGCTTGCCGAGCGCATAGGGGGCAGGGTGATGTGTATGACCCCTGCGGCCAACGCGCGGGGTTTGGAAGCGCTGGGGCTGTTTCCCGGCAAGGGCGGCGCAGGCTGGAGCGAGGTGGGGCCCAGGGTGGTTTACTACGCCTACCTGCCCAGCGAAAAGCAGCTCAGAGCGGCCTCCTTCCGCATCCTGCACCTGACCCACCGCCATCCGCTGGCCGATAAATACGCCGATGTGGTTTTGCCGGGCCAGACCGCTTACGAGAAGCGCGGCCACACCGTGAACCTCGAGGGCCGGGTGTTGCCGCTCGAGCCCGCGGGTATCAACAACGGCCAGGCCGATAGTGCAGTGGCGGCGCTGGGACTAGTTGCCGAGGCTGCAGGGGTCAGGACCCCAGTGCGGCTGGTGCGCCAGGCCACTCGGCTGCTGGTCGAGAAACATAAACTCCCGCCCGTGATGGAGCGCTGGCTGCCCAAGTCAACCAGCTGGGCTGTCTCCGATGCGGATGTGACTATAGGGTCGCTGTACTTGCGCCCGACCATGTGGCGGCGGGAGCAGCTCGTAGGCGCAGTGGCCAAGGTGGTGGAGGTCAGGCTGGAGATGAGCCCTGCAACAGCCCGTGCCCAGGGCCTGGCCGATGGCTACCAGGTGGAGCTGGCACTGCCGGATGGCCCTGAGCGCCTCGAGGTCAGAACCGTAGAAGGGCTCCCGGACGGTGTGATGTATGTGCCAGCGCTGGGGGCCTGGGCAGGCCGCAGCGTAGAGGCCAAAATCCTGGTGGGAGGTAGGGCATGAGGCTATTTTGCTTGCAGGATCCCATCCCGGATCAACAGAGCGCGTACAGTTTCCGGGTGCCCGCCCTGCTTCGAAAGGGCATCGTTTTCGGCACACAATACCTTTCTGCGACAACCCTGGCTGCCGATCCGGCGCACTCCACAGCCACCGATCCGTTGTGGATGGTAGGGATTAAGGCCTTCCTGGTGATTTTTGGCTTGCTAACCGCTTTTGCCTACATGACCCTGATAGAGCGGCGGTTGCTGGCCCGCATCCAGGTTCGCCAGGGACCTAACCGCGTAGGGCCGAACGGTTTGCTGCAGCCGCTGGCCGATGCCATTAAGTCCATCTTCAAAGAAGACCTGGTGGTCTCGAGGGCCGACAAGGTGGTTTTCGTGCTGGCACCTATTGTCTCGGTTACCTTCGCGCTGCTCACCTTTGGCCTGATCCCCTTTGGTCCTAAAGGTGCCTTCTTCGGTTACGACCCTTGGATAATCGACCTGGACGTAGGTTTGCTCTATATCTTTGCGGTTTCGGAGATCGCTATCTACGGGGTCTTTTTGGCGGGCTGGGCTTCTAACTCCAAGTACTCCCTGCTGGGCTCGCTGCGTTCCTCGGCCTCGCTTATCTCCTACGAGCTGGCCCTGGGCGTTAGCCTGGTTGCCCCAGTGTTGCTGGTGGGTTCGCTGAACCTCCAGCAAATCGTGAACTGGCAGCACGAAAACGGCTGGCTGATTCTCTACATGCTCCCCGCTTTTGCCATCTTCCTCCTGACCAGCATGGCGGAAGCAGCCCGCACCCCCTTTGACCTTCCCGAGGCCGAACAGGAGCTGGTAGGGGGCTACAACACCGAGTACAGCTCCATCAAGTGGGCCCTGTTCCAGATGGCCGAGTACATCCACCTCATCACGGCCGCGGCTCTAATTCCCACCATCTTTTTGGGCGGCTGGCGGATGCCCGGCTTTATGGAGCAAATCCCCATCATCGGCGGTCTTTTTGCCCTGCCCTACCTGTGGATGTTCGTTAAAATCGCGCTGTTCTTGTTCTTCTTCATCTGGGTACGGGGCACGCTGTTCCGTCTGCGCTACGACCAGCTGATGGTCTTTAGCTGGGGCCGCTTGTTCCCGTTGGCGCTGCTGTGGTTTTTGTTGTCGGCCATGGTAGTGGCCTTCCAGTGGCTGGTAGACGTGTTGGGTTGGCTCTCCTTGCTGAGTTTGGTGGTCTTTTTGATCTATGCGGCCCTGACTGCCAAGCCCAGGCCCAGAAACATACCGCGCTTGGGCGCGGGGGATTGAGGAAAGGAGTGGATCTGTGAGCATTGCTGCACTCGCCCAGAGCATGGGCATAACCCTACGGGCGCTGTTTTCAAAACCGCTGACGATTCCCTACCCGGATGCTCCGGTACCCCTCAAACCGCGTTTCCACGGACGGCACGTGCTGACGCGACACCCCAACGGCTTAGAAAAGTGCATCGGCTGTTCGCTGTGCGCAGCAGCCTGTCCGGCCTATGCCATCTATGTGGAAGCTGCCGAGAACGACCCTGATAACCCGGTGAGCGCCGGTGAGCGCTATGCCAAGGTGTACGAGATCAACATGCTGCGCTGTATCTTCTGTGGCCTGTGCGAGGAAGCCTGCCCCACCGGCGCAGTGGTGATGGGTTACGACTTCGAGATGGCCGACTACCGCTACTCCGACTTTGTCTACGGCAAGGAGGACATGCTGGTTGAGGTGGAGGGTACCAAGCCACAGCGCCGCGAGGCGGCCTATACCGGCAAGCCGATTAAGCGAGGCTATACCGTGCCTTATGTGCGGCCTGAGCTCGAGGGCTTCAAGCCGCCTAAGAAGTGAGTGGCCTGGGGCTATAGCGGTGCTTCCCAGCTCGAGCTTTCTGGGTAAAATCTCTCGGGTTATGTGTGATCCGCAAGGCTCGAGCCCGGACCCCAAAGCTCCCTGGAGGAATCAATGGTTATCGGATTATGGGAAATTCTAGCGTTGCTCGCGCTGGTCGGTAGTGGGCTGGCAGTGGTACGTCTGCAAAACGCGGTGCACGCCGCCCTGGCGTTGATTGCCAACTTCTTGGTGGTGGCGGGCGTGTATGTGGCGCTCGAGGCCCGCTTCGTGGCCATGATCCAGATCATCGTTTACGCCGGGGCTATCCTGGTGCTGTTTTTGTTCGTCATCATGTTGCTCTCGGCGGCAAGCGCTAATGTGGGCCAGGACCTGCTGCCCCGGTTGCCCTGGTTGGCCGGGTTTGGTGCACTGGGCCTGGCGAGCGTCTTGATTTTTGCCGTAACCCGGTTTCAGCCGCCCGCAAATGCGCCTGCGCTGGGTGGCGGTCTGCCCCAGGCCCTGGGGCCCCTGCTCTATGACCCCGAAAGGTGGCTATATGCCCTTCTGGCGGTGGGTTTTCTGCTGCTGGTGGCTACTGTGGCGGCGGTAGTGCTGATCGAGCCGGAGCGAATTGTTCCGGCAACCAGCCATCCTGCTCACCGGCGGCAGGATAAGAAGCCCAGCCCACCGATTTCCGAGCAAAAGGATGAAAGAGCGGTGGTGAAGCGATGATCTGGCTCATAGCTTCCGCTCTGCTGTTTTCGATTGGGGCTTACGGCGCGCTTACCCGGCGCACCGCTATTCTGATGTTCTTATCTATCGAGCTGATGTTGAATGCTGCTGCACTCTCCCTGATCAGCTTCTCCAAAATGCTCGGAAGCCTGGATGCCCAGGTGGTGGTGCTATTTATCATCGCCATCGCTGCTGCTGAGGTGGCGGTGGGCCTGGGCCTCATTGTGGCTATTTTCCGTCGCCGCGAGACCACCGGCGTAGATGAACTGCGGCAACTTAGGGGGTAAAACGTGCAAGAAACCTTTCTTCTACCCCTGACCATCGCACTCCCGGTGCTGGGGTTTGTGATTCTTGGGCTGTTTGGGAAACGAATCGGTGAGCCCTCTGCCGGCCGGCTGGCCTCAATTCTGGTGCTGGGGAGCTTCTTATTGGGCCTCGTTTTGCTGCTGCAAGGCGGAGCCCGTTGGGCCCTTCCCGACTGGCTACCGGGAATCCCCTTCAGCCTCAACCTCGATAACCTTTCGGGCGTGATGCTGATGGTGGTGACTGGGGTGGGTTTCCTCATCCACGTCTGGGCCATCGGCTACATGCACGGCGACCCTGGCTATAGTCGCTTCTTCAGCTACTTCAACCTGTTCATCGCGGCCATGCTGGTGCTCATCCTGGGCGACAGCCTGCCGGTGGTGTTCATCGGCTGGGAGGGGGTGGGCCTGGCCTCCTACCTGCTGATCGGCTTTTGGTACCAGGAGCGCCTCAACGCCGACTCGGCCCGCAAGGCCTTCATCGTCAACCGTATCGGCGACCTGGGCTTTTTGCTGGCCATGGGCCTATTGTGGAGCATGTTTGGTACCCTCTCCATCTCCGAGCTGGCGGAGAAGGTAGCGGCTGGCGGTTATAGCTTTACCACCCTTACCCTGGCGGGCTTCTTCCTACTGATTGGGGCTATGGGCAAGAGTGCCCAGGTGCCGCTGATGGTCTGGTTACCCGATGCCATGGCCGGCCCTACCCCAGTATCGGCCCTGATCCACGCCGCCACCATGGTGACGGCGGGGGTTTACCTGCTGGTACGGCATGCCTTCATGCTGCACGGCGACGGTTTTTTGTCGGGCCTGATCGTGGCGGTTGGCTTTCTTACCGCCATCTACGGGGCGCTTTGTTCGCTGGGCCAATGGGACATCAAGCGCATTGTGGCCTACACCACCCTCTCGCAGCTCGGCTTCATGTTTGTGGCGGTGGGAGTGGGGGCCTACTGGGTAGCCATTTTCCACATCGTGACCCACGCCTTCTTCAAGGCCCTGATGTTCATGGCCTCCGGTTCGGTGATTCATGCCTTAGGCGGCGAGCAGGACGTACGAAAAATGGGGGGGATGCGTAAGTATCTGCCGGCTACGCACCTGCACGGCCTGGTGGCCACTTTTGCCTCGGGCGGCCTGGTGCCCTTAGCGGGCTTCTGGTCTAAGGACGCAATTCTGGCCTACTCCTTTGAGTATGGCCCCTGGCTGTGGGCCCTGATGCTTTTCGCTTCGGTGCTGGCGGCGCTTTACTCGATCCGCTGGTACGTGCTGGTCTTCTGGGGCGATTACCGGGGCAAGGAACACCCCCACGAGAGCCCTGCGGTAATGCTCTGGCCCAACCACATCCTGATGGGCGGGGCTATTGGCGTGGGTTTTATCGGGCTGCCCTATGTAATTGACTACAAAAACTTTATCGAGCCGTTCCTGACCAAAGCCATCGGAGACTTTCCCCACCAGAAGCTGCCCGTGCTTACCGAATGGGTACTCATCGCTACCTCGGCGGTGGTGGCCATCGCTGCTTTGTGGTGGGGCTTCCGCTTCTTCCAGCAGAAGATGCCAGCCTGGTATGAGCGCTTCCAGGTGGCGGCCTTGCAGGGCTTCTATGCCGATGCGGTCTACAACACCCTGCTGGTCAATCCGGCCAGAGGGCTGGCCGAACTTCTCTTTGGCGGGGATAAAGGCCTGCTGGCAGGCTTTATGGGCCTTGGGGGCCTAGTGGGAGGGCTGGGAAGCGTGCTGACTAAACTCCAGACCGGTGCCTTGCGCTTCTACATAGCCGGGCTGGTGATCGCCCTGGTACTGTTGGTGGGCTGGGGGGTGTTGCGATGATTCATATAGTACTGTGGTTGCCCCTTCTGGCAGGCTTGCTGCTGTTTGTGGTACCGGGCCTGGGGCGCAGCTTTGCCACCCTCTCGGCGGCGGTGAGCCTGCTTATTACGGTGGTGCTGTTTGCAAGCTACAGGGGAGAGGGTGTGGCCTATGCCAGCCAGGTCCCCTTCCTGCCGGAGGCCGGGGTTTACTATGCGGTAGGACTGGACGGGGCAGGCTTGTTGCTCTGGCTTGCGGTAAGCCTGGTGGTTTTGCTGGGAGTCTGGGTGGCCGATGTGCCGGTGCGCTTCCTGGCCCTAGCCCTGATGATGCAAACCGGTTTGTTGGGCATCTTTGCGGCACAGGATCTGGTTTTGTTTTACGTCTTCTTCGAGGCCACCCTGATTCCCGCCCTCCTGATGCTGTGGTTCTACGGGGGGCCCGACCGCCTGCGGGCCATCTATACCTTTGCGCTGTTTACCTTGGTGGGTTCGCTACCTATGCTGGCCTCTATCTTTGCGGTGCGCTTTTTGGGAGGGGCCGATAGCTTCCTCTACACCGACCTGGTGGCCCGTCCTTTTAGCGGACAGACCGCAGTACTGGCCTTTCTGGGCTTTCTGATCGCGCTGGCGGTCAAGACCCCCTTTTTTCCGCTGCATGCCTGGCTGCCCAGCTTTCACCAGCAAAACCACCCTTCGGGGCTGGCCGACGCCATGGGCACACTCTATAAGGTGGGTATCTTTGCCCTTTTCAAGTGGGCCATCCCGCTGATGCCGGAAGGCTTCCGGGAGTGGCAGGGGCTGATGTTGTTCCTGGCAGCTTTTGGTGCGCTCTATGCGGCCTGGTTGGCCTTCAGTGCGCCCGACTGGAAAACCCTGCTGGCCTATGCGGGCGTCTCGCACATGGGTGTAGCGGCCCTGGGGCTGTTCAGCGGGAACATGGAAGGCGCGGTGGGTGCCCTTTACCTGCTGGGGGCTTCGATGGTGTATGGCTCGGCCATGTTCTTGTTTGTGGGTCTGGTGTATAAGCGAACTGAAAGCTTGGAAATCCTTCCGGTGCGTGGGCTGGCTAAGCACACCCCTGCGCTGTATGTGCTGGGGATGTTCTTGCTGATGGCCATGATTGGGCTACCGGGACTATCGGGCTTCCCTGGCGAGCTGATGGTTTTGCTGGGGGCTTACCAGGTTTCGCCCTGGCTTACCTTTTTGGCCTTCCTGGCGGTTATTGCAGCGGCGGCTTATGCCCTCACGGCGTACCAGAAGCTTTTCCAGGAAACCCCCCAGGCTCAGGCTGTGCCTGATATGGACACCCGCGAGTGGGGCTTTGCGGCCCTAACGGTAGGGGTGCTGCTTTTGATGGGACTGTATCCAAAACTCTTCACGGTGTATTTGGAACCCTTGGGCAAGGCTTTTGCTGCGTTGTTCGGGGGTGCGTCATGAGGCGCGGGTGGGTTGACTTGAGCCGGTTGAAGTCTGGAAGGCAAAAGCCGGGGGGCGTCAAAGACCCGTACCCTCGAGGTCTGAGCTTTGACCGTATGCAAGGAGGTGGCGCATTCTAACCCTATACGTCCTGGCTGGCTTCGCCACGGTGCTCTCGTTGCTGGCCTTTGTGATCTCGAGGGAGGCCAACCGTTGGATCACGGTGGCGGGCCTGGGGTTGGCCGGCCTGCTCTGTGTGATGGGATGGGGAGAGACCCTGGAAGCCTTTGGCGGGTTGTACCGCTTGGACACCCTGGCGCGGGGCCTGACCCTGGTGGCCATTCTGGGGGGCTTGTGGACCTTGCTGCTAGGGCCTGCCAAAAAGTTTGAGTTTCCGCTGCTGGTGCTCTACGCCGTAGTCGGGATGCACATCATGGCCAGCAGCCCCAACCTGGTGGTCTTGGTGATTGCGCTGGAGGTGTTTTCGCTGCCCCTGTATGTCCTGGCGACCTGGCAGCGCGACGAGAAAGGCTTTGAGGCGGGCCTGAAATATTTCTTGCTGGGGGCGCTGGGCGCAGCCATGTTCCTCTATGGGATTGCGCTTTACTTTGGCGCTACCGGCAGCTTTATGGCGGGGGCAACGGGCTCGGGGCCGCTGTACCTGGCGGGCCTTTTCTTGATTATGGCGGCTTTTGCCTTCAAGATTGCCATGGTGCCCTTCCAGTGGTGGTCGCCCGATGTGTACCAGGGTAGCCCTACGGTGGTTACGCTGTTCATGGCTACGGCGGTAAAAGCAGCGGTCTTTGCAGCCATGCTACGCATCTTCACTCCGGAAGGCCTGGAGGCTTGGGGCATCGGGATGGCCGCGCTGATTGCCCTCACCACCCTCTTTGGCAACCTGGGGGCCCTGTCGCAGACCGAAGTCAAGCGGCTTTTTGCCTACTCTTCCATCGCCAATGCCGGCTACATCGGACTGGGGCTCTTTGGCCCTACTGGGCAGGCCACCGTTCCCTTCTACCTGCTGACCTACGGGCTGGCCACAGGCCTCATCTTTGCGGTGCTCTCGATGCTTTCCAACCAGGACGTGCCGCTGGAACGCTTGCGGGGTCTGTGGTACCGCAAGCCCCTGCTGGGCGGAGCGATGGGCCTGGGCATCCTCTCGGTGCTGGGCCTGCCCCCGCTGGCTGGGTTCTGGGCCAAGTACCTGGTTTTTCAGGAAGCGGCCAGGGCAGGGTTCTATGGGCTGGTGGTACTGGCGCTGGTCACCTCGGCCATTGGGGCTTACTACTACCTCAAAACCTTCTTCCTGGTTTTTAGCAAGCCCACCCCAACGCAGGAAGCCCAAGACCGCGAGGCTGAAGCGGCCCTGAAGCAGTTTGGCACTTCTGAGGCGCCAGGTGTCCCGGTAGCAGCGGTCCCCACGGGCCTGACCCAGGGATTGATGGCGCCGGCCACTGGGGCCAGCCTACCTGTCAGGGGGGTGTTGCTGTTTGTGATGGTGTTGTTGCTGCTGCTCTCGGTGCTGCCCGGGCTGGGTCTGCGGTTTTTGGGAATGGGGCTATCCCTAGCCTAGGTGGTGGGTACGCTCCCTAGAGATGGGTTCTTGTGTCTGGCTTTCAGGGCCACTGCAAGGTGCGGAAAGCGCCATTAAAAAGGCAGCTCAGCCCGTATAGTGGTGCCTTTGCCCTCGGTTGATTCGACCTCGAGGCGTCCGCCGCGTGCTTCTACCCGCTCGCGCATCTGGGTCAGGCCAAACCCGCCCATCGCAACTGCGCTGGCGTCGGCCCTGAAACCCTTGCCGTTGTCGCTGATCTCCAGCAGGCCGCCCCGTTCGCCCAGCGGGGTCAGCTTGACCTGCACCAGCCCCGGCCTGCCGTGCTTGGCGGCGTTGGTCAAGGCTTCCTGCAAAACCCTGAAGAAGACCAGCTCGGAAGCCTGGGACAGCTCGATTTTTTCCGGCAGACTGAGGCGCACCCGGAAGCCGGCTTGCTCGGCAAAAGCGCTGGCATAGCGCCGTACCGACTCCAAGAAGCCGTAGCGCTCGAGGTCAATGGGGCGCAGGGCGAAAATGCTGCGCCGAACTTCACGAATCTGGCTTCGCAGGGTTTCCTTGACCTGCCGCAGCTCTTCTTTAGCTCGCTCTGGGTTGGTTAGGAGCAGGCGTTCGGAAAGATCGAGTTTCAAGGCCATAAAGGCCAGGGCCTGGGCGATGCCGTCGTGGATCTCGCGGGCGATGCGGTTGCGTTCCTCAGTGAGGGCCAGCTCCTCCGCCCGCAGGTAGGCCTGGGCGTTGCGCACGGCCAGGGTAACCTGGGCGGCCAGGAAGCGGAGAAAAGGCAGCCGTTGGCGCAGGTTTTCGGCCTCGCCCTGTACCAACAGCAGCCCGATGGCCGACTGTTCACGCAGGGGCACTGCCAGCAGGTTGTCCCGTACAAAAACCGGTTTCTCCAGGGCCTCTTTCCAAAGCTGTTCTGGCATGAAAGCATAAGGGGACAGCTCGAGGTCGCGCAGCACCTGCGGCTGCAGAAAGTTCTCTTCATCCAGCAACAAAACCCCGCCTCCGCTGGCCCCGGCCCAGGCCAGGATGCGGTCTATCAGGCACTCCAGCAGCCGCCCCAGGTTGGCCTCGGCCCTGAGGGCCTGGTCTACTTCGTATAGGGTGAGCAGATCGCGGCTGCGGGCCCGCACCGACTCGAGCGCCCCGGCCACCTCGGCTGCCAACACTTCCAGGAAGCTTTGCTCCTCGCTCGAAAGGGGCCGGAGTAGGGAGACCTCGAGCTTGCCCTTCAGGCGAGGTAGAGGTACCTCGTGAATCTGTCCCAATCCTGCCTTGAAGCCGAGGGAGGTAGCCCGCACTCCTTCAAGGGTTAGGGCAACCTCCATTCCAAGGGCCTCGGCCACCTCCTGGGCCACTGAAGCCAGGGCCTGCTCGAGGTTATCGGCTGTCGAGGCCCGTTTGAGGATGCTGCCGATGGCCGTTAGGCGCTGGTTGGCCACCTCTAGTGCCTGCTGAACCCGCTCGCGCTCCTGCACCTGCTGGGCGATCCATTCCAGGGTCATCCAGGTGACCAGCGGCCCCACCAGACCGTAAAAGCCCATTCGCAACCAGAAGGCCAGCGGCTGGCCCTGGTAGGGCTCGAGGGAGAGCTCGAAAACCACCACCACCAGCACGATGGCCAGCGGTAGAAAAAGTCGGTACAGCCTGATCAGGCGGTATAGGCTTGGAACAGGCTCCACAGCCAGAGGATTATAGGGGTTATAGCCAGATTTGACCGCGTCCTGTTACATACTGCTTGTCTTATCGGTTTCTGACTCGGTTTTACGCCTGCCGTGCTGGGCGTACCAACGGCTTTGGTGCAGAAAGCCCCGCAAGAGCTGAACCTCGCCGGGGGTAAGATGGGCCTTATGCAGCAGCCGACGGAACCGCCTAAGCGCGTAGGGCAGGCGCTTCTCGTCGGTAAAACCGATGCGCAAGATGTACTCGCGCAGGTCATCGAAAAGGCGTTGCAGGGCCTCCTGTGTGGCCAGCTCGGCCTGGCTGGGTGCGGGCGGAGCCGCAGCGGCTCCGAAAATTTCGTAGCACAGCAGCAACACCGCCTGGGCCAGGTTCAGGCTGGGCTGCTTGGGTGAGGTGGGGATGCGCACGATGAGCTGGGAGAGGTCGAGCTCGTCGGTGGTGAGGCCGGAGGTCTCGCGCCCAAAGACCAATGCCACCCTGCCCTGGGGCGCCACCTGGGCAACCCGCTCGGCCATGGGTTTCGGTCCTACCACCGGCCCGGTGTAGATCTCCCGCTCGCGCACCGTGGTGCCCACCACCAGCCGCGCATCAGCCACCGCTTCGGGCAGGCTCTCCACCACTTTCAGCTTATCCAGCACCTCCTCGGCGTGTACGGCCAGGCGGTAGGCCAGCGAGCCGCTTTTGCGGCAGAGCAGGTCTTCCCGTACCCTTGCCTCCGGCGCTACCAGCCACAGGTCCGATACGCCGAAGTTTTGCATGGCTCGGGCTGCCGCCCCCACGTTCATGGGCTCCTGACAGCCCACCAGCACGATGCGAACGTTGTCCAGCCAGTCCATCGGCTTTAGCCTAAGGGCTTTGGTCGTCTGCGTCTAGGCGACTCAATGAACCCGCCTCTAGGCTCGAGCCCATCCGGCAAGCCAGAATCGGCGGGGAATTCTTCGCTCACGTTGCAGCGCGGCCAATGGCGCTGTACCAAACACAACAATCAAGCTAGCATGCAGCTAAGTTGCTCTAGGGCAGTTCTCCACAGCCATTCGTGCAGCGGTGGCGCATGCGACTGGCGGCGCAGGGTGCGTGGCCATCACCCCGCCCAACCTCAGCTTCGTGGGGGCCACCCTCCGCTTGACGGTGGCCCTCTAAAAAGCCCCGCCCGGCGCTGGGAAGCGGCTTGAACTCGGGGGCCCCTTTGGTTTCGACACTGCTTGCGGTGCGCGCCCACAATGTATACATGTGAATGAGCTCTGTGCGACGAACTGCATGCTTCGAATGCCTTGTATCTGCTCGAAGAGATAGGCAGCAAGGAATCTCAGGGCTCCTCGGTGACGGCCACGCTGTTGCACCCAGTTCCGCAGGAATGCCATAGCGAAGGTGCTTTAACCATCACGCGCAAGCCCGCCATCCATCCTGCAAAAGGAGTCGGCATGCAACAGACGCCTGTTGTAAAGGTCGAGCATCTACGCAAGGTCTATGGCTCCTATGTAGCGGTGCAGGACATCTCCCTCGAGGTCTTCCGCGGCGAAATTTTCGGCATGGTGGGGCCCAACGGGGCAGGCAAGACCACCACCATCGAGTGCATTGAGGGTCTACGCCAGCCCGAGGGTGGCCAGATCCGGGTGTTGGGCCTCGACCCTCACCGCGATGGATACGCACTTAGCGCGCGGATCGGGATACAGCTGCAAGAGTCGGTCTTACCCGACCGCATGAAAGTTTGGGAGGCCCTCGACCTCTTTGCCGGCTTTTATCCCCGCTCGATTAACTGGAAGCCCCTTCTGGAACGGTTAGGCCTAGCCGACAAGCGCGAGGCCCCCCTTGCAAAACTCTCCGGCAGACAGAAACAGCGCCTTTTCATCGCCCTGGCCCTGGTGCACGACCCCGAGGTGGTCTTCCTGGACGAGCTGACGACAGGCCTCGACCCCCAGGCACGCCGCGCGATGTGGGATCTGGTGAGACAGATTCGGGAGCAAGGGAAGACCGTCTTCCTGACCACCCACTACATGGAGGAGGCCGAGCGTTTGTGCGACCGGGTGGCCATCGTGGATCGTGGCCGCATAGTGGCGCTGTACACGCCGCAAAACCTGATCCGCGGGCTGGGCGCGGAACACCGGGTGGTGCTCACCGTGGATGGGCCCTTCGACCCACAGCGGTTGGGCAGCCGGGCCGGTGTGACCAGGGTCGAAACGATGTGTGACCGCGTGATCATCTACGGCCATGGGGATGCGATGATTGCGGAGGTGGTCGCGGCGCTGAACGCCGGTGGCACACGCTTCCGCGACCTGCGCACCGAACAGCCAAACCTAGAGGACGTTTTCCTGGTCCTGACGGGAGAAAGAATGCGGGAGTGAGGGAACCTGAGATGCCCTCGTATGCTACTTGACCTTGCCCCCAGGGATGTGAAAAAAGAGGGGGTGCTATGCATCGCGACCGAGAGCACCCCCTTTACTATCTTGAGGCAGAAACCC
>Ga0308394_1000408_pt1 | contig 23753 bp, 21 predicted proteins | sample Hotspr2Sampleme2_FD_202366 | JGI IMG/M metagenome (GOLD analysis project Ga0308394, IMG submission 202366) | Hot spring phototrophic mat microbial communities from Mushroom Spring, Yellowstone National Park, Wyoming, United States - 20050701_me2 ...
TACGAAGCTTCTAAGTGTAAAAGAGTGTAAAGGATTTTCGATTGGTTTTGGGATGGAGAGAGTTGTAGTCAATAAGTGTAGGCAGAATCTATGGACAAAGACGTTCTAAAAATGCCGACAGAAAAAAAGATTGATAGCAACTTCGTAACAGTAGAGTGTTTATTGGCATTTGACAAAGATGAGGATAAGGGGCGGGTATTGGCTCTCATGCGTAAGTTCTCGTCGATGGTCAGGTTTGCCTACAAAAGACTGATGCATGGAGCGGAAAGAAAAGAGCTGAAAAAACTACTATCCCGAAAGTATGGAATAAACACCCGATATTCGGATGACGCAATTCTCCTGGCAAAGCAAACTCTAGAATCTTGTATAGAAAGAGAGCAAAATCCCAAAAAGCTTGTTTTTGGTTCAAGGGAATTATTTGAACAGCTGAAGAAAAAACACCTAACAGGCAAAAGAAGAGCGACACTAAAACAAAAATGGGAAGAAAGAAGATACGGCATTTTGTATTCAAGAGGAGACAAATCAAGAGAGGGCAATCTAAATCTCAGACTTGTAAATCTGAACAATCAATGGCATCTAAGGATTAACTTAGGGGACGGCGAGTATGTGTGGGCGAGGGTGATTCGGTCAGCAAAAAGAAAAACCGACAAGTGGATAGACTTTATTAGTAGCTTGGAGCAAGCTGCGAAGACTAGCGACTGGTTCCCATACACAGTACGACTCAAACTAAGAAACGGGAAAATCTACGTACAGTTCAGTAAGGAAGAGAAGCTGCCAGAAGTAAGTATTACAAAGGATAACGGCGTCATAGGGATTGACATCAACGCTTACCCTTTTCACTTGGCGTTAGTTCACACGGCAAAGGATGGAAATCTAGAAAAGTACGAGCGGATTAGTTTAGACAAACTATTAGAGGGCAGTTCAGAAAAAAGAGAATGCCTCAGCTGGCAAACTGCTCATCAGGCAGTGGAGATCGCTAAAAGGGAAAGAAAAGCGATCGTTGTGGAGAATTTGGAAAAGCTCCCAAAAGGTAAGAGAGGAGATGGATTACCCAAACTGAGACAAAGACTGCAGAAGTGGATATACAAAGGGTTGCTGCAAAAGATTGAGATTGCAGCCAGAAGAAGTGGGATTCAGGTTATTAAAGTAAATCCTGCCTACACGTCAATCATTGGCAAGCTGAAGTATGCACCACTTTACAACATAGATAAGGACACAGCAGGTGCTTACGTGATAGCAAGGCGTGGACTTGGATTTAAAGAAAGATTGCCTAAGAACTACCGAAAGATTTTGAAAGATAAGGAGTTTTTGTCTTACTCAGTAGCAGGGGTTGAGGATAGGATTGTTAAGCTTAGGCAGGAAATAGGAAAAGAGAAAAACGAATACAAAAGAAATAAGCTAAGAAGTGATTTGAGACGACTGAAAGGAGAGTTGAGCCTCTTAATTAAGTCTTTGCTGGACAGCGGAGAGAGTGAGTCAGCTGCCCAACAAACCGTCAACCGCAAGATGGAACGGGTGAGGGGTTCCACTCAGATGGAACAAAAAAGCTGGCAAGTTCTCTCCGTAGCCCTCGCCTTCTCCTGCCTCGAGAGTCTCAGAGACTTTTCTCCCTTGAAGAGGGTAATCCTCACAAGGGATTGGGTAGGAGCGGCGAAACGGGCTAGTCCCTCCCTACCTGGTCAGGGGACGAGTGTACTAAATATGTACAGTTCTGTATAGTTTGTGTGACCAGGAATGGTACTGAATGTTTATCTGCGTTAAAACATTAATTAAATCTTAAATAGTGAAAGTTTTTACGAAACAAAACAAAATATTAAATAATTATGGTAACGCAAGAGGATAATAAGAACTTGTCGTCTCTCAGAGAACAAATAGAAAACTGCTTTTTTGAGAAACTATCGAATGATGAAGAAGCTACGAAAATGGCCAAAGAAATATTAAACACCGCATCACTAATCCTCCAAAAGCCTAAAAACGAAGAGGAACTAATAGGAATCTATGCCATAATTGCCATTCGATTGTCTCTCTTTTGTAAAAACTACTTTTTGTTTAACGAAATAGATTTAGGGAAAAAACTAGACAAGATATCACTATACCTATACGACTGTATAGACATTTACTTACCAGACAATATAGACGAAAATAAATTAGCAAAGTCGATATGGCCTTATGATGCTAATGATATAGATTCTGTAAAAAATTCATTACATGAGTACATCTTTAACAATGTGTTTATATTTGGGCCTGGGTATATATTTGTTCATGATTTCATTTCAAAGTACGAGGATAAGATAAAAGAAGCCCAAACTCCTCGTGAAATCATGAAGATTTATGACCAAATAAGATTGGACGCATGGCTGCATTCATTAAAATGTAGCGCAAAGAGGGAGCGTCATCAGGCGATTAAGTATGAATTATTAAGTGATATTTTGCGTTTTATGATTTATGATTTTCGAGATTTGTTGCAATCAAAGAATTAATAGTATTAAGTAGCGGCTGGGAAGAAGCCGTCTACCTGATTGAAAATATTATTTTATGAAATCTGATAAAACGGCAAATACTATGGTAACGAAAGATAACAAAAAACATCTGCTATCATTTAGGGAGCAAATAGAGAAGTGTCTGTTTGAAAAACTATCGGATGACGAAGAAGGTTTGAAAGTAGCGAAAGAAATACTAACTTCCGCATCACTCATCCTCCAAAAGGCTAAAAACGACGAAGAATTGATAGAAATCTATGCCATAATTTGCATGCGACTAAATTACTTTGGTTACATTTATATATCCTTTCACGAAGTAAATTTAGGAAGCACACTGCATAGAATATCACTATCTTTATACGATTGTATAGATATTTACTTGCCATATAATATAAATGAAAACAAATTAGCAAAGTTGCTGTGGCCTCATGATATTAATGATATAGAATCCGTAAAAAATGCATTGAATGAGTATATTTTTAACAATGTATTTATATTCGGGCCTGGGTATATATTTGCCCATGAATTCATCTCAAAGTATGAAGAAGGGATAAAGGAAGCTAAAACTCCTAGAGAAGTTATGAGACTTTATGGTAAAATGCGTTTGGAGTCATTGATTCATTTGTATAAATGTTGTGAGAAGAAAGAATATCATAAGGCGCTTAAGTATGATATACTGAGCGAAATTATTCGCTTCATGATTTCTGATTTTAGCGATTTAGTGCACTCAGAAAATCGATTGGCATAACTAAAACCACTTTTCGATTTGTACTACTTTACAAAAACATAAAATGTACAATACTATGAGTACCCATTCGGTTAACAAAAACCTCTTATCATTAAGAGAGGCAATAGTAAGCAATCTGTACGAAAAAATAAAGAATGATAGAGAAATCGTAGAAGAAGCTAATGAAATATTAATTGCGGCGTCAACCATTATTGAAAAAGCCAGAAATGAACAAGAACTGATTGCGGTCTTTGATATGATTACAACACAAATAGAAATAGTTAGTAATGATTGTGAAAATTTTGGTAATACAAAATTAGCATACATACAGAGGCAAATATCCACTGCATTGCATGAATGCATAGAACCGTACTTGCCGCATAACATTAGCAAATCCGACTTAATAAAACTCTTGTGGCCTCATAACTGCTGGGATATATCTGCATTAAAGAATGTGTTCTTGGATTACATTTTTGAAAATGCATTGATGTTGGGAGTGGATGATGTATTTACGGATGAATTTATATCACGTTACAAGATAAAATTAAAGAAAGCAAAGAAATTTAAGGATTTAGTAAGTGTATATGAAAAAATTAGGGAAGAAGCACGAATAAGAGGATTTGAATACTATAAGAATGGCAATCATGAATTAGCATACAAGTATGTGATTCTGAGTGGAGTTATAGGATTTCTGCTGTCGGATTTTGAACACTGTTTATTGGCGCCGACAGGAACATTTAAGTGGCTTGGCGTTTCCTCTTTTTACTTGTAATGGATGCTTGTTGCGACTTCCAGACAAATCAGCCGTTGAAAAGCTTATGCAGCCTTTTCGCATACCTAATGTACTTGATAACCAGTGGTATTTGCTCGTTTGTGTCTAGAACGGTAACAACGGCGTCTGAATGGATAACTTTGTTTTTGTGGGTACTAGGTACTGTTTCACTACTCCCCATGTAGCATACTATAGCGTTGGGTAACGGAGCAGTCACCGCTTGGTATATAGACCTAAAATCATCTTGATTCACCACAAGACGTTCGTTGAACAATACAAAACAAGTTTGGTTATTTGCTATTCTAAAATCGACTATCGCATTGCTAATACCTTCAACAGGGTACCCGCTCTCTGAAAAAGTAATACGTTGAATCTCATCCATTCCATTCGCGAATATAGAGTTGCTAAATTCATAGTCAGCACTAAATTCGCTAAAGCTAGATATTTCGGTTGTTAATTCGTCACATCCTATGCCCTTCATATTATATGAGTTAGTGGATGACGGTTTAACGATTCTGAACAGGTAGTTAGCATTATGTCTTATTGTATCATTATTCCAGTCATCTGTTGCTGTACAGTCAGCCACACCTACGAATCTAAATGGAAGTGTAAGATCGCAAGAACCAAAGCGCCATGAAGACATCTGGTTCTCAAGAGAGTTACTACAAAGAATCACGTTATCTAAACTATTGCCGTATCTCATTGAAAGTGCAGAGGCTAAAACTTCTCCACTATTGCTTAATCTTATATTTAAATGGAAGCCGTACACATATTTACTCGTGTCATTTGGACTATACTGAGGCCATATCTTGTTAAGTCTGTTATTATCTAGTTGGGGTCTAAATAACGGGAAGTAAATGCACACTGGTGTTTCAGCTAATGGCATATAACTATTTTCCGGTTGATATGAATCCCCTATATCATTGTCTAAACTAAAATAATAATTTTGGTATATGTTATCTTCGAAAGTACCTAATAAGGCTCTAATCAAATTATATCTAAAGTTATCAGTATCATCATTTATGTCAACATTATTGTATGATAACCCTTCCTTAGTAATACTGTCAAAGTACAGATTTATTATGTCATCTACTCTTAAGGGCTGATCGTTAGCAGGATTGTAATTAGATGAATTATTGCCATAATTATTAAACTCTTCTATTAGTCTTGGCTTCATGCCTATTACCATGACGAAAAAATTAACATTAGGTAACAATAATATTGAAACCCAAAATGGATTCTTTACAACATAAATAGTTTTGTGATCATTAAGTATATTATCATAGTAATAATATTTACAATAATCATCAAAAACAAAACTATACTTTGGTGTTTCAGAATCAATAACACCTATTTTGAGAGTTTTCCCCTTAATGTATCTTAAAAAAGAGATTACTATATTGGGAGCAGATGATATCTCATCTGGAATGTCAAATTGAACGTGTATTTTTGTAAAAACATAAAAGTCTATGAGAAAATCGTTATTTTCTCTGTACTCTAAAGAAAAAATATTTGAGGCTGTATATATAAAATTATAAGATACAGCATATTCATAACTCATAAGTCTCTCATTCTGCAACCTACTTAATATAATTGCGTTTTGTTGCTTATTAAAGATCAATATCTTCTTCTTATTTTCGTATTCCCAATTGTTGCAAAGTCTTAGCTCGCTTTCGTACTCCTGCGGGTCTATGTAGTTTCTTATGTGCTCTATTTGGCAGTTGTCGGTGCTGTACACGCCTTGTGTTGTGTTATCTCGCGCTTTATATAGTTGTACGAGCCACATGAGTAAAATTTACTAAGATGTGTTTTTCTGTTTCGACCCATACTGATTCATGTTTTGTATAAATGAAGATAGGAATTTTTATTTTGATGACGTCGGGGAGATTACTGCATACTTTTATAATACTAAGGATTCTATAAATTCATGTCATTACATAAAGAAGATGGCTTATAATATTAGAAAACGATTTTCGTCAATGCCTCAGAATGCCTATTTACATATCGTAAAAAGCTCTCTGACTGGTGCAGGATACTTATTTATAACCGAGAGGGACGAACGATATAAGCATCCTGCATGGCTTGAGATAAGTACCTATGGGAAACCAGTAACAGACAGAGAGATTGATGAGATTATATATAAAAGCAAAACTTTTAAATCCATAAAGAATAGTATTACCGATAGTGAAGAGCACAAAAAAACTAAAAAAGTTATTGATGAGCTTTTCAGTAAAAGTCAAGATGCTTTATCAGAAAGTAAAATCAGAACTGTCTTATGGTCTCTTTTTGTCAAGTTTTTAGAAATTAGTGGCTACATAACTGATTTAGATAAATCCTGTGAAATAGCTCAAAAACTAACAAACGACTTAGAAGGTTATGATTATGTTGATTATTCACTATTGAAAGAACTCATGGCTGTATACCAAGACAAACATTTCACTTTACACGATTCTTTAGTAGTATTTGTTGATTATGGTATTTCGCCTCATTTTATTGCTGGCATGTTAGAGTATTTGTTGAATTACGATAGCAAGAAGCGTAAAAGTACGGGGAGCTATTATACGCCTGTAGAGATTGTTGAGTTTATGTGTGAGATGAGTTTTAGTCAATACGTTGCTACGCATACTTCCTTAAGTGAGGCTGAGGTAGATGCCATGATGCATGATCTGAATATATCTGAGGTTGTCCCTTTAGAGCGGCGGGCAGAAGTGATGAAGTGCTTATGGAAAATCCGAACCTTAGACCCAGCTTGCGGTGGCGGCGCCTTCAACATTGGAGTCGTTAATCGCTTTATGCACTTATATCATAACATAGACAACGACTTGGAGATAGCTAAAAGTTTAGGATGTACTAACACTTTTGATGTCAAGAAACACATTGTAACTACTAACATCTACGGTATCGATATAAACCCGTTAGCTGTTACGGCGACAAGAATGCGATTATTCCTAAGTCTACTCTCAGAAGCTACTGCTGGTGACTATAAGAAGATGGATGACGAAGTCTTTGAAGTTTTAAAACATCATATAGTCTGTGCTGATGCGCTTTTGGACGATCCATTCGGATGCCTAAAAAACAGACAAAATCAACCTGACCTGTTCCACCTATCGGAAAATACCTAAAACAAATGACACCTTTGGCGCCTTTTTGTCCCCTTTTTATCCCGTTTGTCCCGTTGCCCGTATAAAAGCACAAAATATCTCGTATTGGAAATGTTTGATATTATTGTGGGCAATCCACCATACATAAATGTAAGCAAAGTCAAGAATAAAAACTTACTGAAAAATAAATTCAAAATCAATGGCAACATAGATGTAGGAACATTGTTTTATCGTATTGCTTATGATTATTTACATGAGGAAGGGATAGTTTGTTATGTAACGAGTAATAAATGGATAGGCAGTTTGAGTGGAGTTTGGGTACGCAAGTTTGTCAAAGAACATTTTAGGCTAATAAGAATCGTAAATACCTACAGAGTTCGTCTGTTTGAGGCACACATGGAAGTGTGTGTAGTATTAGCAATCAAAGAGGAAGGTGTCAAGGATTATGACATAGAGGTAAGGATGCTCAGACCACGCATGGGCTATCGTTGGAGCACAGTCCGACAAGAAGGTTATCGCATACCTAGTTCTCAACTTACAAATAAGATATGGCATCTGGAACCGCTAGAAGTGATGAGCGTATACTACAAAATTCAAAAAATAGGCACTCCAATATCAAAATGGTCGCTAAGAATCACAACTGGCATAAGACTTCGGGATTACGCTTCTGCAATTGCCACCAGTCCTCAAGAGGGTACCGAATGGGTAGGGATAATAAAAGGGCGAGACATACAGAAATACTTCCACAAGCCACCATCTATATGGCTACCTAAAAGTGTTATACCTGCTATAAGTACCTCTGATAGTAAATATCGTATCATATTCTCCAAAATGAATGCTGAGACAAGATTTGTTCTGGCTGATCCCTACACTTATGGTGATGAGACTACCTATATTTTGGAACTAGTGGATTATGATGAAGAAGTTTTATATTACCTTTTAGGCATTTTAAACTCAAGATTTTTTGATTGGTGTTTCAGGAAATTTTATGCTGGCGGCGGCATAGAGGGCGAAGTTAAACTCTATGCCTTCAAGCAATTCCACGTACCCAAGGTAGAAGGTAACCGAAATTTGGCAAACAAGATCGCAGAAGCAGCAAGGTTGATATATAATGATGACTTAGTAGATTACAGTAATGACATAGATAATCTCGTTCTGGAATTGTACGGTCTAAAAGCTAAGTATTTGTATATTTACTCATGACCGTTTCGCGAGGCCTGAATCTTCGGTCACATAGGACTTACGACGAAATTTGGTATTCTTATTTTGCTGATCAGACTTCGCCCGATTATATTTTCCCTATGGTACTTTTTGATGCCACTGAAGAGGCGGCGTCTATTTTTAAGTTTGATGATTTTGGAGGTGCGCCCGACCTGATGGCGCCGTTGCCTTTCTTCAACAGTGATATAGCTAACAACAAATTGGTCAGCGCTCTCAATAGACGCCTTTCACTATACAGATGGCTTTGTTTGACTAGCGGAGTGATAGATATAACTCTTAAAAGTAGTCAAAGGCCTATATATTTCAGTCTGTGCCTCGCAATTAGAGATTCTGATATGTCTTTTCGTATCAGAAGCCCAGAGCAGATTATATCTCATCACGTTATATGGCTAGGTGATACGTTGGAAGTGGAAGAGCTAAAAAAGATGCCTGGTGCTTCGTTTATGATATACAACAATGGCAGGCAAACACGTATCAATGCTTCCATACACCAAGGCTCATGGATACAAAGATATGTCAAATATCTAATGGATAGACTTAGTAATAACGCTACACCGAGTAATGTTATAAAGGAGATTATAGACACTTATTATGTTTACTTCCTGAAACCTATACCGCTAGATGATGACTTTCCTTTTACTCAGCCTAATCACACTCATACTTTTTTAAACCCTTTCTACGTAGGCGTCATTGTGCATTATGTCAATAACTGGGAGGACGACATGATTAGTGTTACGGATGTTAGTAGTGATAACCTCTTTGTAGGTTTGAACAATGTTCGTTATCCTGTTATTCGTTTGACATCTGATTTTATAAAGTACAATGTTTTGTATGTGGCTTCTTGTGATGTACCTTTGGGTGGGAGCTGGCCGTCGCCTAACCGAGGCATTAGAAACGGCGAGACATTGACTATATATAACTACTACAACTGGCCGCATAGCCTTCATTATTCCACTGAAAAAGATATATCTGGTCTTCCAAATATATTGTACGGTGTTACCAATAGCTACGCAAAAGAAAAGGCTTTATTAACGGTTACATTTCATACGGACAATATATATATACCTGTGCCTAATAGCAGCGACAGTATAAAGACTTCTATTCTGAATCCGCCTCCTCCCGGCTTTCCAGTTCCTCCTAGCGTCCCTGCCGTGTCGGTGAGTTACCTGTTAGACAGTGTATCGAGTTATACCAGGCAAAAACTACACCGATGTTATCCCAATGCTCCCATACATATTTTCCATATAGATGAGTCTTCCGGATATGCTGGACATATCAATTATGGTTATTATATATTTGACTTAAGTTCTACTCATCAAAATTGGTCTGAATTTAGAGTTAGTAGTTTTATTTGGGTTGCCAATTCCAATAATGTTAATGAAGGGCACTATGGAAGTTTTCATTTTATTAGTTTCTATACGGGTTATCCGTTTGTTATAGATGCGAGAGTAAAAACGAGTGGATACAGCAATCATCCCGTTAGGATGCAGCTGACAGAAGATAAGGACAAGATAGGCTTTTATTACAATCCACTGTACCCACTTGCTAAAATGACGACAATCACAACGTTAGGAGTAGGGAGTCCCTAATTCGAATAGTCCATATGCGTGCGGGTGCTTATAGTCTTACTTTTAGGATTAGTCAAAGTAAGAGGCAAGAGAGAATTCGTAAGCCTATTGCTTTGTTTGTAGATCCAACTATTTTGAGTGGTGCTCCTTACACGGGCAGTGGAGAAATTGGATATACGCCTTTCCGTAAACGAGCTGTTGTACCGAGCGGATGCCTCATGTACAAAATAAATAATGAAGAAGAAATAGATATCATAAACATCAAAGGCCTCCCGTACGAGTTCATCCGCCTTCTACTACATAATGATTACAATTACAGAGATGGTGATAACCTAGCCTATCTCATCAACATGTATCTATATAACGACAGACTGCGTGCTTTTACTCAAAGTAGTATTCAACCAGTAGAATCTAATGATCGACCTAAATGCGAAAATGTCTATTACTTCTTAGACCACGCAGCCAATTTCATACAAAATAATTTGTCCCGCAACGGCAATATAAAACAAGAGATAGAACGTTATCGCGTAGTATTCTTGTACGATAACGTAGACGATTATAACTCCTACATTTTCGCAAGACAATTAATCTTAAGCCAAAATTCCGCCAGTTGGGGAACCTTGGTTCTACGGAAAAAACCAGACGACGATGCGTTATCACCTTTCAGTAATATAATGCACTTCACAAGACAAACAAACATGATACCGCATAACTACACGAATAACTTTATAGGTTCCAATTTGCCATTTAACTCTGTTTCATTATATATAGACTTGATGGCATCTAATAAAATATTTCTAAACTATAGGACATATCATGGTGTTACTAGTTTCTTTGAAAATAGTTTGAATGGTTTACATCATAATCTAGATTTCACACAATCTAATGGTATCATTTTTAATAAGGACTACTTGAATAGTATTATTTTGTATTTGGACTACAACCCAATAAATGATACTGCCAGACCTTATGAAGAGTTAAGGCTTCTTGGTTTTGGTTTCGTCACTCAAAGTGTTGGGAGCAACGTCTCCGATCCTATTAGTAATTTAGACCCGATAGAAGGTCGAGAATCTATAACAAATACAGATGGTATATTATACGAACACACGCTATTAACAGCATTCCTGAGATTCATTATACTATATAAGTACTTAGGATATGACATACTATGCTACATTACATATAATGAAAACATAAAAGATTTTAAAAATATAAATACTGTTGATTATGTGCAAAAAAGTTTGATTTATCGGGGTGGCATCGTCGCAGCCAAGACTAAGTTAGAAGAAAAAGAAGAAGAGGGTTTCATTATAATTAAGAGAAACGGCAAAATACTTATAGCCTACAACGAAGAACATGGTAACTATGTAGAGTTGTCTTTTGACACCGTATATCAATTAAGTGAGATAATAGAGTCATTGTCTCGTAACCGCCTAAAATTAGTGTATGCGGATAAGAATATAAATGAAGTTATAAGAAAGTATTTTGATAACATCTTAAATAATTTTGATGACATCTTAAATAATAAGATTGTTTTTAATGTTAATCGTTATCCCACCTACCGTCATGATCCTATGTATGTTACCAATAATAGTGGCACGCTAGGTAATAAAAAATATGTTGAGTTTTTGTCTGATTACTATCCGTTATATTGGTATTATGATGGCACGAATAGAGTTCCAGACGTTGAGAATTTGAGTGGTAGTGGTATTAGTGTGATGGACGAGTATTTTTACAATCTCCACCCTTGTGTATTGATCTATGGTAATTCTGTACGGTATCCTAGTACTAAAAGACAGGTAAGGGTTAGATGGGTAAAACACTTAGCTGATATTGACGACAACAGTGGTAATCCAGTTGAATACTATTATAGCGGAGTTACATACATAGATATACGAGATCCTGTTGAGTTAAATAATAACATATGGAATCGTTTGCTACTTACACAGACAGACGCCATAATGCCCTTAGATTTAGACAACATAATGAATTCACAGGAAGAAATCGCACCACCAGTAGTCAACTTAGACTACATGAGCACCCCTATACAAAACTTCATAGGCGGTAATCTGATTAGCTCTAGGGATATATTAGAGTATCCCATGATACCTAACACTTCAAGTAGTACACCGCCAATACCCGAAATAGATACTCATACAAAGGTCTATTACAGAGAAGTCCTATATTGGAAGTACTTAAGATATCTCATAAATGCTGGCATTGTGAGATATTACTTTTATAATCTAACCACATGGTCGGCGCCAGACATTTTAAGCTACAGAGTACGCACAATAAATGATACCACAAATACTCCTACCACAGAAATCACACTAAGCGTCCTGTTCTATGACAATAGAATCATAGATACCATAGAAATACAAATCAACATATCAACCTAATCAGTCCTATCCGATAACCACTTCTTTCATCTCTAAAATAGGTTATGTTAGTATAGTTGAACTCTTTCAATCTTCTTTCGAACTCTTGTTCAGTTATGAGCATATGATACTTCAAAGGTATCTCAAATTTGGCTAGTTCATAACATCTCTCGAGGGTTGTGCATGGTATTCTCGATATTATTTTGTTGTTTGGCTTTATGATTAATACAAAGCCTTCGTACTGCTGCTTGAACATAATGAAATGTACGAATTAGTATATTTATTCGTGCCTAAGTATCTTATTGTTAAACAGATTGGCGATTTGAATAGTGGTGTTAGTAAGTTTGAAAAGACTAACTCTTTATTTTTGTCCCAGAAAAACTACTATTATAATCTTATCAATACACCGGAAGGTGTGTTGCCATTTAGACCTGATTTTGGCATGAACTATAACTTTATAAGTTTAGAAGATTTAGTTAGTAGCGTGCAGTCGAAGTTTGCTGGTAGTGGCATAAAAGTGGAGATGATAGAAGAAGGTGAAAGTAAAAAAGTAATAGTTAGTATTAACTCCAGCATAATTGCTATATTAAGTGAATAGTTTCGATAATAAAAAAATAAAAATCGGTTATGGGAGGAACATTAGTAAGATTTAGGGTGCCTTCGGCTTCTCAGTTTGTGCGCCAATATCTAAATTGGCACCTTATTAAGGACGACAGAGTGACAGAAATGACTAAAAAATTCAAACTAGCAATAGCTAAAGAGATGGATGTCAATTACATAACCAAATACAGCTATCGATTTTTTAAGTATGCTCGTTTCTCTAAAAAGAAAAACTCCATGATCTATGGATTTGCTCTCGCAGGATGGCGACATTATAAGAAATACGGTTTATACCCTAATCTATGGAGTTATCTAGAAGTAGATAACATGGAACATCTAGATCAAGCCATAGATACAATAGTTAAAAAATTTGAAGACATTTTAGAACTCAACAAAGACTTCTTAAAAACCGGTTTCGGTTTGTTCGCAATACCTAGAAGTTTGTACCAAAATATTGTACAAAGAAACGAAAACATTGCTTAAGGCTATGATAAATAGACAGAGAGACAGAGTGCTAGGCTGCTTGCGTCGTATAATTCAATCTAATACATTAAAAGATTGGATTAAAGCTGTAAAGTTGAGCATTGCTAGGAACTATAGATGTCGTCTTTATATGGACGACAGTATGATTAATTCCTTGCATGATTTAGTTGAAAATACTAGGAGCAAAACACCTAAGCCTTTTAGTGTTTTCTACTTTGTTTTATATGACGAAAAAATAAATAGATACTACTTAGTCGCTGCTATTTATAAAGTACTTTATACAGCGACGATGTGGACAACAGTTATTGAGGAAACAGAGACAGCCGAACAACTAGCTGCGATACTTAATGACCCCAACGAGCAAAACAGTATAGTTGAGGATATAATAAATGAAATCAATAAATTCAATGTAGTATTCTAAGTAAGCGTGCAAAGTAGTTAATTTCTGTCTAAGTAGGAAACGATGAGTATGTATGGACTAGGGCAATTTAGAGGTCATTAATGCCAATCAGGGAAGAGGATTTCTTGTATTCTGTAACTCTACCCTCAAAGAAGTTTTGTTCTTTCATGACGTCTATAACCTCTGATAGCCACGGGAGCGTATTCCGAGCACTAGGGTATAGTGGTTCAAAGCCAATGGAAGATAAACGACGATTAGATATGTAACGGATATATTCCTCAAACTCTTCTGCCTTCAGACCTAGTATGCCACCCGAAGGTAATGTGTCTCTAATGAAGTCGATCTCCATTTCTACCCCCTCAGCCATAGTATCATATATAAGCTTACGGAAATCTTCTGTCATAATATCAGGATTTTCCTTAATGAGTTCTAAGAATAATCTTCTGAACAGCTCTATGTGATTACTTTCATCTCTAAGTGTGTACCTGAACATTTGGCCGATACCTGGGAACTTGTTAGCACGGTATAGAGCCAGTATCATGGCAAACAGGCTATAGAACTGTGTTCCTTCCATCACAAGCCCAAAAGTAAAGATGTTATGAGCAAGTTTTTGTTTATTTTCGGTTATAGTAGTATCCATATCTTTTCTCATGCCGCGTGTAATATTATGAACGAACTCTGTTTTCCTGCGAACGGTTGGTATGTCTGTAAATATTGCTTCGCATTCAAAAGGGTCAATTTGTAGGGACGAGATGATATATACTAAAGAGTCTGCGTGTATGTTTTCTTCATGGGCATGGCGTCCTAAGACAAGCTTCAACTCACTGGCAGTTACAAGATCGCGAACTACTTCTATGATGTTATCCCCGACGATACCTTCAGCAGCAGAGAAATAACCTACACCCATCTTGATTACCCACCGCTCCTCATCGGTGATATCTTTACTGCTCCACTGGAGAATGTCTCTATGCATCGGAATATCCTCGGGTTCCCAATGATTAGCTTTCATCTTACGATACATTTCGTAAGCCCAGACATACTTCAAAGGCAAAATGTCAAAGTAGCTGTTAACACGCCCATTAATGACTTTTTTGCCTTCGAGTACTTCTGTCGCCTTAGCTAAGTCTAAACGAAACTCCTTATCCCCGAAACGATAAACTTTGACTGACATAGGTAAATATACTAATTACGACAAGCTTATATCAGTCGAAACGAAATGAAACTGCCTATTATATACGAGCATCACGGTAACATCAAGTTCTCTTTGGTATATTTCCAGCGCGCTATGAACAAGTACTTGAGACTACTAACTCTGAAAATAAAGGGTTATCGTACGCACAGCAAATCAAATAAATTACACGGAAATTATAAGAAAAGAATAGGTAAGTCATTCAGCCATAAAGATTTATTATCAAGTAGTAAACGAATAAATAACATAATAATGCAAAAACTTAAAAGCTATAGTAATAGTATCGATGATAGTCTAGAAAATGATAAAAACACTAAAATTAGAAGGCTACATTATGAAATAGCCAAAGCTGAATTAGCAGTTAAAAAGGCTTATCAAGAATTCCAATATGTAGAAAAAGAAGTTGAAGAAATACAATCAATGCTGTATTATGAATTAGGAATTGAAGACGATTACACTTTATTTGATATATCTTTTCTAAGAAAATATAGCTTGACAAAGCATCTTTACGATAATATATTAATATACAATAATAAACGTATAGAACAACTTGTTAGTTATAAAAAATACATTGAAGCATTAGACAACTATGAATATCTTCTTGAAGATTATACTATACTTACTGAAGGGCGTAAGGCCATAGATTATAGAAGAAGAGATATAAAACTAACTTATCGCGAAGCAGAAATTCAGTACGCTGATGCAACTGTAGAATTAAGACTATATCTAAATAAACTTCTAGAAGCCATAAAACAACTTTTATATGCTGAAAATAAGTTTGAGGCTATCAGGAGTAGATTTGAAAGGATAAAGATAGAAGACGAATATTCAAAAGATTTGAAGATAAAACTACAAGAAGCATTTGCAGAATACTATAAGAAGTTAGAAAACTACGATTTGGTACGTAGGGGACTAGACATTAAGGTAAATAAATATCTTGAGGCCAAAAGAATACACAACAAGATGTTAGAAAAGTACGGAGACGAAATGATAAATATAATGGCTAATTAATAGGTTTGTATTTGTTAACTTCATATTTAAATATATTTCTAAAAAGATGTTTTTATATATTAGCACATTGAGAATAAAAACAATATAGATTCTTATAAAAATGATTTTGTGAGTCACAAAGTTGAGCACCCAAAATATCTTCTGAAAGCTGAAGAACAGTTGAGAAGACTCCAAAGGTCTCTCTCACGAAAACAAAAAGATTCTAAAAATAGTGAAAAGGCTAGGTTGAGACTTGCCAGGCAGCACGCGTACATCAGTAACGCTCGCAATGACTTTCTGCATAAGTTGTCCAAAGCCATCATTGACGAAAACCAAGTCGTGGTGGTGGAGGACATCAAGGTGAAAGGCCTGCTGAAAACAAAACTTGCGAAGTCTATTGCTGACAGTGGCTGGTCAAGGTTTGTAAGCTATCTCAAGTACAAGGCGGAGTGGTATGGAAGGAATTCCATCCAAGTAGACAGGTTATTCCCATCCTCAAATCTTTGCCAGCGTTGCGGGTGTAAAAAGGAAGATTTGGCGCTACATGACAGAACGTGCTGCTGCCCAGCATGCGGTGAAACGCACGACAGAGACATCAACGCGTCTATTAAACTTTACTACGTAGGGCTAGGACGACCAGAAGTTATGCCTATGGATCAGGCTCTGATGGATGACCGTAGCCCTCATGGGCTACCTAAAAAGCCATCCTGCGACGAAACAGGAAGCTCAACCTCTTACGGTTGAGTAGTCCGTCACGTAATTCCTTATTGAAGTAGTACAGGATGTTAAATAATAAATTAATTTTGTATATTTAGTCATGACGGATAATAGATATATTACTAAGCTTATTAATTCTTACAGCGATTATAGACGATCCCACAGAACACCCAGAACCTTTTCCTCAGACGACAGGTCGGAACTAACACTTGACGAGGCGAAGATTGAATTATTAAGGAGAGCAGCTAGAATATTTTTAGAACGATATCGCAAAATCGGGATTTATCCAGAAAACTTAAAAGATGATGAACTAATAAAAAATATAACGCATGTGTTATATAATGTACTTGGATTATGCAATACGGTAATAAGCAAAAAAGAATGTGAAAGAGAAGCAGTAAAATTAGCAGAGCGCATAAGAAGTGGGAATACTATTTATAGCAGGATACAAAAATCTTTTTCTGGTGTAAATCTGGGCGACGCTGCATTAAATAGGATTGGAAAAATTCTATTGGCTGTGTCAATGGGATTACAACCAGTTCTTGCCAAAATAAAAGGGGATAAAAGTTTAGAAGAAATATTACAAGACATAATACGTAATGAAAAGAAAATTGAATTTGTAGAAAAGAAGGTAGGCAAAAGAGTACAAACTGAAGAACAAATAATATACCATATAGAACATACTGTAGGTAGTACATTATTTCAAGTTTATCAAAGATTCGAAGAAGGCTTGAGTGGCCCCATAGGTGATAAGGTTACGTCTAGAACAGTAGCTGCGTTATCCTATTTTAGCTGTAAGAAAGTGTATAACTATATGATAGGAAACCAGCTAAAAGACCAGTATATTGAAATAAAGACAATGCCAAGTAATGTTAAAAATTCCGATTTATTTAAAAAACATATAAAGAATTTCATTATAACGGCCATATCTCATCATATTCTAGCTAATGCACACGAAGCATTAGGAGTAAGTAGACAGCAAGTAATAGATGCTATTAACAAAGGCTTTTTTGAAGTTACGTTTGTAGATTCTGAAGGTAAAGTGTCTTATTCATTTACGGAGAATATGTATATTACTTTAAAAGATGTGGAGGGTAAAAATGTAAGCTTCCGTTTGCAATTGATTAGCATAAGCTTTGCTGATAGAACCAAGAAAGACGGAAGCGCCGATGTAGACGATACAAAAGGTTTTACTAACTTTTACGTGAAATTACCTGTTGGTTTAGCTCCATTTGAAATGAGCGGTATGAACGAGCCAGTATTTAAACTGCAAGTACAAATAACTCCGCTCCAAGGTCAGATCAGTAATAAAGCTCAAGTTAGCTTGAATCAGGGAACGTCTAACAGCTATCCTAAGAACAAGCGATTATTTAACAAGAAAAAGAAATACGACTGGATGTAAAAAGATAGACAATGGGCACCATTACAGTATTATACATTACATGCTGTGATGCGTAGCTCTGAGTTTAATTTTGTGAATGCAAATTTTGATGTGTTTAGTTACAACTAAACATAAATATATTAAATATTTAGTTAGAGGTTATAGGTAGTTCGATTAACCGAAATAGTTGTAGGAGACAACAGTAACAGTATTAAGCTACATATTATTAAAATTCAAATAATCAGAATGAAGTAACTATGCTACTGTATATTAAAAATCAGATAATTATTGTGTCAGATTTTTCGCAATCATCTTAGCCAGTACTCTATCAGCTATTATTCTATCATTCATAATCATTCCATACATAATAGTTTGATCGTTTTCTAACTCTTCTCTAACAACTTTTTTTACGCCTTCTGACATGCTGAAAATATCAAATTTAGGCCATTTTTGTGTTACTTCTTCTATTGTTTTGTTTGATAGGCGAGCTACTTCAAATATAACATGGTAGTAAAGATGCCTGTTAGCATGCGAGTCCTTGGCACCATAAGTAGCATACAATGCTCTAAGTATCCTATTAGATAACTCCTCAGCTCTCTTTTCTATATCTACATTATCAGAATTAGCCCTTATACTACCATCTTCGTTACTATCAACTTCCTTACTTGATTGCTCTAACTTAGTTTCATTATCCTTCTTTTTGCTTTCTAACGAGTTATCAACTTTCTTCTTGGGCATAAGTAAATTTACAAAAATATGGGAATATAACCGGCTAATGCATCAAGTGAAATATTTAGTATATTTAGTTATGAGCAGCAACAAGTATATTAGACACCTTATCAAGATGTATCAAAATTCGTACATAAAACAATTAGATGAGATTTTAAAATCAAGACCTGAAAACTGGGATGAATGTAAGGAATATTTCAAGACTTGGATTGATAAGTTATTCCTAGACAATAAAATCTTCGACTTTATAAGTGATAATTGGCCTAAAGGTTCTTACAATTTTATTAACAATATTAGAGAATATATAAAAGAGCGTTTGGATAAAGAAACGCTGTCGTGAGTACTTATTTTACGTTGAAGTAAAAGATGTCGTTTAACATGGTCAGTTATGTGTGTTTGTGTTTTGGTAGACATGATGTGGAGAGCTATCGCGATTTGTTTTGCCTTGCGCATTTCAGTATATATATGCTATGAGAGGTACGCAAGGTGTTCAAGAGCAGCGAGCTGCATTGTATGCTGCTCTTTTGGCTTACTTGGAGAAACTCTTTATTGAGAAGGACAGAACACAGTACGCAAGTAGGAGATGGTGGCGAGCTATCCTGATAGGATACCCTAGTCTTTCAATAATTATTAGTTTAATAGCGACTACATATACTATTTTTGAACCAAATCCTAAGTACGGTGCTACCATTGCTATAATATTATCTATTTTACCATTGGCATATTTCGGATTTATATTCTTAGAGGGGGCTGCCTTATTTAGCCGAACATACAAGAATCGTTCACCTACGGAAGCGCCATTTTACCTCAGAGCTTACTTTTTACATAGTGCTGTCGAGTTCGCCTACTTAAGATGCTTTAATAGTTTCTTAACTCTTAAGGATCTAGACCTAGATGAAAGGCGTGTAAATAAAGAGAAGCGGAAGTTGCTTTGTAGAGCAGCACAGGCACCATTTTGGCCATCCGAGGTCAAAGAGCCATGGGAACTTAGGATGCCTAAGCTAACTCTGAGGCAGAAAGTAAAAAACGCTTTCTATACATTCGTAGATGTATACACTCCTTTACCTCTCCGATGGAGCGAGGACGAAGTACTAAATGACTATAGACGCCTGTCGGCACAAGATAAGATATATCTTATGAGTAGCCTGCGTCATGTTATAGCTATTTTTAACGCCAGTTATTTTGAGATGCCCAGAAAAGAAATATTCTCTATGGACACAAGAGCACTCACAGAAGAGAAATACGGCGACCGAGAGTTAAGCAGACTGTATGGCTCTTTTGGTAAAGGCCTGCTGAGTATCAGCGACTACTTTTCTCTTTTCCCGAGTGTTGAGCACGCTTATGCAGCTTTCTATCATGTTTTACGGAGAACTTGGGCGAAGATGCGTATTCAGGATGTACGCGATGGGCACTCGGTAGTTATGGCCTTCCTCATGCTCACAGAAGGTAGTTATCATCCTGAGAAGGTAACTATCTGAGCGGATTGCTCAATCTTTTGGGTTGAGCTTCCTGCTTCGTCGCAGGATGGCTTTTTAGGTAGCCCATGAGGACTACGGCCATCCACCAGAGCCTGCTCCACAGGCTTCACTTCGGGTCGTCCTAACCCTAGGGGTTTGGTTTTCGCCTGCACAAAATACTGTAGAAACTAACAAATTAGATTAGACTTGTTATGTTGTTTTCTATTTTATGGTTTGTCCCTTCTTAGTTCTTTGACGATAGGAGTGTTCGATTATTGCAGATGGAAAGTATGTTCTCATGCCTTCACTTCCGCAATTTTACTCTTGAGATATTCACTTAATTTATCGCGTTTCTTAGCAAAAGCCTGCATATATGAATCCAGAAATTCTTTTACTTCACTTATGTCTAGTCCTCCATATTCCTCACAGAATCGCCATGCATTAAACTTTATTAAAGCCTGCGCCTGCCCAGCTGATAAGTATATATCAATCTGAGGAGATGTTAATACAATAAGCATTTCTAACTCCGGTGGTAATTGGGCATTCCTCTCACTTTTATCATATACTATATAAGCAGACACTGGAAATTCTGGACTTATTACTTTACCAACCTCGTTTTTAACTATAGCAGATATTCTTAAATTAAGATTTTTACCCCGTTCTATAGCTTCTTTTACTTGCTCTAAATTAGATTGGTTAATTAGAAAGAAATCTGACAATTTTGTATCAGAACTAATATTATCTGTAACGCTTTGAAAATAACCCATCACAGATTCCTTAGATTCATTGTCACCATCAGTAGTAGCTTTTACACATTTTGTTAGCATATTAACTAAATCCAATACTTTTATATCACCTAATAACTTAGAAAAAGCTTTTACAAATTTGGTCATGAGCCTATAACCCCTGACGTATGTCAAAAATGCTTTTGGTGTCAGGAAAGGAATAACATAAGTTGTGATAGCTTTGAAGATAAAATAAGCTATAAAACCGACACCGAATACAATTACAAAGAGACCAACAAAAGCGATAAGCTTAATTCCAACTCCAGGCCTAAGAAGTGCCTCTTGAATTATACCAGCCAGTATGTATATAACAAATGCTGTAATCGCGGAACTGATGCCACCTTTCGTAGCGATTTTTTCTCTTATTGCCTCATCTTGTAGTTTTATCATGAATTGTGTAACTAAATCAGCAATTCCGCGAAAACTTTCGTATAGGCCCCGTAAAGTAGAAATATCTGTTTTTTTATCTTTAGTCAAGTTATTAGCATTATTATATAATCTAGCAAAATAGAGTGTTCTACCTAATTCCATATACATTTCGTGAATTAACTGATCCGCTATTATGCGCCCAGAATAATGTTTCTTTTGGCCATATAGTCTATACATTTTTTCTTTTCTTTTATTCCTAAGATAGTAGGATATAAGTTTGCGTGCCAATTGAGGGCTGCTATCTATTCTTCTTAAGTCACTATAAATTCTAGGGAGTATTTCGTATCTATAGTCATTTTTTTCTTCATAATCACCCTGCTGTAAATCTTTTTCAACCTCCTTGTATTCTTCAGGTGGCAGCGCGAGTATTTCGGCTACTTGCTCGTCGCCATTTACTATGTGCCGCTCATTGTTTAATACCTCGTTCATTTTTCGCCCTAAATCTCTAAATGCATCATCTAATTTTTTATCTGTCGCCGATAGCTCAGCACTATATCTTCGTATGTGCCACCGATTTTGTCTATTTTGCTTGTGCATTGTTATTAATCTATCAAGTGTTCTGCTCATAGCTAAATATACTATGGGTTTATTTTTTTTACACCTCTGCGTAGTACTTAGACAAATTTGTAAGCCATCTAGTACTGTAAAAATAACCTCAAAAAATTCAAAAAATAAAGTAGAAGAGAGTATTTATATAATGTAATGTTGGGATGAATCAGTAAAAAGTTGTCCTTATTAAGTACATTTACTCATGACCACAATTAGAGAGCCTTATGTTGAGATAGACTTAACTGTACAATACAGCAGCATTGATCTTAGGCCTGAGCCTAATACACCTATTGTGGGTGTCGTTCTACGTTCTGATTATTATGCAGATTATTATTATAGTCTTCCTGAGAGGGAACGAGTGGTCAATAGAAGGGCTATTGAGATAAACTCTAAACGGGATTATCTGACCAAGATCGTAAGAGGTAACTATATACTACCTTCCGACCATTTATCTCTTAAGAATGGTTATTATCTTGCAGGTAGTGTGCGGTTGTATGTAGCGCCGGAGATACCTACACCGACCTATGCTAATCAGTCTTATGGAGGGCCTAATGGGTACCCCAATAACGTTAAGTTCGCTGCTACATTTTTTACGGCTACTGTACGTAGTAAATTAAACCCTCAACTAAATCAAGAAATTATAGGTTTTTGGATTAATAATAGCGACGATGTCAGTATATGGTTTGGCTCTCCGATTTTTAAAGGCGTGTTTAATGGTCGGCTGAGCATCTCTGGTAGTCCTCCAATGTTAACAGTAACAGTAGGTTCTTCCAGCCATAGTGTTGCATTCATAGGGATAAACGACAATGTCTACCCAATCCGTACAGCTGCACTTGTAGAATTCTATACAAGACCTCAAATGTTCGAAGATACCCCACACATATTAGTCCTAACAGACGAATACTTGTTCTTTTTCCAAGCTATTGATAATACAGGAAGTAATTATAAAGTATTAGTATTAGCTAAAATAAATAAAGACTTATCTCAGTTAAGAGACGCGATGATGAATATTCAAAGGATTAAGTTCTATAAAGACACAACACCCGAAACTATCACACCAGTAGATATGGGTATAAGTATAAGTTTTTCTCCTGATAGTACTTCATTAGTTACTTTTGATGCTTTATTCTCATCTGATCCGAGCACATACTATTACCATTTGAGCTATATAGTAGCTAATCCTACTCTTAGTGGCACATACGATTATAATAATCTTTTCTACGGGTATATGTATCGTGATAATGCTAGCGGGTCATATTATCCTGTGGATCATATTATAGTTATGTGTGACAAGGATAATACTGGTGTGTACTGGCTTGTGAGTGCTTATGACTATGACGGAGCATCAGGCAACTTTTTATCCACAACAACAGTCAACCCGTGTGGAGCCATATCATTTGCGGGCAGCGTAAGTCACAATGTTAGCTTAACGAATACTATTTCAGGATGCGATATAAGTGTTTCAAATGCAGGTGTGGTCAGCATAAGTTATGCTGCCGCAATTGGGAGAATAAAGCATCTTGTAAAATATAAAATAGGTTATGATTATAATCCTAATAGTTTTTCAGAAGCGTTAGAGCTATTAAACATGGCAGACTTGATAACTGACAATGGTTATTGTGCTACCAGAGTTGATTATCCAGGGTATGCTAATCAGATTGCCGATTTTGCTGCTAAAATAGATGTAGATAAGGTACCTGCTTTAGCGGTTATAAACTTACCCTTCAATATCGGGGCTTCTGTAGCTACAAATACTATCCCGCCTACTGCGGCATCTAGTACGTTTTTATGTGCTGG
>Ga0308394_1000414_pt1 | contig 23622 bp, 19 predicted proteins | sample Hotspr2Sampleme2_FD_202366 | JGI IMG/M metagenome (GOLD analysis project Ga0308394, IMG submission 202366) | Hot spring phototrophic mat microbial communities from Mushroom Spring, Yellowstone National Park, Wyoming, United States - 20050701_me2 ...
ATTTTGTTTTCTTTAGATAATGGTGTATAAATTCTTCTATCTTGCTTTTTTGTCGAGTAATTGTTTAAAAAACTTTTTATTTTTGTAGAGAAATTAATTATTAAATTTTTTCTTGCAGATAAAATAAAAACCAATTGAAATCCCTCTATTTAAAATCCCCCTACCTCCCCCGACGTTACGTCGGGGGAAGAAAATAAAGGGGGATTTAGTATTTTGAATAACTGGAATATTTTTAGGGACATAATTTTGATCTATCCACATTTTCTTCAGGGACAAAAATTATGATCCAATGCGGGAAATTAAAAAATAACTTAAAATTTTATATCATTTATTTATAATGCCAGGGTAGCTCAGTTGGTTAGAGCGGCGGTTTCGTAAACCGTAGGTCGAGGGTTCAAATCCCTTCCCTGGCTGTTTGAAAGTTTATTAGAATAAGTGAAAAATTTTTAAAATTATAAAAAGAGGAAATTTATGAAAAAAAATGAGATAGATGCTTTATATTTTAAAATGCCACAGGAGGTTTATTTATTAAGAAAGAGTATTCAGTTATTTATTCCATTGTTGTATTTTCTTATTTCAATTTCTTTTTATCTTGGAACATATGATTCTGCACAGGTAAAAATTACACTTCTTCAGATGGGTGGATTAAGTGTTATTGCTATGTGGTTTTCTCTTTTAATACTTGAAGGTAAAAAAGCATTTAGTTTACAGGATTTTGTTTTTTTATCTCCATTTCTTGCATATCTTTTATATATTTTTTTCTCTTTTATAAATATACCTTATAAAGAATGGGCGCTTGATGATTTTTTAAGGTATATTATATACACATTTATTTCTCTAATAGTAATACGAGAGTTTGATGAAAAAGCAATAGAGAGATTAACAAAATTTTTAATAGCATCGCTTTGGATTGTTGTTTTTTATGGTATAGTTCAATGGATTGATGTAAATTTTTTCCCACCAAAAGATATAGGTGGTGCTTCATTTGATCCATTTATATGGAGGGGAGCATTTGCTAATAGGATATTTTCAACATATGGTAATCCAAATTTTTTTGGTAATTACCTTGTTTTAATGCTCCCAATTGTTCTTGCCAGATTTTTAAAAACAAGAAATTTTTCTTTTATAATTCTTGCTATTCTTGATGTTTTTTGTATAATAAATACTTTTACTAAAGGTGCTTGGATAGGATTTAGTATATCATTTTTAATTTTTCTCTCAATTTATCTTTATTATTTTACAGGTATTAATAAAAAGATTTTAAGAATTGTTTATATCGCATTTGCAATTATTGGTTTATTTGTTATTGTAGGAGTGGTAAATTATGCTTTTAAAACAAGTAGGACTTCAGTTCCATTTAGAGTTGCAACATGGCTTTCAACTTGGGAGATGATAGAAACACACCCTCTTATTGGAACAGGAGTTGGATCTTTTAGACCTATTTATCCTGCCTATAGAAGACCAATAATATTTCATCTTGAAGGAAAGCATAATACAGAAACTGATCATTCTGAAAATGAGCATCTTGAGCAGGTTCTTGATAATGGGATAATTGGGGCTGGAATATTTTATTGGATTATAATATTTGTTACTGTTACTGCTTTAAGAGCAATTAGGTTTAATAATGAAAATAATAAAAAAGAAAACTCATATATGATACTTGGATATCTTGTTTCTTTCCTTGGAATGTTAATACACAATTTTACTGATGTTAGCATGAGATTTGTATCATCAGGTGTATATCTTGGACTTTTACCAGCAGTGATAATAAATCTATCAAGGGGATATGCACTTTATGAGTTTCATTATCTTGAAGAAAATAAAAAAGATGAAGAGAAAGAAAAGAATTTTATATTTATGATTCTTTCTTTTATTGCTATTTTTGTTATTATATGGTGTGGTTTTAAAGTTATATCGGAGTTTTCATCGCTTCAAATGGATTTTAAAAATTCACAGACTGGAAGTATAATTATTGGAATATCTGCGTGGGTTTTTATTCTTTTGCTTTGTGGACAAGTTATATATAGTTTTGTAAGAGTTCTTTTTAAAACATATAATCCTTATGTATCAATCATAGTTATTCTTTTTTATCTTCCATTTTCATATTTTCCTGTTTATTATTTTTGGGGTTGGTTTAAGGCAGATATTTATCACAATATTGCAATATATTTTTCAAAGCAAGGAAATTGGAGCACAGCAATCTCTTATTATAGAAAGGTTGTTGCAAATAATCCAACATTTATAATGCCATATTATTTTATGGGAAATGTTTTTACTGATAGATTTGATATGAATAAAGTTTATAGACCAGAGGAAGGAGATAAAACAGAGAGAACTGATTTTGAAAGAGCATATGAGATGTATGAGAAAGTAAGAAGCCTTGCTCCAAATTATGTTCAGATGCATCATCAGATGGGAGTTCTTTATATGAAAATGGCTGATTATTTAAGGTCACAAGGTAAAGTTAAAGAAGCATTAGAATATCTTGATAAAGCTATTTATAGATTTAATATTTATGAAAATCTTGATCCTGTTTTTGTTTATAATTATCTTAGAAAAGCGCAGATATATGTATATAAAGGGGAATTTAAAAAAGCAGAAGAGGAATATCTTCATTATTTGAAAGCCTGGAAATGCCACGAACATAATTTTTCTGGTGCTCAAAAGGTATATGGTATTAATCATGAAGGAAATGGCATTGAACCGCCTCTTACTTGGAGTGATATATATCCAAATCTTCCTGAGGTGTATACAAACCTTGCAAATCTTTATTTTGTTATGAAAGATTATAAAAAATCATATGAATATTATAAAAAAGCACTTGATAAAAAACCTGATTTTGAACCTGCAAAAAGAAATATTCAAATTGTTGAAAAAATGCTTAAATGAATTTTAAGGAAGAAATTTTAAAATCAAAGATTGTATCTTTTATTTCAGTTATTCTTTTCTTTTTAACTCCACTAATTTTTTTTACAAATCTAACAAGAAATCCTTATTTTTTTCAGATAACAATTTTAAATGTTTTTGTCTCTATTTTTGTTATTTATTTTATTCTAATTTTTATCAGGAAGGGTTATTTATTTTTACCTTCAAATCCATCCATAAAAATTTATCTTTTAATGCTTTTTGTTTTTTTAATATCTTCCATAAATTCTTATTTTTCACATTTAGATTTCTATAGACCTTCAATAATAAGTGAATTTAGAAGGGTTTGGTTTTTTACACTTTTAAATTCATTTATACCATTTTTAATTGCCCATTACATAAATTATGATGAGAATGAAAAATTTCCATTTTCACTTTGGTTTATTTTTTTATGGGGGGTGGGATGGTTTCTCTTTCCATATCTTAAATCAGAACAGAATTTTTTTGATGCGTATTCTTTTTTTCTATGGATAATTTCTATTATATATTTAACAAAAAAATCTAATCTTAGTTTATCTTTAGTTTTAAATCTTTTTATGCTTTCTGGTTTTTATGCCTCTGTGTATGGAATAATGCAGTATTTTGGTATAGAAATCATATGGAGTAAACTTTTAAATCCTTATGGAGGAAGACCTGTTAGTACATTTGGGAATCCAAATTTTATTTCTTCATACGTATTGATGTTATTTCCTATTTCATTTTTTTATTTTTTAAAAAGTTCAGATAAAAAATCAAAATTAGTTTATTTTATTTATTTGCTTAGTTATCTTGGAATGATATTTGCAAGTATGACAAGATCTAGTTTTATTGGTCTTTTTTCTGAAATTATAATTTTTTTCCTATTTAAGGATTTTAGAGATTTTCTTAAAAAAAATATAAAAATCTCAAAGAGATTTCTTATTACTTTTATTTTTATCTTTCTTTTATGGCCAGATCAAAATTTAAAACCTTTTAGTTTTGGTGTTATAGAAAGGGTATATGAAGGAATTGAGAAATCAGTAAAAAATATTGGAATTAAAGTAGATAAGAAAAATGTTTATCCTTCCTATCATCAAAGGCTTTTAATATGGAAAAGTGGTATTGAGATGTTTATTGAAAATCCTATTCTTGGGAATGGTTGGGGAAGTTTTGAACTTTTTTATCCTTTTTATCAGGCTAATTTTTTAAGAGAATATGAAGCAATGAGAAACTTAAGAACACATGCTAATAATGCACATAATGAGATAATTGAAATTTTATCTCAAACTGGAATTTTAGGATTTGGAATCTGGGTAATGTTTATTTTTATGATATATTATCATTCTGCTAAATTTATTAAACTTCAAGAAGATATTTACAAAAAAATAATTGTAATAGTTTTTTTGTCTTCCATTGGTGGAATGCTTGTAGATAATTTAATGAATGTTTCAATTCATTTTGCAACACCTGCTTTTCTTTTTTATTTTATAACCGGAATTCTTGTTTCAATTATATATGATAAATATCTCTTAATTGAAATAAAAAAAATCATGAAGTACATTATGCTTTTAATTGTTTTTATTTTTATTTTCATAATTTATTTTTGGTATTTACAATTTATGAGAGAAGTTTATTATTTTGAAGGTTTTAAACTTGTTAGAAAAGGAAATATAGCATTAGCAATAAACTCACTTGAAAAGGCATATAGTTATAATAATAGAGAAGTCAATTGTAATTATGAACTTGCAAATGCCTATGCAAGGATTGATGAATATGAAAAAGCAATCTATATGTATAGTGAAGCATTAAAAGCAAATGCTGGATATGATGAGATATATTTTAATCTTGGTGTTATTCAAAAAAAGAAAGGACTTTATAATGAAGCAGCGAATAATCTTAGAACATCAATATGGATAAATCCATTAAATGAAAAAGCATATTACGCTTTTTTTGAGGTTTCAGATAAAAATAATTTAAAAGATTTAGATGAAATTTCTAATGTTATTAATGATGGAATTAAAATTCATAAGTATAATTCTTATCTTTTAAACATTATGGGATATATAGAAGAAAAGAAGGGAAATATATTGCTTTCATCGGAGTATTACAAAAAAGCAGTTGAAAACGATCCTTTAAACAAAATTTACCTTGATAATTATTTGAGAACTTCTCCTAAAAATAGGGATTTTATGATTATTGATTTTGTAAATCTTTATAAAATGATGAATTCTGGGGTATATGATTTAGGATTAGCCAAAGGAGAAATAGACAAGTTAGAAAAATATTTTTCTAAAAATTTAAGATTTCTATATTTAAAGGCAAGATATTTTTATGATATTAAAAATTACTCGGAGTCGGAAAAAATATTAAAAGATATAATTTATGAAGATTCATCTTTTTATAGTGCAAAATATGCTCTTGGGATAATTTATGAAGTTACTAATAGACCAAAGGAAGCCATTTTGATTTATGAAGATTTAGTATCATCAGGTTTTGTATCTGATGAATTAGTTAAACGAATTGATAAGTTAAAATTAATGAAATAAAAATTTAATATAATTTAATTATAATTGGCTTTATGAAAAAGACAAAAGTTTTTTTAATAATAGTTTATTTATTAGTAATTCCTTCTTTATCCTATCTTGAAGAAATAACTAATTATTCAAGAGAAATGCAACAAGCAATTACGTTATATCGGGAAGGTAAAAATCCAGATGCAATGGATAAATTTATGGATATACTTGTTAATGGAACGCCGGAGGAAAAAGCACTTGCTAATGAATATATTTCAAAAATTACACAGGGAATAAAATATAATGAAGATACTAATAAAGCAAGTAAAATGCTTAGTTTGCCTTCTTCTCTTTCATCCTCTAATTCTAAAAGTACTTTATCTAACACAACGAGCAATCAAAAACAAGATGATTTAAAAGATAAAGATAATTCTGAAAGTAATTTAGATATCTTTATAAATGTTTCAAAAAAAATTGAAGAGATGAAAAGAACATTTCTATATTCACTTTCTAGAAAAAATTTTTTAAAGATTTATATGGATGATTCAAATAATAATCCTAATTATATTCTTATAAAAGAGGATAAGGTTTTTAATGAAGACATAACATTTAATGAGAAAATTATAGAAGATATAAACCAGCTTGCAGGTCTTATAACTATTATTGGAAAAACTGTTATTACTGTAATCCCAAATGGTTCGCTAAATGGCAATATGAAGATTTCTAATATACGAAAAGCAACAGCTCTACATTCTTTTTTTACTTCATATGGTATTTCGCCATCAAAGATTAAACTTGATGTAATTGGCAACTCTGTATCAGTATCAAAAAAAGTTGATGATACGAATGGTATAATTCTTGCATTTGATTATTCAAAAGAACCAGAACTTAAGATTTCTCAAGAAAAGCCACAAGTTTCAATTTCTCTTTATCCATCAAAAATAAATCCTTTTAACAATGAAGCTACCATAATTGAGTTTTCTGTTATAAAAGGGATAAATCCTCTTTCAAGTTGGAAACTTCTTTTAAATAAAATAGAAAAAGGTCAGAAAACTATTATTCAAAAAATTGAATCAACTCAACCTATTCTTAATCAAATATATTTTAACGGAAGAGAAAAAACAGTTGGAGGCTATTATCCAGAAGGAGAATATGAATTTTTCTTAGAGGCATCAGATATAAAAGGAAATAATGTTTCTGTTAAAAAAGGATTTTATATAGTTGGAAGCAATCAAGCTTTTACTTTAAAGGAGAAATCAAAAGAGACCTCAAAATTAGATAATAAAAAAAATAATACTTCAAAAAAATCATCAAATAAATTGGATTCAAAAGATTTAAACACTAACACTAAGAACTTTTGGAAAATATATTTTGAGTCGGAAACATTAGATATTACAGATAAAAGTAAAAAAAGCATTGAGGAATTAGTAATTAGATATAAAGAACTTAAAAAAGATCCTAAATTAAAAATATATATTACAGGATTTGCATCTTTAAAAGAAAAAGATGCTAAAAAAGTTGCTTTGAAAAGAGCAAATGCCGTTAAAAATTATCTTATAAAACAATATAATGTAAATCCAAAAAGATTTGTAGTTAAATCACAAGTAGTTAAAATCAATAAAAGAGTTGTTGAAGTGGTCTTAAAGTGATATGAAACAAAAAAGTAAGAATTCTGTTACTCTTGGTGTTTATTTTGATACCGAAAAAATTGTATTATCCCAATCTTTGTTTTCATCAGGAAAATTAAATATTTTAAAAACTATAGTTATTCCAACTGATTATAAAGTAGAGGGGATTATAAAACCTCTTTCATTAAATAATGATTTTTTTAGCGAAAAGCAAAAGTGGGTAACATCGCTTAAAGAAGTTATAAAAAAATCCGATATAAAAGCGTCAGAAGTAATTGTATCTCTTTCTCATGATTTTTCAATAGCAAGATTTTTTACAATGCCATATATTGATAAAAAGTTTTGGAATAAATCTATTCCTCTTGAATCCAAAAAGTATATTCCAGTCTCATTTGAAGAGATAGCATATGATTATTATGCAGAAATAATTCCAAACAATAAACTAGGTGTTTTTTTTAGTGTTACACAGAAAAAAACTGGAGAGTTTCTTTCAAAAATTTTTAAGGATATTTCAATCGAATTAACTTCTATTGAACCATCTGTAATAACTTTTGAAAGAGTATTTAATATTCTTTCAGAAAAGGAAAATGGTGTTTTTGTTTTTTTCGACGATGATACCCAAATATATATAAGTGTTTTTTATAATAGAATTCCATTAATTTTTAGATATATTTCTTTCACAAAAACAAGTTTTTTTTCAGATAGAAAATCTCTTGATCTTAAAGGAACACTTCTTTTTTCACAAAGGGTTCTACCTGATTTAGATATTGATAAAATTTTTGTTCTTGGAACAAGTTCAGATGTATGGCTTAATATGATAAAAACAGAAACTCAGATAGAACCTTTTGTTATTGATCCTTCAAAAAAGGTAGTTTCATCTACTTATGATTTTTTTACCATTACTAGTAGCTTTACTGCGATAAAAAAAAATATAGAGGAAAAGATTTATATTGATGTCTCTCAAATAGAGAAAGATAGAAGGATTTATCAAAAAGCTACAAGATATATTTCTACATTAAGTGCTATAATAGTTTTTTTCTTTATACTTCTTTTTTTAATAAACATATTTCAATCATATATTCTTTCAAACAAAGTTTCTGAAATAAAAAACAAAATATCTGAAGCTTCAGATTTAATGAATTTAAGTGAAGAGGAAATAAGCAAAAAAGTTTCGGAATTAAATTTAGTAAATGATGTTTTATATAAAACAATTTCAAAAAGGGATTTTTTTGCTCCAAAACTTTCTGATATTGCTGATGTAATTCCGAAAGATTTTTGGTTAACTGATATGAGTTATTCGCGTCCTTTTAGTGTAAATAAAGAAGAAAAAAGTATGGTTACTGTTACTCTTAATGGAGAGACACTTTTATCTGGAGATTTAAGAGTGTCTTATTTTGATTATTTTAAAAAAGAGATTAGGAAACTTAAAAGTTACAAAATATGTAATCCTCCAGGGGCAATGAATCAAGAAGAAATAACGGATAAATCAAAATATGATTTTTCAAATCTTTCAGGTTTAAATAAAGGTGGGGCAACTTTTACAATTTCTTGTACAATGGAGAGTTCTGCTTTATGAACCTTGGAATTATATTATTAAAGATAAAAAAATATTTTAAAGATATGTTTTTAGAACTTTCTTTGATTTATTTTGAAAAAGGAATAGATCCCTTTAAAAAACCAGCTATATATGGTTTTGCAGCAATACTTATATCATATCTTATATATCTTCCAAGTGCATCCCAAAAAGATTCTCTTAAAAGTGAACTTAGACAATTAGAAGTAATTTCTCGCTATTATGACAATTATATTCAAGCAAAAAATGATTTGAAAAAATATATTTTGATGCTTCCGAATTTAAAAGATAAAGATGAGTTTTTGGGATATGTTTTAAATACCCTTGCTTCTAAATATAAAATTTCTTTTTCAAAGATCGATTCTCAAAAGAATATAGATACTAAATTTGGAATTATTGTGGTTTATAGAGCAGTTCAGTTTTCAACTGATTATTATACTCTTGGAAATTTTATTAGAGATATAGAAAACTATAAACCTTTTATATATATAAGTTCTGTGAACATTAAAAAGAGTGAAAATCAAACGGTTATTGGATCTCTTGATGTTGATCTTAGTATTGGAACGATTTTTGTAACTACGAGAATATGAGCATTATATTTAAAAAAAATAAAAATCCTTTTTTCTTTTTATTATTCATTATTATTTTTGTTTGTAAAAATATTTATTCACAATCAAATTCTTTAAATGTATCTTCGCAAAGTTTATTATTTGTTTCTACTCAGAGTATAAATCCAATAAATATAAAACTGTCAACAATTTCATATTTTTCTCCGTTGTCAGAAAGAAATCCTTTTTTAACTCCTATAGATTATGAAAAAATAAGAATTATGGAAGAAGAAAAGAAAAAACAAGAAGAGATGCTTTTAAATAGAAATAAAGAAGAAGTAATAAAAAAAGAAAAATTGGATCCATTTAAAGGAATAAAAGTTGAAGGAATTGTTGGAAATTATGTCATAATTAATGGGGTTAGTGTAATGAAAGGAAAAACATATAAAAAGGATTATCTTATAGAACAGGTTGGATTAAATTATGTTATAATAAATTATAAAGGAAAAAGAAAAAAGTTTGTTATAAAATAAGGAGGAGTAATGTTTTTAAAAATTTTGTTGTTTTTTTTAAGTTTATATATAGTTATTCCATTTTATGGTCAACAAGATGATTTTGAAAATGATATGGGTGGTCCAATACTTGAAGATTCAACAAAATCTAATGATACAAATATAACTATACCTTCAAAAATTAACACTCCAGGAACACCAATAAAAGCAGATGCAACAATAGAAACTTCTCTTTATGAAGAAGCGGAAAGCATATCACCACTTGATAAGAAAATAGGACCAATAAGATTAAAAGATGCTTCACTTACAAGTTTTCTTGATATTATATCTAATCAATCCGGTGTTAATTTTATAGTAAGTGATGATGTTGTTGCTAAAAAAATAACTGTATTTTTAAAAAGAACAACTGTAAGAGAAGCATTGGAAATACTATTAAGGGTTAAGGGTTTAACATATCAAAGAATTGGAAAAAGTAATACATATATAATTACAAAGAGATCATCAACCCTACCTAATATGGTTACAAAAATTTATACACTCAATTATATTCCATTAATTCCATTAACTGAGGCAGATTCTAAAATGAGTTCGTCTTTATCTTCAATTGGTAGTCAACAGAATATTATGAATATGCAAGGAGCACAGGGAGGGGAAGGAGGTCAAGAAAAAAGAGAAGAGGAGAGTGGAATAAATATAATAAAGATTATAAAAAGTGTTCTTTCAAAACGGTATGGGAGTATTGCGGTTGATCCAAGAACAAATAGTATAATAGTTACTGATATACCGGAAGTTTTTCCACAGATAGAACAAATCATTGCAGAACTTGATAAAAAAGCCCCACAAATACTTATAGAAGCAAGAATAGTTGAAATAAATACAGACAGATTAAACGAACTTGGAATAGAATGGGGTGGTTCAAGAGGAGAATTAGCATATTTTGCTGGTCCTGCAAGATTAACTGATTGGCCTCTTAGACCAGGAATATTTAATGGAGATAATTGGAAATATTTTTTCCCGAAAGCTCCTCAAATTTCAAATAATAACCAATCACAAAACCAATCACAAAGTTCATCTGGTGGAGGTGGTGGTAAAATAGATCCAATATTTGCAACAAACCTCCAAAGTCCAGAAGGTATTTATTATGGGGTTTTCAGTCTTGCTCAGATGCAAGCAATTTTTAGAGCATTAATTTCAAGGGGTGAAGCACGATATCTTGGAACACCTAAAATTGTTGCCATGAATAATAAAACTTCTCTTATAACTATTTCAAGAGAGGCAGCAATTGCATCTCAAACAACTGTTGTTTCTGCTGGTGGTTCTGCTGGTTCATCATCAACAGGAGTTGAAAGGAAACAGGTGGGTCTAACTCTTAAAGTGACTCCTCAGGTAAATAAAGAAGGTTATATAACAATGCTTGTTGAACCTCAATATTCAGATATAACAACCTCAGCAATAACAATTCAGGGATCAAATGTCCTTGATCCGATAACAAGAGGTGTTTCAACAATGGTAAGAGTAAAAAATGCACAAACAGTTGTTATAGGTGGAATGCTATCATCTACTGAACAAAAAATTGTAAAAAAAGTTCCTCTTTTTGGATATATTCCGGTAATAGGATGGTTTTTTACTTCTACAAGCACAAGAAGAACTAATACTGATTTGGTTATATTCTTAACACCAACAATTCTTGTTGATTAATTTATGACAAGAAAAAAACTTGGTGAAATATTAATAGAGCAAAAGGTAATTACTCAAGAACAATTGGAAAAAGCTCTTAAATTTCAAGAGCAAGAAAAGTGTCTTATAGGGGAAGCACTTATTAAACTTGGATATGCAACTGAAGAACAAATTGCAATAGCACTTTCAAAACAATTAGGAATACCTTATGCTTCTATTAAAAATAACATTTTAAAACCAGAAAAAGGACAAGGGCTTGAAAAAATAATTCCTGAAAAATTTGCAAGAGATAATAAAGTAGTTCCTCTTTTTGTTGATAATAATGTTCTTGCCATTGCTTTAACTGATCCTACAGATCTCATACTTATAGATAACATCAGAGCAATGACAGGAATGGAAATTCAGATTTTTATTTCCACAAAGCCCCAGATTTTAAAGGTGATAGATTCTTTCTATCAAGAAGAGACTGCTCTTATTGATAAGGTTGTTGAAAAATCAAAAGAAAAATCAGATGATGTTTCTGATGGAGATTTCTTAACTCCAGATGGTAAGCTTGACCTGGATAGAGTAATTGTTGGTAAATCATCTGGGGCTCAATCTATAATGTTTGTTAATGCAATTTTAAAGCAAGCAATAGCAGAGAGAGCTACTGATATACATTTTGAAAGGTATGATGAAAAAGTTTCTTTGAGGTTTAGGATAGATGGTGTTCTTCATGAAAGAACTGCTCCTCCAAAAGATCTTTTTGAAAATATTGTTGCAAGAATAAAAATACTTTCTAAATTAAATATTGCTGAAAAAAGATTACCTCAAGATGGAGCATTTTCAATAAAACACCAAAACCAAACTATAGAAGTTCGTGTGGCAACATGTCCTACTGTTTTTGGTGAAAAGGTTGTTATGAGATTACTTGCGCAAGGTGGTGTGGAACTAAATTTGGATAAACTTGGCCTTGAACCAGAACAAAAAGAGGATTTCCTAAGGGCTATAAATGCACCTCATGGGATGATACTTATAACTGGTCCAACTGGTTCAGGAAAAACAACAACACTTGCCGCTCTTCTTTTAACAATAAGAACTCCTGAAATGAATTTTTTAACTCTTGAGGATCCTGTTGAAATAAAAATAGAAGGAATAAGTCAGGTTCAGGTAAAACCGGAGATAGGACTTACCTTTGCTGCTGGTTTAAGGTCATTTCTTCGTATGGATCCTGATGTAATACTTGTTGGTGAAACAAGAGATGCCGAGACAGCAGAAGCCTCTATAAAAGCTGCAATGACTGGTCATCTTGTGCTTTCTACTCTTCACACAAATAGTGCTCTTGAAGCAATTCCACGTCTTATAGATATGGGAGCAGAGCCATATCTTCTTGCATCAACTCTACTTCTTGTGGAAGCTCAGCGTCTTGTAAGAAGGCTATGTCCAGATTGCAAGCAACCATACAAGCCATCACAAGAAGAGCTTGAAATGTTTGCAAAAGAGTCTTATATAAATCCACTTCCAGATTTAAATAAAGTGATATTTTATAAACCTAGGGGATGCCCAAAATGTTTTAACATAGGTTATAAAGGAAGAATAGCAATATATGAAACTTATTTTATTACACAAGAGATTAAAAAATTAATTACAAAAGATCCAGATATTTTAAAAATAAGAGAAATTGCAAGAAAAGAAGGAAGATGGGACCTAAGAGCAAGTGGGTGGAGAAAAGTATATCAAGGAATAACATCGGTTGAAGAAATGCTTGCAACAACAATTTCAGAAATATAAAATATATTATTGGAGGGTTTTAATGCCAAGGTTTATTTATACAGTTCAAGATACTGAAGGTAATGTTACTACTGGCGCAATGGAAGCAGAAGATGAAGATAGTGTAGTAAATTCGCTGCAGAGTAAAGGATATCTTATTTTATCAGTTCAATCTGAAAAAGAAAGCGAAAAAGGAATTTTTTCTTTAAAGAAAAAATCTGGAGGAAATGTAAGTGGAAGGGAACTTGTTTTTTTTGGAGAACAGATTGCAACACTTGTTAGTGGTGGTGTTCCATTGGTTAGAGCCCTTTCTCTTCTTGCTGAGAACAATGAAAATAAAACTCTTCAAACAGTTCTTTTTCAAATAACAAAAGATGTTTCTGCTGGATCTTCTTTAAGTAAAGCAATGGAAAAACATCCTCATGTTTTTGATGAACTTTGGGTCTCGCTTGTTGCTGCTGGTGAAGTTTCTGGCCAGCTTCCACTTGTATTAAGACAAATAACTAAATATAAAGAAATGCAAGAAGAAATAAAAGGTAAAATAATTTCAGCTGTTGCATATCCTGCAGTTCTTTTTATTTTATCAATGGGAGTTCTTTTTTACTTTGTTCTTTTTATAGTTCCAGTTTTTGCTCAGATATTCAATGATTTTGGTCTAAAACTTCCTCTTATAACCAAAATGGTTATGGGTTTTTCCTATACTATTCAGCATTACTGGCTTGTTATGCTTGTGGGAGGAATAGGTGCTTATTTGGGATTTAAAGCATATACAAAGACAGAAGCAGGATTACTTGCATGGAATAAGTTTCTTTTTTCGCTACCATTTGTTGGTAACTTTATAAAAAATATCCAGTATGAAAGATGTATGACGACAATGTCTACACTTCTAAAAAGTGGTGTTAGTATTATAAACTCATTAAATGTTCTTGAAAACTCATTTAAAAGTGTGCCAATACTGAAAAATTCTTTAAATAAAGCCAAGAATGATATTACAAGTGGAAAAGCAATTTCTGCCTCTTTTAAAAAAACTGGTGTATTTCCAAACTTTGTTACAGATATGATGCTTATGGGTGAGGAATCAGGTAAACTTCCTGATATGATAGATGTATTATCTTCATATTATCAGGAACAGATAAATCAATTTTTAAGAAGATTTTCTGCAGTTGTAGATCCACTACTTATGATTGGAATAGGAAGTATAATAGGCATTGTTGTTATGTCAGTTTATATTCCAATATTTCAACTATCACAGATTAAAGGCGGATAATAAGGGGGATTGATTTATGAAAAGAAAAGGATTTACTCTTATTGAACTAATGATAGTTATTTTTATAATTGGAATTCTTACAACAATGGCTGTACCAATGTATAGAAAAACAATAGAGACATCAAAAGCAACTGATGCTTTGGCGATCTTAAATGCTATAGCAAATGCAAATAGAATGTATAATCTTGATACTGGAAATTATACTAATGGAGAAGTTAATAGTAGTCATGTTCTTGTTCAAAATAAATATATGGCAGATCATCCTTGGGCAAGTTATCAATGGAAATTTTGTGCATGTAATACTTATAATTGTGGGGGATGTGGAGGAGGATGTAGTGGTAATGGAAGAGTTGCATGTGCCTATAATAACTCTCCGCTTGGATCACCATATAGCACTTGGAGATATGAGATATCTGCTAATGGAACATGCTATCAATATGGTACAGGGGTTCCGCCATGTCCAAAAATATAAAAAAAAGAAAGGGTTTTACATTAGTTGAGATTGTTGTTGCGGTACTTATTTCTGCGATGGTTGCAATGGCAACATTTTCAATATTTACATCATCAGCAGTTGGACATAAGAGAGCTAATAAAAAAGAACTTGCAGCACTTGCTATAAGAATGGTTTCGGAACAATTAAAAAATTATGTAACTTCTGATAACTCACAATTTCTTCCACAAAGACCAAATAATTCATGGAGATTATGTAATCATCTTAACCAATGTGATACATATAATGGTTGGGCACTTCAAAGTGGAACCCATCATGATATTACTTCTTTTCTAAGTACAGAACCATTTTTAACAGAATTATGTAAAGGAAATCTTTCAAATTGTAGTTTTAGGTATGTAGTTTTCAATTTTGATTGTGGATTTGGAAATTCTGAGACAACTGCGTGTAAACAAGTTAGTTTTAATCTAAGTTACCCGGATTAAATTTATGGTTGTAAAAAATAAAAAAGGCTTTACACTTATAGAACTTCTTGTCTCAATAATAATATTTTCTTTTATGGTTGTAACTCTTTCAACAGTTTATGCAACAGCAAATAGATATTTTTTTCAATCATATAGAGAAGATCTTTTGAGGAATATGCACACACTTACATTTAAGTTTATTAAAAATAAACTTTCACAAGCAACTGAGATAGTAAGACCATCTCCAAATTCTGAATCTAATTACCTTGCATTTTATACAAATTTTCAAAAAATCCCACCTGGAGACAATACTTATCCAGGCTCTGGTTGTGCTGTTGTAGGAAATACAGCTTGGTGGCATTATTTTTGCGTAAATAATAATACGATGTATTATTACACGGGAAGTTTAACACTTAATACATGTCCAAATGCCTCTGGGATAGTTAACTGGATAGCTGGGATAAGTTGTGGAGCAGGTTCTCCAACAGTTCTTTCTTCAAATATTTATGTTCCTACAAATAGAACATCATTTTTTGGAACAACTAATCTACCACCAAATATGGTGAGAGTCTCTTTGAGGTTATTTTGGCAGTCATCTGGAAGATATAACGCAAGGGATATATACACAACAAAAGAAACATATATAATGATAAATAAACCTGCCCAGTGGTGATAAGTTGAAGGGATAAAAAGTAAAAAGGTAAGAAGTGAAAAGTAAGAATAATTAATCTTCGTTTATTGTAAAGGTTGCTTGCGTGGCATTTGAGGCAGAACAATTTATAGATACATTTACTGCCTTTCCACCTACAGTTGTCTGACATCCAACTCCATATCGACAACAACTTATTCTATTTAGCATTACTCCTTGATTTTGAACAGTTGTTGTTGAACTTCTATAAAATCTTGTTGCTGTAGTATATCTATCAAAAACCCATTTTGTTACATATGTAGCAATAGTTATTATCACAATTAAAAGAACAAGTGTTGCAGAAAGTGATGCCTTTCTTTTTTTCATACTTATATTTTAGCAGAGATATTATTTAAAATCAATATTCTATTTTTTTAAATGGTTTAAACTCAAGTTTTTTTTCATTTCTTATTTTGATATTATCTATCCAATAAAACCATTTTCTTTCAAAATCATACAAATCAGATATTCTAAAATTTTTCCAAATTGATTTTTCAATGTCTTCGTTATTTAAAATATCTGTGCAAAATTTATAAAATGATACATTTGAATATGTTTCTTTTAAATATCTTACTATCCCATATGCTTGAAGATACCAGTTTGCAATCTCATCATCACTTTTTAATGAATTTACTTCTGTTTTAAAAAAAGATGCAAATTTCATAAATGAAGTTTTTGGAGAATATCTAAGTGCTTTATCCCATAAAGATTCTCCATCATAACTTTTGTCTTCAATATATACTGCAAGCCCTTCATTTAGCCAAATTGGTGGATATTTTAGTTTAGTTGCAAAAAAACTTTCAAAATATAAATGTGTAAGTTCATGTGCAATTGTTGGAAATAAGTTTTTTTTCTTATTATCATTATAAACCACTATGGTTTTTTTATCCCAAAAGGCAAGTCCTTTTGACCATTTGGGTGGTTTAAATTCTCCATTTATATAAGTTTCGTAGGATGAGTATATATAGATATTTGTTTTTTCGTTTTTCATCCATGGTGCAAAATATGAAAGATTCATATTCATTAGATTGTATAATCTTTCAAGTTCCATTGAAACAAAAGGAAGTTGCCAATTTCCTTCATAGAATATCGTAAAATGAGTTGTATCATGCCTAACCCAGGAATTTATATTTTGAGAAAATATACTTAAACTCAAAAAAAATAAAATTTCTTTCATTTAAAAAGATAATTCCTTGTCTTTGATAATTTTGATTTATTTATTCCTTCAAATGCCCCTTCATATATAAGATATCCTCCATTTGGACCACCTTCTGGACCAAGTTCAATAATCCAATCAGCAAATTTTATTACATCAGTGTTATGTTCTATGATAACAATGGTATTTCCACTATCTCTTAATTTTAAAAGAACTTTTAATAATTTTTCTACATCTGCAAAATGAAGACCTGTTGTTGGTTCATCAAGTATATATAAGTTTTTCCCAGTGTTTCTTTTTGAAAGTTCATATGCAAGTTTTATTCTTTGTGCTTCTCCACCAGAGAGTGTTGTTGAACTTTGCCCTATTTTAATATATCCAAGCCCAACATCATCAAGAAGTTTTAACTTTGAGTATATTTGTGGTATATCTCTAAAAAATTCAATTGCACTTGAAACATCCATCTCAAGTATATCGTAAATATTTTTTTCTTTATAAGTAACTTCAAGTGTTTCCTTATTAAATCTTTTTCCACCACATTCTTCACATATTATATGAACATCTGGTAAAAACTGCATCTGAATGTTTAGATATCCTTCACCTTTACAATTTTCACATCTTCCACCTGAAATATTAAATGAAAATCTATCTGGCCCAAAACCTTTTCTTCTTGCAAGAGGAGTCATTGAAAAAAGCTTTCTTATCTCATCAAAAAAACCTATATAAGTAGCAGGATTAGAACGGGAACTTCTACCGATTGGTGATTGATCAACAAGAACTACTCTTTGAATTTTTTCAATTCCTTTAATCTCTTTGAAAATTCCTGGTTCTTCTTTAAAATTTGGATTAATCTCTTTCATAATACCTTTGTAGAGTATTTCATATAAAAGTGTAGATTTACCAGATCCAGAAACACCACATATAACTGTAATAAGTCCCAATGGAATTTTTACATTTATATTTTTCAAATTAAATTGTTTGGCACCTAATACTTCTATAAATTCTGATGTTTTTTTAGATGTCTTTGTTGGAGTGACATTTAATTTTTTTGAAAGGTATTTTCCAGTAAGTGATTTTTCTGATTTTAATATATCGTCAATGCTTCCTTCAAAAACCAGATTTCCACCAAATCTACCAGCTCCAGGACCAAGTTCAATAATCCAATCAGCATTTCTAATTGTTTTTTCATCATGTTCTACAACTATAAGTGTATTTCCAATATCTCTAAGCGATTTCATTGTATTTATTAATTTGTCATTATCTGATGGGTGTAATCCTATCGTTGGTTCATCAAGAACATATAAAACACCACTTAATTTGCTTCCTATTTGTGTTGCAAGATTTATTCTTTGTGCCTCACCACCTGAAAGTGTTTGTGAGTATCTTGAAAGTGTAAGGTAGGACAAACCAACATCAAGCAAAAAATCAATCCTTGATTTTATTTCTTTTAAAATCATTTTTGAAATCTCTGCTTCTGTTTGATTTAATTTAAGTGATGATATAAAATTTTTAAGATCACTTATAGTCATATCGCTAACTTCTGCTATGTTTTTCCCTTCAATAAATACACTTAAAGCTTCTTTTTTTAATCTTTTGCCATGGCATTGGGAGCAAATTATTTCTTTTAAGTATCTTGTATATATCTCTGATTTAACATAATCTGATTCCGTTTGAGAATATCTTTTTTTTATATTTGTAACAACTCCTTCAAACTCATCATCACCATAGAGGATTAATTTTTTGTTTTCTTCGCTTAAATTCTTGAAAGGGATATTTGTTGGGATCTTATATTTATTGCATAAACTTTCAAGTATTGATCTATAATAATTTCTCCATGAGTTTTTCCATCTATTTGTTCTGTTAGTAATTGGATTTTCCCATGCAATAATAGATCCTTCGTCTATTGATTTGTTTTCATCTACAACACTTTTTATATCTACTTCTGTTACCAATCCTATACCTTGACATTTTTCACAAGCTCCATAAGGGGAGTTAAAAGAAAAGAGTCGTGGTTCAATCTCTCCTATTGTTATTCCACAATATGGACAAGAATTTTTTTTACTATACATCGTGGATTTTTTATTAAAAATTATTTCAATTGTATCCGATTCTTTAAATGCAAGTTCAATGCTTTCAACAATTCTTTCATTTTCTTCTTCGCTAACAATGTACTTATCAATTATTATTGATATATCATGTTTTTTATATCTTTCAAGTTTTGGAGGATTATTTAAATAATATTTTTTCTTGTCCACCATTACCCATACGAATCCTTTTGATTTTAATTTAGAGAAAAGTTCTTCATATGTTCCAATTCTTCCTCTAATAAGTTGAGAAAGAATGATTATTTCTTTTCCAAAAAATTTGCTTTTGATATCACTTATTATTTGTTCTGTGCTCCAAGCTTTTACTGGCCTTTGGCATATATAACAATGTGGTTTTCCTATTCTTGCAAAAAGTAATCTTAGATAGTCATAGATCTCAGTTGTTGTTCCAACTGTTGATCTTGGATTTTTTGAAGGTGAGTGTTGCTCTATGGATATTGATGGAGAAAGTCCTTCAATACTATCTACATCAGGCTTTTCCATCATCTCTAGAAACTGTCTTGCATACGCACTTAAACTCTCAACATATCTTCTTTGTCCTTCAGCATAAATTGTATCAAAGGCAAGTGATGATTTCCCGCTCCCGCTTAAGCCAGTTATAACTACAATTTTGTTTTTTGGTATCTCAAAATTTATATTTTTTAGATTATGTGTTCTTGCGCCCTTAATTATTAACTTATTATTCATATGACTTTAGAAAAGCATTTGAGATATATCTATTAAAAAAAGTCCATTTTTTTTCTTTAAGTTTTTTAGGATAATCTTCATTGTAGAACGAACCTCGAGATTCCTTTCTTACAAGAGAACTCTTTATTATTGCAAGACCTGTGATTGCTATATTTCTTAGTTCAATAAAATCTCTTGTTGGTTTATATTTTTTGTAATAATAATCTATCTCTTCAAGAATTAAGGATATTTTTTTATGGGCTTTTTTTAGTCTTTCTGTGCTTCGTACAATTCCTACATAGTTTATCATAAGAGTTCTTATTTCATTCCAATTTTGAGAAATTATTATATCTTCTCTTGATTTTTTTGTATCATAATAATCCCATATTATATGTTTTTCATTTATTTTTTTGGGTATTTCTAATCTATCTTCTTTTATTGAGAGATAACTTCTTATTGCAAAAACAGATGCTTCAAGAAGTGAATTTGAAGCAAGTCTGTTTGCCCCATGAAGCCCGGTATGGGAGACTTCTCCAACAGCATAAAGATTTTTAATATCAGTTCTTGCAAATTCATCAACTTTAATTCCACCACAAAAAAAATGCGCAGCAGGAACTACAGGAATCATTTCTTTAGTTATATCTATTTGATATTTTAAGCAGGTTTTATAAATGTATGGGAATCTTTTTTTAATAAAAGAAGAAGGTTTAAATGATATATCAAGATAAATGCAATCATCACCAGTCCTTTTCATCTCTGTTGCTATTGCTCTTGAAACAATGTCTCTTGGAGCAAGCTCTCCCATTTTTGAATACTTATGCATAAATCTTTGTCCGTTTTTAAGTTTGAGTAATGCTCCTTCACCTCGCATTGCTTCAGATATTAAAAAATTCTGTGCTTGTGGATGATATAAGCATGTGGGGTGAAACTGAACAAATTCCATATTAACTAAGTTTAGTCCAGATTTATATCCCATCGCATATCCATCACCTGTTGCTGTATGTGGATTTGAGGTATAAAGATAAACCTTTCCACCACCACCGGTTGCAAGAATAGTTACAGCACTTAAAAAAGAATTTATTTTATTTTTTCTTATATCAAGAACATAAGCCCCAAGAACAATATTTTTTGAAGGTCTTGTTTCTAAAGGATGAAATTTTAGTATTAAATCAACAACTTGATGATACTCAAAAACTTGGATATTTTTATTTGAAATAATATTTTTGATAAGAGTATTTACAATTTCTTTTCCTGTGTAATCATATCGATGAAGAATCCTTCTGTGGGAATGACCTCCTTCAAGCCCAAGTTTAAAACCTTTATTTGTTTTATCAAACTTAACACCAAGATTTAAGAATTCTGATATCACAGATGGACCATTTTTAATTACCATTTCAACAATTTTTCTATCACATAAATAATCACCAGACTTAATAGTATCATTTATATGATCATCAAAACTATCTTCATCTGAATAAACACTTGCAATACCACCCTGAGCATAATATGAATTTGATGTTGTGATTAAATCTTTAGTAATAAGATTTACTTTTCCTAATTCGGAAAGTTTAATTGCAGACAGAAGCCCACCTATTCCACTACCGATTACAAGGAAATCAGAACGATATATTTTGTTATTGTCCATTTTAATTTATAAAATATATCTGATGGTAACAACTCATAATTATATTTTAGCAATTTTAATATGAAAAGAAATTTTTTTAAATATCTTCCTCTTATTCTTGCTCTAATAATTCTTTATTTTTTAATTTCACCAAATTATGAAAAACTTATTGAAATATATCAAAATTCATCAAAGAAATATCTTTTTTTCTCATTTGTTTCTTCAATCATTAGTTATTTATTTATGAGTTTATCTCTTTATGAAATGCTTAAGATATTTGGATATAGAATAGATTTTTTAAGAACCTTTTATATAACTTTGATATCTACAACAGTTAATTATTTTTTTTCAAGTGGTGGGGCAAGTGGGTTTGCTATTCGTATGCATCTTCTTCATAGAAGAAAAATTCCAATAACTGTTTCTTTAACAACATCAATAGTCCTTACTGCTTTTATATACTTAATACTTGGTTTTATTGTTTTTCAAAGTTTTGTAATTTATTTAATTGAAATTAAAAAAATAAATATAGATATTCTTGAAGGATTTTTGGGAGCAATTTTAATATTTCTTATTCCATTTTTAATGAGTATGATAGTTTTTAATAACAGATTTAGGAATAGATGGGCTATAAGGATATTTTATTTTATAAATAACACGCTTTATCAAATAACAAAATATTATATTCCTAAAAAAGATTTTCGTGAATTTAAAGATAAACTTAATTTTGGAATATTTGTTCTTCATAAAAAGAAATATGAACTTCAAAAAGTTTTGTTATATGTGCTTTTCGATTGGGTTTTTAACATACTTGTTCTTTATTTTGCTTTTTTAAGTGTTGGAGTAAAACTTTCGTTAGTAAAAACGGTAATAGGATTTTCTTTTGGTATGGTTACAACAATATTACCAATTCTTCCTTCAGGACTTGGGCTTATGGAGGTTGTGATATCAAATTTTTACTCAAATATAGGTATTTCATTTGAGACATCAGTTTTTGCAAGTCTTGTTATGAGATTTTTTTATTATATTCTTCCATCTATATTTAGCATTATAGTTTTTTATGGATTTAAAATAATAGATGAGGATATTCAAAAAGATAAAGGAGGAGAATATGCCAATTGAAAAATTCAATAACTATGCTCCAGAAATTGCAGAAACTGCATTTATTCATCCAACTGCAGTTATCATAGGAAATGTTAAAATAGAAGATGAGGTTTCTATATGGCCATTAGTTGTTCTTAGAGGGGATGTTGATATGATAAAAATAGGTAGAAAGAGTAATGTCCAAGATTTATGTGTTTTTCATCCAAATAAAAATAAACCAGTAATAATTGGACAAGGAGTAACAGTAGGTCATGGAGCTGTTGTTCATGGTTCTGTTATAGGAAATAACTGTCTTATTGCAATGAACTCAACAATTATAGATAGTGAAATAGGAGATAATTGTATAATAGGGGCAAATGCTCTTGTCCCGCCAAATTCTAAGATCCCACCTCAAAGCCTTGTTCTTGGTGTGCCTGGAAAGGTAATAAGAAAATTGACTGATTATGAGATAAAAACTTTAAAAGAATCGGCAGATGTCTATGTAAGATTAAGAAAGGAGTATAAAAAATGTCAATGAAGAAAATACTTATAGTTGAAGATAGTAGACAAACACAATCAGTCCTTAAAGAAATTCTTGAAAAAGAAGGATATACTGTTTTTTCTGCATATGATGGAGTTGAAGGTATAAGGATTGCAAAAAAAGAAATTCCTGATCTTGTTCTCCTTGATCTTTTACTTCCAAAGATAAGTGGCTTTGATATATGTCAGAAATTAAGAGAAGATGAGAAAACAAGAAGAATACCCATACTAATACTTTCAACTCTTGCAGGTGAAAAAACTTCATATGAAAAACTTAAAAAATATGATGTTGTAAAACTAATACCAAAACCATATACTCTTGATGACCTTCTTTTTGAAATCAAAAAAATTCTCAAAGAGAATGAAAAATAAGATTCAAGAACTTTATGACTTGATGTATTTAAATCTTGGACCTCAAGGATGGTGGCCAGTATATGATTTAAAATTAAAAAAATGTGTGTATATTCCAAATAGGTATACAAAAAACAGTCCTAAACT
>Ga0308394_1000419_pt1 | contig 23445 bp, 20 predicted proteins | sample Hotspr2Sampleme2_FD_202366 | JGI IMG/M metagenome (GOLD analysis project Ga0308394, IMG submission 202366) | Hot spring phototrophic mat microbial communities from Mushroom Spring, Yellowstone National Park, Wyoming, United States - 20050701_me2 ...
AGAAAGCCATGGCGATTACGACCCAAGAAGTTGAAAGAATTGCCCGGCTTGCCAACTTACGTCCTTCGGCAGCCGATCTTGAGCGCCTTGCTGTCCAGATGGGTGCGATTGTGGAGTACTTTGACCGTTTGAATGAACTGGACACCACGGACGTACCGCCGATGTCGCACTGTAACGCTGTAGGCGATACGGCCTTGCGTCCCGATGAGCCGCATGTACCGCCTGGAAGCGAGACCGCTCTAGTCAACGCTCCGGCATCCGGGTACGGGCACTTCAAAGTTCCCCGCGTGCTTTGAAAAAACCGTCCCCGGTCATTCGATAGGCGGACAGCCCGCCGCAAAACTCGAGCGTGGCCATGACCACCGATGCCGCCGGGTATCTGTGGATTGGCACCCAGGATGGGGCCGCGCGCTATGACAGCTGCCAGTGGCGGCGTATCAACATGCCCGGCAACATGCCCGGCGCGAGAACATCCAACTGGGTCCGCGCCCTTAGCCCGATGGGCTATTGCCGTCTAAACCCACACCCTCTGCCACCTCTTACTTGGCAGCACGCTTGCCGGCTAAGCCCGGGTGCTACCTGCCGACGGACTATGGCGGGTCAGGCGCTGACGGCTGTCCTGGTGGCTTTGCTGGTAACGGTCTGCCTGATAGGGCTGTGGGTGATATATGCTTTGCGCAGTGCCTATGACCGGGAAGCACACCACCGAACCCAAGCTGAAGTGCAATTAACAGCTCACCGGCTGGTAAGTCGCCTCAGCACCAATCAGAGTATCACCGAACCACTGACGCCTGATCTGCTCCCGCCTGATCTGGCCACAGCCGTTGGTGTTTACGACCATTTGGGACGCCGTCGCGTAGCCATGGCGCGCAACGATTCCACAGGGGAGCTTATCCTACCTGACCACCTTGATGTGTCGAAGCAAGAAGTCGTCCAGGCAACGCACTGGGATGTCAACGGTAATTGCACGCTTACAGTTCCACTCCACAGCCCTGATGGTCACCGGTTAGGGAGCCTCTATCTACTGGCTCGCCATCGCCGGGCGCAACTTTCAAGTGTTGCTTTCCGGGTGGCCTACGAACTGCCCCTGTGGCTGATTGTGGGGGCAGCCGGGCTATGGCTGGTGCGATCTATTTTCCTTTCGGGTTGGTCGGCAGCGCGCGTACATGCTAAGCCTCCCGCTTCGATTGAGGTCGTCATGGCCGGCTACCAGGAAGTCATTGACCGGCTGCAATCTGCAGGCCGCGAGCTAGAACGCCTCCGCACCGATGCCGAACACCGTGCCTTGGCGCAGGCTGAGTTTAGTGACCGGCTGATTGCCAGCATTCCCGATGCCCTGGTCGTTGTAGACCGCCAAGGCGTGACGGTTTTGGCCAATCTGACCGCCCAGCGTTTGTTTGGCCGCTCGCCCGGGATACCGTTCCGGGAATTCTTTGCTGAGGTGCCAGAGCTCCAGAATCTGGTGGCGGCCGGGCTGCAGGATGGGAATGTACGCCGACAGTCCGACATCACAGCGCTTATTGGCGGTCATCAGCGCACACTCGATGCCAGTGTTGCCCCAATTCCCGGTGCTGCAAGTGTCCTGTGCCTGATAGCCGACATTACAGAGCTGGCTACTTTGCGAGCCACTGCGCAAGCTAGGGAAACCTTGGCAACTTTGGGTGATATGGCCGCAGGAATCGCCCACGAGTTCAAGAATTCCCTTGCCGTTATGGATGGCTATGCCCGCCTACTTCTCCAGGATGTCCCTGACAATCTGGCAGCTCGAGCGTTGCGGGATGAAGTCCGGCACCTGACGCATGTTGTCTCGGATTTTCTGACCTTTGCGCGGCCGTTGCGTCCTATCATGGCTCCAGTTAGCCTGGCCAGTGTAGTGGAAGAAGTCGTGTCGGTATTGCAGGAAGACATCCGCCGGCGGGGGGTGACCCTGTTGCTACCAGAGCAGTTGCCGGTCATTCTAGGGGATGCCGCTTTGCTCCGGCGTGCCTTTGAGAACCTTTTCCGCAATGCCCTTGAGGCTATCCCCGACGGAGCGTCGGTACGGGAGGTACGGCTTCGCGCAGTTACCGGTCCAGAAGAAGTTACCCTGCTGTTTGAAGACTCTGGCAGTGGCTTCCCGCCAGAAGTGGCTGCCAACATGTTCCTCCCGTTTTTTACGACCAAGAAACACGGTCACGGCTTGGGCTTGGCTATTGTTCGGAAAATCATCGTCAGTCACAATGGACGCATTGAAGCCTGCAACCTTCCCAATGGCGGTGCACAATTCCGTGTTGTCTTGCCCTTGCAGGCCCGTCAAGAAATATGAGGTACGCACCATGTTACTGTTGAGTCTAGTTCTGGCCAGTAGCCTAAATGCCCCTACCCTGCCTAGTAGTGTGGCAGATGTGCTGGCGGCACAATCACCGACGCCGACTGACAAGAAGAAAAACCGTCGGTCATCTTCAAGACCCGTACTCAAGTCGCCCTCACCGGGAAGCCCATCTTTAGAGGATTTGCCCCTTGGCGCTCAGGAACTGTTGAGGGTAACGAAAAATGCTTCTCCAGCACCTCCGGTGGAAAGATCGGCGCGGCCAGCCACAAAGCGTCCAATAGACAACTATGATTTTGGCGTTCCACTTTCGGGTGCAGCGGGCGGCGAAAACGCTAGAGAGCCTGCCACTGACGAGAGCATGGTGTCATCAGAAGAAAGTTGGCGGCGTGCAGTTGAAGAAGCGCGGCAGGAGTTGCGCGAAGCCGAAGAAGAAAAACAGCGGCAGGACGCTGCTGATAGCCCCGTCTCAGGACAGGATGCCATGCTGCGCATTGCCAAGGCACGCCAAAAACTGCGCCGTCTGCTCGAAATAGGCAAAGCCAAGCAATACCGCGAGCAACCCATCGAAAAACCAGTCGAGATCGAACCTTGAGTAGGCGATGGCTGGTGGCCAGGCAGACATTTTGATCGTTGAAGACAAAGACGCTCTGCGCCAGATGTGGCGACTAACGCTGGAGCGCGCTGGCTATGGTGTTGTCGAAGCAAGTGATCTGAAACAGGCGCGGCAGGCACTGCGTCGGCAGCCGCCAACCGTTGTTTTGACGGACCTGCGCCTGCCAGATGGCACGGGGCTAGAGGTACTCCATGCTGCTAAAGCGCTTGACCCAGATGTGCCGGTCATTGTTTTGACGGCTTATGGTTCGATTGAAGAAGCCGTAGCCGCCATGAAGGACGGGGCGGAAGACTTTCTACAAAAGCCAGTAGACCCCGACCACTTGCTGCTGGTCCTTGAACGCCTTGTGGAGACACACCGTCTGCGGCGTGCCTGTCTTTTGATGCGCGAAGAATACGCCCGGCGCTATGGTTTTCCACGCATCATCGGCGATTCTCCGGCGATGCAGCGTGTTGGACAACAACTGCAACGAGTGGCCACGACAGATACAACCGTCCTGCTACTTGGCGAGTCGGGCACCGGTAAAGAGCTGTTTGCGCGGGCCATTCATCACTTGAGCCACCGGCGGCAGGGGCCATTTGTCGCCGTCAACTGCGCGGCCATTCCCGAGACCCTCGTTGAAAACGAGCTGTTCGGGCACGAAAGAGGCGCCTTTACGGGAGCCGACGGCCGGCAAGTTGGAAAGTTTGAGCTGGCACGCGGTGGCACGTTATTTCTTGATGAAGTTGGTGAACTTCCTCTAGCCGTCCAAGCCAAGTTCCTGCGCGCGCTGGAAACCCACACGATTACGCGCATCGGGGGGGGACAAGAAATTGGCGTCAACGTGCGTATCGTCGCCGCAACCAACCGGGACCTCGTGGCGGCTGTGGCGGCAAAGACCTTTCGAGAAGATTTGTACTACCGGCTAGCCGTGTTCACCCTTGAGATCCCACCCCTGCGCGAGCGGCGTGAAGACATTCCAGCGCTGGCAACCTACTTTGCTGAAAAATACGGTCGTGAAATCCGCCGTCGCCGGGTCACGCTTTCACCGGCTGCCCTCAAAGCCCTTCAGGACTATGACTTTCCGGGCAACATCCGCGAGCTTGAAAACTGCATCGAGCGCGCATGCATTCTCTGTGAAGGGACGACCCTGGAGCCGGAGGATTTGCGGTTGCCGACGACTACGCCTCCGGCTGGGCGCCGTCGCCGAAGTTGAGCCCGCTGCGCATAAAGATTTCGACAGAGCTATTGTCCGGGCAGTTGGCCAGCAGGGAGGCAAAGCTTTGACCGAGCAGGGGATGCCGAAGTTCGGGAATCAAGTCGCACAGCGGTGTCAGGACAAACCGCCGCAGATGCAGCCGTGGATGCGGGAGCGTCAGGGTTGCGTCCTCTGAAACTAGAAATGCCCCGCCTGCGGTCTGGCAAAGCAGAATGTCCACATCGAGCGGCCGCGCTCCTTTAGGAACAGTGCGAATACGACCGGCTTTGGCCTCCAACTCTAGTCCCTGCATCAGCATGGCTGCCGGCGTCAAGTCAACAGTTACTTCAAGCACGGTGTTGAGAAACCAAGGCTGTTCTAGGTAATCCACCGGCGCAGTGGCATACCAGTTGGCGCACCGCCATTGGATGGCCTGTGCCGTGAGATGTTGAATAGCTCCGGCTAGCAGAGCTGCCCGATCGCCGAGATTGCTCCCTAAACCGAGGTAAAAAGTGTGTCGTACCACGTTCTACACCAGAATGACTTGCTTCCTAGCCCCAGACGTGCGATTGAGCGAGACGAATTCTGCACTCGGTGCCATCCTCCTAGGCCACTATGTTTGCAACCCCGCCGGCAGAAATCTTTGAGCCTTATGAACGACTGATCCCCATTGAAGTGCTGGGGCAAGTGGTCTACGTCCCGGAAAATAACGTCGTCTTACGCGGCTTCCAGTTCCTCGACATGGAAAGCATTTCGTACGGTGATTTTTGCTGGAACGGCGACTGTACGAACTGCCAGATTCGGTACTTCCGCCCCGGCGAAGACCGGGAGCGTCCGGCGCTTTCCTGTCGCCTTCGGGTTCGCGAAGGCATGCGCATTGTTGGCCTGAGTCCGCATATTCGCCTGCGTTGTCTGGGTAGTGGTGAGCCGCCGCCAAATCTCACCGCCGCGTCGGGGTAAGTTTGAACGTCAACCGCCGTCCGTTGCGTTCGACGATGACTTCTACTTCCCGGTCGGGTTCGAGTTCTTGGAGAACATAGGTGTAATCGTACACGCTTCTGATGTCCCGTCCGGCCAGTCCCACGATGACATCGCCGGCTTGCAAGCCGGCCACAGCCGCTGGGCTACCCTCACGGACGCCGGAGAGCTTGACGCCACTTGTCTCGGCTGCATAGTCAGGAATGGTACCAAGTGAAACCCGAAAACTACCACGGGCGCGTTCTGCCGGGTCGGTTGTCTTGGGAGTGACGAAATCCGGCGGCGTGGGCAGATTGGCCGTAGCGCGAATTACGTCTCCGATCAGCGCCAGTACATGCCGTTCGCCCGCATAGTTGATTTTGTCGGGGGTGTCAGATGGACGGTGATAGTCTGGGTGGTTGCCAGTGAAGAAAAACAGGACAGGGATGTTGCGCTTGTAAAACGAGGCATGGTCGCTTGGGCCGAAGCCGCTTTCGCCTAGGGAAAGCTCTAGCCCGTGGCGCGCATTGACTTCTGCCAGCAACGGTCGCCAGACTGACGAGGTACCAACGCCCTGCACGATCAGCCGGTTGTCGCGCAGCCGCCCAATCATGTCCATGTTGAGCATGGCCACGAGGCGCTTACTGCCGGTAGTGGGATGGTCAACGAAGTAGGCCGAGCCAAGCAGCCCCTTTTCTTCGGCCGAAAAAGCAATAAACAGCAGGCTGCGCTTGGGCCGGTTGTGGGTAGTGGCAAGACCTTTGGCAAGCTCAAGCAACCCGGCCGTGCCTGAAGCATTATCATCAGCCCCAGGATGAACTTCGCCTTCACGTGGCGCCAGCGAGTTCGGTCCGCCTAGCCCTAAGTGGTCGTAGTGGGCGCCAATAACGACAACTTCATTCCGCAGGACCGGATCGCTGCCTTCAAGCCAGCCAAGGATATTGTAAGCTGTTTGCCGTTCCTTGATGACTTCTGTCTGAAGCCGGAGTCGGCGGTCTGGAAAAAACCGGGTTTCCGGCTGTCCTGTGGTAGCAATCTGACGTTCAATGTCGGCCACAGAGCGACCGAGCAGTTTTGTTGCCCAAGCGCGACTTACCACAGCACATGGGAAACCGGCGTCTCCGAAGGCATCGTCATAACGCAAACGGGCAATTTGCGAGCGTTGGAAGTCGTCTTCTTCGGCGATGACGAGCAGTCCCTTGGCCCCTTTGTTGCGCGCTGTCGTGGCCTTGTAGCGGAGCGACAAAAACGGCCCGAACTTTGTATGGGGATTTGAGCCAGCCGGACTGTAGGGAAGTACCATCACTATGCGGTCTTTCACATCCAAGTTGGCATAGTCGTCGTACTGCGCTTCTTTGGCAGCAGAAATACCGTAGCCGGCTAGGACAAGTTCCCCTTCAACAACACCATTGGCAGCAAAGGCTAGGGGACGGAAATCGGCTCCGGGTTTGGCTGTGAGCCAACCGCCGCCAACCATGGCTTTCAGGTGGTTGTTCTGTCCCATGCGAACACTTGCCACGAAGCTGAAGGGTTGTCGGTATCCACGGCTGCCAAGCGGCCGTAGCCCAGCGAGCTGAAACTGAGTGATAATGTACTGTGCTGCCTGTTCTGCCCCTGGAGTGCCGGGGAGGCGTCCGGCCAAAGCCTGGGAGGCGAGATAGCCGATGTGTCGGCGCAGGTTGGCTTCAAGAGCAGCATCCGCTGGAAAGACCTCGACGTGGCGAGCCAGAGGCGGCGTTGCCAGGCCAAGAACTAGTAGCGTGGCAACGATGAAGCGAAAGGCTAAGGTAAAACGGGACGCGGTTTTCATGGCATGCTTGCAACGTGTCCCAAAGTAAGGAGACAACTGGGATTTGGCACCCGGCGTCTGCTCGGCAAAAGCCCGGTGGACGAAGGACGCCGTTTGACTGCACTGAAAAAAATTCGAGAAGACAAAACCCTATGTCAACGTATGATCTCATCATTGTTGGTGCTGGTCCGGCCGGGTTGACGGCGGCCTATGCTGCCCAGCAAGCCAAGCTGAACTATCTCGTGCTGGAACGTGCTGCAATTGCACAGACGATTGCCGATTATCCAGTTGGACGTTTGCTTTTCTCGACGCCCAACGAAATTGAACTTATTCCGGGGACGCTACAGCCGAAGTTCGGCCCCAAACCCACCCGCGAAGAAGTGTTGGCCTATTACACTCGCCTGGCTACCCGTGAGCTACGGCTGAAGATTCACACCTACGAAGCCGTGCAGGCTATCCTGCCGAATGGACCGAGCTTTCAGGTGATTTCCACCAAGGCGGTGTACGGAGCGCGCCGAGTCATTGTGGCGACTGGTGGTTTTGGGCGTCCCCGCCGGCTGGGCGTTCCCGGCGAAACACCAGAGCGTGTGTCCTATCGCTTCGTAGAGGCTTTTCCCTATGCCGGACGGCCAGTACTTGTAGTTGGGGGAGGAAACTCGGCGGCAGAAGCTGCCTTGGACTTAGCCCGCATCGGGGCGCAAGTTGCTTGGTCACTGCGGCGTCCTACCCTTGACCCGCGTCCTAATGACCCGGATCAAGTCGGTATCAAGCCGTGGGTACGGGCTCCACTGATGGAGTGCGTTGCCAAAGGTGAGTTGACCATTCACTATGCGACGACGTGCGTTGAGGTTCTGCCCCGGGCAGCACGGTTGCAACACGAAGATGGCACTGAGGAAGAAGTCCTCTGTGATCACATTTTTGCACTGCTTGGGGCAGTGCCAGAAGTATCGCTGCTTGTGGCTGCCGGCGTGACGATTGCTGCCGACGGGCGGCCGGTCTATAACCCTGATACCAATGAAACCAACGTGCCCGGGCTGTATGTGGTTGGCCACCTGACCCGTGAACTCCACATGAAAAACGCGACGGTTGTTCCGCGCCGTGTCGTGGAAAGGATTGCCCAGCAGTGTGCCCACGCGAGCGCGGCTACCGGCTAACGTCGAAGCCTTTAGGATAGTTCCAGGGTAAATGTAACAACTAGAGAGAAGTCGGCGAGGCAGTCCGGTCGTGGGTGGTTCCGGCTACCGTAGGTCTCGCGCCTGAGTAAGGGAATGCAATACTGCCGGACGTGCAGCCGATGAAGTTGGGTGAGTCGAAAGGTGCGCCATGCTGGGCGTATGGCTTCAGGTAATAGGCGGCGGTAGTACCGTTTGAGGACGAAGCCGCCCGGCCGACGCTTCGTAGCGCCCAACACCCAACAATCTGCCTGTTTCGTCGGTAACAGCAACACCAACTTCTGGTGTGACCGGGAAAAGCCGCCGCTGGGCATCGCCAGGGACAATGTCGTTGGCGGTAAGTGGCAGGAGCTGTCCTTGGACGAAGCGTTGCGCCTGCTGGGCCTTGAGCGTAACGCGCGGCCATCCGCGCAACATGTCAAGGGGGGATAACAGCTTGTCCGCCCAGTTGCCCGTGACGACACACCGTTGCAGGTCTTCAAGCGTGATGGCTTCTTCGACGGTAAAACCATCCACTGCCGTCCGGTGTAGCGCTACCAAATGCGCCCCACAGCCGATGCGTTCACCGATGTCGTGCGCCAGCGTGCGGATGTAAGTTCCCGAAGAACAGGTAACGTCACACTCAACAAGTATTGCCCCTTGCTCATCTTGTCGAATGATGCGACCTTCAGCATCCGGGATAAACTCAAACCGGAATACTTCAATAGGGGTTGCTGCCCGGACTACGACCTTGCCGGCCCGCGCTAGCTGGTACAAGGCCACGCCGTCAATCTTCTTAGCCGAGTACATAGGGGGCGTTTGTAGTTGCTTGCCCAGAAAGCTACGCGCTACCTCTCGCAAACGCTCTTCTGTCAAGCCTTCGGTAGAACGCGGCGGCGTGAGCGGCTTGCCGGTCAGGTCTTGGGTATCAGTAGCAAAGCCAAAACGGAGAACAGCGCGGTAGCTCTTTGAAGTGTCCGTAAGGAAACGCGAAAGGCGGGTGGCTGGACCAACACACAAGACCAGCAGACCCGTGGCAAACGGGTCAAGCGTTCCGGTGTGTCCGACGCGCTTAATGCCGATAAACCGCCGAACTAGGACAACAACATCATGCGAGGTAACACCGGGCGGTTTGTTGATGAGCAAACCGCCGGAAATTACTTGGGACATTCAATGCGCCCGCCGATTTTGAAACCAGGTTTGTAAAAATGCTGTTGAAGGCTAGCGAAAGGACGCACGTAATACCAAATCTTTTTCGACGTGCACCTAATGGTCGGATTGGGGCGGCCTAGATAAACAACTCCTCGTCCTGATAAGCCCGATCAACGGTTTTTCGCTCTGGCATCAGTAGAACGCTGAGAAACGTTTTGACCGCCGCCAGCAAAGCCGAGATTTCACTGACGGGACGAAGTACATCCTGTTGAATGATGGAGGCCGTGTCATCAATACGCAGCGCCAGCCGCGTTGTGACGTTAGCATAGGTATCCACTTGGGTCCGAAGCTGTTCCGAAGTGGTTTTGACAAGTGCCGAGACTTCCTGGGCACTTTCTGTGGTCAGGCGGGAGAGTTCCCTGGTTGTTGCCGTAACGGCTGCTAGGCAGGCTTCGGCCTCGGTTTTGAGCGTAGCAGTTGTATCACGCACCAGCACTGTGGTTTCACGCGCAACCCCTAGCAGTTCGTTAGTGCGTGCAAGGATTGGGCTGATGGCTTCGGCCGTGGCCTGGGCTTTTTCGATGACGGGTTTAGCCGAGGTCAGCAGTTGGCGCGTCTGTTCAACAACCGGATCGGTCTTGACGCGAACTTGCTCGATGAGGCTAGTAGCCTTGGTAACTAGCCGGTACAGAGCAATCAGCAACGCCAACTGGACGAGAAAAACGACCACCAGCGAAAGGCTGATGACAAGCTGGAAAATCTCATTTGTAACCACGGCAGTAGCCCACATGATAAATGGTGGTTGTGGCCTTGAGTAGCACCCACCCACCGTTGTTGAGACAAATCACACCTTCTCTACAGCGCTGGTTCACTGCTATCCGTTGCTTCCTTTGACGCGAGCTCCTTTTGGTTCAAGGCCAGCACCTCGGCTTTCTTCTCACGGTACGCTTGTTTGCCAGCTTCGATGGCGGCTGCTACCCGGTCTCGCTGTTCGTCAAACAAGCCTTTTCCTGCTTCCAGTAGATGGGCAGCCTTTTCTTTGCCCAAACTGTACAGTTCGGATGTCTTCTCTCGCCCACTGATGTACAGGTGCGACGCCTTTTCGCCCAACAACTTGGCGCTTTCGGTCGTGTAATCAATGCCGCGCCGGGTAGCATCGCTGATGTCACTGCGCAGCTCACGTCCAGACTTGGGCGCAAAGAGCAGCGCCACTAGCGCGCCAATGCTAGCACCAGCAAGGAAGTAAGTGATTTTGTTTGAACTTTCAGACATGGCGAAAAGGCCTCCGTTGCTGAGGATAGTTAGTGGAAACGTGAGAAAAGCCACTAACATTTCCAACACTACCATGCGCTAACCCCCTCGGCAACTGACGGTGTTTTTTTGGAGGCCAACAGCCCAGGCTTCTGAGTAACTCACCGGCAAAGAAAAGCGTCCATCGTCAGTGGGCCGGTTCCGACCAAGCTGGCTACCTCACCGGCTGTATATCGGAAGCCGGTATTCCACAGGTCAACCAGCGTGTCCCCTGCACGGCGGTTGAGAGGCCAGCAACCGTACTTGGTGCGTAACCACTCATCAAGGGCAACCGCCAGCCATGCACCCCGGAGCTGCCCTAATGCATGCCCTGCCATGTCAATTTCTCGGTATAGCTCCCAATCCGACAGAGTAAGGCCTAAGTGTTGTTCAAGCTCGGTACGAAGGCGTTCTAACGTCCAGTTGGCTGTAGCCCAGCCGTACCACCCCACACAACGCCAAGCCGCCTGCCGTACTTTCTGCCAGCGCTGTGCAGCTAAGGCGCGCTGCACAGCTAAGGGAAGCTGAAGGTCGAGCATTCTGGCTAGCCAACGCCGGTCGGTCAGTAAATCGGCAAAAAGCCAACTCCAAGTCTCAGCAATGGCAAGATCACCATAGCAGCGAAGTTCGACGGGGAGGTTGGGGGAAGTCCAAGCAGCCTGCTGGACGCGCGCTAGCTCACCAAGAAAGCTGTACCAGCTTTGCCAACCACGGGCTGGGGCGACGACCCAACGGATGTCTTCGGGGACACGCACCCGAAAGACTCCGGTAACACCAGTTGCCTGCCAGGTCGTCGTGAGGTTGGTTTGCTGCCACGGACGGATGCCAAAGCTGCGTAACAATTCCTCAGCCAGATACCGTTGCCGACGGTGGGCAAAAGGGTCTTCGGGAGTGGTATCCTTGGCCGCAGCCGCTAGAGTACGGCGGTAGGTTGCGTCCGTTTCCGCTAAGAAACGTTCACAGGTTGTCACCCAAGTTGTAAGGTCCTCGCCGCAGAGCAGTTGGGTATGTGTCTTGGCATAGGCAGCAAGGCTAGCATAGCCAAGCTGCCGGGCAGCCTCTGTTCGCAGCGCCCAGCGTTGCACTTGAAGGTCCACGAGGCTGGCATAGTGGGCATCCAACCGGCGTTGCAAAGCCTGGCGGGTTGCCTGGGTGGTTTCCCGCGCGAGTTGCTCGGCAATGGCGACGGCGGCGTAACGCTGTCCCTGCCAAGTGATAAATGGCGCTGTGAGTGCCCGGTGGATCTCAGCATCGAGTTCGCGCGTCTGGGCAAAGAGAAACCAGCTTTCTGCAAACGCCTGAAGCACTTGTCCACTGCGCTGTTCAACTGTGGGACGGGAAAGATCGTCTTGGCGTGCTTGCCGCAGGGTTTCTATTGTCGTCACAGACCATAGGTCGCTAAACCGGTCGTGAAGTGGGGCCGGAAGTGGCTCAAAGGGCGAGGTGTGCCGCCAGCCTGCCTGGCGTGCGCTGGCGCGCGCTGCCTGAAAGGCTGCAAATTCGCGTCGGTAGTCATCACGTCTCATAGGGGCCTGCTCCTTTGAGCCTCAGATTGCTGAGTAGCGGCAAGCACAAACCCGGGGAGACCACACTGGTGAAATTGAAGCCGCTGGGCGGAAGGTGTAGTATTTGCTTGGTAGTTGGCAAGATGTCATTCCTGCTCCGTTGCCTCTGCGCGGTGCAACCTGTCAGGGTATCCGACGCAAACGATGAAGAGTCGGTGCCGATGACAGTGATAAGCGCGGAGTGCAAAGCAAGGATAACCTTTGCTGAGAAGAAAAACCGATGCCTGCTTCCACGACGCAAGAGTACCTAGATGCTCTTTTGGAGGCGATTCGCTTGGATTCGCCCGAGGAGGCCATCCTGACCCTGCGCACCAAGTTCCCGCTGCTGGATGTCCAGCTTATTGCGGCTGATGTGCGCTGGGGACGTGAGTTGCGTCAGCGCGGTTATGGGCGACGCGAGATTCTCGAAGACTTACACCTGGCTTGAAGCTGTTTCTTCGGCAAAGGGGCGTCGCCCCTGCCAGGTTGTTTCTGTTGGGTGAGATACGCCAAGGTGGGCCAGGATGCGGAAAACAAGATGGTCAACCAGCTCTAGAATGGATTGCGGACGGTGATAAAAGCTTGGACAGGCCGGCAAAATCAGAGCGCCGGCGCGCTCAACACGCAGCATGTTTTCAAGGTGGATTGCATTGAAGGGGGTTTCACGAGGAACCAAAATCAGCCGCCGGCGCTCCTTGAGCATGACGTCGGCTGCACGATGAATCAGATCGCGGGCAATGCCAGAAGCGATGTACCCCAAGCTACCCATGCTGCATGGAACAATAACCATCCCGTCGCACGGGTAAGAACCGCTGGCAATGGTTGCCCCGACATCCCTAGCGGGCAGCAGAGTAATCTTGGTCGTGGGGCGTCCCAGCAGCAACTCCGCGTCACTTTGTTTTGTACCAGTCACCGGCAGCGCCAACTCCTCTCGAATGACGGTCACGCCCAATGCGCTGATAACCAGGCTGATCCGATCTACCTCCGGGCTGGCATCGAGATAGTGCAGCAGGCGCTGGGCGTATATCGCCCCGCTTGCGCCAGTGATGGCAACGGTCAAGTGTTTCACAAAGGCTTTGACTCGCTGGGCAAGAGGTTGGGGGCCCGAAGTAGGCCGGTTAGGCATACTTGAGCGCTGTTATGGCAGCAGAAATGATAAATTGCAAACGCAACAAACGGTAGTTGTGCCCATAAAAGGTGAGGTGGTAGCGACAACGATGACAACAGCCAAATTACCAACAGTAGCCTGTCCTCAGTGTGGACGGACAAACGGTGTCCACCGCACCACCTGCCTATTCTGTGGGCAGCCCTTGCTTATTCCAGGACAGGAAAGCCAGGTGCTGCCTAACCTGCGGGAGGCAACAGATATCGAGCCTGGCTACAACGTTATCTATCTCCCCTCCCAGCCGCCGACAGCCGAAGCCATTGAAGAAGTAGCTACCGTTGGACGCTTGACGACGGAGCAGGCAGCTCGGTTGTTGTCTGCGCCCGTGCCAGTGCCAATTGCGCGCGCAGCTACTTCCCACGATGCGCTGCTGCTCACCCAGCGCCTGGCGCAGTCTGGGTTACGGACTCTCATCTTGTCCGATGCACAGCTTGCACCATTGCAGCCACCTCGGCGCGCGCGAGCGTTGGTGGCCAACGGGAAGTACCTCGAAGTATGGGGTAGCAACCCATCTGCCCCCCTGTGCATGCCTTGGCAAGACATCTCATTGGTGGTTTTCGGGACACTGCGTTTTCGCCAAGTGTTGGCGCGGGAATCTACGGCCACACGCCGCACCAAAGCCGAACGGGAGGAAATTTACACCAGCGATGAAGAAGTCCCGACAATCGATCTCTTTGGTCCAACCCTCGCCACCCACATAAGGATTCGCGCCGATGGGTTTGACTACTCGTGTCTTGGACCACGCCGGGGCTTTCTAGCTGCAGAAAACCACACACGTCTTGGTGAGTGGCTAACAGCCTCAGTATCTGAGCAAACAGTGGTGAACCGCGATTTTCGTGCTGTGGCGCAAGCTATCGAACCTATTTGGGGATTGACCAAAACCACAAGTCGGCAGCCCTTCAAACGGGCCGGAATTGGAAAAATCTCGGCGGAAACAACCGAGTATGTGGATAACGACCGCCAGTTTACATGTTTTGCCCGGAGTCTTTTTTTCATTACCCGCCACGCCTGAGCGGCACAGCCAAAAAGAGGTAACCGCCAGGGGCGGCAAGTAAGTTTTGTAGGGTAAGTATTTTTGCGAAAGGCTTGGCAAATTGCACGCACACTATGACAAGACCTGAAGTTCAACCCGAAGTTCGACCCGATGCGGTGCCGCCTGTGGCTGCCGCGTCGCCTGTCCCACTGGACAAGGCAGATGAAAACTACGACTCAGGCTCCATCTCAAACCTTTCTGGGCGAGAGGCCGTTCGTCTGCGTCCGGCGATGTACATTGGCTCGAACGGCGAACATGGACTCCACCAACTGGTCTACGAGGTGGTGGACAACTCTGTTGATGAAGCTTTGGCCGGCTACTGCACCCACGTGGAAGTGTTTATCCATCCTGATGACTCCATTTCGGTCATTGACAACGGACGCGGGATTCCGGTGGACATCAAAAAGGACGATCCCCTGCAGCGTTCGGGGGTCGAAATCGTTATGACGGAACTGCACGCCGGTGCAAAGTTTGGGAAGGACAACACCTACAAGGTGTCTGGTGGTCTCCACGGCGTTGGCGTTTCCTGTGTCAACTTTCTGTCGGAATGGTTGCGGGTCGAGGTCTATCGCCACGGACACGTCTACGAGCAGGAATTCGAGCGCGGCATCCCTACCGGGCCCTTGCGGCAGACGGGTATTACCAGCCGGCGCGGCACGCGCGTCAGTTTCAAGCCCGACCCGGAGATTTTCACCACAACCCGCTACAACTTCGACACCTTGGCCCAGCGGTTGCGTGAGAAAGCCTTCCTGACCCGTGGGCTGACCATTACACTTACCGATGAGCGCGGCGCAGAAGCACGCCAGCAGACGTTTTGCTATCCGGGTGGTATTGCCGAGTTCATCACCCAGCTCAACCGCAACAAAACAGTCCTCATGCCAAAGCCGTTTTACTGCGAAGTAACGCAGGGCGATCTAACCATTGAGGTCGCAATGCAATACAACGACGGCCACGAGGAAAAGATTTTCAGTTTTGCCAATAACATCAACACAGTGGATGGCGGCACACACTTGTCAGGCTTCCGATCGGCGCTGACTGCAAGCATCAACGCCTACATTGCAGCAGAAGGTTTGGGGAAACAGCTCAAAGAAAATCTCACCGGAGAAGATGTGCGAGAAGGACTCACAGCCGTCATCAGTGTGAAAATCCCGCAGCCACAGTTTGAGGGGCAGACCAAAAACAGGCTCAACAGTGATGTGAAAGGGATTGTGGACTCCCTGCTGCGCGAGCAGTTCAGGAACTACTTCAATGAACACCCCGCAATTGCCCGCGCCATCGTCAAGAAGGCCATTGAAGCCGCGCAGGTACGTGAAGCCATGCGGCGCGTGCGGGAAATATCCCGGAAATCGTCCCTCAACCAGCTTGCCCTGCCGGGTAAGTTGGCTGATTGTGCCGAGCGCGATCCTGCCCGCTCCGAGCTTTTCATTGTCGAAGGAGATAGCGCCGGTGGCAGTGCGAAACAGGGGCGTGACCGCCGAACGCAGGCCATCCTGCCGCTCAAGGGAAAGATACTCAATGTCGAGAAAGCACGCCCGAACAAGGTGCTTTCGCACAAGGAAATAGAAATGCTTGTCCAAGCGCTTGGCACCGGCATCGGCGCAGGTGACTTTTCTATCGAGCGGTTGCGCTATCACAAAATCATTCTGCTGTGCGATGCCGATGTGGATGGAGCCCACATCCGTACTTTGCTCTTGACCTTTTTCTACCGCCAGATGCCTGAGCTTATCGAGCGCGGCCATGTGTTTATTGCCCAACCGCCACTTTATAAGGTCAAAAGGGGGAAGTCCGAGCAATATTTGCTTGATGATCAAGCACTAAACCAGTACTTGCTCAAGCTGGCAACCGAACAGGCGCAAGTAACTGTTGGACCAACCCAGCGGGTGCTCAAAGAGCACGAACTGGGGCGTTTCCTAGAGGCTTTGCAAGAGTTTCAGTCCCTAGCGCCCAAGCTGGTGCGCCGCCTTGGTGGAGACAGCCGCCTGACAGAGCTAGTGCTGCAGGCAGGCGCAAATGAGAACGGCTACCGGGTAGGACGCAAGTGGCACGCTCTTTTTGAAACCGAAACCTGGTTGCGCAGCTTGGTAGAGACACTAACGGCTGCCGGTTACGAAGCCAATCTAACGACTGACGAGGAACACAACCTGTTTCGAGTTGTTGTCCGTCTTCAGGGGACGGAACAGACTACAGTCGTAGACTGGGAGTTGGCAACCCACGCTGAGTTTCAAAGGTGCGCTGCAATCTACGCCGAGTGGCGCGAGGCAATGACTGGTCCTTACACAGTGTCGTTTGGAAACACAAAGGCCTCGGTTTCAGAACGTAACACCCTCACCGAACAGATCCTGGCTCTGGCCAGAAGCGATCTCTCCATTCAGCGTTACAAAGGGCTGGGAGAGATGAATCCGGAACAACTCTGGGAAACCACGCTCAATGCCGAAAAACGAACCCTACTCCAAGTGCGGATCGGCGATGCCACCGAGGCCGATAACCTGTTTTCCATCCTCATGGGAGACGACGCCGAACCCCGCCGGCGGTTTATCGAGGAAAATGCACTTGCCGTGAAAAACCTCGACATCTGTTGACCGGACGTACGGCGTTGTTTGCACCTTTCCAAAATGAAGCCGAGTCAACTCGGTGCACCCGAGCCTACGTTATGCAAATAAGGTCGGCGAAAAGCGCCTCCTAGCAAAGGTACCTCTAGCCTGTAACGCTAGCTGGTGCTCTTGCCCCGCTTTTTGCTTTCCCGGAAACCGCTGTTGGGAATGGCGGTGACAATGACCTTGCCAAACCGCGCCGATTGGCCGATTCGCGGAACTGTCCCGACAAAGTAGGCTCGTTGCCCCGGCACAAGAAACTCTCCGCCGGCTAAGGTACGGCCGCTGCCGATAGGAATGTTGTACTTGTCTACGACTGTGAACATAAGTGCCGGGTTATACCGCCGAACCCCGTCGGTGCCTGTGTGAACAACCTCGCCACTTATCGTAATGTCGCCGTTGTCGGCCACCTCGGCCGTACAACTTTCGATGCGGAGTGGGTCGTTGATAGGGTTTTCAACCTGAACATTGATGGGAAAGGGCATACTGCCTCACTTACAAGGGAGTATGAGAAGCAGGGACGCAAAAGAACCTGTTTTCAAGCTACATCGCCCTGCTGCTGCTTGGTAAGTCTGAAAATTACGGCGCTCCGAGAAGAACGACATTGGCCCACTGCGCTGGATGATGCTCCAAAAAGGCCTGCCAAGTCCGCTGAAGCGCTACGGATGGGCTTGCTTCCATCTGCCACATTGCGTGAAACCTGCACATCAGGTTGCGCAGGAAGTGGTCATCTGTACGGGTCAGCGTTGCAATAACACTCGACGCTCCGGCCGCCAAAAAAGCCTGCCCAAGGCCGGTGACTCCTTCACCCCGCAGGGAGGCTCCGCGCCCCGACTCACAGGCTGAGAGCACCACTAGGCGGAGTTGTGGGAAGAAACGCTCGTAGATTTCAGCGGCCGTAAGTCGTCCGTCATCTTCGGAAGTGGCTGTAAGGTAAAGTGCTGACTGCAAAGGGGCTTCCTGTTCGGCTGTGCCGTGGACGGCAAGATGTGCAGCCCAAGCCGATTGTAGTGCAGCGAAAAGACGCACTTTTGTCAGCTCGCTACCGGTCAGCGTTATGGTTGATCCGAGGATGGATTGTAAGCAGAGGACCTCGTCACGTGCGCCAGAAAGGGGTGGTAGATCATAGGCTTCAGCAGTAGCCACTAGGTCTGGATCGGCCGCAATGAGTACTGTCTTCGTTTGGAAAGGCTGAAGAGGCTGGTGGTGCCTTTCAATTGCCTGAACAAGTGTTGCGACACTCGGGCATATTGAAAAAGCCACCTGCCGGGCAAACCATTCTCCATTGGCGTCACAAAGCACGGCCCACGGTAAACTGTACAGCGGTCCGTCGGGAATGATAACCAAGCGTGTGTCGTCCTTCCACGTGATGTTCAAAGGGTCAATCAGCGCTGCGTACAGTTGCTGTCCGATTTGGCGGATGCAAGAAATATCGCTTGTCACCTCTGTCAGGTAGCGGTTCAGAGCGTGGATGTCGTGGGCGAGTTGTTCGGGGGAAGTGGAAAGGGTACGGTGGTGCAGATGATGCCGCGTAAGGATAAAACTTTCCAAAGACTCTCGACCAACGGCGTAGGCTAGGACAATGACCTGCTCCGGTAGCTGCTTCTGCAATGTTTCGATGAAGGATGCTCCAAAAGCGACAAGGCGTATCGGCTTTTCCTCGGCGGTTTGACAGCGGTCAAGAAGGGTTCGGGCTCGTGCAAGTTCAACACATGCAAAGGCTTCCCGAATCCGGCCACGTTTCAAACGCAGTGCGGCAAGGCGTTCGTACAGCTCGGCATGCCGATGGAAAAAGCGTTGGCGGTCAAGGGTTTGGCTCAGGTTAAGGCGTGTCGTTTCCAACCAGCGGATACCGGTCTCCAAGGCTGTTTCCGCCGCGTGAGCCTTGCCAAGCGCAAGGTAAGCCGCGCTTTGTACGGATTCGATAAGTGGCCAGTAAGCATCATGCCGGCCTGTTTGCAGGTTTTGACTGGCATCCGCACAAAGTTGCAGGGCAGCAGCAGGTTGCCCCAAAGCCATGCGGCACCACGCTGCTGTTGGCAGGAAATCAAGTGACAAAACAGCGCGAACACGCGGATCGCTAACGCTTTCTAGGACTTGGGTTGCCCGTTCAAGCGCTGCTGCGGCTTCTGTCGGTCGACCAGACTTGATGTTCAACACTGCCAACAGGGTTTCAGCATCAAGCTGGAAGGCTGGAAAGGTCTGGCCAGCAGCAGCAGCACGAGCTTCTTCAGCAAAAACAAGCCCTAGCTCAAAAGCTCCAGCGGCGGCACATGTTCGAGCGGCGAAGGCGCAAGCTTGGGAGCGCCGCCGTGGGTTGATGCCGCGCTGTTGTCCTGTTTGTAGGAGTTGTCGCAAGGCTAAAAGCGCGGCTGATGCATTGCCTTGCTGCTCGTAAGCGTCGCTGAGAATGAGCAGGGTACGCTGAATTTCTTCCCAATCGGAAAGCCTTTGGAATATGACCAATGCTGCTTGGCAGTGGGAGACAGCCAGTGCTGGGCGAGCCTGGCGAAGCGCAAGCTGGGCGCGGACTCGCAGGACTTGCCCTTCCAACCGGGCATAGCGCCGGGTGCGTGCTGTGGACAGCAATTCTGTGCTAAGGCGGTCAAGCTGTACGGTTTCAGGACGTTGCACGGCACAGTAGACGAGTCCCAGTTCAGCTTCGGCAGCACCGGCAGTATCGCTGATAGCCAGGAAGGACTGGCGCGCCTGCTCGTAGAGGACTTCGGCCTCTGTAGGCTTGCCTTCGATAGGGTAAAGCTGGCGAGCACGACAAAGCACATGGCGGGCAGCCAGCCATTGGCCGACATGCTCTGGGTTTTGGAGCTTGGCGATAGCGTGCACTAGATCAGCTACCCACATGTCGTTAGCCCGTTGCTTAGTTTGCCGCGCTAGGTACTGAAGCGACTGAAGGTGTCGTAGCGCGCCGGAGGTCAAGTAGGCTTCGGCTAGAGTTCCAACGTCGTCCAGCAAGGCACCCAAATGCTGGTCAAAAAAACTCTGGGCTTCTGCCGTTTCGGAAGCATTGGCAAAGCGAGTTAGTGCCTCCCGAAGATGTGAAATGTCAGGTGGTTGCTGGATAAGGTTAGCGAGATGCCGCTTGGCAACGGCTGCCCACGCCGAGTTGGGGTCTATAGCAAGGTAGTGTTTCCATTCAGCTTCTGCGCGTAGTGCAAGCCCAAGGTGCTGTAACAGCAGAGCACGGTTGAAGTGTGCTGTTTCAGCATAACCTGCATCGCCGGTGAGGTTATTGAAGGTCTTGAGTGCTGTCTCGAAGTCCTCTGGGCGTCCGTGACGCAGGGCCCATTCGGCTTGGGTGATTGCTCTGTCATTCAACCAAGCAGCCGTCGTAGGAGAGGATAGGGAGGTCAACTGGCGGCGTGCTAGAGAAATTTCACCCGTGGATAGGTAGTACCAGACCAGAGCATGAGTCCGCTGGGGAGGCTCAAGGTTGGCCGCCTCGGCCATGACAGCCGTCAAGGTTGCAGTCTGGGTTAGGTTAGGACGGGCTATTGTTCCGGTGGAAGGGGCGTGTGCTTCAGAGAGGCGAAAGCCATGAGAGGAGGTGATTGGCCACTGCCGAAGGCTTTCCCAAACCCTTGGCAAGTCTTTGGAAGCCGGTTTTTGGCAGGCTGACACAACACAAACCGCTAAGGACATGATAAGCCATAGGCAGTGGAAAGCTCTTCCTTCATGCTTGGACTTCCCGCGCTTGCTGCTGGCAGTTGTCTTCTGCTTTGCCCAGAGGGGATTGCATCGGACTCGATTGGCGTGCCAATACATAGAAAGACTATCGAGATTGACTGGAAGACACACTGTTGTGCCTATGAAGGTTGAATGGCTCCGTAACCAAAAGCGCTCTGTATCTTGCCCGATTGTTTGGCTGCCTTTGTTAGTAACCACACTACTGGTGACCATAAGTTGCACTGCGCCGCCGTCGCCTCTTCCTTCTCCACCATCTCCACCTACCACTGCATCGCCTGCCGAAACGGCACCGGCAAAACGGTTGGTAGCCACGTTAGAAACAACCAAGGGCCGGATTCGTTTTGAGCTACTAACCCAGGATGCCCCCAAGACATGCGAAAACTTCCGTTTGCTTGCCGAACGGAAGTACTTCAATGGGCTGACCTTTCACCGTGTCATCAAGGGGTTTATGATCCAGACTGGCGATCCCAAAGGTGATGGCACAGGTGGTGAGTCAGCTTTTGGTGGTGAGTTTGCTGATGAAATTGACCCTAAGTCGCCACTCTACTTAGCAGGGTATAAGGCCGGCATTGTAGCCATGGCCAATCGTGGCCCAAACACAAACGGCAGTCAGTTCTTCATCATGCACCGGGATTGCCAACTTCCACCGTCTTACACGATTTTCGGGCGGGTATTCGAGGGGCAGGAGGTCGTTGATGCCATTGCCGAGGTGCCAACCTACCAAGGTCCAGACCCGTTGAAGCGGGATCGTCCTCTGACGCCCGTTCGCATCATCTCGGCGACTGTTAGTGAATTCTGAGCCGGTAAGCCGTGGACGAAAGCCAGCTGACCAGCTTATCCTGCAAAAACCATCTTGCTTTGAAAGGAAGTTTTGACAATGTCCACCCGGCGCATTGCGACGCTTGTCACCAACTACGGCACAATTCAGTTTGAGCTGCTGCCTGAGGATGCTCCCCGAACCGTTGAAAACTTCACGCTACTGGCCAATCGTGGCTATTACACCAACGTAACCTTCCACCGCGTCATTCGCGGCTTTATGATCCAAGGCGGTGATCCGACCGGCACTGGTGCCGGGGGAGAGTCGGCTTTCGGCGGCGAGTTTGAAGATGAAATCAATCCTGCTTCTCCACTTTACCAGACAGGTTATGTGCCGGGCATTGTCGCCATGGCCAACCGAGGTCCAAACACAAATGGCAGCCAATTTTTCATTATGCACAAAAAGTGCCCCTTGCCCCCCAACTACACGATTTTTGGGCGAGTTATTTCCGGCCAAGAGGTGGTGGATGCCATTGCCGAGACGCCAACAAATGCTTACGACCGTCCCCTTAAGCCGGTGATTATCCAATCGGCGCGTGTTGAAGAGGTCCCCCTTAGCTAAAAGCAGGCAAAGCCTGCTTGAGCAAGGGAAACCTTGCTTTTCCAAGATAAACGCGCTAGCATCGTGTTCTGCTTCCTCATACGCACACTTGATACGCATACTTGCATCCTTAGCTCAGTTGGATAGAGCGTTGGCCTCCGGAGCCAAAGGCCGCTGGTTCGAATCCAGCAGGATGCACCATTTTTTTGTTTTTAGGCGCAAGGGCGTGCGTAAGTCAGTTACTCGCGAAGTATGAAAACCCATACGGCTGCCGTCGAGATGCGCGGGGTTACAAAGTGTTTTGGCTCCCTTGTCGCCAATAACGCAGTAAACCTGATAATTGCACCCCAGACGATTCACGCCCTTATTGGAGAAAATGGCGCCGGCAAGTCCACGGCTATGAACATTCTCTATGGCCTGTACACGCCGGATGCCGGGGAAATTCTTCTCCATGGTCGGCCTGTACACTTTAGTTCGCCACGGGATGCCATTGCTGCCGGCCTAGGCATGGTGCATCAGCACTTCATGCTTGTGCCGACGCTAACCGTGCTTGAGAACATTATCCTTGGCGCAGAGCCTCGGCTAGGGTGGATGGTTGATTATGCCAGCGCCCGGCGCAAGGTGCTTGACTTGTGCGAGCGCTACAAACTACGTGCCAACCCGGATGCCCTCATTCAAGAGTTGTCGGTCGGCGAACAGCAGCGTGTTGAAATCCTCAAGACCCTTTACCGTGGGGCAGATATTTTGATCTTGGACGAGCCGACGGCTGTCCTGACCCCGCCAGAGGTCGAAGAGCTCTTTGCCGTACTGCGGACGCTCCGCCAGCAGGGCAAAACCATCATCCTCATTACCCACAAGTTGGCCGAGGTACTGGCGATTTCTGACCGCGTGACCGTAATGCGGGATGGGCGTGTTGTAGGAGAAGTAGAAACACACACAACCTCGGCTGAAGCCCTCGCCCGGCTGATGGTTGGGCGTGAGGTGCTTCTGCAAGTTGAAAAAGCACCAGCCTGTCCGCAGAACGTACTGCTTGAGGTCAGGCAACTTACAGCGCTGAAACCCAATGGAACACCAGCCCTGCGAGGGGTATCGTTGCAGGTGCGCGCTGGGGAAATCGTCGGGATTGCCGGCGTGGAAGGGAATGGACAATCAGAACTCATTGAATGTCTGGCCGGGCTGCTGAAGCCCACCGGTGGGGAGATACTGTTGCTGGGTCAGTCGCTGGTGGGGAAATCGCCCCGTGCCATCCGGGCGCTGGGTGTGGCGCACATCCCGGAAGACCGCCACAAACGCGCTCTGCTGCTGGATTTCGACCTGTCGGACAACGTCATCCTGGGAGACCATTACCATCCTCCGGCAGCCCGTTTGGGATTTCTTGACCGCCCGCGCATCAACGAGCGAACGGAGGCGCTTTTGCAGGCTTTTGATGTGCGTCCACCCAATCGCCGGGCGCTGTCCCGGTCACTGTCGGGAGGGAATCAGCAGAAGCTTGTCGTCGGACGGGAGTTTGAGCTGCCGCCAAAACTTTTGCTCGTAGCCCAACCAACCCGTGGCGTTGACATTGGCGCTATTGAGTTCATTCATCGCAAGCTGCTGAAGCTGCGTGACGC
>Ga0308394_1000428_pt1 | contig 23230 bp, 18 predicted proteins | sample Hotspr2Sampleme2_FD_202366 | JGI IMG/M metagenome (GOLD analysis project Ga0308394, IMG submission 202366) | Hot spring phototrophic mat microbial communities from Mushroom Spring, Yellowstone National Park, Wyoming, United States - 20050701_me2 ...
GTAGGCCGCCCAGACCGCCCGCTCCGCCTAAGCCGCGTGCCCCACCTATACCCGCAGCGCCCGCTCCCCCCGTAGAGAGCTGACAATCCTTGAGCAGGCCATTGGGGCCATTATCCCAGAGGAAGACAGCGAAGCTGCCCCCTCCGCCGGTGCCTTTTGTGCCGGCGGTGCCACGCTGACCGCCTTCGCCACCCCCGCCGCCCCCACCACCTGGACTATTCCAGTTGTAGGTGAGTCCTCCAAAGCCCGGAATACATCCTACTGCGCCGCCCCCCCCACCCCCACCGCCCCCACTCCCATCTGTGCCGTCGGTCCCATCCGTACCATCCTGCGGGACGAAGTACCCACCAATCCACTGCGCCACGCCATCCTGTCCATCCTGCCCGTCTTGCCCATCCTGGCCGGGTTGCCCGTCATCTCCCGTATGGGTTGGATCGGTAAAGAGAGTCGGGCAGTTGTTGAAGAAGTTGATGATATCGGTGGCGTTGAGACCGTTATCGCAGTAGCAGAGGCCGGGTTTTCCGGCGCCACCGGCGCCAGCGCCAGGGCCGTTACCATTCTGGCCATTTTGGCCGTCGGGAGCGGAGGTGATACTCGGGTCGCAGAGGCTGCAAAGGAGACAGTTTGTACCGGTGCCGCGGGCGCCGCCATTGCCACCGCTACCGCCGGCGCGAGTGCCGCCTGACCAGCTATTGCCACCCGCACCTCCTATGTTAGTATAAGGTGGTGTGGTGGGATCGCATCGCTGACAGCCTAAGCCCCCATGGTCTCCCGGCGCCCCAGCCGCTCCGTTCTGACCGGGTGTGCCATTTACCCCATCCCCGCCCTTCCCCGCGTGAATCTTACACCGCGCTATCACATAGTCCCGACACTGCCTCAGATATACCCCATACGTAGAAATACCGGGCCCCGGCGCATCCGCTACTTCTATCTCTAAGTCTTGCAAGCGAAAACCTTTCCGTCCAGTAGCCTGTATCGCTGTCAAACGAGGGGGCCCAGGCTCGACGTTCATCGCCGTGCGGACGATTTTCGTGATGGCGGTGTTGGACTTTTTCCAGCCCTGCGCTGGGAGGTATCCGCCCTCTATGATGACGCTATCCAGCGAAATGGTGATAGGGGCACTGATGGTGTATGTCCCCGCCGCCAGTCGGAGATAGCGTGCACTGGGAGAAATTAGGGAAAGCCCATAGGTGAGACTGGCGGGATTAGCACGGGTCCCCGCGCTGCCACTGCTGGCCCCCGTCGGCGAAATGTAAATAATACCACACTCTTGCGCCCAGCCAAATCCGATCAGCAAAATGCCCCATGAGATAAACCGCATAGTGCAAATATGCAAAAAACTAAGAAAACAGGCTCCCGCCCTCGCAGAACCCTCGGATAGGAAGCAGTCGGGACATTCTGCTCACTCGTAAGCACAAAAACGCCCCGCATGCTACGCCTTTTTTCCATGCAAGCAAAATAGATTCAGTCTACTTTGCCTACCTTTGTATCATGAGTGAAGGGCTGGTGACCTTCCGGGAAGGGTTAGAGGCGGCGCTGGTGGTGGGCATTTTGGCGCGGGTGGTGCCATCTAACCAGCGGTGGCTCATTGGCGCCGGGGTAGGGGCGGCTATCCTCATGAGTCTCGTCGCTGCAGGGCTACTTAGTGTTATTGCCGCAACGCACGTTCTATGGGAGATCGGTTTTTCGCTTTTAGCTGCGGGGCTGCTTATCTACATGGTGGGGTGGATGCGGCGGCAGGGAGCGTCTCTCTCCCAGCACCTCCGCACCACTGCCCAGCACAGCTCGGGCTGGGTTCTATTCGGAATGGCTTTCACCGCCGTAGCGCGGGAGGGGCTGGAAACAGTGCTTTTCCTGCGTGCCCTCTGGACTATGCAAAGTCAGCTTTCCTGGATAGGCGGCCTTTTGGGGCTACTGGTAGCCATCGCCCTGGGCTTCCTCCTCTTTAGTCTGGGTAAACGCCTCCCCATGAAGACTTTCTTTACCATCTCTTCCGTCCTGCTTATTCTCATTGCCGCTGGGATCGCCGCGTATGCCATGCATGAAATCCTGGAATATGGCGCCGCTCAGAGCCCCCTCCTCCACGAAATAGAGGAAGCCAAAGCCTGGGAGCTTTTCCCGCCCAGCTCGCAGCCACCTGCAGCCTATGGGTGGCTCTACGCTTTCTATGAGGGAAAGTACTTCCATCCCCTCCACCATAAGGGCTACATCGGCTCTATCTTCCATGCCCTCATGGGCTGGCGAGCCAGCATGAGCTGGGCCGAAATCGCTACGTGGCTCCTCACCGCCACTATCGGCCTTTGGTGGTGGTACCGAAATAAGTAACTTTGCCTTGTGCGCTTCCTTCTGCTCTTCACCTTCGGCTGGGCTCAGGTGAACTTCACCATAGAACCTATCCGCTACTATACCCCCGAAGGCCAGCCCTACCTGGAACTTTTCATTGCCATCGAAGGTTCGTCCGTCACCCCCAGTCGCCGCTCGGACTCCCTCTTCGCCGGCGAAGTCCTCTGTCAGGTGCTCATCAAAAACCTGGCAGAAGAGCCTGTCTATGCCGATAAGTTCGTCTTGACCCTGGGCCCCTGGTCAGACACCCTGAAAGAAACCCGTAGCATCCTCTACACGGATGTGCGTAGATTACGCTTGCCTACAGGACTCTACACCCTGGAAGTTACTGCCCAAGATAAGTACCAGCAGCCCCGCCCACAAAGTGTCCAGGCTATCACCCAGTTTGAGATCCCCTCGCCTCTGCAGGGCTTTGGGTATAGCGACCTGCTCATAGCCCGGCGAATCAACCTCGCTGATAGCGGCCCCTATCGGCGCCATGGCCTTGCTATCGACCCCCTCCTTACCGGCGGGGTCGTTGTGGACCCCGACACCCTCGCGCTGTTTGGCGAAGTCTATCACGTAGACAGCCTTACGCAAGGCCCCTACTTTTTGCGCCTGCGCATCTTAGATGCCCAGCGAGCTACCCCCATAGAAAGTCTTACCGTTACTCGCCGCCCGAAAAAACCAACCGCCTTCGAAGCTTTCGTCTTTACCTTGCCTGCCCACCGTCTGGAAAGTGGTATCTACCTCCTCCAAGTAGAGCTCTGCAATAACGATGGAGAAATTCTCGCCGCCTGGTACCGCCGCCTTACCCTCCTCTCCACCCGAGAACCCCTTGTAGAAGCCTCCGAAGCCGAATACGATGCCCAATACGGCCTTCCAGAAAAGAAACTCAACGACCTCCTGGATGCCATGATCTACCTCGCCACCCCATCCGAAAAAAGCTTCCTCAAAACCCTCTCCACCCCCTCCGAAAAGAAACGTTTCTTCGTCGCCTTCTGGAAAAAACGCGAAAATAAGCCCGGTACTCCCACCTTCAAGGAATTCCTCTACCGCTTCGAATACGCCCAGCAGCACTTCAAGTCCAACCTCCGCCCCGGCTATAAGACAGACCGCGGTCGCGTCTTTATCCAGTACGGCCCCCCAAACGACATGCAGTTCTGGCTCAACGAGCCCGATAAATACCCCTACATCATCTGGACGTACAACCAGATCGGCGCCCAGAATAACGTCATCTTCGTCTTCTACGACCCAGACCTCATCACGAATGAATTCCCCCTCCTCCACTCCAATAAGATCGGCGAACTCCAAAACCGCAACTGGCGAGCTTTTCTCCTGCGCGCTCGCGCCGCCTCCACCGGCGAAACCGAAAAATACCAGCGCTTCGGCAGCGGCAGTACCTTCCTCTTCCGGGACGACCAGACTATCGGCTTTACCCGAGACGACCGCTAAGGCAATCTTTGTCCCCCCGCTTACGGGGAGGGGACGGGAATGGGGGGTCTCCCTCGGTGCTCGCGGTGGTTACCCCATCTATGATCCCTTGAGTCGCCTTATATTTGTTTTCCCTTTATGGCGCTAAACAAACTCCTTGAGGACCAAGGCTTCCTTATAGCCAAACTCGATGACCTCGTAGAGTGGGCCCGGAGTAACTCGCTGTGGCCGCAGCCTATGGGTCTGGCTTGCTGCGCTATTGAAATGATGGCCTCCGCTGGCCCTAAATATGACATTGCGCGCTTCGGCTCCGAACGCTTCTCGTTCTCTCCCCGGCAAGCGGATGTCATGATCGTCGCCGGCTGGTGTACCTACAAAATGGCCCACGCCATCAAACGCATCTGGGACCAAATGGCCGAACCCAAATGGTGTATTGCTATGGGCGCTTGCGCCTCCACCGGCGGCATGCACCGCGTCTACGGCGTCGTTCAAGGTATAGACCAGTTCCTCCCCGTAGACATCTACGTCCCCGGCTGCCCACCCCGCCCAGAAGTCCTTCTCCATGCCTTGATAGAACTCCAGCAAAAAATCCGCCGTCAGCACGCCCTGGTACAGGAACACCGCGCCCTGTAACCACCCTTTGAGGCCTCAGACGCTCGCAATACCCGGGGGCAGCACAACCCTACATTCCCCCATGATCCCGCTGAAAAAGTCATCAACAAGCTCGTCCGAGACAGGAGCCAGGCAAAACGTATTGAAGCGGCTGAGCGGCTCTTCAAGGGCGCAGCCTGCACCTTTTGCTTATATTTGAATGTGGATGAAACGACTCTCCAGCTCCCCGAAGCTTTTGACGACTGGATGCGGGCTGTGAGCCGATATCCCATGTTTGATGTGTGGCGGGAAGGGCGACTGTGTTCGGTTCGGCTGGTGCACATTTTGCGGCCGGAGCCAGGCTCACCTTGGGATATTTTTGCGCATTGGCAGCGGCTACGAGAGGTGTTTCCACCAGCCTGGCTACCTTTGGGGTATGATGTCTTCGGGAACGTCCTCTTTTGGGACCTGGAGGGGGGAAGCGTCTATCTTGCTTGGCAGGGCTACCCCTCTACACTCTATGCATCAGTTGCCCCAAACCTCCAAACCTTCATTGAGAACCTCTACTATCGCCCCTTCGCCTAATGAAACTCAGTAAACTCTTGCGCTGGGCCGACCGCTATCCCTACTTCTACTTTCTCCTCCAGAACGACCCCCAGGAGAACGTCTCGCTCTACCGATGGGTCGTAGGCGTAGGCCATACGCCCCACAAAGGCCCCCTTACTCCGGGAAACTGGTACTTTGGCGGATGGCGCTATGAATGGGGCTCTAACTTTGAGAAATCCCCTAAGTCCCCCTGGATAGATTTCCCCTACGTCGCCTTTTTCCAACCCCATATTGTCATAGCTCATGAAGAAGCACCTGAGTGGTCCCCCGAAGACCTCCCCCCACTCCGCCCAAACCTCCGCTACCTCCAGGCCAGCTTAGACCGCCGCACCTTCGAAGGCACCGTTGAAGTGCTTCGCCAGCACATCTATAACGGCGAAGTCTACCAGGTCAACCTTACCACCGCCTTTCTCTGGGAAGGAACCATAGACCCCGTCGCCACCTACCTCCACCTGCTCCACCATAACCCCACCCTCTACAACTACCTCTTCAAATGGCGAAACCGCTACGTCATAGGCGCTTCGCCTGAACGTTTCTGCCTGATATGGCGAAATATCTTCGCCCAGCAGCCTATCAAAGGTACGGCGCGACGGGGCCAAACACTTGAAGAAGACATCCAACTCATGCTAAATCTCCGCAAAAATCCCAAAGAAATAGCCGAAAATACGATGATCGTAGACATGGTCCGGAATAACTTCTACCGCTTCTGTGAGCCGGAAAGTGTAGTCGTATATCGGTGGGGCGCCGTGCATACCTATCCCGGGGTACATCACCTGGTGTCGGGCGTCAGCGGCCAAAAGCGGTCAGACGTGGACCTCATTGAGGGTATTCAGGCTATCTTTCCGGCAGCGTCCATGACAGGGGCCCCACAGCAAGCTGCCCAGCGCTTCATTGAGCAATACGAACCTATCGCCCGAGGCATTTATTCCGGCGCCTTAGGCTACCTTACTCCTGAAAACGAAGGCGACTTCGCCGTGGTCATCCGGAGCTGGGTCTACGACACCCGTTCTAAAAAACTCCTCCTCCAGGTAGGAAGCGGCATCACCTACGACTCCCAACCCCGCGCCGAATGGGAAGAAACCCTCCTCAAGGCCCACCGCCACATCCAGAGCCTCGGCCTCCCTACCCCCCTCATAACCCCCTAAAATCCCACTGCCCTCACAGCAAAATATAACTTACCGTTCCTGCACCCCCTACGACACTGCCAAAAAGAACCTCACCTTTCGTATGAGCCCCGCCCAGGCGGCGCTGATAGGCTACTAACCCCCACAGCACGGTACATAAAACAGTCATGAGCGGATAAGTCTTTCCATACCACAGAAAAAAGCTCGCTAACCCCGCCCACCCCTGACTATGTAAAGAAAACGCCCAGCGCCAGTGTAGTATCCATGCCAGCACCGTATGCCATAGGAAAAAGTTCAGCCAATAGGTGAGGATAGGTTCGGCTGTCGCCGCCCGAAGCCCCAAAAGCATCAGCATCTGCCAAAAAATCAAAAACTGCCGCCGGTTCCCAAAAAGTATCAAAATATCCAAGCGGTCTGGCGCGTACAGACTCAGGTAGTATAAGCCCCCACTCAGCCCCACGAGAAAAACCCAACTCGCTATGACCCAGGAGGCATTCCACCGACTCCAGTACGAGATAAAAACCGCTTGCCAGATAGCCGGATGCGTAAGAAGAGGAAAAATCTTTGCCCAGAAGGCTTTTACCATGAAAGGGCTAAGAGTACACCGGCAGGGGAAAGGTGGGCTTCCACGCGAAAGCCATACAGGTGCGCATCCGCATACGCCTCCCCGGCCGCTAAGCCATATAAGACTAATGTCGTTAGCAGAAATACGTCCCTATTCTGACGATGGTACTCTCGTAGGCGGCGAAGGTTTTCAGGCGATATAGTATAAGCCGCTGGGTCTTGTAGGCTTTCTTGATAGGCCTTGCGGTAGAAGCGGTAACTCTGGTGTTCCTGGTAAGTAAGATAAGCTGGCAGGGCAAGTGCGCCCCAGACAATAGGCGCTTTCCAGTAAGCGCGGTTGTAAATCTGCCCCGCCCCCGGAAGCACAAGCGATAAAACCAGGGACGTACGCGGATTAGGTGTCCATAAAGAGTCAGCACGCTGCGCCCACAATCCTACCCCGAAAAATAGCCACACCCACCGCTCCATGTACTTTTGCGTCTGTGTCAAAGATACAGGTTCTTCGTTTGATAAGTCGGCTCAATATTGGCGGTCCGGCCCACCATGTCCTCCTTCTAACCAAGCATCTGCCCGCTCACCGCTACGAGACCTACCTCGTGGCAGGCCAGGAACCTACCGGCGAGCTGCGCGCCGAAAAATGGGCCGCTCACCATGGGGTGAACGTCCATTACCTGCCAGCTCTGCGCCGAACCCCCAGCCTCTGGCATGACCTTCTTGCCTTGTGGCAGCTATATCGCCTCCTCCGCACCTATAAGCCGCATATCCTCCACACCCACACGGCCAAGGCGGGTACCCTGGGCCGCCTGGCCGGATGGCTGGCCGGCGTACCAGTCCGGGTTCATACCTTCCACGGCCACTCTCTCTCGGGGTATTTTCCTGCCCCGATCTCCCGCCTCTATCAAGGGGTTGAGCGCCTGCTCGCTCGCCTTTCCACCCGCCTCGTCACCATCAGCCCCACCCTCAAAGACGAGCTCGTGAAAAAGTTTCGTATTGCCCCGCCAGAGAAGTTCGTAGTCATCCGTCTGGGCTTTGACATGGAGCGATGGGCTACTTACGACCTCCAGAAAGCCCGCGCCTGGCGTCAAGCTTGGGCCCCCCACGGCGAAACCCTCCTTGCTTGGATCGGCCGCATGGTTCCCATCAAACAGGTTGAGCGGTTGCTTGATGCGGCGGCACCTCTCATCCGCCGAGGCATGCCCCTGCGCCTCGTGCTGGCAGGGGAGGGACCTGAGCGCGCACGCCTCCAAGCCCTTACCCAGCAGCTAGGCATCGCAGGCGCGTGCTTATGGCCCGGCCCCATAGACGATATGCCCACCCTCTACCGGGCTATTGATGCCGTCGCCCTACCTTCCCGGAATGAAGGCACCCCCGTCGTACTCGTTGAGGCCCTGGCCTGCGGTGTCCCTGTCATCGCTTCGGCTGTGGGCGGCGTCCCCGATGTGCTGGAAGGCGGCGCCTGGGGCTACCTCGTCCCGCCAGGCGCAGACTGGCATATCGCCCTCCAAGACTTCCTTTCTAACCTCGCCTACTGGAAAGCTCAGGCCCAAATCGCTCAAACGCACATCCTCGCCACTTATGACTACCGTCGCCTCGTCCAGGAGATTACCACCCTCTACGAGAGCCTACTCGCCGAAAATAACTTACTCCCCTCTCAGAAATAGACCCAAACCCCACCCCCGCCTTACATAGTCCCTGAGTGTAGCCTGAAACGTTAGAACACCGCCGTATGCTCCCGACTGTAAATATTCAGACCCGAGCGGAGGATTTCCACGGCCTGCTCAAGGTGATGCTCTTCCAGCACGTAGGCAATCCGCACCAGCTTTTTTCCTTGCTCCGGCTGCGTGAAAAAGCCCGTCCCTGGCGCTACCATGACGGTCGTATTGTGTACATCAAAGCACTCCAGCATCCATCGGGCAAACACATCACTGTCATCTATGGGTAGCTCTGGCATGAGGTAGAAAGCGCCCTGACTGGAGGCGCAGGTAACGCCTGCAATGCTCCGCAGCCCTTGCAAAAGCACATCCCGCCGCCGCTGAAAGGTCTCCCGGACGTAGTCGTAGTGCTCCTTAGGCAGGGCGAGAAGGGCCATTCCACCGATCTGACCCAGCGTAGGCGGGGCCAGCCGCGCCTGCGCCCACTTGAGCGCCGCCTGCAAAACATCCGTATTCCACGACACCAATGCCCCTATTCGCGCACCGCATGCCGAGTACCGCTTGGAAAGGGTATCTATCACCACCACGTAGTCCTTCCCATCCGTGATTTCCAGCGCCGAGAAAAATCGCTGCCCATCATAGCAATAATCCCGATACGATTCATCACTGATCAGCCAGAGATTGTGCTTTTTGCACAGGGCACCAATAGCTCGTACCTCACCCTCCGAGTATAACTTCCCAGTAGGGTTAGACGGGTTGCAAAGCAAAATAGCCCGGGTACGTTCTGTTAGCGCTGCTTCCAGCGTGACGGGACTGGGTAGCGCAAAGTCTTCCGTGATAAAACTCTCCACCGCCCTTAGGCGAATCCCGGTTGCATACGAAAGACCAATGTAATTCGCATAGGTGGGGTCAATAACCAGCACTTCATCGCCTGGCGACAGTAGCGTCAAAAACGCAAAAAGCAAAGCTTCCGAGCCCCCCGTCGTGGTAAGGAAGTGCTGCGCCTCCAACGGGATACCATAAATCTCATTGTAAAACCGGGCATAAGCTTCCCGAAAAGCGGGCATACCTCCCGACTCCGTATAATCTAACACGCGGATGTCTGCTCGCTCGATTGCCTTCCAGTAAACCGAGGGCGTGGCTAAGTCGGGCTGGCCAATGTTTAGATGTAGGACTTTTTTTCCCTGAGCTTTAGCTTGATTGGCGTAGGGAACCAGCTTCCGGATAGGTGAGGACGGAACCTCTGTCGCCCGTGTGCTGAGGTTAGGCATATTCCAAAGGTAAGTAGTTTTCATGAGAGAGACGGCAGGCGCTGCCGCCAGAAGGGCACAGCTTGCCGGGAGAGGCGATATTGAATGCCCTGCCAGTACGCGTACACCTGTGTGGCTGGCAGCCCATACAGCCATGCGGCTTCTTCTGCCCAGCCTATGAGGTCCCATGGCCCTAAAAAAAGCCTTCGCAAGTCTCTCCGCAAGGCGCCCCGTATACACCAGACTGCATACACAAAAGGCCGCCCGACCCGCTCCTGCACAAGAGCCCCCAAGTCCACACTATACGGATAAAAACCCCGCCATCGCAGCGCCCCATCGCCTATGAAAAGCCGCCCTACCCGTCCATGCCACGCCCTTTCCAGAATAGGAAGGGGCCGCAAGTACCCCTTCTTCATGAGCCACTGCACCAGGGCCACCGACGAGGTCGAAGCTGCATCTGCCACGATCGCCTCCCAGGCCTCTGGCGGGTATTCTCCCAGGAGGAGAACGCTTTGCACGGGACCTGCACTCCCAATCCCCCATGACAGCATCCATGGCGTGTGGCATGCATACCGCATCGGCAAAAGCGCCCCTTCTACCTCCCTGCGTACCCACGCATGCGCCAGCTCTTTCGGGTCCGTAAAAACGCGGTACGGAACTCCCCCCCAGTCCAGAAGGCGCCTGTATGGATAGGCATTGAGATACCTAAAACAACCAATCATCCAGCGAAACCCCTAATGCCTGTAAATAAAAATGCCCTCCGGGATTTCGGATGCCCCAGGAGAGCGTGCCGGGCCGATGATGAAAGGCCTCGCTCCCCTTCCCAGGCAAGTATCCCAGAAGCCAGCTCAAAAGCACCCGCAAGCTATACCCGTGCGCAATGATGAGAACCGCCCCCGCTGGAAAAAGCGACGAGACTAACTCATAACCTGCATGGAGACGTTTCTGGAAGGTTTCCAGGCTTTCGCCGCCGGGTGGGGCCCATCGGGTATCACCGGCGGCCCACCGTGCCAGCTGCTGCTCAAGAAGGGGCTCCGCCTCCGCCCGAGGAAGCCCCTCCCATTCCCCCCACGAAAGCTCCATAAAGTGCGGCAGCTCCAAACCCCGCCGCCCTTCCGAGAGAAAATAGGCCGCCGTCTCTCGCGCCCGCTGCAAAGGCGTGTAAACCACCGCCTGAAAAGGAATAGCGCTTAACTTTTCGGCCCAGCGCTGCGCTTGACGATGCCCTTCGGAACTAAGGGGCGGATCGATACGCTGACCTTTTAGACAAGAGGGGACTTCTGCCGTCGCCCCATGCCGCAAAAAATACACCGCCTGACACATCAGACTGCTGCCGCCCGCTGAATCGGCCGATACCACGAATCCCGCTCCACCGCCTCATACCCCGCCTGCCGAATCAAATGCTCCAGCATCTCGGTAGAAAGCGAGCCCGGCGCCTCCACTCCCGCCATGCTATAAATCTTCGTCGTGTCATCTATCGTCCCATCTAAATCATCCACCCCAAATGTCAGACTCATCTGCGCTGTCTGCACCCCGATCATGGGCCAGTAGGCTTTGAGATGCGGAATATTATGTAGATACAGGCGGCTCACGGCATAGTTTTTGAGGTCTTCAATGGTAGAAACCTCCCCTACATGCCAAAGGCTATTATTTTCTCGCCGGTACTTGAGCGGGATAAAGCAGTTGAAGCCGCCTGTCTCCGCCTGCAGCTCCCGAAGAAGGCGCATATGGTGCACACGATGCTCGTACGCCTCAATATGCCCATAAAGCATGGTAGCATTGGAGGGGATACCCAGCTCGTGAGCTGTGCGATGTATCTGCAGCCACTCCTCCGTAGAGGCCTTCGTAGCACAAATCTGCCTGCGAATGTCGGGGTGGAAGATTTCAGCGCCGCCCCCGGGTAAAGAGTCCAAACCCGCTTCTCGCAGCACTAAAAGACCTTCTCGATAGCTCATCCGACTGCGCGCACACATCACTTTTAGCTCCACAGCCGTAAAAGCTTTTACATGTATCTCCGGCAAAATCCGCTTGATGCGCCGAATCATCTCCGCGTAATACTCAATTCCCCGCTTCGGATGCACGCCCCCCACGATATGCACCTCTGTCACGTCCGTACCTTTATAGCGCTCCGCTATGGCTTCAATCTCCTCCAGAGAGTACTCCCAGCCGCCCGGCTCCCCAGGCTTGCGTGCAAAAGAGCAAAATGCACACTCATAAATGCAGATATTCGTCGGCTCAATGTGAAAGTTGCGATTGTAATAAGCGTTTTTGTTGTGAAGGCGTTCTCGCACGAGAGTCGCTAAGGCAGATAAAAAAGCCAGCCGGCCATTTTGATACAGCCACAGAGCCTCTTCTTCTGTCAAAGGTATCTGATTCTCCACTTTCTCATAGAGCCGGGCCTCTTCCGGAGTCATTTGAAGCGGTTTCATGGGAATGCAAAGCTACTAACAGAACCGCATAAGAGAGAGTTTCAAAGTGAAACAAAAGCTCTCTCCATTCCAGCTCCGCCACCTCCACAGCTAAACTCGCTCCGCATAAAGCAGCCCTATACCGCCGCCACCAACCCCAGCTTTTTCTCCCCCTTTGTATCGCAGTCCCCCTAATCTTTTCACCGGAATATGAGCACCATTACGACAGAGGGTTTTACGGTTCAAAAATCGCCGTCCCCACCCGCACTAAGGTACTTCCCTCCTCCACCGCTATCTCAAAGTCCTGCGACATGCCCATGCTGAGGGTATCCGCCGCAGGATGAAGCCGCCGAAGCTCCTCAAAAAGCCGATACAACGTCCGAAACTCCCGCCGAATCTGCGCCCGGTCCGAGGTAAAACTCGCCATGCCCATCAGGCCCCGCAGCTGCACCTTGGGCTCGGAGAGAACCTTCTCTGCAAAATTCAAGAGCATCTCCGGCAAAACCCCATGCTTCGTGGGCTCCTGCGCAATCTTCACCTCAATGAGACACGGCACCGGCGTCCCTGTCCGCTTGGCGATCTCCTGCAAAAGCCCCTCCCGATCCAGCGAATGCAAAAGCACAATATGTGGCAAAATGGCCTTGACCTTATTAGTCTGGAGGTGTCCGATGAGATGCCACTGAATGTCCGCTGGCAGAAGGGGCTTTTTGTGCAGAAGTTCCTGGACGCGGTTTTCGCCGAAGTGGCGTGCCCCCTTGGCATATACGGCGTGGATAGCCTCCAGAGGTTGGTTTTTGGTGACGACGACCAGGGTGATTTCTGCTGGGGAGCGGCCTGTCCGTATCGCAGCCGCCGAAAGACGTTCCAGCACCCGCTCGTAGCTCATAGCTCAGAAGTTTGCCCGCACTTGCATGCGGGCCGAATGTACAGGACTTTTCGCACTGAAGCGCCCATCATACAGGGTATTGAGCTCTATGTAGCGGCTGAGGGGGAGGTTGAGGGTGAGGCCAACGAGGAGGTTTCGCCCTTCTTGTAGCCCTTCCAGCACTTCAAAGCGCAGGACTGGCGTCAGACCTTCTGGCACCTGATAGAGGGCCGGTTCTATGCGCAGGCTCACGAAGGCTGCGGCTTTCCAGCTGTATCGCTGCTCGAAGGTGAACCGATACGAGGAGCCTCTACCTGGGATGGGCGTGTAGAGCAAACTACGGCGGTAGATGAGGCTGAGAGAGGTGCGCCAGCGACCGGTAGGCTGATAGATGAGATGGGGTTGGGCTTCCCAGCTGGTGTAGCGGTAGTTGAGGTCAGGCTGCGCCGAGGCGATAGAGAGCCGCTCCAGCAGGGTCAAGACCAGTTCGCCGCCCCAGCTGCGGGAGAAGTTATACCGGGTACGGCTGGAAACCTGCCGCTGTCTATTCTGCGTGAGGCCCGATAGCGGCACCTGCTGCGAAAGGGTGTATTGAAAGGCGAAGTTCTGGTCGCCTCGCGTGCTTTGCCGGAAAAGAAACACATCCTGCCGCCCGGCAAAGCTCCACTGAGGCAGGGTGGTATCCGCTTTAGGGGAGGAGACCGGTAGGTAGCGAACCCACCGATTGTCGGGAGCGGTCTGCCGCTGCTCTAAGCGGAGGTTAGTAAGGGTGCTGAGCCAGGCGAGGCGCTTGACCGGCTGCCACCGAAAGGTATAAGTCGTACTCAAAGAGACCGTGGGGAAAAACCGTCCTGTCGCCCGCACAAAGGGGAGGTAGTTGGCTAAGAGGGGATTGGCCGCGGGCACAAACTCCTCTAACTGCTGGAGGCCATCGCCATTGAAGTCTCGCCACTCGTGGGTGCCTTGACCGGGATTGGTCGCAATGTAAATAAGCTGCCGCTGAGGCGTCAGCTCCGCCGACACCTGATAAAAAAGCTCCGTTTCATAGCTCGCCTGCCGCAGGCGCAGGGTGTTTTGGCTGAGGAGGGTACGCGAGGGCAGGAGCCGAAATACTGTATCCAAGGGCGAAAAGATGCGATAACTGCTTTGCGTGGAGAAACTAAGCCGTTCTCCCTGGTAGTTTAGGGCGAGGCGGGGCATGTGGGCGTAAAAGCGGGGGTGGGTGGTTCGGTCTTCGGAGAGAGGCAGGGCCTGCCATTCCCGTCGGAAGTTATAAGCCACCCGGAGCGAGAAACGCGAAGCGGGCTGCCACGCCCAGAAAGGTGTATAGTCATAGAAGCGAAAGGTGAGGGTATCTGGGGTGGGGCGGTAGCGGTTTTCGGTCCAGATTTCGGTGCCGAGCCGTATCTTGGAGAAGGCCCAGAAGATTCTGCCGGTGTGGCGGATCCACCTGTCTGTGAAGGTGGCGTAGGCGCTGTGGAGGTACTCTAAGAGGTAGGTGCCCGCTAAGCCCCGGGTGGTGTCCAAGCCTTCCCAGTGGGCGGCATACCGCTGGGTGAGGAGCGTATCTCCCCATTGGCGTTGGCCGGCGCTGGGGGTGAGTCGATAGCGGTTTTTCCAGCTGAGGGGTAGGCGGGCCTCCCACAGGCGCTCATCCGCCCGCTGCTGATCGTTGTAGTTCCACAGCCGGCCATACTCCCGCTCATAGACGCGGTCTACATTCTGGTAGGTGGCGGCTACGTATTGGAAGGCTAATTCGGGGCTTATCTGAAAAGGGGCGGAGTCAGGAAAGGCTTGCCAAGTGAGCTTTTGATGGGTAGCGAGGCCATTTTGGGTGTAGCCGGCGAAGCGGTTTTCCTGATAGCGGCTGAGGTTGGCTTCTCCTACCCAGCGCAGGCGGGGTAGTATTTCCCAGGTAGGGCGCAGGGAGAAAATCTCCGTGGCTGTTGGGAGGGCCACGGCGCGCCCGACGATGAAGTCGCCTTGTCCGGGTCCCACCCAGGAAAAGACATTGCCATTGAGCGTGGCGGATGCGCGCACATAATCGCCCTTACCCGGTCCCACATACGCGAAGCTCACCTGATAAAGCGCCTGGGCCGGGTCTTGGCTCACCACAAAGTAGGTATAAGGCACGCCGCCGATGAGCGTGTCTTGGACTTTGTAGCGGATGGTGCCGGGTTCGTAAGGGAGGGTATCCACGCCTTTGAGGAGGCCTACGGTACTGCCTCGCGGGAGCTGGGCCAGGCGGGCTTCCTCCTCCGGCGTGAGTGTAAAGTCCAAGGGGCGGCGGGGATTATCGGCCTGGCGGAAGTAGCTCAGGCCCATTTGCCAGCGCGCCCCACCAAACTCATGCCGGGTCCAGACGAATGTCCGCCCATAGCTCCGGTCTGCATATTCAAAGTCCACTACGATCCGCGTCGCCGCTGTAATGGGCACCCGTGGGGTGAAGGTGATCTCCCCGGTCGTATAATCAATCACATAGTCTCTGTCTACGCCTCGCTGCATAAGCTGGCCGTTTATATAAACTTTTTCGGAGCCGGCGAGGATGGTGATGAAACGTTCGTTATTTTTGCCGGTGAGAAGGTAGGGGCCTTGGCGGCCTTCTTGGCCCATGAAGCTATTGGTATGGAAGCGGCCTTTGGCTTCGGCTAAGGCGAGGCGTCCGCGGTAGAAAGTGGTATCCAGGCGGGCCTCTATCCCCAGGACATTGCGGTAGAAGTTTGCAAAGCGGGTCTGGGACTCTTTGAATTCCAGGTCTCCCAGGAGGAGCTGGGCTTTTTGCCAGCGCAGGCCAATGAAGACCCTGTCAAAGTCAGAGAAAGTTTGCGTGGCAGTCTGGAAGGGGAGGTTTTCGTCGGTGAGGGCGGCTATCAGATAGAGGTCTGGCGCGATAGGGCCCTCTAAGGAGAGGCGGAAAGCGCTATTGAGGGTGGCGTTTTGCCCAGTGCCTATGGTGAGCGAACGCGTGAGGCTTCCGCTGCGCCGAAGGCGCGAAGTAAACGTGTCGGCTGCTACCACTGACCCCGCATAAGCGGACACCCCATAAGTCGCTGCCTGCGTACTATCCCATTGCATCAGGGCCTGCAAGGGCTGAGGCTGATAGGGCGCCATTTGAGGTGGTGGCAGATGAAAAAGCCGGTACATTAGCCGCATAGAGTCAGGCGCAGGCTCCCACAATAGCCGATGCCCTGTTGTATCATACCGGACTTCCCGGGGCGGATGTACAAGCAGCACCCGGATCAGCCAGCTTTGCTCAGGGAGACGAAGCGCCCCTACCCCTGGCGGCAAAAGCGTATCATACGTGATAACCTGCGCCAGGCCCAGCCCTATTCCCCCCACGCTACGGCATATAAGCCGGAAACACCACATAAAAGACGGTTCCCTGCCCGAGCTGCGTCTCTGCAAAAATGCGTCCCTGCATTTGCTCCACCAGCCGCTTGGAAATAGCCAGCCCTAAGCCTGTTCCGCTGCGCTTCGTGGTAAAGTAAAACTCAAACATCCGCGCTTGCACCTCGGGGGGGATACCGGGGCCATTGTCCCGCACGGCTATCCAGGCTTCTCCGTCCCGGGTCTCCAGGCTCAAGGCGATCTCGCTATTTTCCCGTCCCTCTAAGGCTTGCAGGGCATTCTGGATGAGATTATTTAGCACCTGCGAAAGCAGGTCTGGATGGCCTTTTATCCAGACAGGGGTTTCGGACAGAAGAAGCTTCATGTGGATGGAGGTATTTTGCAGGTAGGGCTGGAAGTACTCTTCGAGAAAATGATTGAGATGAATGGGGACCAGCGTGAGGGTAGAGGGGTCTTGGGGGCCGGCGAAGGTGAGAAACCGGTTAGCGATGCGGGCGAGGGTTTCTATTTTTTGGAGCATTTCGTGGCTGAGCCGGTGAAGCTTTTCGGGTTCGATGTGGGAGAGGCGCTGCAGGTATTGGGCGATAAGCTTGATGGGGGTGAGCGCATTTTTGATTTCGTGGGCGGCCTGGCGGGCCATTTCCTGCTGGCTGATTTGGCGCAGGGTCATTTCCAGTTCGCGCTGGCTGATTTCTAAGCGGTTGATCATTTCGTTGTAGGCCCGTACGAAAGTTCCGATTTCGTCCTGGGAGTTAGGCCAGCTAAGGCGTGGGGGGATAGTGCCTATCGGAGCTTTTCGCACTTGATCTTCTATCTCGGAAAGTCCTCGCAAGATGTGCTCCATGAGAGAAAGACCTACCAGAGTGCTGACTAAAATAAGCAAAAGATATACATTTACCCCGTATGCGATAAAGCCCCGGATAGCCTGGTAGAGGGTGACTTGCGGCGCTGGGAAGGTCACCTGGATATAGCCCAGGAGTCGTCCAGATGAGTTCCGCAGCGGCATGTAGCCATAGGTTACCCGCCCAATGCCTGGCCACTCCCGTCGAGCGACCATAAACTCCTCTGCGGTAGTTTTTACAGAGGGGTCTAAGAGGGGAAACACATATATCCCCACATACGCCGGCGATAAAGTGCTGCTATATAAGAATCCGTCCGCCGTATAAATAGCCACCTGGCTTTCGGTGAGGCGCGCCAGCCGCTGCATGAGGTCGCGGATATAGGACTCTTCGTGGGGGATGTAACTATTTATCCCTGTCAGAAGTTTTTCACTCAAAATGCGCTCATCCTGGATGTAGCTATGCAAAATGGTTAATTTTCGGCGGAGACTATCTTCGAGACTACCCTGTGTGAGTCGGATAAAGAACAGAAAGCTTACGCCTAATAGCCCTATGAGGGGCAAAATCACCGTGGCGAAAAATACCGCTCGCACCCGGGGGGCCAGTCGATGCCGAGTCTCCCAAAATATTTTCCACCCTTCCGGCCTTTTGCAAACAAGCTCTAATGCTTTGATGAGTCCAAGGATTAGCAAGATAAAAGGAAAAGAGGCTAAAACATGTAAAATAGTTCGCCTTTGGTACTCTAAAATCACATGTTGCTGTGCTGAAGCCCGGTAATAAACCTGGTACTTATCAGGCAAATGTTGCCAGCTCCATTGACTTTCTAAGGAGCGGTAAAGATGAGAGGGGAAGTTGCTGTGACCATGGGTAAAAACCCGCTGTTGGTTGTCGTAAAGGGCATAGCTAATGCTGGGGGCAGTACCGGCGAAGGATTCAGCCAGGGGCCGCACGCGGGGATACAACTCTATTTGCAAAAAGATAGGATAACCCTGATAGCTGAGGGGGTAGCGTCCCGCATAGAAGTAGCGTTTTGTTCCTTTCACGACAAAAAAAAGATGGGGACTCAGGGTAGGGGTTAGAGCATCGGGGGGGAGACTGCGCCAGGAGATGGGGAGAAGTTCGTACTGGTTATCCAGGCGGGTGTCTTGCTCGCTCCAGAAAGAGAGGGCTATGAGATAGTTTTCGCTAAGGCTTAGGAAGTATTTTCGGGTAAGGCGGGCTATGAAAGTTGCATCAATGAGATTATCGGCGGTGGAGAGGTTTTGCCAGAGGAGGGTATCCTGGCTCAGGCGGGCAAGGCGGTAGGAGAGGCGTGCCTCGAGAAGAAGGTCGCGTGGAAAGGCGGCGAGCTTAGCATAAGCAGGTATACGCTGCTTGGCGCGCCATTCCTGCGCCGCCGAAAAAAAACTATTCACGACAATAGATAGAAGAACCCCCTGAAAGAGGCCCCAAACAAACCCCGGCACTCGTAGCGGCAGAAAAAACAACAGGTACAGAACGGCTAAGCTTAGTACCCCCCACCAGGGCACGCCTGCAACCCAAGTTATTATGCTCCCTAAGAGTGAAAAAGTTCCTATCCATAACCACGACCTTCTCTCTGAAATCTCTACTTTTCCGGCCAAAAACTGTCCAGAAACTGCTAAGACTATCCCTAGAATCAGGAAAACATCCCCAAAGTGTGCAAAGTCGGATATTTCCAGCGAAAGTTGACTATGGCGGGCCAGTCCCCAGAAAATCAGCCCCATCACTCCCCAGAAGACCCAATAGCCTCCCACCAGGAACCAGGCTCGGCGGAAGGTTTGCCGCGGGATGCTATATAAGGCCCATGCGATTGCCCCGCCCAGCACCAGGAAATCCCAGGCGCTTTTAAGCAGCCACCCCCACGCCAGACTCTCTGCATGAAAGAAAGCCCCTTCCAGATAGCGCCCTGGCAAGTCGGCTATCTTCAAAAGCATCCAAAGTAGCCCTACTATAAGGCCCATGCGTCCTAAGTAAGCCCCATGCGAAAGAGGCCGCCAGCGGCGATGAAGCCACACCAGAAGCCCGGCTACCCACACCGCGCCTATCGCAAGAAACAGCACCCGAAAAGGATGCAGCCACGCCTCCCAGGGCCCTACATAAAGCCGGAAGATCGTTTGGCCTGACAGGTCCCGGTAAAGAAGCGGCAAGCTCTCCCGCCGGGGCGCTGGCGACGCCCGGAGCCCCGCAGAACCAAAAGCCTCCTGCCCTAAAAAATACGTGTGTTGGTACGGAACCGGATAGGTCACCCAGAGCGGAATAGCCACCACTACGGTCAGGGATTCCACCCGCTGTTTGAGCAGGTAATAGGCTTTTTCTTCGTCCGCGTAGATTTCGGGGCTGAGGCTTGTCAGGGTGGGGGTAAAGAGCGGCCACTGATGGCTATTCCATGCACGCAAAGCCCCCTTTTGGTCATAGACGAGAACCAGGTAGTCCTCCCCTTGGGCCATAGTCCCTGGGAGCGGTTCGACAGCTAACCGCGCGGCAGCTCGCAGGCGCGCTTGCAGGCGCCACTCCACATAAGATTGCAGAAGCCGATAGGCAAAAGCACCGCCTCCCCCCTCTGCTAAAATCCCCAGCCCTGCTAAAAGAATCAGCCCTATTGCCCCTGCTGTAAGCCAGAGGCGACGCATGAAAGCCGAAACTTAGTTATGCCGGGACGACTTAGATGTCTTTCGACCATATTTCATCAAAAAGGCATACTTATCTATGCTATAATCGGCCAGCTTGGATAGTGTCTTTACCAGATAAGTCGGTACTCGTAGGGGATATTGCTTGCCATTCCGGGCAATGAAGACAATCGTTGAAAAAAACTCACCCTGCTGAATAAAGTAGTCATACACATCAGACCATGCAATCAGCTTCGTCTGAAAGAGGAAAACTCTCCGGCTAAAATAGACCATGTAAATGCCCTCTTCGCCAATAGGCTGAATGTAAAGGAGCTTGAGTCCGAGGTAGGCCAGGCCACTCAGTAAAAGCAAGCCGCTCAGTCCCACAAATAGGTGAAGCCACATCTCCGCGCCGAGCACCCGCCCCACATCCCGAATATAAAATGCATAACTCAAAAGACTCCCGGACAAAATCAAAATCATGGCTATGAATATTGCCAGTGAGACGACGCCAAACTCGGACTTTTCCCAGCGCAGAACTATCTTTTTGAGGTTTCTATGGATGATAGTTACATTGACCCACAGGTAGAGAACTGCCAGGGCCAGCGCAAACCCCAGGACTTTCGTTAGGGGAAGAAGGACATTCAGGGCTTCGGGCAGCATGAGACCCGTAAAGATACGCAAAAGTCCCGTACCCTCTCACCCGTCCGCATCGCCTTTATAAGGCTGCTCTACATTATCTTTGTCGCATGCAGATCACCTACTACGGGCATTCGTGCTTCCTACTGGAGGTAGGCCAAGGCGAGAAAAAATACAAGCTTCTCTTTGATCCCTTCGTAACGGGAAATCCGACCGCTGAAAAGCACGGAATCTCTATTCAGACGCTATCTGATGCGCAGCCAGATTACATTTTTCTCTCGCATGCGCATGGAGACCACTCTGGTGACGCCGAAGCGGTGAGCCGGAAAACCGGCGCGCCGATCATTGGTGTGTGGGAGATTTATGACTATTACCAGAAACGCGGCTGTCAGGCCGTGGGGATGAATGTCGGAGGTACCTTCTACGGGCCGGAAAAGGCCAACGCGGACTTCTCGGTCAAGCTCGTGCCGGCTATTCACACCAGCAGTTTCCCGGATGGGACGTATGGCGGGGTGCCGGTGGGCTTTGTGATTGCGGATGGGGCGCAAACAATCTATTATGCGGGTGATACCGCCCTCACGGTAGAAATGGAACTAATTGCGGAGCGGTATCAGCTGGACCTGGCCATCCTGCCCATTGGTGGGCATTTCACTATGGATGTGGAAGATGCGGTGGAAGCGGCGCTGCTTCTGGATGTGAGCCACGTGATGGGCGTTCATTATAACACCTTCCCGCCTATCGCTATTAACGACGAGGAAGCTAAGAGGGCCTTTGATGAGGTGGGCGTGACCTTGCATCTTCTACCGGTTGGGAAGGCCTGGGAGGTTCCTCAGGAGAAGAGCAGCCAGGAGGCTTGAGGCGTATGGTGGTGCGATTTGCGCCGAGTCCCACGGGCCCCTTGCATATTGGGGGGGTGCGGACTGCGCTGTACAACTATCTCTTGGCACGCAGGCATGGGGGGCGGTTTATCTTGCGCATTGAGGATACGGACCAGACTCGTTATGTGCCTGGCGCAGAGGAATATATTATAGAGGCGCTTACCTGGTGTGGGATAACCTTTGATGAGGGGCCCCATCTGGGCGGGCCGCATGCACCCTATCGCCAGAGCGAACGGAAAGACATCTATGCGGCTTATGCGCATGAGCTGGTGCGGCGGGGCGCAGCGTATTATGCCTTTGATACAGAGGAAGAGCTGGAGGAAATGCGGCGGCGGTTTGAGGCGGCGGGCATGGTCGCCCCGCAGTACAATAGCATCACGCGTGCCTACATGAAAAATAGCCTCACTTTGCCCCCCGATGAAGTAGAAGCACGCCTCAAAAGCGGCTCCTATGTGATACGTTTTCTCATGCCGCGCGACCGGGAGGTACGGTTTTATGATGAGATTCGGGGGTGGGTGAGTTTCCATACCCAGCAGCTGGACGATAAAGTCCTGCTCAAAAGCGATGGGATGCCTACCTATCATTTGGCGAATGTGGTAGATGACCACCTCATGGCGGTAACGCATGTGATTCGGGGAGAGGAGTGGCTGCCTTCTACGCCGCTGCATGTGCTTTTGTATGAGGCGTTTGGGTGGGAGATGCCGCGCTTTGCGCACCTGCCTTTGCTTCTGCGGCCGGACGGCGGCGGCAAGCTCAGCAAAAGAGACGGTGACCAGCTGGGCTTTCCGGTGTTTCCCCTACGGTGGAAGGACCCCTTCACAGGTGAGACTGCCGAAGGCTATCGGGAACGGGGCTTTTTGCCGGAGGGGCTGATAAACTATATTGCCCTGTTAGGGTGGCATCCTGCTTCTGATCAGGAAATTTTCACAATGGAGCAGCTTATCCAGACGTTTTCTATTGATCGGGTGAGCAAGGCCGGTGCGCGCTTCGACTACGAGAAAGCCAAATGGATAAATCAGCAGCACTTGCGTCGGCGTTCGGCGGAGTCGCTTTTGCCGCTGGTGCGCCCCCTCTGGGAAGCCCAGACAGGCACGCCCCCGCCCTCCGATGCCACGCTAAAAGCCCTCATAGAATTAGCGCAGGAACGGGCCCAGACCCTGCCGGACATGATAGATGCCGTGGCTTTTTACAACCAGCGGCCGAGTTTTCCGCTTCCCCCCTCGTTAGAAGCTAAACTATCCAGCGAAGTGATAGCGCATGCTGCAGAAGTTGAAAGTATTTTTCAGAGTATCTCCGTCTGGCAAAAGGAAGAAATAGAGGCGGCCTTGAAGGCGTGGGCAAAGTCTATGAAGCTACCGATCGGGAAGGTGCTGATAACCTTGCGGGTGGCGCTAACCGGAGAAGAGGCTGGGCCGGCGCTCTATGCGGTGCTGGCGGTTTTGGGGCAGCAGGAGGTACTGGGCCGGTGGAAGCAATTCATGGAGGCGTATGTCGTGTCAGGGCGGGTGTAGTGGTTGCTCGGTAGCGGTTTTTACCCAGCGGTGGCTGAGTGTGATTGAGCCGCTACCGACGGTGGGCGAGGTGCTGACGGAAGTAAAGTTTAAGGGTACACGGCGGCAGTACTTCTGGATGGATGTCGGGCTAAGCCCGAAAATAGGCGCTTGGGTGGTGGTGCCAGAAGTGATCCAGCGCGGCAAAAATCCGCCAATCCTGGGTAAGGGCTACCATATTGGGCGCCTCTCCTTGGTGGGGAAGGCTGCGGAAAAAATGCACGCCAGCAGTGGTCATCCGCCGATACCACCCATTCAGAAAATCCTCCGGGTTGCTAATGAGGAAGATATGGAGCACCTTCAGCGCCTACAGGAAAAGGAGCCCGAAATCCTCACGCAGGCGCGTAAGCTCGTGCAAGAAGAGCGATTAGATACGACCCACAACATGAAAGTGGTGGATCTGGAGATGCAGGTCGACGGCTCACGGGTGACTATTTACTTTACGGCGGATGGGCGGGTAGATTTTCGCAACTACATCCGGCGCATTCAGGAAAGCATGGGTCTCAGGGCAGAAATGTACCAGATCCATGATC
>Ga0308394_1000430_pt1 | contig 23204 bp, 18 predicted proteins | sample Hotspr2Sampleme2_FD_202366 | JGI IMG/M metagenome (GOLD analysis project Ga0308394, IMG submission 202366) | Hot spring phototrophic mat microbial communities from Mushroom Spring, Yellowstone National Park, Wyoming, United States - 20050701_me2 ...
CCGCCGGCTTCTCCTGTTCCACCGGCTTCTGCTGTTCCACCGGCTTCTCCGGTTCCGCCGGCTCCGAATATCCCGCCTGGGCCGAAGATTCCGCCTGGGCCGAAGATACCGCCGCCTCCGGAGGTCCCACCGGCTTCGCCGGTCACGCCCGCCGGGCATGATGCGTTGTATGATACCCGTATGAGTACTCCTAAGGATGTACAGCCTAAAAGGATTTCACCGAGGCACTTCCTTGGGGCGTTAGGATACGTTCCCTTGACCGTCGAGGACACCATGAAGCGTTAATTTGTAAAGATGAAGAGAAGGATTAAGGACAATGCGGAGTCGTTCATTCTCAAGGAGCCGATGTGGTTCATTTTGGCTCGTGTACTCCAGCGCACCCGTTGTGAGTGCTACGATCGGTATGGCCGTTCGGCTTCTTACTGGTGTCCCAGGTGTTTCGGTACCGGTCATCGGATCAGGTTAGAGAAGGTTCCGGTTCGTCGCTCTGCCGGTTATCGTGAGGAGGTGGACCTGGTTCAGATCGGTTACGTCTCACAGACCCATCCTGTGGTCTACACGCCGTACTGGCTACATCCGAGGGAGCTGGATCTCTTCATTGAGGTCAACGAGTGGTACGGTCTTCGTCCTGTGGGCATATTCCGTATATACCGCGTCATGATTGCTCTGCCTATGCGTCAGTCGGAGTTAAGTTATTATGCCTGCGGTTGCAATCCCGCAGATATAGATAAGACCAGAGTGGAGCAGGCGCTTCCTTCTCACGTTATCTATCTCAATGATGGCGTTCGGCATTAGTGGAGGTTTGTCATGTTTGGGTTTGGTGGTGCCTCTTATACCTGCTCGGCATGGCAGGATACCTGGACTTCGTTCTCGTCTCCTTACGGTTACCGTCACTATTTCGTTCCTCACATTAGTTTAGAGGTGCCTTTATATGTGATCGGTTGGGCTTACGATGGTGAGGTAGCGAAATCGATCTATGTGAGGAGTTCGGAGGAGGGGGACGAGGTATTCGGCGGGGTCATCACGCACGAGGTCACATTATCTGCCGGTGCGACGTCTTTCACGACCCAGTTGCCTATCTCTCCAGTAGATTGGAGCATCTCTGTTGTTTCCGGTGGATTCGCATTACGCAACGTTGTGGTTTCCGGCAGGACGGTGCAGTTTGGTGCGGTTCCGTCGTCTGGCGTTGTTCGGTTCCGTTATCATCCTGCTCCGCCTTCGAACAACCACACGGCGTATCTACCTTCCCTGTTAAGGGCTGCTTTCTTGTTAGGTTGTCGGCATGTTGTGGGTGTACGTATACCGGGTGGGCAGTCGGCTTCGGCGACCGCTGCGGGTTGGACTGTTCGGTCGAAGAGAGAGGGCGTGTTATACAACGGCACTGTTGTCCGTTTCCTGGCGGACAGGTTAGAGATTTCGATACCGAATAGACCCAGGCGCACCTATCCGAGGCAGTCCGATTTGACGGAGATGTTCAGCAGGTTGGAGGAGATTGAGGTGATCCCCCCACCGAATCCGGCATGGCCTGGCCTGACATTGACTTTAAGTGGTGGGTATTCTGCGGACGGAGTTGGCGGGATCTTCGCGTTGGGTAATATATGGACGCCTGAGGTTCCTGGAGTCGTGTTAGTGCCCGCTATGGGGTTGTGCGATGTTGTACAGGTTGGGTTAATGGGATTTATGGCGATGATGCAGTCGGCGAACTGCATGGTTGTCGTGGGTTCTTCTGTCACTCACATTCCAAACATCACGGGTTAGGAGGTGTTTCAATTGTTAGAGTCTGTTTTGAGGCCTTTATTCATCAAGTGGCTTCGCGATCGTGCTTTAGTGGTCCCTTACGCCAAGCGGGTTGAGATTGCGAAGCGTCTCAAGCTCGATCAGGAGGTTGTAGATTCGGTGCTATTTGAGCTCCGCGACTACATTCTGCAGCAGATAGCGGAATCGAAGCTGTAGTGCCAATATATCTATCGGAGGTGTTCTCATTGGCTCTTTGGGGAGAGTCTGTCACCGTCCTTTATTACTGTTGGAACAAGACCAACGGTCAGCCTGTGACCGACGATGCGGCGAATCATACGGTGCGATTGATTCGTGACGGTTCTGTTTCGACTCCGACCAACTCTCCTGCCGAGGTCAGTTCGACCGACGCGCCGGGTTGGTATAGGATAGTATTGACTGCGTCGGAGATGCAGGCGAACGTGGTCGGCATTGAGGCTCGTTCCAGCACTTCTAATGTGTTATGTTCCAAGATGACTTTGGTGACCGAGAAGGGTCGGTTAGACGAGAAGGTCAGTGATCCCAAGACGCTGACCGCTGCCGAGCGCACGAGCATCGCCACGACGGTTCTCACGACTCCTCTCAGCAGTGTAGAGTCAAACACCAACCAGAAGACGTTGGCATGGTTACTTGCGAGGTTCTTCAACAGAGTTGCCTTGGTGGCGGGCAAGTTGCGCACTTACAGGTCTGACAAGAGCACCACTTACTTTGAGCAGAACGTAACTACCGGTTCGGCGGCTCCGCTGGTTGAGGTGGACGACGCAGTTTAGTGTTGTGCAGGAGGTCTTCATGGAGATCCCACCCAGGTTCGGGTATCATTTAGCGACGGATCAGTACATTACTAACGGGGCGGTGACGTGGGGGAACAACACGTGGATGCGATATCACTTTCGTTTCTCCCCGCGTTATTCGTTGCCGCTTGCCGGGTTTGCCGTGTACATTTCTGCTACTGCCAGCGGCAAAATAGACGGATTTCTGCAACCGGCATATCAGGATCCGACGTTTCAGGTGTTGAGTCCCGCCGGAATAGACCGTCTCAACTTACCGTCCAGTCCCGGCAGATTCGTAATCTCGGATCTTCACTACAATCTCCAGCAGGGCGCTTCGCATTACACGGTAGCCATCCGACATACGGCTGGTGGCGACGTGACCGTTATCGGTGGACCTGACTTTCGTTCCTTCGATACGCCTTGGTACGGGTACGGACACTACGGCACGGTATTCTGGAGCGGCGGCACATTTACGAACTCATCTACCCGTTTCAATGCGCAGGTTCTTTATCGAATGCCTGACGGATCTATAAAGTTCTTCGAGCCTCTATGGACCGGATCGTTGTCCAATGAGTTCACCAACTCCGATTTGAGGGTCCGCTTCGCCGTCCCTGACGGCGTTAATATTCGCGTGGACGGGGTTGTTCTGTCTCATTTCACCAAGCATGGTAGTCCGGGCGGGTTGAAGGTAGTGTTGCGACAGGGTAGTACGCAGTTGTTGGAATCCGACCCGCTTCCGTCTACATGGACTCCGCCAAACGCCGACCCTAGGATGTCTTTTTATATGCCTTTCCTGGGGTCCACTCTGTTGACCGGTGGGAACACTTACGAGTTGCAGGTTACTGTAGTCGGCACGCACAACTCATCGAACAGGTTCTCCTGGAAGGCTCTTATTATGGATAGCTCGTCTCTTCCGGATTGGTGGACTTACCGGATGGTGATCGGAGGGACTGAGAACTGGTCGAAGGTTCCTCCGATGTTGTTGTTCACTCTGGATTTGAACAGTCCGTTCTCGTAGGAGGCATCATGTTCCCGTTTGGTACACGTATAGGTTACTCTTTGATGACCGACGTCCAAGCGCTTGACTCCCTTGGGATGCGGTTCAACGATACTATTTTTGATTTGCTGTTCGTGGCGCGCTACAGCGCTCCGCTGCACAGTGTTGCGTTCTGGATACGTTTTGTGGTCGGTAACCCGCAGCGCAGTCATCTGACTCTCACGCTCTATGAGGACAACGGAGATCACCTCAATCCAGGTACGCCCATCGAATCTATCTCCGGTGGAAGCGGTGCATTCGGTGCCGGTAGATTAGTGTTCAGTGGGTTCTCTGCTAGTCTGGTTAAAGGCAGGAGATACAGACTCAGGATAACGACATCTAATAATGGGAATTACGACTACGGGGAGTTTCTTTTGGGCCCTGAGATGTCTACCGGTAGCTATAACGATTCCCACCTTACTGGCTACTCAAGCGTAATAAGATGGGAAGGCAGATGGTCTTTCTTTAAGCGTTTTAACATGCAGGTGTTTCAGACAGTAGGTGGTCAGCAGATCAGCGATAATGTGCTGCTGGCTACTTTAGGCCAAAACACAGCAGTTGTTGGTTATACCACTCATAACAACCAGCCTTTTGGAATTCGTGTTACAATGCCTCCTGGAGGCACGTTTCGTTATTGGGGTTTGATGTGCTCGCGCGTGTCTTTTGCCGGTGATGGTCTCGCACATGGATACTGGACGGTGCTCAAAGGGTCTCAGTTAGTCGGCGCTACCACTAACTATCCAGGGTTTTATCCCAGCTCCTTCCCAGACAGCCCAGAGAACTGGGGGCGTATCGTCTGGCGGTTCGCCAGACCTTTAGTGCTCGAGGGAGGAGAGACCTATGATTTCATCTACTCGGTCGCCGGGCTTCACAACTCAGACGTTCACGCATCCTTCCTGACCTGCATCATTGATAATACCTACGTTCCGTCATGGTTTCAGCGTTATAAGTTGCTGGTAGGTGGTAATGTTGTTACGAACCGAGCGCTTCCTACGTTCTTCCTGTACATGGACGACCCGTTCCCGGTGCCGGAATCTGCGGGTATTATCGATTCCTACGTCATGATGCCTGTCGGGTGATCATCATGCCTTATCTATTTCGCGCCTCCGGGTTATACTGGACTTTCGGTGCTATTGGGGATTCCTGGCACGGTGTTCCTGTGCGGATTCCTGTTGCGTTGGTTCGCGCGGCTGCTTTGGCGCGTGGTGGAAGCATCTTCTTAGAGGATCCGGATCAACGTGTTCAGGTGCTTTCTGGTTCCAATCTCAGCACGGCGAACCGTTTGTTTCTCGGCGGTATGGTGCGTCGTGTGAACGGGGTGCAGTGCGGGTTTAACATACAAGAGGACAGCATTGGGTCCAGAGCTGCCGAGGTGGCGACTCGCGTCTACTCGCTATTATCCTCTTACCTGAACGACCTCTTTGGACGTAACGGTAACGAGGTGATGGAGTCCGGTAACGAGATCCTCAACGGCGCCGTCTTGTTAGTTTCGGCCATCCCAGGTGTTCATCCGGTTTCTGCCAATCTTATCAGATCGGATGATGGTTTGGTACTGAAGATGACGGTTCGCATGGAAGGGTCATTAGAGGACATTGATGTGACCGTGGGAGGCGGCTGATGGCAGACGAGTTTCATCCTATTCCACCCACTCCGTTGCAGTTGCCGAAGCTGATATGGCGGCTCATTCAGCCCGTGTTTGACCGGTACAGGGTGACGTTCCAGCGCGCTTTCGCCCCGGCTCAGGTGCAGGGACCCATCATCGTCTGTTCTTTAGTCTCCCGTCGTCCTGGTGGTAAGACCGGTGAGGTCTACAAGCCCCGATTAAGAGCCACGACGGTTTCATCGGACGGTAACAACATTGTGGAGTATTGGGGTCGCGGTTTCAGTTGCACTTATCAGTTTGAGGTGGTTTCCCGCACTGCAGACGAGGCGGACGCCGTTGTGGAGAACCTGGAGGAGATGTTGGAGTCCATCACTCCGGAGTTGCAGCGCGTAGGTGTTCAGGAGTGGTATTTCCTGGACCAGTCCGGTCCTCGTTTGATTGAGACATCCAGAGAGCAGTTATACGCGCACAGTTTGACCTATCAGGCGATTATGGACCGGGTCACCAGAAGGACTCTGCCGATGATCCGTGCCGTTGACATTAAGGTTGGTGTTTCGGAGCGGATTGAGGCGGACATCCCCGTCACCCGCGGTAGTGGTATAGAAGATATGATTCTCACCTCCTCCGGTGACCCGATGCCTTTCATCACGCGGGTGATTTATGCTTCTGACGAGCAGGGTTTATGGACGAGATATGGTGGTCGGGACGGTACTGATATTCCTTTGGAAGCCAGGATTTATGTGCCGGGTGTAGATTTCGTTCCTGAGTTCGGTGCGGACTTGAGAACTACGGTACTGATATGGACGGATGTTGGAAGGCGACCTTCTACGGGCTCGGTGTATTACGTCACTGTTGGCGTATTAAACACCTGATTTAAGGAGGTGAGTGAGGGTTAAACCCTCGCATTAACGATGGCTGCTATGCCCGGTTACACATTTAGCCTGCGTGAGGGGGCGTTGATTCCGGTATTGAACACGACCGTCACCGACAGCTTGTTGATTATCGGTACGGCTTTGGACGGTCCGAGCAACACCCCTGTTACGCTTCACGATCTGACGAACGCGATTAGCACTTTCGGTCCTATGGTATTCCGGGACGAGTATAGGAACCCGGATACCGGTGCGGCCGATGGTACTCGTGCCGGCAACGACTTGGTGGAGGCGATCGAGCGTGTGTTGGCTGCCGGTTGTAACAACGTAATAGCGGTTCGAGTGCCTGGAGTTTTGGCAACGGCGAACGTTAGCACGACCGGTACCCCGGCTCAGAACGTGTTACAACTTCAGGGCCTGTTTGATGGGAACGTGTATAACGGTATCGTTCTCACTCTGACCAGCGGAGCGCCTAACCACAGCTGGCAGTTGCAACAGCCCGTCCAGCGCGGTGGTACCATCAGCGGCACTCTTCCTGCCGCGGCGACTCTTAGGGATCTGGTTAATGCGGTGAACAATCACCCGAACAACGGTAGTGCTCGGCTGGTGGTTCATCCGTCTCAGAACAACCCCGCTGCGGTATTGGCGCAGCCGTTGACGGACGTTTTGGGTACTTCCGCACGCGCGTTCGCGACCTCCGGTGGGTTGAACGGTACCCGTCCTCAGCGTTTCAACGCCGCCAACGGATACAAGTCCATTCTGGACCTGTTGACCGATTCTTCTACCGGCACGTTCACGTTGATCAGCGAGTCCGAGGCGGATGTTGTGTATCTCTCCTGTCTGTACGCCGATGATCGGGTGGACGCTTCGGCGGACAGAAGCGTGATTATTCCTTTCGCCGAGTTCATCCACACCATGTCTTCCCAGCGTGCGGCGCACGGGGTGCTCGATGCTCGTCCTTACGTGGCGCCAAATTTGACCTCTGCTGCTTCGTACTATCAGAGCGCCTATTTGGACAATACCTCCGGTGTTGCGGACGCGGCGACCGGACGGATCAAGATCGGGTTCTTCTTGGCTAACCATCCAAGCATGGTTAGAGATCAGGGAGGAGGCAAGGTCGATTACGGTCGGTATCTATCCATCGTCATCGGCATGCCCTGTCGGTTCCGTTCTTGGCAGTTGGGCGAGTATGTGGAATCCGCCGGTGCTTCTTATGCCGGCATGATGACCACTATGTCGCCTGCGGAGATCACTGCGTTCCGCACGCCGCGTGGTGTGTTGGATGTGGTGGGTTCTCGGATTCCGCGCTCCACGATGGAGGCTTTGATGGCCGGCGTGCCTTTGAGCAGTGGAGGCAACGGTGGCAGCTACGTTGTGATGCGTCCGCCGATGGTTCCCGGTGCGGCCCCGGTGGTCGCCAACGACCTGACTGCAGCGCAGTCCACGTCGGTCTTCCACTACCAGAGCAACGTGCGTATCGCCAACGCCGCCTCGAAGTATCTAAGAACGGCGTTGATTCCTTTCCTGGGTCGTCCGAACACGCAGGAGACTCTGACCGCTATGGCAACGGCCGTTCGCGGCGTGTTGAACCGATTGGCGGAGATCGGGGCGCTTCTCGGTGGCGAGGGCATTGGGTATCGGTTCTCGTTGGAGCCGACCGCCTCTGGGCTTCAGACCATCGAGGTGCGTTGCGTGGCGGAGTTGCGCCCGGCTAACTTCATTCGTGCGATTACCGTGGATCTCACGGTGACGTTATAAGAGAGGTGAAAGATAGATGCCTTCGAGTATCGATCAGATGAATCTGTTCATGGAAGCTTTGGACAACTATCGTCCCAGCAACCAGATAGACGAGCCGGACCGCTACTCATACAAGTGGGCGTTCTCTGGTGCGGACATCCACGCCTACATCGGCAACCGCAAGGTGGCGAACCTGGTGGCGTTGAGCGTATCCATCAACCGAGAGGTAGCTCCTATCTACACGTTCGGCGATCCGTCGCCCAGAACCTTCGTGAAGGGCAAGCGCGGAATTGCCGGTACGATGACCTTCACTCAGTTCGACAAGCACGCTTTGATCGAGAGCGTCTTCAACGTCGGGGAGCAGATCAAGAACATTTGGGACAACATCGATCGTTTCTACGGTCACATGGCAGACGCCCAATTCAAGGATCGTGTGGATCACTTGAAGCGGTATGCGAACATGACCTCCGAACAGATTCGGTCGTTGTCTCCGGAGCAGTATGTGGTCGCTTCCGCGGCGAAGATCGTTGCCCAGCGGCGCATCCAGTATGTGGACCAGCTACCTCCTTTTGACCTCACGCTGGTCTTCATCAACGAGACCGGTGCGTTCGCGTACATGGCTCTCATGGGTGTGCAGTTCGCCAACGAAGGTTACGGATACACGCTGGACGATCTCAGTTCCGCTACGGCGGTGACCTACGTAGCGACCGGTGTGAGACCGCTCACCAACCGACTGGAGTCTTTGGACTCGTCTTATCGCTCGCCTAGTTCTCAGTCTCAGCCGACGGTGTAGCGTTTCTTGTTTGTATTGATTTCGCGGGGGCTCTTCGCCCCCGCACATTCCCTCCCATTCTGTGATCTGCCATGAGTACTCTACCTCAGTTACAGAACGACAACATGCCGGCGCGGTTAAGGCTTCAGGCTCCTCGTTCACCCAGCGATGAGGTAGACTTTCATCTGTCGTTCTCTCCTTCCGATTGTCATGCCTTCGTGATGTTGCCTATCTTTCAGGGTGATCGCATCGTTTCAAGGATCACGGAGCGCATGGGCGAAGTGTTGATGTTCAGCCTGAGCAGTCACCGTGACAAGTTCCCGGTCAGTCGTCTCGGGCGGATGTTGCCTGTTGGGTTCACCGCAGGGAGGCGCACCGTTGCCGGCACGATAGGGTTGGCGGTATGGGACCGGAATGCGCTACGCAGGCTATCTAAGCGTCTTTATCAGGCGTTCCCGCAGTTTATCGGTACTCCTCATGCTGACGAGTTCCCGCCGTTGGATATATTGTTGGTGTTTGTGAACGAGGCGGGTTCTTCGGTAAGCATTACGTTGTATGGGGTCACCTTTTTGGATGAGGGTACCACGTTAAACACGGAAGATGTTCGAGCGTTCACGACGCTCTCTTACATGGCGGTGGATTACGAGATCAACACGGACCCGTTAGCTCCGAAGCGTGAGGAGGGTTCCGCCGTTCCCCAAACGACGCAGGCGCCCAAAGTCAGCCTGCCAAAAGAGTTACAGGTCAACCTGTTCCGTGTGGTTCCAGGCGCACAAAGGCCGTCCGAGATGGCGTTACAGCTCAGTCGTCCGATGGGTCAGCGCATTTCTGTTCCACAGGAAGTCTATTCGCTTAACGTAGAGATGAACCTGTATGGCGAGTTTGTGGATCGTCCGTTACTTCCCTTGGAGATGTTGCCACGATGATCTCTCTACGATCTTATCTACAGTTACATCTGGATTCGTTATACGGCGCAGCGTTTGGGGCCCGCTCTCGTCCGGTGCCTCCGATATCCGATGTGGTGAAGACCGCGTATCTTGCAGCCACTGCGCACGGGTTAGGTCGTCTTGAAGTTGATCGTCGTCTTGAAAGCAGGGAGTTGAGTGCGGCTCCGAGTAGTCTCTCGTATCGGGCTTTGTTTGTCAGAGCTGCGAGTTATTATGTAGACAGTGGCGGTCCCAGATCCTACATTCCCCCAGACTTGCCTTCCGGTTCAGGTACGAGGGAGGTGCCGACGAGTCTCATTCTGCCCCCGCCCACCGAGTTGGCCGTTCTCATGTCCTTGCGACTTCAATTCTTGTCCATAGGCATACCTGAGAGAGGTGCGTCATAGATGGACAGGTGGCGTGTTGTTGATAGGTTCGACACCTCCTACTATAACGGTCTCGACGTACGGATCCTGCTTGGAGACTTCGTGTTATCCGAGGTGGTGGGTCTTTCGTACGAGTTAGTAGAGAACGCCACTCCCATCTTCAGTTACGCCTCTTACACCTACGACAAAGTCGTCAGGGGCACCAGGATGATCCGCGGTCAGTTCGTCATCAACTTCAAGCAGGCGGGTTATATTGTATGGATGGTCAATCGTTATTTGACCGTGGCTTCGGGTCGTCAGCTATCCGGAGAGGAGCGTTTCAAGGCGGCTATCACCGGATTACGTAAGGGTGAGAGCAATCTTCCTGCGATACGGGACGACATCCGACGTGCGGTACAGCGTCAGGTGAAGGGTCAGTCCGGCAACGAGGTGGAGTATGTGGTCTCGGCGCTTCGCGCTCACTTCTGGGGCGAGTCTTCTCTTCCCAGAGAAGACGTTCCTTACACGCCGTTGTTTATGCAGAGCGACATCCCGTTGAGGTTGTTTATCGCGTATGCGGATCCTCAGCTGAAGGACTCGCGCGGTGTATTCCTGCAGCGTCCTGTAGACACCGTTGACGGTCGTCCTGTTCAGACCGGTCCCGTCACGAATCGAGCGGAGTTGTTTCAGGCGGAGGAGTTAGTCGGCGTCCAGATTTTGGGGTACAACAAGGCGATTGACGACAGCGGTCGGAATCTTTTGGAACAGTATCAGTTCATTGCCCGCGACATCATCTTCTGGCAGCGATAAGTGCCAATTATGTTTATGAGGAATCCTATTCAGGAGGTTTCTTATGCGAGTCAACGAGGTAACTCCTCAGCACATTGAGACATGGAAGCGGATGTTCGGTGCGGTCTACAAGGTACGCATCGCCAACCAGGACTTCTACTTCCGTCCCATCATGCGGCACGAGATGTTGCAGATTCAGGAATGGTTACGCAACAACCCCGATGCCACCGTCGGTCAGATGGACGAGAAGATAGTGGACTACTGTCTTCTTGCTCCGGACTGGAAGATAGCGGATTTCTTGGCGATGCCTGCCGGTGTATTGAGTACCCTCAGTCGTCGTATTCAGGACCGTTCCGGCTTTGAGGACGATCCGCCGACGGAGGAGCTCTTTAACAACATTCAGATTCCCGAATTGACTCCCGAGCAGATTGACGAGTTCAAGAAGAACCATGCTCGTTTCGCCGTGATAACCATTCGCGGTTTGAAGTTCGTCGTCCGTGCGGTGAACCGCCTGGAATGGGACAGGTTGCAGAAGCAGGTAGCGTTGAAACCGGATGCCGATCCCGATCTGGAGTTGGCGAGAGCCAGTCTTCTTCATCCTTCTGCGGATCATCTTGACGATCTCCCTGCCGGGTACGTCATGGCGATTTCTACTGCTGCGTTGAGGGTCAGCGGCTTCAACGAGGAGCCTGAGATTGAGGAGGTATTTTAGTTGCCTTGGCCATACCGCCCAGGTTGAGTTTTGAGCCGCGCAAGTTCCGTGTTCGGTTAAAGATTGTACCGGACAAGGTGTTTGTTATTAGGCAGCTCAGACGTTACGAGTGGATGACGCTTCAGTCCGTGGACATGCCCAGACACGAACTGGAGCGTTTATTGCTTCATATGGGTTTATTAGTTCCATCGGTTGCCGAAGTGGACAGGATGTTGGCCGGTGTGGCTTCCGTCTTAGCCGGCGCCATTCTCAGGGTTTCTCATCTGGACAGTAACGATTCCGCCAACTTGTTACATCGGTGGGCGGAGCTATGGTTTAATTCCGTCGATTCCAGACTTGAGTTAGTCTCCTGTGTGGTACTGAACGGTGTGAGTTTAGAGAGGTTATGGATGATGTCTCCTGAGGAATGGTCGGTTCATATGCATGCGGGAATCCATGCCTCGACTCTGTTAGGTATGGCGATATCCGAGTACATTCAGGGCGGTCTTCCGGCTTATCTCAAGGCGATAAGGGAGCAGGCGTCCGCCGTGTACGGTCACGCTCCTGCGTCTGGTCAATCCGGCACGATGGAAGAGTATTCCTTCCAGTGGCGTAAGGGTTCCGAGCCGGTGATTCGCGGTGGTGTTCGTTGATGCTTCACTGGTTTCTTCGCAACCGTTCCCCGTTTAGAAGATTGGAGGAGGACGAGGAGGCGAGGCTTGAGGGTATAGAGCGGCCTCGTCGTCGTTCCGGTCTGTTCACGAGAGCGCTTCGTTACGGCGCTCTTGGGCTTTTAGGCTATTACGGCGTCCGTGCCGCATTACGTACTCCTTGGGGTCAGCAGCAGTGGAGTGCGTTTCGTCGGCGCTTCCCAGGTGCCTTTGACAGGATGGACGCCATGACGCGGCGCGGTGCGGAGCGTTTTTTGGATTGGACTATCGAGGAAGCCGTGCGTCATCCCGGCATGCCCAGGCACCGCCCCATTCTCACCGCTGCGCAGGGTATACAGTTCGCCGACCGTCGGATTGTACAGTCCCTGATGGCTCAGGTGGTTTTAGAGCAGTTACCGTTCTCCTCGTTGGAGAAGCGGCGGCTTGACGAGTTACGCAATGTGCTTGGTTTACCGGACGAGCAATCGGCTTTCAATTGGGCGAGTCGTTTGGCTAAGGAAGGAATCTTTGAAGAGCTTTTGGCGACCCGCACCCGAAGGAACTATCTGATCAATTTGTTCGGCGCGTCCGAAGCCTCTCCTGATTTCATCGCGAGGTTGTTGCTTGCCTCCCCCGCCTTCACGGGTTATCGTCGTAAGCTAGGCGACATGCAGTTAAACCAAGATCAGTTAGAGGAGTTCACCAGAAGATACATGGCGCCTTTGGTTTATGATGTGGTAGAGCGCGCCTACGGGATGAGATACGACGTCGAGCAGGTGCATAACGACCTGCGGGAGTACTATCGTTCCGCCGCGATGGTAAGGGAGATAGATCGCAGTCCTCTAACCGAGGCGATGATAGCCCGCGGCTACGAGACTATTGACATGTGGAGCGCTTTAGGCTTCGGCTACACCATCAACGACCCTGCTGTGGCGAGGGCGTTCCGCTATGTCAGTCCGGAGCATTACCGGTATCTGGATCTATTGTTCGCCATACCCCAATTGCCGAGGGATATCATGAACGCCTACCAGCGTTACAGGGTTGAGGTGGAAGGTCTTGAGGCGCTGCGCGGAGAAGACCGAGAGCGCGCCCGAAGGGCTTTAGAGGAGATGGCGGACAAAGACAAGATGTTGGCGTTGGGTCGGTTCCTGTATCTTCGTGAAGACTACAGGTCCCAATTGCTACTGCAGGCATACGACTTGGCGGGTATAGAGCGCCCAAGACCACAACAACATGGTCAGGGTATACCCTTATTCAGTATCTCCGACAATCTCTTCCACAAACCCGGGGTCGGCATGATAGAATCCGTGGATCGGGACATGCTCGAGGATGTCCTGATCGAACTCAGCGGCATAAAGGTTTCTACCATGCTGAGGGATCCAGACACGGGGCGTGTTGTGGATCTCTCGTATGTGCAGGGCGCGATGGAGTATGCTCGTCAGGGCATGAACATCTTCGGAATACCTGTAGCGCCCGGCATGTTCCTCTTACAGCCGTTACGGATGTTCCCTTGGTTCCGTCCCAGTACGGACTGGTTGATTCATTTGGAGCCGACTGCCGTGCAGCCTGTCGTAGCGGAGTCTATGGGCAAGCAGAGGAATGAGCGGCTGGGCGAGGACGTGTTCATTGTTGGTGGTGCCGCCCTCCGTATTGCCGGCGCTTATGAGTACGGCACCGGCAACGTTCCTCCCGGCACGGTGAACTACCCGTTCGCTGCGAGCGCCGTTCGCGCCGTCATAGAAGACCTGCCCGGCGATTGGGCCGCGATGCGTGTGGAAGGAATGACCATGCGCGGTATGATGGAATCCCTCATCAATGCCCGTCCTGGGGATTGGAGGGAGTCCGCCGGACTTCGCATGGAGGACTCTTGGTTCGCCGCAGCGAAGCGTCGGTTCTTCCCCGATCCGAACGACATGACGGACCCCCGTAACGTGTGGGTTAAACTGACCGGCGACCCTCGTTACATGAACGACCGCATCGACCCTGAGATGGCCTCCCGTGTCATCTCCATGATGTCCACTTTCGTCTACCGCACGGACTTCGACGAGATAGAGTTCCTCCGTCAATTCCAGACGGCCCGTGAGGAGTTGAACCGGCTGCGTGGGCAACAAGGTGGGTTTGGTTCTTATTCATGGGATGACGTCTTCATCACCTTGTCCGAGGCGCGGAATCTGGATGAGGCGTTAGGTTTATTCCTTCGTGACGAAAGGCTCTTGCCTTTAAGGGAAGCCCTGCAGGCGGTGATGTATCCGAATAGGGCTTCAGACAACGCCGTTAGATATGCGATTGATTTGGGTTTGTTAGAGCAGGGTCCGTTTGCGAACAGTTTTGGTGTCACCGTGCAGAGTGCGCAGTTCATGAATCTGATCAACATGCGTTCCTCGTTGTTCCAGTACCTCACGCAGCATTACACTCCGGACACTCCAGACTCGCTGTTGGATCCTGTTACCGGAACCGTATTCGGAGTTCCCGAAAGCAAGCTGCGATTCGCCGAGTTGTTGAGGGCTCTGATCGTAGAGGCCTCCATGCAGTCCCTACAAAGGACGAGGGCGACGGAGGACCTGCTCACTCCGGCCTTATCTGCCGCCTCTCGTATGGGTGACCCGAAGGCGGCGGCTTGGTATTTAGGCTCCATGTTCCTTGAAGCCGCCGAGACCGACCCCGTGACGGGTATTGTCAGCATGCACGGGATGTCTAACCTGCTGTTGTTACGCAACATGGCTTTGAGTGGCGGGCAGGTCAGCCCTTTGTACCGATGGGGGTTTGAGGCTTTCGAACGCGAGTTACGACGTCAGTGGTCGGGACTCAACGTGATCGATTCTTTAGAGGACCATCAAGACGCCACGATGCGGGCTTCCGTGTTCGTGTTAAAGAGAGGGCCCAGGTTAGGCAGTTTAGACTGGTTCACCGGCTTTCTCACCCGATGGAACCGTGTAGAGAACGAATCCGACCTGTATCGTTATTTCGTAGGTTGGCGTCTCAACGAGATGATTCGACCTTACGGGCTCTCTTTGAACGAGTCTTCCATGTCCTCCGGTGGAGCCATACTACGCGATTTGGCGATCTATCGTATCCTCCCCGCTCTTGGCGGTTACATGGCATGGCGGTATGTGAATACCGAAATGCGTCATCTGTTCGGGTATGCTCCTGCGGATCTCATGGCGGACACGTTTCGCATGGCGCAGATGGGCGCCACCCGCATCATGGACGTCACGGGCATCACTTCCATGAAGAAGTTCCTTGTTAGCGAGATACCCGGCATGGACCTCTACTTCACTCCTCGTAACGCCGAGGAGTTAGAGTTCTATCATCGTTACGGGCTATCAACGGTTCGTTACGGTAGGGGGTGGTTAAGCGGTAGCCGTTCTGCGTTTGTGGGTGAGGGCGTGTATGGGAATGTGCCGACCTGGTATCGCGGCATTCGTTCTTATTGGCAGGCTGCTCCCAATGCGGACATCGCCACTCTTCAGGCGTACCGGAGAGGTGACATTCCCCTGCCTACTCCGAGGAACCCGCTTGCGCCGGTCTTCTATGTATTCAGGAGAGCGTTAGGCATATCGGACAGGCGATGGGCGGAGAGGCATGTTTATGACAGGCCTTATCCTGTTGCGTATCGTCAACAGGTTCAAACTCGTGGTACAACAGAGGTTTCTATTGGTTCGGAGTCGGTTGCTCCGTTGATTCCGTCAGCACGTCTGCTTGCCTTTGTTGCAGGTAGAGAGGGTGCTGTTGGGTCTGGAGATGTAGTCAGGCGATCGGATCGGGTCGATTACAGGTCCTTCATGTTATCCGTCGGCATGTCTCCCAGGCTGAGGGAGGAGTTGGTTACTGCGCCCGGTGCGGAGGGTCCTGTCGAGCGCGGTCTGCCCGTGAGTTTCAATACCGGTGTTGTGCAGAATATGCAGTACAGGCTGCGTGAAGTCTTCCACAGGGCCTCCGAAATTCAGGGTCTCTACGGATGGCTTACCAGATTGACGGCGGACGCCCTTACGGATCGGGAGAGCTCGATAGTCACCGATTCTCCGGGTTGGGCTTACTCCTTCCAGCGTCGGTTTTGGGAGTCTCTGTATGGCGGCATAGACATTCTGCCGTGGCAGAACGAGTTGAACGAGTTACTACGTCGTTTCGTATTCAAGCGTCGTCCAACGGAGTATGTATATTACAACCCTATTCCGAACAACATGCCTTATTGGATTCCCGAGCGGCTTCGTTACGGTGATCCTTATGTACGAATTCATGCCGGTGAGTTGCGGTTACCCGGAGCGGCTTATCGGTGGGCGAACCCTGCCAGATTCGGTCTGGTTAGACCGGGACCGCACAGGATAGAAGAGGCGGAGATCGCGGTATTACCGGCGGAAGCGCTTGGATTGGAAAGGGCGCATCAGTTCGCCGTTCTCTCCGGTCTGGAGCATGCTGCCGGTTTGAGACTTGAACTATCGGATAAAGTAATCAATCGCGTTGTACGTCGATATATTGAGCAGATTCCCGAGGACACCCCTATCTATAGGAACGTTATTACACGTGACGAAGCCAATCGTGTTTCTGCTTACACTATGTTGGTGTTTGGTGAGGGCAGACGTGCCAATATTGTTCATGCTGTTCCATCTGGTGTTGACATGAAAGCCGCAAGGATTGGCATGATGGAGCGAATGAGGCAGTTAGGGGTTCGTCGTGGCGAGTTGTTGGTTGTAGAGGACGAACGGACGGGCAGGTATCGTCGAGTTCCTGTTCGTTTGGACGAGCGTGTGTTGCGTCCTTACTTGGAGGGTTGGCGAGAGTTCCGTCGGGAGTTATTGGATCGAGCTGAGACCGGTCTTCTGAATGAGGGTCTACTTTATTCCCCGCTTCAGCGTTTTGAGGTGCTTGCCGATGTAGCTCCGCGCAGTCCCTACTACCGTCGGTTACGGACTCAATTAGCCGCCCGTGAGTCTCGTTTGACCGAAGAGGAGCGTCGTCGGTTCGAGTATGCGCAGGAGGTTGCCGAGCGCACTCAGGAGCGTTACCACCTTTATCCCTACCGTGACGTGCCGTTACAGGCAAGGGAGGTGGTTGGGCTCGGTTTAGACGACGAGGGTCGTTTGTTAGTAGAGGGTCAGGTCGCGCCCGTTCGACTCGCCGGTATTCGGTTGCGGTTAAATGAGATCAAGCGGCGTTACGGTTTAGCGCAGAACGCTTCGCGGGAGGAGGCTTTAAGGAGGCTTGCCGAGGAGTTCGGTTTACAGGGCCGCATAGAGTTGTTGCACGGTGGGATTCGTAGTCGTCGGGCGCCGCGTTATGTGGTAAGGGTTCGCGGTCGGGATGTGAACCGCGAGTTGCTTCGCGCCGGTTTGGCCGTGCGTGACGAGGAAGATGTCTCTGCGGAGGCGATGTATCTTCGTCGTGGTCCTATTCGCAGGTTATGGACCCGCTTTGTGGATTGGCTCACCCATTTAGACACTCCGCTTCACACGAAGTTCCTTCGGGTTCGTTCGCCGTTAGAGGAATGGGAGCGCGGTCATGTATTCGGTACAAGAGCCGGTTCATGGGAAGCCCCGTTTAGCACTTACATCAAGCCGACGATTACGGCTATTATGAACAAGGGTCCGTTGAGTGCGGCTCTCAGCGGTGCTATTTTGGGTGTGATGTTCGGCTTCACCGCCGGTGCCAAGGAGCAGGGTGCGATGTATGGGGCTCTATTGGCTGCCGGTTTGTCGTTGGCGAGGACGGTGGTAGCCCCGCGCGGGTTTATCCCTGCAAGGACCAGGAAGCGGTGGGAGATCGAAGAGTACATCGATGCGTTACAGTATACGAAGTACATGCGGTTGGCAAGGCAGGAGGCTGAGCTGGCGAAGCGTGTCGAGGGAGTTGACGTTGACCGGTTATTGCAGGACTTGCAGGAACAGGACAGGGAGACCGAGCGGCGTCGCAGGCGGTTGGAGTCGAAGCTGGACAGGGTGCGTCGTCAGCTTTCTAAGCGTCCTACGGAGCGTCTACGTGAGGAGGAGTCCCGTCTCGTTGAGGAGATAGAGCGGTTAAATCGCGAACCGGTGAGGCGTAAGAAGCGGACTATAGACTTTCGGGAGTTAGGCGTTCACGCCAGGCGTTCTCTCCTGTACAGGGCTATGGCGGAGCAGACTGCGTTGGGTGTTGGTACTGCGACCAGGCCCGGTGAGGCCTTACGAACGGTGAGACCTTATGTCAGGGACATCTATCGTCAGATATTGGAGACTGGGACGCCCAGAGAGAGACGTCGGTTTTATGAGTTATTACCGGACTATCAGAAGGTAGTATTCCACAATCTTCTGGTTCCCGAGCTGCCGTTACCGAAGCGTCCGGATCCGACCAGATTGTTCCGAAAGTACGGATTGCCCGGTCCTTCATGGCGCGGTTGGGATCCCGACGTAGATTTGGAGTTACTGCGTGCCCACTTAGTGGAGCGTGGTGGCTTAGACCCGATAGAGGCAGGTGTCTTCCCTACGGAGCGAGCCGTATCTCGTATGGTTCTTGAGGAGGTCGGTGTACCCACTCCCACTTCTCAGCTTCATGTAGCCTCCAGACTCGCCGCCATGTTCGGTGAGGGGCAGTGGCAGCGTTTGACAGGCGCTACTGTAGGCACTCGTTTGGGTTCCGGTTACTACACCTATATAGACTATTACGACAGGGAGTATGAGAAGGATGTCTACAGACACTACATACGGTCGCTCTCATCTGTCGCTTAGCGAGCATGACATGAACTTCCTGAGTATGTTCGCTTCCGGCGCCACTTTAGAGCGGTTAGGTCGCGAGCTCATGGGATTAGAGGGCAGTTACATGTCCGTTTGTGGTCGCGCCCATCGTTACAGGAACCAGCTGTTGAGGTCGCTCGGTTTGGATCCGTCGTTGCCTTCCCGCGTTCTTCGCAGTCAGGTTCAGGACATTCTTCATGAGTTAAGTAACAATGAAGAAGTCCAGATTCAAGGTGGCGGTTGGGTTCCCCAGTCCGTATTCGCTTCGCGGGTCAGGTATCTTCAGGAGGCTTTGGGTCTTCCCGACAGACCGGTCAAGGCGCCGCGTGCCTCTTTGTCGTTTGGGGATTACCAGAAGATACTCGTGTTGAGCGACCTTCACGTGCCCTTCCAGTGCGAGGACTTGTTGCTCGGTGCTCTTCAGGACCACAAGGACGCGCACACGGTAGTGATTCTTGGTGACTTTATGGACATGTACAGCGCTTCACGGTTCGCCCGTTCCCGTTACATCGACCCTTTGGACGAGATGAGTCACGCTGCTGCGATACTTGAGCTGTTGGCGACGCGCTTCCCGCGTGTGGTTGTGTTGGAGGGTAACCATGACTCGCGTGCTCAAAGATGGTTGCAGACGAACCGCCCGGAGATAGCGCCGTTGTTGCTCCATCCGTTCGAGTATCTGCAGTATGTGTGGGACGGCGGTGGTATCCGCCGACGTTACGCTAACGTGGAGTTCCCCATGTTGGAGGTCAGCAACGAGGGTCGTTCTGTGTTTGCCAGACATCTATTCCGTATTGGAGATGCTTTGTTAGGTCACTTCGAGCGCAGTTTGAAAGGTCCTGGGCGCACGGTTCACGGTATCGCTGTGGACTGGTTGGCGCAATGGGAGCATGTTCTGTTTGAGCCCGGCTCCATTCGTGTACTGGTACAGGCGCATGTACATCGGCTTGCCAAGCTACAATGGGGGAGGTTAACTCTGTTTGAGTGCGGGTGTATAGCGGACATGATGCAGTATGTCATGAGCTCACCTGTTTATCATCCCCCACAGATGGGTTACGTTGTGTTGTATCAGAGGAACGGGGTGACCGATGTGAATCTATCAAACTATTTCTTCTACGATTATCGTCGTGAGGTGCGATATGGGTCGTAAGCATCGTAATGCGTCGTCGCGGGATGTACCCAAACTCAGTGTGCGCGGTGTTCGGGTTCAGTATTCCCGTCTCCCGTCGGTGGTTCTGGACATGCGGGACATGGGGTTATGGCATCACGCTATGGCTCTGAGCGCTGCGTTGTGGTGCAGGGACAGACACTCATCCTCTGTCGGTGTCAACAGCGATCCCTACGGCATCTGGCAGGCTTGTCGGTTCATCGTTACTTCGTCCGGCACTAAGATTCGTCCGGCGTACGACGATTCCGTTGTTTCTGCCGTCACTTCAGCCGCAAGGCAGACCGCCCGTATTATCGCCCTGTCCAGAGGATTGACGGACGAGATGGCGAGTCAGGCTGTACGTGAAGTCGGGTTAGTTCCGTTGCCGTTAGCTTTCTTCTGGCATGTCGTTGCCGGTGTTGTCGGCAGTCTGGACGAAGTGAGAGAGCAGGTACTGTTGAACACGGGTGAGGTTCGTCCGGTATGGATGACTCCGTACAAGATCGAGCATCAGGTTCGTTCTTCGTTGCCTCGTGGCTATGTCGTTGTAGAGTCCGGTGTTCCGGAAGAGGTGGCGCGTCGTCTTAATACCCATGTAGTAACGATGAGTGTTTCTAAACCACACGAGTTCGTTGCAGCTTGTGGAGGCAGGTGTGAGGCGGTTATCGCTCACAGTCTTGACGGTGTAGTTTTGGGGTTCAGTGCGAACGACAGGTGTTATCAGGTGGTGACGCCGGACACGCCCAAAACCCACGTTTTGATGGCTTCGCATCTTCAGATAGTTGCGGATAGGATACCCGAGACTTTAGATCGCCATATTTCTCAGGCTTGTCTGTCCTCCTGATCGGTGTATCCCTCCTTGGTAGCGTGGTACTGAAATTGGCGGAGGCTTCACCTCCGCCATCTCTTTTTGGAGGTTCCCGTTGAATCCTCAACCGAACTCGCCGCAGGTTAGAGTCATAGACGTCTTCCGTCAGTTCTCCGAGGTAGTCGCTCGTTTGGACGAGCGCTCCGATATGGTAGTGATCCCAGATGAACTGATGGTCGAAACGAACCCTCAGGCTCGCATGAACAGGCTACGCTTCTCGCCTGAGCGGTATGTTGTTCGATCTATAGACATCAGTCCCCCGTTGATGCGTCCGTTCCAGGCGTTGTTGCGCGAATTCATCGACATCGCCGTGGACGAGTTGCAGCAGCGTGGTGTAAGGATACCGGAGTTACAGACCGTTCTGTCCTATTACGGTAATCGGCGGGAGCTGGACCGTTCGACTTTGCTTTCCCCATCGTTTGCGCGTGCGCTCAATGTGGTATTGAATCACCCTGCGCTGCGGTCCAAGCTGGTCGAGCTTGAGAACAAGCTGATGAACTCCCAGCGTCAATACTACTTCTCGATTCAGCAGTCCTGTTCCGACCAGAGCGACAGAAGCGGAAGGCTCTTTGTGATCGGCGCCGACCGTTATATTTTGGGGAGACTGGTTGATGACAACGTTACGTTCAGGATCACCCATCATCAGCTCGCTCAGTCGCCTGAGCCTCTCTCCGGCACGGAAGCGCATCTGGTTTATGCCAAAGGAACGCAGATGCTGGAGGAGCTGGAGAGTCAGAGGAGTCAGCGTGTTCGTTCCAGTATCTACGAGTTATTCCGGCGGCCGGACGAGCGGATTACCGCAGAGACCGCAACCACGGAATCCCCCGCCCAGCAGGCTTTATCAGGTCAGCCGGATGCGCGCTTATTCGAGGAGATGTTCCCCACAGGGAGACTCTCTCCTGAGGCAAGAGCCCGGTTGACTGAGGCCTTAGATTCTCCGACCGTCTCACCCTCCACGTCGAGTGTGATACCCAGCGTTTCTGCCGTCTCATCTTCCACGTCGCGTGTGACGCCCGACGTTCCTGTAGATCTGGAATCGCTTCCGCGTGAACTCCGCGAGATCATCACGGAAGTCGGTCGTGTTGAAGGTGAATTGTCTTCAGTTGGATCTGCCGATGCGCTTGGGCTTCTGACCAGAGGCGTCTCTTCCGCATGGCACAGGGTGTTTGGTGGATCGGATCCAGATGCGTCGACAGGATATTCGGGCATATACCGTAACATCCAACTACTCGACTATGCCATGCGCGACCTGTCTCAGGTTCCGTTCGGTCGGCTCACTCTGGCTATAGACGCTGCGATGGCGGAGCTGTTTATGAGACACCGTATTCAGGGTAAGGAGATATACCGCTACCACGTCCGCGAAGTGATATCCTCCGTATTCTCTTCAGTTGGTATCGATCTTCCTGCAAGCGGTCGCCTGGTTGGGTTGTTGTATGATGCTCTGAGTTCTCGTCAAACTCCTTATGAATGGGTCGATGAACCCGATTTGGGGGCTCGCTACTCCTGGGCGGATGCACTCGGCGTTAACCCTGCAAGTTTTAGAGATATCGTCCTTGCGCATATCCCTGAGAGCATCGAGTCAAATGAGTACCATCCCGCTGTTTTGGCGATGCGTGCTCTCGGACTGTATGACGAGGATATGATGGACGCTATCCGCAGTCGAGTACTCGATCCGGGTTATGGAGAGGATCTTCTCTACCATATCCGCAAAGCAATGCCGGAGGATCGGATTCCTTTAGATGAAGACGAAGATTTGACGGTGGGTAGCTTTATGGATTATATCATGAGAATGGTGAGATCTTACGGTCAGCAGGATGTATACACGGGTCGCGTCTACTTGTTCTTACCAAGCAGTGAAGGCATGACGGCGTACTTCGTCGATGTAAGAGATATGCCGCTGCCGAGACTGCCGTTGGATTTGGGTTTTGATCGGGAAGTGCTTCATCCTGGCGCACAGGGGTTGCTGCAGCGTGGAGATGCCCTCTTCCGGTTGTATCAGTATGTGACTGCGGGTAATCCTATTATTATCACCGAGCAACAGTTGACACGGCTGATACGGGATATGCACGAAGCCTCCAAAATTGCCGAGGCATACGGCTCAGAATTGGAGTCTAGACCTGAGGGATCGTATGCGGATGTTCGTCACGTCGTTGATCCTCACCTGATGGATTTGGCGAGAAACAGGTTATCGTTCTTGTTTGAAGGTATGGATGTCGAGGATGTTGAGGATGAAGGCGATTATCTTGAGCCTGCTCCCGAGACCTTGCTGAGTTGGGACGATTATGTCATTTCTTCCCAGGTGTTGTACCGAAGGAGGATCGGCAGGGGTCGTAGTGAGCGGGTTCTTCGCGGTCCCCGTCGTGGAGTTCGAGATGTCATACCGGAGCAGTTAATCCTTCATTTGGGCGCGGAAGCGGAGCGTCGTGTCAGAGCCTTGATGCAGGCGAGGGAGCAACTGGAGAGGAGCGGTTCGGAGCAGGAGACGGGTCGGCCCGGTTACACCGCGT
>Ga0308394_1000431_pt1 | contig 23171 bp, 22 predicted proteins | sample Hotspr2Sampleme2_FD_202366 | JGI IMG/M metagenome (GOLD analysis project Ga0308394, IMG submission 202366) | Hot spring phototrophic mat microbial communities from Mushroom Spring, Yellowstone National Park, Wyoming, United States - 20050701_me2 ...
AATTTATCTAAAGCTTTGCGGGATACCGCCTTCTTGTCCAGTGATGGGCAGGATGCAATCGTTGCTCTCTTGAGCAGTAATGTGTGGCTACGCCACGCAAGCGAACAGGAAAGTTCAGCGTAAATGTATCAGTCAACTGCTCTCTCTAGCTCAATAGAAAAGATAAATTAGAGGTTAGGTCGGGCAACTATGATCCCCTTGCTCTCGGGCACACCGCGCACATAGCGGGTGAGGTCAGGGGCAATGGTCACTGCGCCAGCAGGGGAGGCGTGAATTAAACCCACTTGATTGTTTTGGATATACACTAAGCCAGTGTGGGTTACATCTAAGCCTTGGATTTTGGTAGCGATCGCTACAATGTCTCCTGAGCGGAGCTGGGGGTAGATGCTGGCTATCCTCTCAGTGGGAATGTAAAATCTGGGAGTTTGGGATAGTTCTTGTTCCCGTGCTTTGATGCAGTTGTAGAGCGCTTCGTTGTTCACCAGTTGGCGATAGCTCTGGCGATTTTGGGTCATAAAATTCAGGGGATGGCTATCGGCAACACCCCCCAAAGCTGGGGTGATGTCAGTTACTTTGCCACGGCGCTGATTGTCTTGAATCCAATCGGTGAAATAGTGCAGGCGACTACAGTAGCCGTCCATTTGCCCATGGCGGTAGCGCAGGCTCATAATTTGCTGGGAGAAGTCATTGACAATGTCGGCGGTGGGTGGGGCTTGTTTGGCTAATTGGGCGATCGCCAACACGGTTTCCACAAACAATACACAATCAAACTCCGTGAGGGAGACAAACAACTGCTCAGTGAGAGACTGATCTAGTAAGCCCCCTTGGTATTTTGCACCTAAAAAAGCGGCACTAATAGTTTGCAGGGTGCGGGGTGTCAATTTGTCCCGCTTTGCCTGATTAACAATTCGCACTAGCTTAGCACTGCTCTGGGGATCGAGGGCGAACACCGCTTCTAGATGTACTGCCAGCACAGCACTGACACATAGGGGTAGCCAACGCAGGTTCATAGGGGAGAATGCCAACAAATGGTGAACAATGGGAGAATGGCTAATGCACACCGCCACAGCACAGAGGGGGAAGGGTTGTCGGCGATGGGTTCCAAGAGGCGATGGATTCTCATTTCCAAGCGATCTAGGCGATCGCTGACACTAGCGGTAAATTCTGACTGCCACTGACTGGAACTGCTCGCCACTAAGTACAGCGCTTCCGCCAATACCAAAGGATCGGTACGGCGGCTTGCCCAACTGTCTGCCCGCAATTCACGCAGTAGTAGCAGTTCTTGCCACAGAACATCGGATTGGGGGAGCCACTGGGTGATCTGCCTTAGCCACCCCAGCCAAAAAAACCAAAAGGTGTCCTGAAAGTAGAGATGGGCTAGTTCATGGTGTCTGATAGCTGACAGGTGGGGTTCCCCCACAGATTTGAGCAAGCCTTGACTAACCACTAGCTTGGCATTCCACAAGCCCACACGGGCGGCGATGGGTTGATCTACAGCCAGTACATGGGCAGGTTCCCCTTGCCAATCCACTTGGGGCAGGGTTTGGACTGACCAGAGACCACGGCAGGCTGTGTAGGTGCGGTAGAGAAGCACCGCCACGGCATAGCACAAATAAGCACAGGCGATCGCATAACTCGCCACACTCCACAGACCAATGGGTCTCCCTAGCATAGCACCCTCCGTTCCCATGGTGACTAGAGCTATGGCACTGGACAACAGGAGCAGGGGGGCAAAGAGAAATCGTGTCAGACATTGATCCCAGCTCTGCTGATCCCCAGGTACTTGACGGTTCCGCCAAGCGATCGCCACCACTGCCAGTAAGATAACTAGGTGCATGGCTTATCTCCTTGCCTTTGCTGACGCATTTGTTGCAGACGCTCCGCGATCGCCTGTAGTTTTTCCTGAGCGGGAATATCCAAATCATCCACAAACGCGGCCACCATATCTGCGTCGCTAATCGCCAAAAAGCGATTCAGTTGGGTATAGGCAAGCAAAGCCTGCGCCTCAGATTCTGAGATCAGCGCCTGCCAATAGATGGAGCGCTTTTCCTTAAAGGATTTGAGCCAGCCCTTTTTTTCCAAACGCCCTAGTACGGTCATCACAGAAGCGTAGGCCAGCTCACGATCGGGATCGCTCAAAATTACATCGTGGATCGCCTTAGCCGTAGTTGTCCCCAAGCGCCAGATGATCTGCAAAATCTCCGCTTCTAGCTTGCCTAGGGACAACTGATGGGGGCGATGTTGAGGTAGGTTAGGCATCGAAACCAGTGCTTGATACTCAGTGACAGTTTGCCATAGTTTCTACTCCAAAGAGGGAAAATATTGACGCTTCATAGAGATTTACCACCTCTGCGTCCATTAGCATGGGAAAGAGGTGGTTTTTATATTTCTCCCAGATTTGGTATAGCACAAAGGCTGACCGCAAAGATGAGGTACTAGCTCCTATTTTTTCATAACCTGAACTTCTCAGAAGTTTACAGTTTGCAAGATGGTTTTGCCCTCTCCCTAGATGGGCTAGGGAAGCTGCTATCACTATTTGCTATCTTTTATCACCTTGTGGATAAATAATTTCTATCTTGCCTGTTGCTAAAGACTAGCGAGGAATGCCCCCACTATCGACCAAAGTCTAATAATCAAACGACAGCTACTTACTTAACTTGGAAAACAAGCTAACAGGCTCTGTAACCCCAATCAAGGATGTACTTGCTATGGCACTAGATTATTTTGCCCTAGGTGTATATGTCGAAGAAGTTGACCGAGGTAGTCGAACCCAAACCGACGCAAACTAAGAGTCAGGGTTTTGCTCTGGCTCTTTTTGCTGTTCTGCCCTTTCTTGAGCAAGGGGCAAGGTTCTGCCAACCTTTTCGGGGTCTTTGATATTGAGAGGAATGCGCACAGGGGTAGGTTGTTCCACCCAGCAACTGGCGATAGGCAGGGTTTCTTCCAAATCCTCTAGAGGACGGGGGACAATCATCAGGGCGTGAAATTCGCCGATGCGATCTGCTTCATGCATACCTGCCTCAATGGCTACTGCCACATCGGCGATCGCTCCTCTGATAATAGCAGTGCAGTAGCCTGCCCCTGTGGTCTCATAGCCAGCCAGATACACTTCCGCTGACTTGAGCATCACATCTGCCGCTCCCACCATAGCGGGGAAGCCTCTGGTTTCCAGCAAGCCGATCGCCAAACGACTGAGCCGACTGGAACCCCCGCCCACATAGCGCTTTAGTTTGGTACTAATGGGCAAAACTGCATCCAGATTGGGATAGGGACGGGGAATGATGGTAACCGCCAACTCCTGTCCAAACTCTCTTGCCGTAGCCGCTCCCGCTTCCACTGCCAGCCTCACATCGGAGATATTCCCTCTCACTACCGCCGTGCAGTAGCCACTGCCAATTTTTTCGTACCCTACCAAGGTGACATTGGCAGACTTGAGCATCATATCGGCTGTACCCACGATGGCAGGAAAGCTTTGGGTGGAGACTAGCCCAAGGGCAGTTTCCTTGAGATCATCCAGTTGGCGAGGTTCCATGGCACTCTAATCTCCCTCTAGCTTGAATTTAGCACATTTCCTTTTTACTGCGGATTGTTCGTTAGAGTATAATTTCCTTCTGCCAAGTTTTAGGAGTTTGGGGTGAGTTTTGACTACGATTTGCTAATCATTGGCGCAGGGGTGGGTGGTCATGGAGCGGCTCTGCATGCGACCGCCTGTGGCTTAAAAACTGCCATTGTGGAAAGTGGGGACATGGGTGGCACTTGCGTCAATCGGGGTTGTATTCCTTCCAAGGCTCTCCTTGCGGCGTCGGGTCGGGTCAGGGAACTCAAGGCAAGGGAGCATCTCAGGGCTTTGGGAATTCAGGTGGGGGAAGTAACCTATGATCGCCGTTTGATTGCAGACCATGCCAGCAAGCTGGTGCACAAACTGAGAAGCGATCTGACCAACAGTTTGCAAAGGTTGGGGGTTACCATTCTCAAGGGAAGGGGGAAACTGGCAGGTTCCCAAGCAGTGAGTGTGGAGGGCAAAACCTACACAGCACGGGATGTAATTATTGCCACGGGATCAGTGCCCTTTGTGCCTAAGGGCATTGAAATTGATCACAAAACCGTGTTTACCAGTGATGAGGCGGTGCAACTGCCTTGGGTGCCTGACTGGGTTGCCATCATTGGCAGTGGCTACATTGGTTTGGAGTTCTCTGACATTTACACAGCGCTGGGAGCGGAGGTGACCATGATCGAGGCGCTGGATCAACTGATGCCTAGTTTTGATCCTGACATTGCCAAGTTGGCGGAGCGAGTGCTGATCAAGCCCCGCGACATTGAAACCTATGTGGGCAAATTGGCAAAGAAGGTGACTCCCGCCCGCAATGGACAGCCTGTGATCATTGAATTGGCTGATGCTAAAACTCTGGAGACAGTGGAGGTGTTGGAAGTGGATGCCTGTTTGGTAGCCACTGGCAGAGTGCCCTTGACCCAAGATTTGGGCTGGGAAACGGTAGGTATCGCTCCCAATGCTAAGGGATTTATCGAGGTGGATGATCGCATGGCTACGGCTGTGCCCCATCTCTGGGCGATCGGCGATGCTACGGGCAAAATGATGCTTGCCCATGCCGCCTCGGCTCAGGGCATAGTGGCGGTGGAAAATATCTGTGGGCGTAAGGCAGAGGTGGACTACACTAGTATTCCTGCCGTTGCTTTCACCCACCCTGAAATTGGCTTTGTGGGGATGACCGAACCCCAAGCTCAGCAGAAGGCGAAACAAGAGGGTTTTAGTATCGGTACGGTGAAGTCCTATTTCAAGGGCAATTCCAAAGCGATCGCCGAAGGGGAGACGGACGGTATGGCAAAGATTATCTTTCGCCAAGACACGGGCGAATTGCTAGGGGTACACATTTTGGGACTGCATGCCTCTGACCTAATCCATGAAGCCTCTGGGGCGATCGCTCGCCGTGAGAGCGTTTACAAACTGGCGCAGAATGTCCATGCCCACCCCACCCTCAGTGAAGTTTTGGATGAGGCGTACAAACGAGCCGCCCATGGGCATTGACAGGAGCGATCGCCGTGGACTATCGCAGTGCAGGGGTGGATATAGAAGCAGGACAGCGGTTTGTCCAGCGCCTTAAGGGCATAGTGCAGACCACCTATCGCCCCGAAGTGCTGGGCAGTTTGGGGAGCTTTGCGGGCTTGTTTGCTGTGCCCAAGGGCTATCACCAGCCAGTGTTGGTCGCAGGAGCTGACGGGGTAGGCACCAAGTTGAAAATTGCCCAAGCCTGTAATAAACACGACACCATTGGCATTGACCTAGTGGCAATGTGTGTCAATGATGTGCTGACCTGTGGGGCAGAGCCACTATTTTTCCTAGATTACTTAGCAGTGGGCAAACTACAGCCCGAGCAGTTGGTGGCGGTGGTGCAGGGCATAGCCTTTGCCTGTAGGGAAGCAGGTTGTGCCCTAATTGGCGGCGAGACAGCGGAAATGCCGGGGGTTTACGCCCCCGAGGAATACGATGTGGCAGGTTTTTGTGTGGGCATTGTGGAACAATCCCAGATTTTGGACGGCAGTAAGGTAAAAATCGGGGATGCGGTGGTGGGCATTGCCAGTACGGGACTGCATAGCAACGGCTTTAGCTTGGTGCGCAAAGTAATAGCTGAGAAGGGCTACCGTTGGAGTGATCCCTTTCCCCTAGACCCCACCTATACCCTAGGGGAAGTATGCCTTACACCGACGCGCATCTATGTCCAGCCGATTCTGGCTCTGTTGCGATCGCAGTGGGACATTCACGGACTAGCCCACATCACAGGAGGAGGACTGCCCGAAAATTTACCCCGCTGTCTAGGACAGGGGCAAGCCATTCAACTCTATGCCAACAGTTGGACAGTGCCTCCCATTTTTCCGTGGTTAGCCCAAGAAGGGCAAATATCCCCTGCCAATATGTATCAGGCATTCAACATGGGGATCGGTATGGCTGTAGTCATAGAGCCATCCCAAGCTAGCGCTCTCTGCGATCACTTGTGCCAGCAAAACCTGCCTAGCTGGATCATTGGCGAGGTAGTAGCGGGGGACGGCACAGTGGTTTTTTAGCTTACTTCAACCCTAGCACTTGCCTGCCCTCGGTCTGCAGGTATTCCAGAAAGGTTTGGGCAACCACTGATAGCTGTTTGTGCGCCAAGTGGCAGACATACCAGTGGCAACGGATGGGAAAGTGTTGCACATCCAAAACCACCAAGTCCGAGCCTTCGCCATCAATGGCAATGGTGTGCGCCGACAGTACAGATATACCCATGCCCCCGACAATGGCGTGCTTAATACCCTCATTGCTCGCCAGTTCCAGTTTGACCTTAATTTGCAGTTTGTGCTCATCAAACAACTTCTGCACCGCTCGCCTAGTGCCAGAACCCACTTCCCGCATGATGAAAGTCTCTTGAGCAAGGCGCTCTAGGGGGATATTTTTTCCTTTAGCGAGGGGATGGGAGCGAGGTGCTAAAACCACTAGGGGATTTTCCATGAACGGGTAGGCTTTGAAGTCAATGTCCGTGGGCAGTTGGCTGAGGATGTATAAGTCATCCTGATTGTCGTTGGCACGCTCCATGATCCCTCGGTGGTTGGTTACCTCTAGCGCCACATCTATCCCTGGATAGCGGCGGCAAAAGGGACCCAATAGCCTGGGGATCACATACTTGGCAGTGGTAACTACGGCAAGTTTTAGATAGCCCTGCTTCATGCCTTTGAGGTCGGCAACTTTCATCTCCACCTGTGCCAAGCGCTCAAATATATCCTGACAGGCTAGGGACAATTCCTTACCCACCTGAGTTAGGTAGATTTTTTTACCTACCTGCTCAAATAGGGGCATGCCTATCACTTGGGCTAACTGCTTGATCTGCATGGACACAGTGGGCTGGGTGAGGCACAGTTCTTCAGCGGCACGGGTATAACTGCCATGGCGCGCCGCCACTGCAAAAACTCTCAGCTGATGTAGGGTAACCCGATCTGCCAAAACTTGGTTGAAGGACTGAGGCATGGGGGAAGTAACCATAATTAAGCCCTGTCTATATAAAGGCTATCTACCATAACATAGCGTCTATAGTAGCATAGAATCCAATATAAGCAGATGTACTTATGCGGTACTCAGCAATAAAAATTTGTGACTATCTGCCAAGCTCTGCTATGGGTGGGTTAACCGCTACACTCTTCGCTGTTCCCTTTTGGGATTACCTTTCAATCCTATTTGGCAACTCGGGTGTTACGACGCTTCAGACAAGAGTTCGTCGCCTAACTGTAGGTAGCTTTGCTAGATGGGGTTTGGGCGTGGATTCACCCATTACCCCCGTTTAACCCCGCTTTACTGATTGATGACAAGTCGCTACAGTAGGAGTTATGTTTTCACCTGCGTATCTCAGGGGTGGGAATTTAACCCACGAGACTTCTAAGTTGTCAAGGTATGGCTTACGCCACCTGCGGAACAGATTGCTCTGTTCGTTGCCTAGCTTACATTTCAGGGTTTCCCTTCCATTTTTGCAGGAACGAGTCGTACAGGCTGGCTTACGGCAACCACAATCGACTGTTACCAGTGCCTTAAAAGCCGTTTCTTTCGCCCGCTCCCTTACTTTAGCATGAAAGCAACTTTAGTTGCCTGTGGAACTTCCGTCCCCGCCCTGAAGCGCAAGGCTTCCAGCTTCACCCTATGTGATTTAGTTTGACTCTGCTAGTTGAGGCTGACTAGGGTATCCTTAGCCAAGAAGTGAGCGATGTGATAAGCCCGCTCTTCTGTTTTCAGCATAATTTGTTCATAGAGATAGCGAGTGGCGCGATCGCCCAAACTCTCAGCCTGTGCTGACAACCTGCGTAATAACCCCAGAATAGCCTGCTCGGCACTGAGATCATTCTGCAACATGGTGCGGCAGTTGTAGGCTCCATCCCCTTCAGGGGTAAAACAGGTGAGTTCTGCCAGCTTGGCATAGCTTGCCACAGGTACACCACCCAAACCGTTGAGTCGTTCCCCAAGAGCGTGCACATGCCCTGCCACTGCTTCATAGCTCTCTTGGAAGAACTTGTGCAACATATAAAATTCCGCCCCTTGGACTACAAAGTGATGTTTTTGATATTGCAGATATAGGGTTTGGAAACTTGCCAGCAGAATATTCATACCCTCACACACTGGCTCGGTAACTGAGACGTCCAGCCCAATTACATTGGGTGCCACTTCCCCAAATGCATGCATCAATCCTTGCACTATCGCCATTGGTTGCTCCTGTGGTAATTCTCAACAACAAAATCAATATAGCATTTGCAAAACTATTGTCTAGTCTGACTTATCGGACTATTGCGAATAATTTCAATAAAGCTTATTGAGAATGATGCCATCCTATGGCAATAAAGTGATTTTCATTAAGGGAGTGCTTCTTGCAAAATAGCTAGCCCATAGTATCTCAGGAGTTGCTCTGCGGACTGAACAACGACTCAAATATGCTATATATTCTCAATTACTTTTTTCTAAAACTATGATTTTCTGCGCTGATGGGAAAATGAACTATAATTGGCGTTAGCATTGTTTTGGGGTGAATGTTGTATGGCAAGACGCAATCGTGGTGTAGATAGCTCCGACATTCTCAACCGCATGGAAACCCTGATCAATGGCACAGACAATCGCTACAGGATTACGATGGAGGTTGCCAAAAGAGCCAAACTGAACCGTAAACATGGCAAAGACAACGATATTGATGACATAGACTCCATGCCCAAGCCTGTTTTGCGGGCGATTATTGAACTTTCTGACAAAATGATGCAACCCCAAGTGCTAGCGGATTGAGATACTGGCAAAAGGGAAAGGGCTGGCGGCTGGGATGGGACGGCACTAAGGGACTAGTGGGGGCTGATGCGTGGGCGGTGGAGTTGTCTGCCCAAGAATTTAAGGATTTCTGTCGTTTGACCACTCAGCTGAACCAAGTAATGCTGGATATGCAGTCTGAACTTTCAGATCAGGAAGCCCTTGAGTGTGATTTGGGAAATGAGCAACTCTATCTCAGGGCTTCTGGGTTTCCTTGGCGTTATGAGCTGTATTTTCGGCTTTTGGGCGATCGCCTCATGGAAGGCATTTGGGCAGTGGAGGCAGTACCTGATCTACTATTGGCTATAGATGAAGTGCAAGGGATGTTGTAAACTTCCCCTGACTAAAGTCAGGGGCTTTCAGTAGCCCTGAGCCTGTTATGCTCCACAAGAGAGCAAAACAAACCCGTTCCGTAGGTGGCGTAAGCCATGCCTCTAGGCTGGTTTACCACAGCCCCCAAAAGTGCAATCACCTTCGCTGAGTTAAAATCCGCATCCCCTTCCCGTTTTGGGGAGCTATCGCAATGTCATCTGCGCCTTCCGTAAAGCCTTGGAAATTCAACCCCACGCCTTCACCAACCAAAGGCTGATTCTGGAATGTTCTGCTCTAGTCGATGAAGCCCATCAGGCTGTAGGAGTCATCGATCACATTGGAAGCAATGGGGCGGTTACCCATGGTGGAGTATGTACCAGCGATGAGCAGACCAGTGGAGATCACAGGGCGTTCCCCCGAAGACATGAACTTCTCGACCACGGTTAAGCCACTGGAAACCACGGGCCGTTCTCCAGCAGAAATAAAACTGCCTACCACCTTCACGCCATTGGAGGTAATAGGACGAGTGCCACCATAGGTAGTGTAGCTGTCCCGAATTGCTAGGGTGCCAGCCATTACGGGTCGCTCACCAGCAGTGAAGAATTTTTCTTTGATCTGCAAAGTGGCGGCGGCGACGGGGCGTTCCCCTGCACTAAAAAAGGTTTCTTTGACTTGAATTGCCCTTGGATGGCTCTTGACTGGCTTGGATTCCTCAGGTACGGCTAGGGCAGAGGTTTCTTGGTTGATATTTTCTTCGCTCATAGTTTCACTCCTTGAACAGTAGTCTGCGAGTTTGGTAAAAGCTGTGGATTGTGGGGCTATTAAATAGTTTTCTTAAAAAAGTATTAAAGCATTTTTCTACTTTACTACATTAGCAGAGTTTGGCACACTAGCTTGATGCAAATAACCAAAGCCATTGATTAGCAAAACTTATATTTACCACCCCTGTCTTACCTGAAGGCGACAATGCGGGCGAAGCTGTGGGGATCAAGGCTGGCTCCCCCCACTAATACCCCGTTTATTTCGGGTTGTGCCATGATTTCGTCAATGTTATCGGGCTTGACTGAGCCGCCGTACTGGATGGTGATGTCTGGATTTTGCAGTTGTTGGCGGATTAGCCCAATTACCCGATTAGCTTCGCTGGCAGGGCAGGTGTCCCCAGTTCCGATCGCCCAGATTGGCTCATAGGCAATGATGAGATTGGTCTGATCCACCCCTTGTAAGGCTTCTGCCAATTGGTGGGAGATGAAGGCTTCTGTTTCCCCTGCGGTGCGCTGGGCTTTGCTTTCCCCTACGCAGAGAATGGGAGTAATGCCAAACTGTTGGGCGGCACGTAGACGCAGATTGACGGTGTGATTGGTTTCGCCAAAAAATTGTCTGCGCTCGCTGTGCCCCACGATTACATACTTGACCCCCAGTTCTACTAGCATGGGAGCGCTGATCTCCCCTGTGTAAGCACCACATTCTGCCCAATGGACATTTTGCGCACCGATGGCAATGGGGGAGCGGTGGCTGGAGTTTTGCAAAACGGCAAGGGCGGTAAAGGGAACGCACAGCACTATCTGGCGATCGCTCACTGGCTGATCCCCTAGGGCTTGCAAAAATTGGTTAATGAACAGCTTGGCTTCGGACTGGGTTTTGTACATCTTCCAGTTGCCAGCGATGACAGTTTGAGGCAAGGTGGTCTCCCTAACTACACATTTGCTTAATCTTTTTAATCTAAAGCATTTTGTCGCCAAAAATCTACAGCCCCAGACTAATCTGGCTGTGCTGGTCAAGGCGTTGCAAAATCTGTTTGGCGCGCTGGATGACAGCGGGGGGCAAACCTGCCAATCTGCCTACTTCAATGCCGTAGGAGCGATCCGCTCCCCCTGGTTGTACCTGATGCAGAAACACGATCTCATCGGGGAGTTCTTTGACGGTCACTTGGAAATTGGCCACATTGGGCAGATAGTCTGCCAGTTGGTTCAGTTCGTGGTAGTGGGTGGCAAAAATACTGCGACAGCGGATGGTCTGGGCGAGATACTCCGCCACTGACCAAGCGATCGCCATGCCGTCAAAGGTAGAAGTCCCCCGTCCGATTTCATCCAATAGCACTAGGGAGGTGGGCTGGGCGTGGTTGAGAATGTTGGCGGTTTCGTTCATCTCCACCATAAATGTAGATTGCCCCGTAGCTAGATCATCCACTGCCCCCACACGGGTAAAGATGCGATCGCAGATACCTAGACGGCAGGACTGGGCGGGGACGAAGCTTCCTACTTGGCTCATCAACTGCAACAGCCCGATCTGGCGCAGGTAGGTGCTTTTGCCACTCATGTTGGGGCCTGTGAGTACGATGAGATCGGGGTGCTCCCCGTAGCCCAAGTGTACGGAGTTGGGGACAAAAAATCCCGTAGGCAGGGTCTGTTCCACGACGGGGTGGCGACCATTGACGATGGCAATGGTGCGATCGCTGGTGAGTTCAGGACGGCAGTAGTTGTACATAACCGCTGTTTCCGCCAAACTGCACAGGGTATCTAGGTTTGCCAGATGTTGTGCCAACTGTCGTAGGGGAGCAATTAGTGAGTTCACTTCTTCCCGCAGTGCTACGAAGATTTGGTATTCCAACTCGTGCAGTTCCTTTGCAATTGATTCCAATTCCTGCTCTTTTTGCTTCAATTCTGGAGTGGTGTATCTCTCTTCGTTGGTGAGAGTCTGCTTGCGAATGTAATGGGGGGGAGCCTGTTGACTCTTGCCCCTAGAGATACTGATGAAATAGCCAAATGCTTTGTTGAAGCCCAATTTTAGGGTGGGAATGTTCCACTGCTCCCGTTCTCTGCGTTCGTAGTTGGTAAGCCACTGCAGGACTAGCTGTTGTTGCTGGCGCAATTCATCAATGCGGGGATCAATGCCACTGCGGATCAGGTTGCCTTCTAAAACTGTGAGGGGCAACTCTTCCATGAGGCTACGGCGCAGTTTGTCCCCTAGAGCTACCACCAAGGGATCGAGATGCTGGAGTACAGTTAAGTAGGGGGCGGTGGCACGGCGCAGTAGGGTGGAAATTTCTTGACTGCGACTAATGGAAGTGGCGATCGCCAAAATGTCTCTGGCATTGGCGGTTCCTGTCCCCACGCGACTGCACAGGCGCTCCACATCATAGACTTCCTTAAGGCACTGGCGCAACTGCTTCCTTAGGTCGTGCTGTTTCACTAATTCAGCGATGGAATCCAAGCGCTGATTGATTAGGTCAATATCCTTGAGAGGCTGTAATAGCCAACGGCGCAGGTTCCTACTGCCCATGGCGGTAACGGTGCGATCCAACGCCCAGAGCAAGGAGCCATGAAATGTGCCATCCCGCACCGTCTGCACCACTTCCAAATTTCTTCTGGTGGTGATGTCTAGTTGCAGATAATCGGAAATGGCGTAGGTACTCAAGTTGCGCAGAGGGGCTGGCATTTGTTTTTGGGTTTCCGCAAGGTATGCCAGTAGAGCGCCCGCTGAGCGAATTACCAACGGCAGGTGGGCACAGCCAAATCCTTCTAGCGATCGCAGACGAAAAGTCTCCAAAATGCGCTGTTTTGCTTCTGCTAGAGCAAAGTGATGCTGAGAAAACACCGTGTAGCAAAAATGGCTGGGCAGAACTTGATAGGGTTCTGGCAGAACTTGCTGGCGGCGGGGCTGAAACAGATTTCCTTTGGGCTGTTCCCCTGGGATCAGTATCTCCGCAGGTTGCAGGCGGTGTAGTTCCACCATCAACTGTTCCATGTTTTCTATCTGCGTACCCGCAAATTCCCCTGTGGAAATATCTGCGTAAGCCAAACCCCACATGCCACTTGCCGCCACTACTGCCGCTAGATAGTTATTCTGCTGGGCGGTCAACATCTCTTCGGCGATCGCTGTACCTGGGGTAATCACCCGTGTAACTTCGCGCCGTACCAAGCCCTTGGCGTTCTCAGCCAATTCCATCTGATCGCAAATGGCAATGGAATATCCCTTCTCCAGTAACTGGCGAGCGTATCGCTCCAGTGCATGATAGGGAATCCCTGCCATTGCTACCCTCCCTACTTCTTTTCCCGCTTCTTTGCCCGTGAGTACTAGTTCCAATTCACGGGAGACAATTTCCGCATCTTCAAAGAAAGTCTCGTAGAAGTCTCCCATGCGATATAGCAAAATTGCCTGAGGATACTGCTGTTTAGTCTGGGCGTAGTGTTGCATCATCGGCGGCATAGCCGCAATATCCACACTGGCAAGCTGGGTCACAAGGGGTTTGGTCATGGGCAGTTAAGAACATTACAGGTGCGATTTACTAAATCTTTAGCCACTCTTTGCAAATTGGCTACAGGATAGGCTGTGGATTGTCTCTTCTAGGGCGATCGCCACTTGGTCAATATCTGCCTCAGTCGTTTCTCTGCCCAAGGAAATCCTGATGCCACCGCGGGCAGTGGTCTCATCGTAGCCCAAAGCTAACAGGGTAGGACTGGGTTGGGTTTTGCCACTACTGCAAGCGGAGCCTGAACTGATGGCAATCCCTTTGTGATTTAGGGCATGGACAATCTGCCTGCCAGACAGGTGGGGGTGGGCAAAACTGAGGTGGTGGGGGAGCCGCTGAGTCAGAGAGCCGACAGGGATTAAATCTGGGATATTTCGCAAATGGTGGTAAAGGCGATCGCGCAGTGCCTGCAATCTGCCAATTTCTGTTGCCATTTCCTGTTTTGCCAGTGCCGCTGACTTGCCCAGCCCCGCAATCAATGCCACAGCGGGAGTGCCAGAACGGCGGTTCTGTTCCTGTCCACCACCCATCAACAGGGGGATAAATTGCTGTGCCACTTGGGGATGGATATACAATGCGCCGATGCCTTGGGGAGCATAGAACTTGTGCCCCGACAGGGACAGCAGATCGATGGGCTGGCGTTGGACATCAATGGGAATGCGCCCCACTGCCTGCACTGCGTCCGTATGCAGTAGTACCCCCGCTTCACGGCAAATCGCTCCTAGTTTGCCGATGTCTTGAATGGTGCCAATTTCATTGTGGGCATAGATAATCGAAACCAGCACCGTATTGGCTCGTAGGGCTTGAGCTAGAGTGGGAGGACTAACCTTGCCGTCCCGATCCACAGGCAGTCGCGTAACCTGCCAACCCAGAGACTCTAAGTATTTTACAGGCTGGCTGATGGCACTGTGCTCGATCGCTGAAATGATAATATGTTGCGGCGCGAGGTACTGACGGGTGATCGCCATAATGGCAGTGTTGTTGGCTTCCGTTCCCCCCGAGGTAAACACAATGCAGTCAGGATCAGCATTGATCAAATCTGCCACTCTCTGCCTTGCCTGTTCCATCACTATCAAGGAGCGCTCTCCCCAACTGTGGAGACTAGAGGGGTTACCCCATGCTGACTGCAAAACCTCGGTGATCTCCGAGATCACCTCGGGGCGGGTAGGAGTCGTAGCAGAGTAGTCCAGATAGATTGCCATGAAGTTATTGGTTGAGTATCCAGCGGCGCCGAAAGATGCGTGCTAGGTCGCTACTGTCCAGTCTAAAGCAAATGGGACGCCCATGGGGGCAGGTGTGGCGGTTGCGGGTCTTGTGCCATTGGTTCAGTAGGTTCTGCATAGTGGGCAGGTCGAGGGGGGTGGCATTTTTGATGGCAGTGCGACAGGCGAGCTGGGCCATTGCCATAGTCAAGTCTGGCTGTTGGCTAACTTCTAGGAGAATGCTCAGCTGTTCTGGATGGTTTACTAGCAACTTGGGGAGCGATCGCACTGCCCAGGTGTGAGCGCCAAATTGGGTAATGTCTAAGGGAATGCTCTCCAAGCGCTCCACCTGCTCTGGAGTCAAGTTATGCAGTAGCACTGGCTCGGAAAGGTGGACAATTTCCCACTGCTCCTCTAGCTGTTCGTACAAAACCCGTTCGTGGGCAATGTGTTGTTCTATGAGATAGATGGCATCTTCCCCCTCTGCCAAAATGTAGGTCTGCATCACCTGAGCGATCGCCCGTAGGCTGGAGTGGGGCTGGTAACTAACTTGAGTTTCTGCCAGCCTAAATAGGGTCTGGGAATTATTTTGGGGTTGGCTGGTGTGCAGTAGCTCAGAAATTGCCCCGTGAATTTTGGCTTGAATTTCTGGTACTTGGTCTAAGTAAACCTCTGACTTGTCGGAGTGGCGATTCCAATCTATTTGCCACGGGGCAAGGCGCAAATGCACAATACACAGGGGGAAACGATGGCGGGGAATAGTCCCCTGAAAACTGCTCAGGATTGTCTGTTCCAGTTCAGGATATTTGATCACTCTGCCATTGGCAATGATTTTGATCCAGTCGGGGCGGGGGCGGTGATAGCGATGGGGCAAACCTGCCACTAGGGTCACATCCCCCGTCGTACTGGAGACCAAGTCCTCTGGGCTGAGGTTGGGTAAAATTTGCGTGATGATCCCCTGTACCTGATCCGCTGACCAAATTTGTAACCACGGTTTGTAATCTAAGTCCACCTGCCAAGAAACATGGGGATTGGCAATGGCTAGATCGTAGATTTGCTTCTGCACTTGGCGGATTTGTTGGGCTATGCTGGGCAGGAGACTGAGGCGTTGGGGATAGTGAGCAAATAGGTGAGAGACTCTAACCACCGTACCTTGTGCCTGCGCCACTTGCTGAGGAGCAGTTTTCGTTACCCCTTGGCGATCGTAGGCGACCTTCCAAGCGGGTTGGTTAGCACAGCAACTGGAAATTACCAAATCCCCCAGCTGGGCTAGGCTGTGCAGGGCTTCCCCGCGAAACCCCAACTGGCAAATGCGCCCCAAGTCCTGCTTGCTGGCAATTTTGCTGGTGGTGTAAGCTAGGGCGGCTCTCTGCAAGTTGTCGTAGTCCATGCCCACCCCATTGTCAGTCACTTGCACCGTGAAACTGTGGGTGATCAGTTCCACTTTGACGCGATCGGCTTGGGCATCAATGGCATTTTCCGCTAGCTCCCTGACTGCTGATGCCAACGAGTCAATTACTTCCCCTGCAGTTATCAGAGAGATCACTTCTGGAGGCAGAGGGCGAATTTGCATTGTCAGTAACTAACACAAGTATTGAGTCCTGAAATTGTGGTGCGTTGATACTAGGGATACAAAATATTTTCATTAGCTGAGACTGAGACAATCCCTAGGTTTACAAATTTTATACAATCGTCAGCATTGCTGGACAATAAATTTAATCTAGACGGTCAATGCGTACAAAACCCACCAATTGGAGATTAGTGTCAGTAATATCTAATTGCAGAACTCGCGCAGTGATACCCCGTACTTCCAATTGTTTGAGATCAAGTAATCTATTGAGACTTTCGGCAAAGCGATTAGTAATTTCCTCAGGAAACTTTACCCCTTGTAAGTTAATGCTAATCCCCTGTAGTTCTATCTTAGTTCCCCCAATTAAACGCAGTCTGGTCTCAGCTTCAATGTCTAGGATCGGCTTTTTGGGATCGGTGGGTTGCAATTTCATGCGTAGGCGCAGTAAATTACCACTGACAAAAATTACCTCAGGCTCGATCAAATCAAATTCATCCACCCTGCCATCGCCCAAGTCAAGGCGCAACTTTTGAAAAGCCTTGAGAACACTAGGAGAACGCAGAGCTTGGTTGACATCCTGCGCCCGCAAAACTACCCTCGCCGCCGCTTGCAGAGGTCGGCGCAAAACAATCTTGCCACCGCCCAAAGCATTGGGATCGATGCTAATGGGATCAGTTTCCACTTCCACAACATCAATGCGCAGAAATTCTGTAGGATAAATGCCCCGCCCTGCCAATCGCACCCGATCTACTGTTCCTAAAAGTATTTGGTAGTTGGGAGCACTTTCTACCCTTAATTCTAACTGTTCTACTTTGTGTACTTGTTGCCGTATTAAATCAGCTCCTAACCGATCTATAACTATCCCAGGCACCCCCAAAAGACCAAATAGACCTGTGAGTAGGCTGACAATTAGTTCCATTCAATCCTCTCCCGTTCCTATGGTATTGACCGCTGGGGCACTGTATCCCCAATCAATATCTGGCATCTGTTCAAAGGCTTGACGGATGGCAATTTCCCACTGCTGGCGAAATTTAATCAGGAAGGGATCGCCTGCTTTTAATTGTAAGCGATGTTTTACGATAAAGCTGTCTCGATAATAAGTGAGTAAATGGATCGGTGGTCCAACGGATATGTTGGATTTCATGGTGGAATCTAAGGAGAGAAGGGCGCATTTTGCCGCTGATGCCAGATCAATATCAAAGTGTAAGGTGCGATCCAAAATAGGTTTGCCGTATTTAGTTTCACCGATCTGCAAAAAAGGGGTTTCAGGAGTAGCTTGAATGAAATTCCCTTGGGAGTAGATCAGATAGAGTTGAGGGGGTTCACCGCTGATTTGTCCTCCCACTAGCAGATTGCATTGGGCATCGATGCCATCTTTTTGAAGCCACGGCTTTTGCTGGTCTTGCACCCATCTAGTTTTTTCCCCCACATAGCTTGCTACATCGTACATGCTACTAAATGCTGTTAAATTTTTAGCTTCCTGTTTGTGCAAATCATTGTGAATTAGGGTGAGAATACTTTGGGTAATTGCTAGATTGCCTGAGGTGCAAATTACTATGATGCGATCGCCCTCCCAGACGAAATCAAACAGTTTGCGGTAGGTGGAGACATAGTCAACCCCTGCATTGGTACGGGAGTCAGCGGCAAATACTAAGCCTGAACTGGTAATGATCCCCAAGCAGTAAGTCATAATTGTTTGCCTGTGATGGCAAAGTCTAATAATTCCATAGGGTGATAGATGGGAATGGGAGAGTGTAATAAATCTAAATGCTTCCTGAGTTGCAAAGTGCAACCCACATTGGCTGAGGCAATTAGGTCAGGGTTAGTCGCCAGTAAATTTGTAGCTTTTTGTCTGCCCAATTCCTCTGCGGTTTCTGTCTGCAACAGGTTGTAAACCCCTGCACTGCCACAGCAGAGAGCGGCATCCACGGGTTCTTTGATCTGCACTTGGGGAATCTGGCTGAGTAGGCGGCGTGGCTCTAGACTAATTTTTTGACCGTGTAACATGTGGCAGGCATCCTGATAGGCGATCGCCAATGGTCGATTCGAGAGGGGGTGCAATGGTGCAGTCAAACCTACTTGATCTAAAAATTCTTGGACATCTCTTACTTTGCTGGCAAAGGCTTGAGCTTTGGGAGCATATACGGGATCATCTTGCCAAATCCTGCCATATTCTTTCAGGGTATGTCCACAGCCTGAAGCGTTAATGATAATGTAGTCCACCTCTGCCTTGGCAAACTGGTCAATCATGGATTTAGCTAATAGTTTGGTCTGGAATTCTTGCCCTTGATGGTGGGTTAATGCGGCACAACAGCCTTGGGGTTGGGGGATTACTACTTCGCAACCGTTGGCAGTTAATACTCTGATGGTGGCTTGGTTAATTTGGGGCAAAAATACCCTTTGTACACAGCCAAGAATCAATCCCACCCGATAGCGTTTCTTGCCTTGGCAGGGGATAATTTCAGGGAAAGGATCATAAAAAGATTGCAGAGTAATAGGAGGAAGCAGAGACTCCATAGCGGATAGGGGCTGGGGCAGAATTTTGCTAAGAATTTTTAGCGATCGCTCCAGCTTTTGTAGCCCAAGTTTTTGATAGACCAACAGGGGAAATAGTAGAGCCCGCAGGCGATTGGGATAGGGCAAAGTATGAAAAATAAACCAGCGCAGTAGTTTTTCTAATAATGGTCTAGGGTGCTGGCGTTCTACTTGCAATCTAGTGGCAGAAATCAGTTGGTCATACTGCACCCCCGAAGGACAAGCAGTTACGCAAGCTAAACAGCCCAAACAGGAATCAAAATGTTGCACTACCGCAGGGGATAGGGGAATTTTGCCGTCGTTGAGACTGTCCATAAGGTAAATTCTGCCCCGTGGTGAATCAGTTTCCTTGCCAATTACCCGATAGCTGGGACAAGTTGCCAAGCAAAAACCACAGTGCACACAGGCATCAATTAGTTGGGGATCGGGAACGGATGGTAGAGAATTCTTTACTGTGGTCATTGCTGGGCTGGAGAGACTGGGGCAGGGAGTAGCTCTATTTTACGGTGATACAGTGAGCGGTTTGGGGCATAATTGCAGATTATGAGCAGTAGTTTTGGCAAAATTTTTCGCCTCTCCACTTTTGGGGAGTCCCACGGCGGGGGGGTGGGGGTGGTGGTAGATGGTTGCCCTTCCTTGCTTCCCCTGTCAGAGGCAGATATTCAAAAAGAACTGGATCGCCGTCGCCCCGGTCAGAGTAGGATCACCACCTCTCGCCAAGAGCTAGATCGCTGTGAGATTCTCTCAGGGGTGTTCCAAGGCAAAACCCTAGGGACACCGATTGCTATTTTGGTACGCAATCAGGATGCCCGCAGTGAAGACTATCAGGAAATGGCAACAAAGTTTCGTCCCTCCCACGCTGACGCTACCTATCAGGGGAAGTACGGCATTCGCAACTATCAGGGAGGGGGGCGTGCCTCTGCTCGGGAAACCATTGGCAGGGTAGCGGCAGGGGCGATCGCCAAAAAAATTCTCAAGCACTGCGCTGATGTGGAAATCCTTGCCTATGTCAAGTCAGTACACAAAATTCAAGCCCCCATTGATCCCCGCCAAGTAACCTATGAGCAGGTGGAAAGCAACATAGTGCGCTGTCCCCATCCCGACACAGCCTCCCAGATGATCCAGCTTATTGAGCAAATGCGCCGTGAGGGCAATTCCGTAGGGGGGGTAGTGGAATGCGTGGTGCGCCATGCTCCTGTGGGTCTGGGGGAACCTGTGTTTGACAAGCTGGAGGCAGATTTAGCAAAAGCGGTAATGTCTCTCCCTGCCAGTAAGGGCTTTGAGATTGGCTCAGGTTTTGCGGGCACATGGCTGACGGGCAGGGAACACAACGACCAGTTCTACATGGAAGGCGATCGCTGGCGCACCCGTACCAACAATTCGGGTGGCATTCAGGGCGGGATCAGCAATGGGGAGGATATAGTGATGCGCGTTGCCTTTAAGCCCACTGCTACCATTCTACAAGAGCAAAAGACAGTGACAGTTACAGGGGAAGAAACCACCCTGACAGCCAGAGGGCGCCACGATCCCTGCGTTCTGCCACGGGCAGTACCCATGGTGGAGGCAATGGTCGCTCTGGTGCTATGCGATCACTACTTGCGCCAACGCACCGCAAGACTGGATCAGCTTAGTTCTGTAACCGATGACATACTCAGCGACTAGAGCTACCCCTGATCTGGCAGAAAAAGAACACTGTTTGCGATCGCACCAGTGGTTTAAGTTGATCTGCGGAGCCAGCTATCAGCACCTGCCCCACATTCGCAATCTGGCTTTGATCTACACCCTAGCGGGGGCAGATTGTATCGACATGGGGGCAGACATTGCCGTAGTGCGATCGGCAGAAGCGGGAGTCAGCCAAGCTCTCACCCTTGATCCCCACAGCTCTCCCCCCTTGCTGATGATCAGTGTGAGCGATGGGGAAGACCTGCACTTCCGCAAAGCCTACTTTGCACCTCAGCACTGCCCTAGTAGTTGCCTTCGCCCCTGCCTTAGGGTATGCCCCACCCACGCCATTACCAGCGCAGGAGTGCACTCTGACCTGTGTTACGGGTGCGGGCGCTGTTTACCCGCGTGCCCTTCCGCTCTCATCGCCACCCGTGAAGTGGTGTATCCCGTTGACAGTCTGTCCCACCTGCCTGTCCAGGCTCTAGAAATCCACACCCAACCCCACCGCTACAGAGAATTTGCTCAACTCTGGCAGAAATTACAATCTCTTCTACCTCGCCTGCACCTAGTGTCTATCAGTTGTGGGGATGGGGAAAACCTAGAAGCATACTTGCACTACCTGTTAAAGATCATAGACAATGCCCCGCCTTTACTCATCTGGCAGACCGACGGCAGACCGATGAGTGGAGACATTGGTGCTGGGGCTACCCAAGACGCCCTGCAGTTGGCAGAAAAAGTCTTGAATTTCCACTTACCCAAAGGTTTTGTGCAGTTGGCAGGAGGCACTAACCACACCACTGCATCCAAAGCTAGAGCACGGGGCATGCAACCCCACGGCTACGCTTTTGGCAGTTACGCCCGTACCCTAGTGGCAGACCTACTGGAGCAAGCTGGCGATCGCCCTATAGAAAGCGATCCCCACTTGTTAAATCAGGCGGTGGAGCGGGCAAAATCTCTGGTAAAAACAGTTAAATTAGATGTAGGAGGAGACAGTTTATGCCCCTGAAGTAACCTACGGCAAAACTGCTGAGTACTTGCCAACCCCCCCCAAATACTGCACAATTTGCCCAACTGAACCCATTGCGCCCTATGTCAGACATTATTCGCAGACAAGTTACGGACAACCTAGAGGAACTTCTGCTAATTTTGCCCGCTGATTTGCGAGCGGCGATAGAAGAGTACGGCAATCTGGACGAGCTAGTAGAAATTGTCATGGACCTAGGGCGATCGCCCGAAGCCCGCTATTTCAATGGCAGTCGCTATCTCCGAGATTTGGCAGTGACCCAAGCAGAACTAGACGAATGCGTATCCCGCGTCGGCGAATTCAGTGGGGACAACCGCGCAGGCATTGAGCGCACCTTGCACCGCATCAGTGCCATTCGCAACCGCAAGGGGACAATTATTGGCCTGACCTGTCGCGTAGGGCGCGCTGTCTACGGTACTAGCGCCATGATCCGCGACCTAGTAGAGACAGGACAATCTATTTTATTGTTGGGCAGACCAGGGGTGGGAAAAACTACTGCCCTGCGGGAGATTGCTCGTGTTCTGGCAGATGAACTAGGCAAACGGGTAGTGATTATTGACACCTCCAATGAAGTGGCAGGGGATGGAGATATTCCCCACCCAGCAATCGGCAGAGCCAGACGCATGCAGGTACCCAAGCCAGAACTGCAACACCAAGTGATGATCGAGGCAGTGGAAAACCACATGCCTCAAGTGATTGTGATTGATGAAATTGGCACAGAACTGGAAGCTCTGGCGGCACGCACCATCGCCGAGCGCGGTGTGCAACTGATTGGCACAGCCCACGGCAATCGGCTCGAGAACCTGATCAAAAATCCCACCCTCTCCGACCTGATCGGCGGTATCCAGTCCGTAACTCTAGGGGACGAAGAAATGCGCCGTAGGGGACTGCCCCAAAAGAGTATTTTGGAGCGCAAAGCCCCCCCCACCTTTGAGATTGCTGTAGAGATGCTTGAGCGCTATCGCTGGGTAGTGCACCGCGATGTGGCAGAAACGGTGGACCTATTGCTTAGGGATCGGGAACCCACACGAGAAATTCGCACTGTGAGTGAACAGGGAGAATTGCTGGTAACAGAAGAATCCCCTTCCACCCCTGAAATCCTCAAGAATCCCTGCCCTGTGGGGTGGCGCTCTACGGGGCGCATGAAACCCGTTCCCCCAGATAATGGCACCGAACCGCCTACCCCTTGCAGTCAGACCAACGGCGATCCAGTGCGCCTCTATCTCTACGCTGTCAGCCGTCAGCAAACCGAGCAGATAATCCAAACCCTGAACTTACCAGTGGAGGTGGTCAAGGAGGTGGACTCTGCCGATGCCATTTTGGCACTGCGATCGCAAGTGCGGGGGCAGGCAAAACTGCGCAATTTGGCAGAAGCCCGCAACCTACCCATTCACACAGTCAAAGCCAGTAGCCTCCACCACATCACCCGCGCCCTGCGCCGTCTGCTCCACATGGACGACAGCCCCAGCGCCAACGACCTGCAACTTTTTGCCTATGGCGACCCAGAGGACGAAATGGAAGCACTGGAGGAAGCTCGCCTAGCGGTAGAGCAGATTGTCATTCCCAAGCGGCAAGTGGTGGAACTGCTCCCTCGCCCTTCCTTTATCCGCCGTATGCAACATGAACTAGTGGAACACTACCACCTGCGGTCCGATAGCTTTGGCGATGAACCAAACCGTCGCCTGCGCATCTACCCCGACTGAGTCTGTTCCAGAAACCAGCAACAACCATCCTGTATGTCTAGGGATTATGTCAACTGAGATTGAGAATTGTTGCTGAATCCCTCGAGAGCT
>Ga0308394_1000438_pt1 | contig 22951 bp, 19 predicted proteins | sample Hotspr2Sampleme2_FD_202366 | JGI IMG/M metagenome (GOLD analysis project Ga0308394, IMG submission 202366) | Hot spring phototrophic mat microbial communities from Mushroom Spring, Yellowstone National Park, Wyoming, United States - 20050701_me2 ...
ATAGTTTAGTCTGCCATTGTTCAGCTAAAATTGGCAGTGGTACAGGGTTTTGATGGGTTTTCCAGTCAATGATTTGCGCTGACACATTCCCTAGAATTACTAGGTCATAGACTGCCGTGAGGGTAGTACCGTTAAATCGCACACTGCGTTTGTGTTCTGCAAACTTTTGTCCAGTAATCATCTGGGGTGGATGCTCTAGGTAGGACTGAAACCACTGGCACAGGGTGCTGTCAGCAGTGTACATCTGGGACACATCCATATCTAGTTGATGTTGCTGTACTAACAGGTGGAATTGCTTGCCTAGGGTTAGCTTTTCCACTAGTTCGTGAGCCACTGGCAAGTTGATTTCATCCAAAAAAGTATGACAAAACTTGCGGCGACAGGTTGTCCATAGCTGGAGATGTTGCTGGGATATACTAGGCAGAAGCATAGGCAAAATATTCTAAAACTGCGCGGGCAATAACATATTCCCCATCACAAGATAGAGTTTGTTTAGAAGTTGGCGATCGCAAAGTTTCCGTCAAGAAGTGCCAATCTCCATGCAAAAACTCAGTAGGCTCAATCACCAGATGGTGCATATATTGCTCCACTCCAGCTATCAGTAAATCCGCTTCCGCAAAATCATTGCGCCGCAGACAAATCACTGGCTTTTGGTTGCGGTAAATCTCCGATAGGGTGCCATAGCCTGGCTTGGTTACGATGCGATCGCAAATTTGCATAATGTCTACAGGACGAATTTGCCACCTACGATCAATAATTTTCAGATTGGGTAAAGGCGGTGCGTTTTGGTCAAAGGTAATAAACTGCCAATCAGGAAACTGCAATACGTTTCTGTAGGGAATTTCCTGCAAACTTAGTCCTCCAAAAGTCAATAGCACTGTGAAACGGTCAGGGGACAACTGCAATTTGCTGTACAGATCCTCAGGACTGAAATTACAGGGAACTCCCGTCAACCCCACCTCTTGGATCACAGGAAAACTTGCCATTGGCTCACAAAAGGGAAGCCGAAACAAGCGATCGCACTGGGCATAGTTCTCACTTAACCAATCCGCCAGAACACTAAACTCTCCTCCCCAAGGGCGATAGATAAAATCCCACCCAAAATTACTCATCATCCAGCAAGGAACCCCTGCCCCATGGGCGATCGCCACTGCCAGATGGGGAATGTCCGCCAAGACTAAATCTACTTTTTGCTGTAGCAAAAACTCCGCTTCCTCTGCAATGATTTCTGACTGTCGTAAGCGAATTTCCTGCCATTTCTGCAAAGTCCGTTCCTTGTCCATCGCCAAACTATCTGACTGTACCACCCCCACATCAAAGGAGCGCTGGCGATGGTAAAACGGCTGGGGTAGGTACTCTGCCAGTAGCCACTGGGGAGCAGTGGATGCCACAATTATCTTCAGGTCTGGAGCTTGGGTTTGCAGTACTGCCAGCACTGATGCCATGCGGGTAGCATGACCAAACCCATGATTAGTGACAGTGGCATAGAGAGTAGGCATGAGTTAATTCTATTTAACTTTGGCTAACTAGAGCGTAAAGGTAAAGTTTTTCACCAGTAGTCCAGGGGCAAAAATTCCTCCCAGCGATCGCTGTCCGTAGGTGTCCGTACTGGGAATAAACTCCCCACTGCTAGTGATGCTCTCTAAGTTATCTCCCAAAACCCTGTACATACTGTCATCAAAGCGCAGATTTTGAATCGGTGCAGACAGCTTCCCTCCTTCCACCCAAAAGCAAGCATAGCGGGTCATCCCTGTAATCCGTGCATTAGTGCGATCGCTCCAATTGAGATAGTGCAAATTGGAGAGAAATAACCCCGTATCCAAAGCCGCCAACACTTCGCTGGGAGCCAAATCTCCCACAGCCAACACTGGCGATCGCATAGTCTCTGTCAAATCTGCTCCATTCCCCGCAATCCCATATTCCTTAGCCGTACGAGAGCTAACCAGAGAGTTCTGCCACCGACCAGCAGAAATAATCTCTAACTGGGGTGGCGCCATCTCCCCCAAACTATTAAAGCGGGGCACATTCCCCCGACTAAAATCTTCCCTGAGAGAGAAGAGAGGCGACAGTTGTACTTCCCCATTGCGCAGTTTCAACAAAGCACTACTGCCCTGGCGCAAACTGGCTTCTCCCACTGACCAAGTAAACATACCAATCAGTTCAGCCGTAGCCGATGGGGCAAAATAGGTGCGGTAACAACCCCGATCTAGTTCCAGCAAGGGACGGCTCAGCGCCCGCAGTTGTTCTAGGGAGCGCTCGATATGCATCAAATACTCATCTTGATACCACACAGAATCGGCATAGATACCCTTGACCGCCCGATCATCCCCGTCACCGCTGGGCACATACAGGGAGTAGTCCAAGACAAAACTGTCAGTTGCAAACCAATGTCTCTGCCCTGCCGAGTTGGCAAGACCCCGCACCACCGTCCCCCCCGCATAAATGCCCGCCATGTCATGCTCTTTGACAGGGGTTAGAATAGCGGTGATCGCCTCATCCGCCGTCAGCAGATTCCCCTGATACACCTCACGGCTAGAACCATGATTTTCAGGCAGAGTCAGAAACGGATTTTCAGGCAGGTGGGGGATTTGCTCTCGCAGTTCTTCCAGTTCAGCCAAAGCTCTAGGAAAATCCACTTGGCGATCGCCCGTAATAGGGATAGTGCCAAATATCTCCCGCTGATTCCACATCAGCGTCAAAGTTAGTCTGCCGTCCTGTACCACTCCAGTTTGCCGCACCTTTGCCCGATTGAAACGGGTAAATTGGCTGTACTCAGCACTCAGACTGATCACCAAATGCTCCCCTGTCCGCAAATGTTCAGTTAGTTGATTACTGAGAGTTAAGAAATTTTCTTCAATCCAATCCATTCACTACTCAACAAGACTAGGCTTTGCGGTGATGCCATTGATCTTAATACTTTCTCCTTCCTTTGGTAGAATTTGAGAACCACAAACTTGCTGAGATTGCATCTTGCCACAGACCACCTATTTCTGGATCACAGGAAAAGAGCCAGCACACACGACAGACCGTGTGCCCAACCTGTTTTTGCGCGGGTGGGTAGGTCTTTTTTGCCCCCTATCCCCCAAACCCAGAACTGGCAATGCTTTGAGCCTAATTTTGACAAAGCAGATCCGCGCAAACCCTGAAACCCTTGCTAGGTGCGCTTTTCAAGCATTTTGCCAAATTGCAGACCAACTTTACAAACCCCTGAAATGTATGTTATTATCTAGTTGCAACTTCTTCCAAATCCCTTTAGGGATTGAAATTCGCCAACCTACACTATTTCAGGCAGAGGCACTTTACAGCCCCCTAGACCGCAGTAGCCATTGGGATTTTTGGCAAGGTATTGTTGGTGATAGGCTTCAGCAAAGTAGAATTCCTTAGCAGGTAGGATTTCTGTAGTAATCTTGCCGTAGCCTGCCTTAGTTAGGACTGCTTGGTAGAGTTCCTTGGACTTTTCGGCTAACTTCTGTTGTTCTTCGGTGTAGAAATAAATCCCTGAGCGGTACTGGGTACCTATATCGTTCCCTTGGCGCATTCCCTGAGTTGGGTCATGATTTTCCCAAAATATCTTCAGCAGTTGCTCATACTTAACTTTGGCAGGATCATAGACCACCAAAACCACTTCGCTATGACCTGTCAGACCTGAGCAGACCTCTTCGTAAGTGGGATTGGGAGTAAATCCTGCGCTGTAGCCTACAGCAGTGATATAGACATCTGCATTTTGCCAGAATTTGCGCTCTGCTCCCCAAAAACAACCCATGCCAAACATTGCCATTGCATACCCAGCGGGATAGGGGGGTTTGAGAGGGTTGCCATTGACATAGTGCCGTTCGGCGGTGGGAATGGGATTAGCCCGACCTTTGAGCGCCTTGTCGGGGTCTGGCATGACCAACTTTTGGCTTTTGTCAAACAGGGAAAATAGAGACATGGGTCTGACAAGTTCTGGTTTATGAAATCATTGTAACCTATGGGTTAGCCTAGTAAGGAAAGGGATAGGGCTTCAGTAATTTAGTAGCGCGATACACAGTTAGGGTTTCGATCACCTGTCCCCCGCGCCAGATGGTGATGTCTTTGAGCTTGGAAATCTCTGAGAAATATTCTCCTAGCTCTGCTATGGACTCCCCTCGGCTGGGATCGCTGGGATCAATAAACTTAAACTTGGAAGTGGTAATGTACAAGGCGTTTTTACCTACAAACTGAGCAGGATTCGCCCAAAAGGCAAAGCCACGCGTATCTGCATTAAAACAAGTTACTGGTTTGCCTAGGGGTTCTACTGCCATGCCCACTTGACCTGCCACAAAGAAATTGTTGGCAAAGACAAAATCAGCTTGGGCGAGAGCTTCCTTGAGAACGGGATCGGATTGAAAGGCAGTGCTAATTTGTTGTAGGTCAAAAATCTGGGTGGACGGGTCGTCTTGGAGTTCCCAGATGCCCCAAATGGCGTAGTTACTCCCTTTTTGGGCTATCCCCAAGGTAATGTGCGCCAGAGCAATGGTGATCAAAAGGATGACTATGGTTCCTGAAATCAGCAACCAATTGCGGATTAGTTTGCTGTGCTTGGCTTGAGCGATCGCCATTTGGTTGCCCATAAGCAGTACCGCCCCCCAGAACCCTGGCATGTGCCAACTGGGCAGTATTTGCCAATAGCCGCCCATCAGGGTAAATCCTGCAAAAATAGGCAGGGAAACCCACAGGATGAAGCGATAGCGCTCATTGCAGGTTTTAGGGAAACTGAGAATTTCTCTAGCTAGGGCATGGAGACTTGTCCACCACAAGGGGAAGCCAAAACTGGGAAACAGGTAGCCACAGCTTACTAGGAAAACTACTAGCACATCAAGGAAACTGTAGCCCGTGGTGGGAATAGCGCGACTGCCTTGAAATCGGAAAGATACCCAGTGGTGTTGATAGTTCCAAATCAGAATGGGGGCGATCACTACCGTAAACAGTATGACCGATAGGAGTAGATAGGGAGAGCGAAAGATGCTCCAGTATTTGGGAGTGAAAAGTACATACAACAGTAGGCATATCCCCAGCAAAAAGCCGTGGTATTTCCCCAGCGCTGCCAAGCCCACAGCTAAGCCAATCCAAGCGACTTTGACGGTTGGGCGGTATTCTGCAGGAGCGGGTTCAGGGAAAAATTCATGGGCGCACAGCCACAGGGCTAGAGTCCAAAAGAACATCAAAGGCACATCAGGCAAAGTCAAGATGCCAAATATGATCTGAAAGATGGGGATGGTGGCGGTGATCGCCAAAGTCAGTCTGGCTGACTGCAAGCCAAACAATTGTTTGCTAGTGAGGAAAAAAAATAGCAGGGTAAATGTGTAGAGAATTACGCCCCCAATGCGCATGGTGAACTGATTGGTAACTCCTGTGAGCCAGATGCCGATCCCCGTAGAGTAGGCTACCAATGGGGGGTGGTCGAAGTAGCTCCAGTCCAGATGGCGGCTGTAGAGAGTGTAATAGGCTTCGTCAAAGCCAGGGGTCATGGCATAGGCTAGGCACAGTCTCAGCAGTAAACTCCAGCCCAAAATGGCGATCGCCCAAGGGTCTAGTTTTCTCAGATGTTTTAGCATTGAACCTCAGACTAGGGGTGGGAATGAAACAGCAAAGTGGGTCGTCATCTCACCTACTTGCCAAGGGTTTTCATAATACGCTACATTGGCTACTTAGTGTGATTTTTTGTCGAGTATGAAAGTCTTGACTTCTCTCAAATCTGCCAAAAACCGCCACAAAGATTGCAAGGTGGTGCGTCGCCGCGGCAGGGTCTATGTGATATGCAAAACCAATCCCAAGTTCAAAGCACGGCAGGGGTAAGGGTCAAAACTCAGACTTTGGCAGTGGTGGACTCCCTAAACTCAATGATGCGCCCTGTGTCATCCTTCACCAAAAAGTTCAGCGGCTGAGCACTGCGGATTTTGTGTTTTAGTCCTTTCATCTGCACCCTGAGCAAGATTTGCTCAATGCAGTCGCGGTTGAAGCACAGGTGGCGCTCGCGGTTTGGTTCAGTGGTTTTGACCCCAGGCACTATGTGCAGTTGTACATTTTTGCGCAGTTGATACCACACCCCATCTCTGGCGGGGGAATAGGGCGGTACTGCACTAGGACTGACTCCCAAGGGGGATTCGTAGCCGTAGTAGAAGTGAAGGGGCACTGCCGCTTGGCGCAGTTCCAGTGCTGACTCGTAGAACCAACGGGCTTGCTCCAAATCGCTGACCATTACCGTATGTACCTTGGGGGCACTGGTGAGAAACATCCACATCGCCACTCCGTAGGCCCCCAAAAGTAAAATCATGATACCTTGGGTTGAGAATAATCCTTCCATTGTTTATGCTGTAGTTGAATTTATATCCAAGTTATCCCCTAGCTCTTATTTTATGGAAATTGCTCAACTGATTCGTGAGATACCAGACTTTCCTAAACCTGGGATTTTGTTTAAGGATATTACGCCCGTTCTGGCTCACCCCGAAGGTTTGAAAGCGATTGTGGATGGCTTGGCTGGGGCATTTGCCAATCTGCAGGTGCAGGGGGTACTGGGCATTGAATCCCGTGGGTTTATTGTAGGCGCTCCTGTGGCACGAGCTTTGGGCTGTGGTTTTATTCCAGCGCGCAAGCCTAAGAAATTGCCCGCTGAGGTGTATAGTGTGGAGTATGCCCTCGAGTATGGTACGGATAGAATTGAGATGCACCGCGACGCCATTCAAGCAGGGCAGAGAATACTTGTCATTGACGACCTGCTTGCTACAGGGGGCACCGCTTCAGCCGCCGCTCAGTTGATTCAGCTAGCTGGGGGGATATTGGTAGGTTTTGGCTTTGTGGTTGAATTGAGTTTTTTGCATGGGCGACAGCGTTTGCCTGAGGTGCCTGTGGTGAGTCTAGTTACTTACTGAAGCGAAACAATAGGAATCCTGCTCCTGCCCCGAGCCAACTGGTGAGGGAGACCAAGCTCCAACTTAGCCAAGGGGATAATTTTTGCTGTTGGCGCATGAGATTAAGAGCGATCGCTCCAGCTAGGGCAGTAATGGCACTGCATAGGAGAAATACTGCCACCGCCGGCTGAAAAAAGAATGTGCGAAAAATAGTAATGAATGCTACCACTCCACTGCCCAAGGCGAGAGTATCCCTGATTACGCGGCGTTGCCATTGGGCGGGCATCTGGCGAAAGGCAGTAAACTGGACTTTGTCTAGAGAGACACGGTAGCGCACAGTAGCCCTGAAGGAAAAAGCGAAGGCGATTATCAGGAAAAAGAAACTAAAAATATCAAAGCTGGTAGCAAAGATAATCCCCAACAGCAGGGCGGGGTAACTCCAGTACAGCTCAGAAGAAACCAGCCACAACAGGGGCGCAGTGCAGGACAGCAGGGCAAACAGCCAGCTAAACCCCTGCTTTAGGAACCGAAACCAAGCAAAACCTTGGTATAGATAACAGCCAAACACAAAAATCAACCACAACAGGGGGGACAGGGCTAGCTTCTGTTCTAGAGTCAGTAACTCTTCGGGTCGGTAGTGCCACTTCTCTACAAATACAGGGAGTGCAGAAGTAGAATTAGTTGTTTCTTGGCAGGGAATAGACTCGGGGTGATCAAAGATCGCATGGGTGCGATCAGCATTACCCCAATTGACTCCTGTGAGAATGGCATTGCAGAAGTTTGCCCCCACCAGAATTGCTCCATCCAAATTCGCCCCTGTCAAATTGCTGGAATGAAACTCCGCTCCAGTGAGATTTGCCCCCGACAAGTTCGCATGGCTGAGATTTGCTCCTTTCAACTTCGCATGGGACAAATTGGCTCCTTTCAGGTTTGCTCTGTGCAGATTTGCTTTGGGCAACCTAGCATTCTGCAAATTGGCTCCTGCCAAAATCGCTGACTCTAGATTACTCTCCCGCAGGATTACATTGGCTAGATTCATTCCTGTTAGGTCTTGTCCCCGCAGGTCAATCCAACTGAATTCCCGTCTGCGATTGGCATATAGTCTCTGGAATTCTGCTAGTTCCATGGTCATTTTTTAGACTGCTCTCTGTGCCATTTTCGCAGGAATTGCCTGCTGGTAGATAGTGCTTAGTTCAGCAAGGGAAAATGTCAAAACTAAGTTCTCCACTTGGAATTCCACTGGTTGGGATTGGGCAGTGACTATTCCTATCGCCCACCAATGACCCTTGAGATACTGCTCTAGATAATTCTCCCAGTCTGCTGTGTGTTCAGGGCTGATGGATACTACGATTCTACTCGCTCCTTCGCCAAAAAGAGTGTGAATGTAGGAAGTAGTGCAGGGCAATTGCACCCTAAAAGAAAGCTGGGCACGGATGGCAGATTCACACAGGGCGATCGCTATGCCCCCTTCAGCGCAATCATGGGCAGATTTGATCCAGCCTTGCCTAATCCCTGTGCGGCATACGGCTTGGACTTGCTTTTCTAGCTCCCAGTCTATAGGAAGGGGTCTGCCTGTAACTTTCTGGTGCAGGGTGGCTAGGTATTCACTGCCTGCCAATGAGGTTTGGTGGGAGCCAATCAGATAGATGCGATCGCCCACTTGCCGCCAGCCAATACCACAGACACGGCGGATGTCTTCCACCAGACCTACCATGCCAATTACAGGGGTAGGATAGATGGGTAAGGCAGTGCCATCGGGCTGGATAGTCTCGTTGTAGAGAGAAACATTCCCCCCAGTAACGGGAGTATTTAGGGCACGGCAGGCATCAGCCATACCGCGACAGGCTTCTGCTAACTGCCAGTAGCCCGTAGGGTGTTCAGGACTGCCAAAGTTGAGATTGTCAGTGATTGCCAGCGGTTCTGCCCCCACACAGGAGAGATTGCGAGCAGACTCTGCCACTGCCAACTGGGCGCCCCTATAGGGGTCGAGATAGACATAGCGAGCTTGACAATCTACCACAGCCGCTAGCCCCACATAGGTCGGTGGCTCAGGTTCGGGCAGTTCGCCAATGGGATAGTTGGGATTGCGCAGGCGAATTACTGCCGCTGCACCTGCTCCTGCCAGCAGTACGGTGTTGTTCTGCACTTGGCAATCGTACTGCTTGTATATCCATGCCTTGTCAGCAATGGAAGGAACTGCTAGTAGAGTGCGCAAACTGTGGGCTAGGTGCTCTCTGTCTGTGGGATAGGGGTGGCGATCAGGGTCGTCAGCCCATGCCTGCTGGGCATAGGCGGGAATGTCCGTAACCTGCCGTCTGTAGACTGGGGTTTGTTCTGCTAGGGCTTTGGCTGGCAATTCCGCTACCACTGCCCCCCTGTAAAGCACCCGTACCACGGGTTCGGCAATCACTTCCCCCGCTACCACTGCGTGCAGTCCCCACTTGTGAAAGATAGCAATCAGTTCCTGTTCCCTACCTTTCTGCCCCACTAGTAGCATTCTTTCCTGGGATTCCGAGAGCATATATTCATAGGGAGTTAAGGAATGTTCCCGAATGGGAATTTTATCCAAGTCGAAAATTATGCCCACTCCGCCCTTAGCCGCCATCTCTGCGGTGGCACAGGTTAAGCCTGCGGCTCCCATGTCCTGGGCTGAGACCACTGCTCCTGTTTTGAAGGCTTCCAAACAGGCTTCTATGAGTAATTTCCCCATGAAAGGGTCTCCCACCTGTACGGCGGGGCGATCCTGCTGGGATTTGTCGCTCAGTTCTGCACTGGCAAAACTGGCTCCCTTGATGCCATCTCTGCCTGTAGTTGCTCCCACATATAGTACTGGGTTGCCAATGCCTTCAGCACGGGATTTGATGATGGAGTCTGTTTCCAAAATGCCGATCGCCATGACATTGACTAGGGGATTGCGGTCGTAGGCAGGATCAAAGTACACTTCGCCGCCGATGGTGGGTACGCCGACACAGTTGCCATAGCCTGCGATTCCCGCCACTACTCCATGCACTCTACTGCGCACCCAAGGGTCGGTCAATCTGCCAAAACGCAGGGAATTGAGCAAAGCCACTGGTCTGGCGCCCATGGTGAAAATGTCCCTGAGAATGCCCCCTACCCCTGTGGCCGCTCCCTGGTAAGGCTCTACTGCTGAGGGACGGTTGTGACTTTCAATCTTGAAACAGATAGCAAGTCCTTCTTGGATTTTGACTACTCCTGCGTTTTCTCCCGGTCCAACGAGAATGCGATCGCCTGTGGTGGGAAATTGTTTGAGCAGGGGACGGGAATTTTTGTAGCAACAGTGCTCTGACCACATCACGCCGAACATGCCTAGCTCCACGGCATTGGGTTTCCGTTGTAGGCGATCGCAAATCATTTTGTATTCTCCAAGGGTCAGCCCTTCGCTCTTAATTTTTTCCCATTCCCCTACAGTGTAGGTGTCCATGCTCAGGGCGTGAATGGCGCTCCCCATCAGTGGCTCTAGGGCAGAATAGACTAGGCGGTGCTGTTGGATCAGGGTTTTGTTTTGGAACTGATCGGATACGACAAACAGATGGTAATGCCCACTCCCCGCTCCTTCAGGATGGTGCTGGTGGGCTTGGCTGTGATCTTCTACTATCACCAACAGAGCAGAGAGTTTTTCCGTGAGAATTGTCTGAATTTGCTCGGGGGAAGTCATGGTTGATGTAAAGCCCAGTGTGTCTATGATACTCCACCGTAGTTTTTCTCTAGCGAAATGGTCAGTGGGGATTGGGAGAATGAGCAGTATCCACTCTTTGCAAGAGAATCATGTGTTTGGCGATTAAACTCTCTACGGTGTGCCAATTGCCAGTATTGCCATCGGCTAAAATTTGCGCCACGGTGCGATCGCCCTGACACTTCTGCATGAAATTAAATTCTTCAGCGCTGAGTTCCACCACCCGATAATTCATATCAAACAATTGCCTACTTTCCCAACCGTGGATACAGGGATGACGCAGGGGAATTGCCGAGAGAACTTGTGAGCGGTCTTGCAAATCCAGACGGGCTAGAGGTGGGCGATAGAGAAAGAATTCGTAGTGAGCAATATCCGTATCCAATAGTTCAATCAAGCGATATTGTTCTCTAACAGGTAGGGATTGCGCCTGTGCCAGTAGTTGGGGATTGTTGCCCAATAGTCGCTCCAATGTCCACACTGCAGGATTGGAGAATCCAGCAAATTCCAAACCCACTGCATCAATCATGGCAAACAGGGAAGGAATGGTGAAATTAATTTCGTGGGGATGGAGATACATATCAGCGAAGCACTCGTCTTTTTGGTTGTCCAATGACCATCTAGTTTTTTCTCTCTGCACTAGACGGTTAGTTTCTGGGAGAGTAGCAAATAGTTCCCTGCCCAGTTTCACCCGTGCTTTGAGATCGAGAGAGGGCTGGGTTTTGCTCAAAAGAGCGATCGCTTCTTGCATGAGACGAATTTCCCATCTGCCAATTTCCGCATAGACAAAGAGATGGAGCAGTCCCCCTGCTTCTAGCTTGTCTGCTAGGCACTGCAGAGCTTTGGTGGGATCGGGAGTGTGATGAATTACACCTACAGAATTGATCAGATGGAATTTACCTGCTATCTTTTCCAAATCAAACAGGCTAAGTTGCTGGAATTCTATAGTGCGATCGCTTTTGGGAACAGTTTGCCGAATGCGTTCCTGCGCCACGGCTAGAGTGCCTGCACTGATGTCAATGGCGACAATGTCCGCGGTGGGGTTTAGGTGTGCCAAGTATTCCGTACTCACTCCACTGCCACAGCCTGCGTCGAGAATGCGGGGGTTTTGGATGGGAGAAAGCCAGCCCCCTGTACAGAAGCCATAGGCTGACTGCCAACTCCAACGCCAGTTGTAGCCAGGGGGTGGGGTGGGGAGGATGGGATCGGGGGGGAAGGGGAAGGTGTCGTACAGTTGGGCGACGGACTGTTCAATCATGGCAGGCTAATTTCTAGGGTGATGCCAACACGGCTATCGGACTGAATTGGCGATCGCCGCCATTCAATTTTACTGCCCAACCACACATGCCGTCCCAGAGCATAGCTAGCACTCAACGCCGTCACACTCAGTTCCGTATCAGTGGCAAAATTGGTGAAGCCATGACTAAGGCGCAGATCAGCACTGCGGGGAGAGAATGCCAGAATCCCCTGCACACCTATTTCTAACCCAGATATGGAGGGCTGTCCAACGGCAGTGAATTGGCGGTAGCCCACCTGAGGGGCAATGTTGACATAGGAACCCAAGGGCAGAATATAGTAGCGGGCTTTGAGATCAAAACTGGATTCTGAGGTAGGGAAAAGGGTCTGATAACTACCACTGACTGTTACAGGAGAAGCCCCCACAAACAAATCCTCCACACCCAACTCTAGTCCCAAGCGGTTGTCACGAGAGATGATCCCAGCGCGCAACTTAGTGCCAAAACTAGGGGTGTGGTATATGTCTCGCAGGAGGTCAGGAGGATTGGTTAGCCATCTCTGTAAAACGGGACTGTTTTGGATGATCTGGGGATCGATATCCAGTCTGACGGGTTCAGCCCAGACAGAGCCACAGCCCCCTATCACCCCCAAACTTACCACTCCCACCCACAACCTCATAGTTTTTTCCGCAGACAGGACTTCTACAGTTTAGGGTATGGTCAGTAAAACAGTAACAAACGGAGCACTGTGGCAGTAAAAGCCACTGTAACCACCACTAGCAACTGTCCTCCCAGGGGATAGAGAGAATACTGGTGTAGGTGGTGGAGAATCAGGGGAAAGTCTGGGAAACTGCGCACTAGGATCAACAGACCGCCTACTGCGTGGATTGCCAGTAGTCCCACTACACAGCTCAAGGTGAGATTCTCGACTGAGGGAGAACGGCTCATGGCTAAATGACCACATACTGCACCGCCTAGGATAAAACCCACGAGATAACCAAACGCGGGCGATCGCACATATCCGAAGCCACCCCCCTGATGGAATACATTTAGCCCCCCTAGCCCTAGCAGGACATAGGCAGTTTGGGAAACTATGGCGGCATTGCGCCCCCCCATGCAAGCGGTAAACAGCACCGCCCCTACCTGCAAAGTAGTATCTATGGTCTGGATGACAACAGTGCCAGAGAGTTGGGGAATGAGAATGGCAGGCTGGATAAAGGTGCTAATCACCGTCAAGATCAGCCCCGATACCGCCCATAGCATCTGCAAAGGGAGAGGGATAAACAGCAACCAAATTACCCAGAAAAGCAGAGATTATTGTGGCACAGTTGATTCAATTTGCATCCCTTGGGAGTTTGGTTTAGCACGCTCACGAAAGGTTTGAATAGCCCTATCAATCTGCTCTGCCCTACGGAAGGTTACCACCGCAGGGGAAGGGCTGAGCCAATCGAGCACTTGCTTCAAGTCCTCTATAGCAGGTACTTTAACCTCCTCTCCCCCCGCTGGAACTGGTCAGAACCACTTGCGCGGAAGCCTCTGCCGTAGCAATCCCCAGACTGGCAACTGTCATAAGTAGAAAACTGCTTCTGGATAATGGCACAGTGCGCTCTCCCTAAGCATAGTACCAATCTATAACCTAAGACAGAGCAGGGGTACTGGGAGTTCCCCACGACCAATTCAAGATGGCTCAACCTAGCACACGGCGGCAGTGCGCCACCACATTGTCCACCGTAAAGCCAAATTTTTCGTAGCAGACATTGCCAGGTGCCGATGCCCCAAAGGTGTCGATGCCGATGATTGCCCCCTGAGAGCCGACATACTTGTGCCAGCCAAAAGTAGAACCTGCCTCCACTGCAACTCGCTTGGTACAACTGGAGGGCAGGACTGATTCTTTGTAGTCAGAGGATTGTTCTTCGAACAGTTCCCAGCAGGGCATGGACACCACCCGCACCGCCTTGCCTTCGCCAGTCAAAATGTTTGCGGCTTTGATTGCCAGTTCCAGTTCTGAGCCAGTGGCAATGATGATCAGGTCGGGGTTGTCTGCCTCCACTACCACATAGGCTCCCTTTTTCACTCCCTCAACGGAAGTACCTGGTTGATTCTTCACCCCTTGGCGAGTAAATGCTAGGACGGTGGGACGATGGCGCTCGGCAATAGCCACCTCGTAAGCTCCTACAGTTTCTCGGGCATCGGCGGGGCGAATGGTGAGTAGGTTGGGGATCGCCCGCAGAGAGGCGAGGGTTTCTACGGGTTGGTGGGTGGGCCCATCTTCACCGAGGGCAATGGAGTCGTGGGTCATGATGTAGATCACCCCTACTCTGGACAGAGCGGAGAGACGGATGGCGGCGCGCATGTAGTCGGCAAATACCAAGAAGGTGGCTCCATAGGGGATCAGTCCGCCGTGTAGTGCCATGCCGTTGAGAATGGCACCCATGCCATGCTCCCGTACCCCAAAGCGGAAGTTGCGCCCGTGATAGGAACCTGCTTGAAAGTCGGGCAGACCTTTGAGATAGGTCATGTTGGAGTGTGCAAGGTCAGCAGAACCGCCCAACAGTTCAGGGAGCACTGGGGCGAGGGCGTTCAAACAGGCTTCGGAGAGCAAGCGGGTGGATTTTTCCATTTCAGTTACGGGGGTGAGGGCGTTTTGCCAGCCTTCGGGCAGTTCTCCTGCCATTACTCGCTTGAATTCTCTAGCTTCTTCGGGATAAGCCTTCTCGTACTCGGCAAAGAGGGCGTTCCATTCTGCTTCTGCTTTTGCTCCCTTGGCGATCGCCTGACGGAAGCGCTCTAATGCTTCGGGGGGCACCTCAAAGGGCGGGTAGTCCCAACCAAGATTTTGCCGTGTGGCGGCTACTTCTTCGCTTCCTAGGGGGGCGCCGTGTACTTTTTCTGTGCCTGCTTTTTTGGGAGAACCGTAGCCAATGGTGGTGTTGATGATGATCAGGCTGGGTTTGTCGCTGACTTCTTTGGCTGAAGAGATGGCGTTGGCGATCGCCTCTAGGTCAGTGTTGCCGTCCTCTACATATTGCACATGCCAGCCGTAGGCTTCGTAGCGCTTGCCCACATCTTCAGTAAATGCGAGGGAGGTACTGCCATCGATGGAGATGTGGTTGCTGTCATAGAGCATGATCAGCTTGCCCAACTTCAGGTGCCCTGCTAAGGAGGCGGCTTCGCTGGCTACCCCTTCCATATTGCAACCGTCCCCCAGAATCACATAGGTATAGTGATCTACGATGGGGAAGTTGGGTTTGTTGAATCTGGCGGCGAGGTGTGCCTCAGCGATCGCCAGTCCTACAGCATTGCCCACCCCCTGCCCCAGAGGGCCTGTGGTCACTTCTACCCCTTCAGTAACAAAGTTCTCGGGATGCCCTGGGGTTTTGCTCTCCCACTGGCGGAACTGTTTAATATCTTCAATAGTTACGCTGTCGTAGCCCGTGAGGTAGAGCAGGGAGTACTGGAGCATACAGCCGTGCCCAGCAGACAGGACAAAGCGATCGCGGTTGACCCACTGAGGATTTTTGGGATTGAACTTGAGAAACTGGTCAAACAGCACAAACGCCATGGGCGCACAGCCCATGGGCAGTCCAGGGTGTCCTGATTTAGCTTTTTCTACGGCATCAATACTTAAAAAGCGAATGGAATTGATACAGAGTTCTTCTACGGTCTTGGTCTTGGGAAGTTGAATAGGGGTTACCATGAGCTACTGCCTAATTAGGGTGTCCTCCGCTATTGTCTGCCAAAGCGCACCACGGATCAAGTCGGTTTCCCTAGCGCCGCAGGGTATGCCTGCCATTTTGCACGATTTTGAGCAGGTCCAGCAGTTGGGACTCCAAGTTGGCTAGGGTGTGATCCGCGTAGTCGTCAGCGTCCCGCTTCAAGCTCTCTGTTTCGTGCATAACCTGCTTGTGCAACCTTTCCAAATCACTCTGCACTTGACGGCGCATCTGCTCCACTTCTTGCATGGTCTGGAAGCGCAGTTGATCGCACTCCTCTTGGGTGCGGCGGCGGATTTGCGTAGCTTCTAGTTCTGCTTGGCGCACAATTACGGACTCTTCCACCAAGCTTTGCGCATCCAGTTGCGCTTTTTTCACCAGTTGCTCAGCATATTGCTGGGCATCGGCGATCAGTTCTTCTTTGTATTGCAAAATTTCTTCCGCTTTGGCAATAGACTCAGGGATCACAGCACGGATTTGGTCGATCTGGCGACAGATTTTTTCTTCATCAATGACCGTGTGCCCAAAGATGCGAGGGCCACCCTCTAGGATCATGTCTTCTAAACGATCCAGCTCACCATGCAGAGCCATAAAGTTGCCAGCGCGGGTCACGGGATCGGCTCCCGTAATAGGGCTACTTTTTCTATTGGATGGCAAGTTGTCTGAAATCATGTTGGCACTCTGGTAAGTTGGTAGTTTGCCTGTTGGGGGTGGGTTTTTCGGCGTTTTTTAATGGTTGCAAATGGCAATGTCATACATTGTATTTATTTTTGCCATTTTCGTAAACTATACTTGGGCACAAGTATCTAGGGAACACCATGCCGATTGTGTTGACTTTTGCTTCACCAGGACCCAACCTGTGGCAGTACGGAGATTTTGCCATCCGCTGGTATGGGGTGTTGATTGCTTTGGCGGTAATTGTCGGCACTTTGCTGGCGCAAAGGCTGGCACGGCGCAAGGGGATCAACCCTGATCTCATGCCCGATCTGGCTTTGTGGCTAGTGATTGGGGCGATCCCCATGGCACGGCTCTACTATGTGGTGTTTACATGGAGCGATCGCTTTCAATACCAGCCCATCACTGAGATTTTCGCCGTCTGGAAAGGGGGCATAGCTATTCACGGGGCAATCCTTGGGGGGGCGATCGCCCTGTTTTGGTTTTGTTGCTATCACAGGCTGTCTTTTTGGGGAGTGGGGGATGTGATCATGCCTTCTTTGATTTTGGGACAGGCGATCGGCAGGTGGGGCAATTTCTTTAATTCTGAAGCCTTTGGCACTCCTACGGATTTGCCGTGGAAGCTGTATATTCCCGTGGAACACCGCCCTGCCGAGTTTGCCGAGTTTGCCTATTTCCATCCTACTTTTTTGTATGAGTCCCTATGGAATTTGCTAGTGCTAATTGTGCTGTTGCTTGTGGAGCAAAAACTGCCCCGCCGCGGCACGCTGGTTATGGTCTATCTGATCGGCTATAGTTTGGGCAGGGTGTGGATTGAGGGTTTGCGCACTGATAGCTTGTACTTCTTGGGTCTGCGGGTGGCACAGGTGGTAAGTGTTGCCTGCATTGTTTTGGGCGCTCTGGGTCTGTGGTGGCTCTATGGCTTGAGGCGTAATCTGCCTGACCTAGGGTCTGTAGGGAATCAGGTGGAGTCACCGTAAATTTTGCAAAAGCCGTTGGAAGCCTTCAGGGGGATCGACCTGAAAACTCAGGGTTTGCCCTGTGCTGGGGTGCTGAAAGTGTAATTGCCATGCGTGTAGGGCCTGCCCTGGTAGGTATTTCTGGGTGGTTTTGTTGGGATGTCCATAGACGGGATCGTTGGCGATCGCATGACCCATATAAGCGGCGTGCACTCTGATCTGATGGGTGCGCCCAGTGGCGAGGTCAAACTGGAGTAGGGCATGGTGTCTCAGTTTTTCCACCAGTTGCCAGTGGGTAATGGCGGGTCTGCCTGTGGGAACTACAGCCATTTTCTGGCGATCGCTGGGGTGGCGGGCGATAGGAGCGTCAATGGTACCCTTGGGGAGTTTGGGAACACCTTCCACAATGCCCAGATACCTGCGCTGGGCGGTCTTTTGCTGAATCTGCCTCTGTAAATCTTGGTGCGCCCGATCGGTTTTGGCAACCACCATCAAACCGCTGGTGTCTTTGTCAAGGCGATGCACAATGCCGGGGCGTTCTGTGCCATTGATCCCCGACAGGGTGGGGCAGTGTGCCAGTAGGGCATTTACTAGGGTGTGGTCGCTGTGCCCGGGGGCAGGATGCACTACCAGCCCTGCGGGTTTGTTGACCACGAGTAATTCTTCGTCCTCAAACACAATGTCGAGGGGTATGGCTTGGGGGCAAATGGTAAGGGGTTGGGCTGGGGGTATGGAGAGTAAGATTACATCGCCCGTCTGTACCGCATAGTTTTTGTCGCTCTGCACTTGCTGATGCACCCTGACATACCCTTGGCTGATCAGTTTTTGCAGGTAGGAGCGGGAAAACTGGGGATACTGCTGGGCCAGATAGCGGTCTAGGCGATCGCCGCCAGTGGTTGCTGTTGTGCGCAATTCTGCTGTGGTGTTGATATGCAAGCAGTTAGCCATTACTCTTGATCATGAAGTTCTGGAGGCGCAGTCATGGCAGTAGGTGAATACAAACCAGGGTTAGAGGGTGTCCCTGCTACTAAGTCAAATATTAGCTATATTGACGGACAGACTGGCTTGCTGGAATACCGTGGTATTCGCATTGAGGAATTGTGCCAGTACAGCACCTTTTTGGAAACCAGCTACCTGCTAATTTTTGGCGAACTGCCCAAGGCGATCCAACTCCAAGAATTTGAATATGAAGTGTTGCATCGGCGGCGGCTCAAGTACCGCATTCGGGACATGATCAAGTCCTTCCCCGACAGCGCCCGCCCCATGGATGCCCTGCAAACCTGTGTATCTGCCTTGGGGATGTTTTATCCGCTGTGCGATCTGCAAGACAGTGAGTACATCTATCAGGCAACCATTCGCCTGCTGGCAAAGGTGCCAACCATGGTGGCGGCATTCCACAATATGCGCAGGGGCGATGATCCCGTAATGCCCCGTGATGATTTGGGCTATGCGGCAAACTTTTTGTATATGCTCACTGAGCGGGAGCCAGACCCCCTGATGGCAAAGATTTTTGACATTGCCCTGATTCTCCATGCGGAACATACGGTGAATGCTTCTACCTTTGCCGCGCTGGTTACCGCTTCCACTCTGACTAATCCCTACACAGTCTTGACTTCGGCGATCGCCACTCTGGCAGGGCCACTCCACGGCGGAGCCAATGAACAGGTGATGAAGATGCTGGAGGAAATTGGCAGTGTGGAGAATGTCAAGCCCTACCTAGAGCGCAAAATCGAAAACAAAGAGAGAATCATGGGGTTTGGGCATCGCATCTACAAGGTGAAAGACCCGAGGGCAATCATCCTGCAAAAGTTGGCAGAGGAACTATTTGACAAGTTTGGACACGACCACTACTACGACATTGCTTTGGAATTGGAAAAGCAGGCGACGGAGAAGCTGGCGCCCAAAGGGATTTTCCCCAATGTGGATTTTTATTCGGGGCTGGTGTATCGCAAGCTAGGCATTCCTGCCGATCTGTTTACTACCATCTTTGCGATCGCTCGGGTGCCTGGGTGGCTAGCGCACTGGAAAGAGCAAATGGCAGACAATCGCCTGTTCCGTCCTACCCAAGTCTATACTGGTCTGCACAATGTGCGATATACCCCCATCGAAGAGCGCTAGCAGTCAACTAACTTTGCAGGTTCTGCCACTGTTCGGGGGTGTAGGTTTTTAGCTGAAGGGCATGGATTGCCCCGCTCTCAAAGTAGGGCTGAAGCACCTCATTTACCAGCCTCTGCTGTTTCAGCATGGACAGACCGTTGAAGCGGGCGGACACTACTACAGCCCCAAAATGTTGACCGTCTTGCAGGGGATTTTCCACAGCCACAAAAGCGTCGGGCAGGGCGGACAAAATTAACTCGCGGATGGCTTCTGGGGTCATCATGGCACTCAACTAAAATTCAGCTATCTATAGTAGTCATTTTTTCGGTGGAGACACCTCTTTAAGATAGGCTGTAATTAGGCAATTCTGCAAACCCTATGCTGGCTAGAGTCTGGAGCGCATCCCTACTGGGCATTGAGGCGATTTGCGTAGGGGTGGAAGTGGATGTGGCGGCGGGACTACCAGGGATTACGGTAGTAGGTCTGCCAGATACAGCGGTGCAAGAGAGCAAGGAGAGGGTTAGATCGGCGATCAAGAACTCGGGTTTTGCCTTTCCCCTGCGGCGCATCACTATCAATCTCACCCCTGCCGACCTGCGCAAAGAAGGGCCTAGTTTTGATCTACCCATCAGTGTGGCAATTCTGGCGGCTTCAGAGCAGATTGATCCCCGCCTGTTGGCTGACTTTATCTTTCTGGGGGAACTGTCCTTGGATGGTAGTCTCCGCCCAGTAGCGGGGGTACTGCCCATTGCGGCGACAGCTCAGCAGATGGGGATTAGGGGTTTGGTGGTGCCCAAAGAAAATGCCCAAGAAGGTGCTCTGGTCAAGGGTTTGGCAGTGTATGGGCTTTCTAGTCTGCAGGAAGTAGCCCACTTTTTGGCAGAACCTAGCCACTTTGCCCCTGCTCCTACAGTAACGGAGTACAGCGATACCGTATCTGGCAATTTTCAGCTTGATTTGCGGGATGTCAAGGGACAGTTTCATGCCCGCCGTGCGCTGGAAATTGCGGCGGCTGGTGGACACAATCTGATTTTTGTAGGTCCCCCAGGCTCTGGCAAAACCCTATTGGCGCGCCGTCTGCCTAGCATTTTGCCTGACATGACCTTTGAGGAGGCGCTAGAAGTAACACGGGTGCATTCTGTGGCGGGGTTGATCAAGGGCAAGGGTCTAGTGCGGGAACGCCCGTTCCGCAGTCCGCACCACTCAGCATCTGGACCTTCCCTAGTGGGTGGGGGTAGCTATCCCAAACCAGGGGAAATCAGTTTAGCTACCCACGGGGTGCTGTTTCTGGACGAACTGACGGAATTTAAGCGGGATGTGTTGGAATTCCTGCGCCAGCCTCTGGAAGACGGGTTTGTGTCTATTTCCCGTGCCAAACAGTCAGTTACTTTTCCAGCGCAGTTTATGTTAGTTGCCAGCACCAACCCCTGTCCCTGTGGTTACTACGGCGATCCAGTTCAGCCCTGCACCTGTAGTCCCCGCCAGCGGGAACAGTACTGGGCAAAGCTGTCGGGACCCCTGATGGATCGCATTGATTTGCAAGTGGCTGTCTCTCGGCTGAAACCTGAGGAAATTACTAGAGCGCCAGAGGGGGAACCTTCCCAAGTAGTGCGCCAGAGGGTACAGCAGGCAAGAGCTATTCAGCAACGGCGGTTTGCAGGGGAAGCGAGGGTAAATTGTAATGCCCAGATGCAGGCACGCCACTTGAAGCAGTGGTGTGTTTTGGACGATTCCTGCCGCCAATTACTGGAGTCAGCCATTGCCCGCTTGGGGCTGTCCGCCAGAGGTACGGATCGCATTCTCAAGGTAGCCCGCACCATTGCCGACCTAGCTGGCAGAGATAGCATAGATACCACTCACCTAGCCGAGGCGATTCAGTACCGCACTCTAGATCGCATGGTTAGCTAGAGCCAGCAGGTTGCACCATCTGAAATATAAAGGTAACTTTATCTCCCTTGCCCAAGGCGATGCGATCGCCTGAACGCAATTTGTGCTTATTGCCCACAGGTAAGGGTAGGTTGTTGATATAGGTGCCGTTGGAGCTACCCGTATCCTCAATGTAGTAGGCATCCCCTTCAATGCGGATGTCCGCATGCACCCTAGACACAATGTCCGAATTGGGGAAACCCGAAACATCTATGTCAGGAGGGATCACGCTGTTGGGCTTGCCAATATGGATCACGGACAGATGGCTAGGCAGTTCTACTAGAGTGTTGGTTTGTAAATGCAGTAACCCAGCTTTGAGAATTTGCAGTTGGGTTTTGGCAGTTTCGGGCAACGCCTCTGGCACAGGGGAGGGTAGTTCAGGGTTCAGCTCGGAGTTTGACATAGACATTCCCATACCTACAGGCATATTAGCAGGATTTTGTACCACTGCCTTGAGATTAAAACCGCAACTGCCACAAAAAGAAGCGGAGGCTTGCACCAGTGCGCCGCAACTGGGACAGGGGCGCATTACAGGCAGGGGGGTAAAGCAGGCTTCACAGTAGGTGGCACCTTCGGGGTTGACATGGGCACAGCTGGGGCAGATCAGCATAGGCTAGGAGTCCACGATTACAGTTTTGGAGACAATGCGAGTCTGTTTGCGATCGGCTTCGCTGAGGGTGGAGCCTTGCTGGAGGCGAGTGGCATTGGCTTGCAGAACAGTTGCCCCTTGGCGATCGCCCATCTGGAGAGCTGTTTGCGCCGCAGATTGCAACAGAGTCGCCGCCCCCTGCTTGTCCCCTTGGCTCAGTTTGAGTTCTGCCAGTTGGGTTTGGCGGTACTTTGCCAGCGCATAGAGATAGGTCTGTACTTGGGGATCAATGGCAGGGGTGTAGCTGGCAGGCAAATTGGCGACTACCAGAGCTGGCTCGGAAGTGATGTTTGTCCTCCCCGCACTGGGATCGTCGTAGCGCACCTGTACCTTGGCTATGGGCTTAGTGGTTCCTTCAGCCACGGGATGAATGTACAGGTTGGCAACCACTACCCGCTCTCTATCGGTCATCAGGTCCCCCAGCCGCACCGCTACTAGGTTGTCCTCTTGGTTGACGGACAATTCCACTGTCTCAGGAGCTACTTGGGCAATGGGCTTGAGTTCTGCCAAGCGTACTCCTGGTTCTAGTTCCACCAGCAGATGGGCATTGGTCAGCCCCACGGACTGGGCGCGTTTTAGCAATTTCTGGAATTCCCGCTCAGCAGTTTCAGGATTGGGGATGTAAGCTAATGCTCCCCCCCCTGCATCGGCGATTCGTTCTAGGACATCTTGATTCCAGTAGTCGCCAAATCCTAGGGCATGCAGGGTAATGTTGCACTCTGCCGCCAAGCGGGCAAACTGTAGGCATCGCTCATTACTGCCATGTTCATTTTCTCCGTCAGTCAGGATAAACGCCTGCCCCACTGTGCCAGTTTTGCCCTTTGCCATTTCCTGCAAACCCAGCCTGATGCCCTCGTCAATGCAAGTGCCCCCTCCTGCTGTGAGGGCATAGATGTCACTCTTGATGCGCTCTATGTAGTTCACAGGCTGGTTTGGCACCACCACGCGAGCTTTGTGATCAAAGCCAATGACGCTGATGCGATCACGCCAGTCCATTTGGTGTAGTAACTCAGTAGCGGCTTTTTTAACCGTATCTAGGGGCTTGCCCGCCATGGAGCCACTGTGATCCAAAATGAGGCAGAGGTTGAGGGGAACCTCTTGACTGGGTTCAGCTCTGGCAGAAATGGCGATCGCCAG
>Ga0308394_1000440_pt1 | contig 22849 bp, 24 predicted proteins | sample Hotspr2Sampleme2_FD_202366 | JGI IMG/M metagenome (GOLD analysis project Ga0308394, IMG submission 202366) | Hot spring phototrophic mat microbial communities from Mushroom Spring, Yellowstone National Park, Wyoming, United States - 20050701_me2 ...
CAAAAAAGACCAAGAATATCAAAATTACGTAGCTTTGGGTGAGGCAACGCTGGAAGAGGATTACCACATCGCCGATTACATTTTCAGGGAATTTTTGTTCAGAAAAACAGAAGAAGACAACGTAGAAGCACAAAACGAACTGCAAGCCTATTTTGAAGCAAAAGACCTAAACTGGGCAGAAAACAGAGAAATTCTCAAAAGTATGGTGCTGAAAACACTCAAAAAAGCCAAAGAAAACCCTCAAAATTTCCAGTTGCTTGCTCTCTCACAAGATTGGCAAGCTGATAGAGAATTTTTTGAGCTATTGTTCCAAAAAACAGCCAACCAAGCCCATACTTACGATAGTCTCCTTGCCGAAAAAGCCCAAAATTGGCGAACAGAACGCTTTGTAATGATGGATAAAATTATCTTGGAAATGGCAATTACCGAAATGCTTACCTTTCCGAGCATTCCTGTAAAAGTGAGCATCAACGAATACATAGAGCTTGCCAAAAATTACAGCACGCCTAAAAGTAAAGTTTTCGTAAATGGTTTGCTCAATACTCTTGCCGAAACGCTCAAAGCACAAGGACTTATCAAAAAAAGTGGGAGAGGATTGTTGGATAACAAATAATAATGATTTTTTACTTTATTGCACCTAAATTTTTAATTTTTATGGAAGAAAAACCCAAAAAAGACCATTTCCTGCTTGGCTTACTGATAGGAGCAAGCGTAGGAGCTATTTTAGGCATTTTGTATGCCCCCGACGAAGGAAAAGTAACTCGCAAAAAACTTACCTTCAAACTCAAAAAAATGCGTGAGCAACTTTTAGAGTTTCTCAAAAAACTAAAAGAAGGCAAAGAAGAGCATATCAGTCTTGCCAAAACCAAAGGTGAGCAAGTGGTCAATGAAGCCAAACACAAAGCCGAAACTTTGCTCAAAGATGTAGAACAACTTATGGAACAAATCAAACATCAAGAATGAAAACAATCACTCTCATCCCAGGTGACGGCATCGGACCTGAAATCGTAGAGGCTGTTAAAGAAATTTTTAAAGCCGTAAATGCTCCTATCAGTTGGGAGGTACAAATTGCAGGAAAAACTGCTTTAGAACAACACGGAGAGCTTATCCCGCAATCGCTTATAGACTCTATCCAAAAAAATAAAGTTGCCCTGAAAGGACCCGTAGAAACCCCTGTGGGAGGAGGTTTCAAAAGCATCAATGTTACGCTGAGGCAACAATTTGACCTTTACCAAAACGTAAGACCTTGCAAAAACACCGTCGGTATCAATACGCGTTTCAATGATGTAGATTTGGTTCTCTTCCGAGAAAATACCGAAGGTCTGTATTCGGGCTTGTTCTTGTATGATGAACGCCTGCAAATCGTAGATTCGGTAAGCCGTATTTCGATGAAAGGCTGTTTGCGTATCGTGAGAGCGGCCTTTGAGTACGCCAAAAAGCACAAAAGAAAATGCGTTACGGTGGTACATAAAGCCAATATCCTGAAAAAATCAGGGGGAATGATGCTCGAAGCCGCCAAAATCATTTCGGCAGACTATCCAGATGTAGCTTGGAACGACAAAATCATAGACAATATGTGTATGCAACTCGTTACACGTCCCGAACAGTTCGATGTGGTGGTTACTTCAAATCTTTTTGGCGATATTCTTTCCGATTTGTGTGCAGGTTTAGTAGGAGGGCTGGGCGTGGTGCCTGGGGCAAATATTGGTGATGATGTTGCCATTTTTGAAGCTGTACACGGCACTGCTCCCGATATTGCAGGCAAAGGTATTGCCAACCCAACGGCTATTTTGCGTTCGTCAATTATGATGCTTGAGTATTTGGGCGAAGAGGAAATCGCTAAAAAAATTGATAATGCCTTAGACAGAACCCTTGCCGTAAAAGAACTCTGCACAGGCGATTTGGGAGGCAAAGCCAACACCGAAACCTTTACCAAAAATGTTATCGCTAATCTTTAATCAAAAATTCAACTAAACTAAGTTAAATGAAAATACGTTTTTTTGTACTAATAGGTTTTTGGCTTACTTTCACTTTGGCTTTTGCACAAGAAGCAACTGATTTTGAAGCTAATACCATCGATAATGAAAAAATAAAATTAAGTTCTTTGAAGGGCAAAGTTGTAGTATTAAATTTTTGGTTTAAGCGGTGCAAACCCTGTCGCGAGGAAATTCCCGATTTGCATTTACTTACACAAAAATACAAAGATAAAGAGGTAGTTTTCATCGCACTTTCTTTGGATAGTGAGAAAGAGGTAAAAGAGTTTTTGTCTGAAAATGAATTTGCCTACAAACACATCGCCAACGCCCGCTCTATTGCCAATAAATGGAATATAAAAGGTTATCCGACTAATGTAGTAATTGATAGAAACGGAAAAATTATTTTTAGTGTTTCTGGTTTGGAGGTAGTTCCCGATGCCAATGGAACGTATAAGCCCTTAACTCCCAAAAACATAGATAAAAAAATAGAAAAAGCCTTACAAAGGTAGATGTATACTCAATCAAAAGTGGTTTTTAATAAAACTTTAAATTTATGACTACAAAAAGTTCCCCTCTCCTTTGGAGAGGGGATAGAGGTGAGGTCTAAGGGGATTAAGGTTTAGAAAAACCAATTTGTTTTGAGTATAATGCTAAAATTTTAAATCAGATTGCAAACACGCAAATTGTAGCGATGGAAAATTGTGAAGTATTTGAGTTTGCCAATGGTATTCGTTTTATTCATAAATATGTTCCATATACCAAAGTGGCTCACACAGGCTTTGTGTTGGATATTGGCAGCCGAAATGAGCAAAATCATCAAGTAGGTTTGGCTCATTTCTGGGAACATATGGCTTTTAAAGGCACACGCAAACGTTCTGCCTACCAAATTCTCAATACTTTGGAAAACGTGGGAGGTGAGCTAAATGCCTACACTACGAAAGAAAAAATTTGTTTCTACGCCTCGAGTTTGGATAAACATTACGAGAAAAATATCAATCTGCTTACCGATATTACGTTCAACTCTATTTTTCCTGAAAAGCAAATTGAGTTGGAACGAGGTGTTATTTTAGAAGAAATCGCTATGTACAAAGACGACCCCGACGAGGCTCTGCAAGATGATTTTGACGGCATTCTCTTCGAGAAGCACCCACTCGGCAACAACATTCTCGGCTCTCCCGAGACGGTTTCACGTTTTCAGAAAAAGGATTTTGAAGAATTTTTTATCCAAAATCTTGATAGCTCAAAAATTGTGCTTGCTTCGGTAAGCAACTTGCCTTTCCCGAAGGCTCTTTGTATTGTAGAAAAATATCTCAAAGATTTGCCTACTTTCAAGAGTAAGCATCAGAGAGAAAAGTTTAAAAAATACAAGCCTCAAAATCAAGTTTTTCATAAACCTATTTCGCAAGCCCATTTTGCACTCGGGCGAACCGCCTACTGCTTGCATAGTCCCCAAAGAGTACCATTTTTTATTCTAAATAATCTTCTCGGAGGGCCTGCGATGAATACCCGCCTCAATTTGGCTCTTAGAGAAAAAAATGGATTGGTCTATGGGATAGAGTCTTCTTACACGCCTTACACCGATACAGGCGAATGGGGAATTTTCTTTGCTACCGAAGCCAAAAATTTAGAAAGAGCTAAAATGCTTGTTTTCAAAGAAATTGAAAAATTGAAAAAACAAAAGCTATCAACTTTGCAACTGCACCATACCAAGCAACAAATTATGGGACAAATGGCTATTGCCGAAGAAAATAACATCAGCTTTATGCTGATGATGGGCAAAAGCCTGTTGGATATGGGAAAAGTGGAGTCGTTGAAAGAAGTATTTGCACAAGTGGAAAGCATCACCGCCGAAGATATTTTAGAAGTAGCTAATGAAATCTTTGACGAAAATCTGTTTTCAAGTCTTACTTATTTGCCCGAACAATGATACGCATCGAGAATCTTACAAAAATATACGGCTCGCAAAAGGCAGTAGATAACATCAGTTTTGAGGCTGAAAGTGGAAAAATCGTAGGTTTTCTTGGTCCTAACGGAGCAGGAAAATCTACTACAATGAAAATCGCCACAGGCTATCTTGCGGCTACATCGGGTAGGGTAGAAGTAGCAGGTTACGATATTGCTACACAAACCAAAGAGGCTCAAAGAAATATAGGCTACCTGCCCGAGCATAACCCACTTTATTTGGATATGTATGTGAGGGAATATTTGGCTTTTATGGGGAAAATTCATAAAATTGCCAAAAACTTCTTGCAAAAACGCATAGAACAAGTAATAGAAATGTGCGGTTTGGGCAGAGAGGCTCATAAAAAAGTGGGTATGCTCTCAAAAGGATACAGGCAAAGAGTAGGACTGGCACAAGCACTTATTCATAATCCGCCTGTGCTGATTTTGGACGAGCCAACCACAGGCTTAGACCCCAACCAAATCGTAGAAATTAGAAACTTAATCAAACAAGTTTCTAATGAAAAAACTATCATTCTTTCTACCCATATTATGCAAGAGGTGCAAGCTATTTGCGATAAAGTCGTAATTATACATTTAGGAAAAATCGTTGCAGATACCTCGGTAGCAGAAATTACAACTTTTGTCAGCAATGAACGTATCATTAAAGTAGAATTTGCACAAAGCATAGATGAAAAAATATTGCTTACGCAAATTTCTGCCATCAAAGCAATCAAAAATCTTAAAGAAAATAGTTGGGAAATACAATGCCAAGCCGATAAAGACATCAGAGCCGATATTTTCAAGGTGGCGGCTCAAAACGATTGGACAATCTTAGAAATCAAACAAGAAGAAAAAAACTTAGAAAATGTATTCAGAGAACTCACAAGAACCTCTTTTTAAGCAAGAACTACAACTTACTTCCAACCAGCACCCCAAACCTATTGGCTTGGATATTAGGTTGATTTTAGATGATACTACCAAACCTGTCATCTTGTTTGTACACGGCTTCAAAGGATTTAAAGATTGGGGACATTTTAATCTCATTGCCGAGTATTTTGCTCGCAAAGGATACATTTTCGCTAAAATAAATCTTTCGCACAATGGCACAACGCCCACCCAAAAGAAAGAGTTTGTGGATTTAGAGGCTTTCGGAAAACAAACTTTTACGACAGATTTGGCAGACATCAGAACCGTGGTAGATTATTTCCATTCGCAAGATTATTTGTTTAAGCATAACACCGATTTAGAGCGTTTCTACATCGTGGGGCATAGCAGGGGAGGGGCTTTGAGTATTTTAGCGGCTTGCGAAGATAGCCGTATCAAGAAAGTAGTTACTTGGGCTTCGGTTTGTGATACAAAATTTCTTTTTACACCTGAGCGTATCAAGCAAATAGAAAAAGAGGGAGTGATTTACATAGAAAATGCCCGCACCAAACAAAAAATGCCTATTTACAGGGAAGTGTATGAAGATTTACTCAAAAATTCTCAACGATTTGATATTGAAAAACGAATAAGAGAATTAAACATTCCTTTACTACTCATACACGGCACCAATGACACTTCGGTAAGTGCTGAAAGCTCAGAAAAGCTGAAAAATTGGGGAAAAAATGCTGTCCTCATTCTTATCCGTGATGCCGACCACACCTTTGGCGGTTACGAACCCTACACCGAAGAACTTTTACCTATACACACCGAAGAACTCATCGACGAGACTATTACATTTTTATCCGACGAGTAAGAAGTGAGTTTTGAGTTGATGAATCAAATTTTGTAAAAATTTCTGATAATTAAATGATAACGCTAAGAAAGAAAATATTTGAGCAAGTTGAAATCTACAAATTTGGCTCTGCTCCGATATGGAAGCCTCTGATGATGGTTTGTTGTTTTTATGTTGATAAATTGCTCATCGACACTGCCCAGTACAATGCTCGTCAGAAGGTTTTAGCGACGTTCCAAAACAAAAAAATAGACCAAATTGCTCTTACACACTGGCACGAAGACCACACAGGCAACGCCGCAGGCTTATATCTGCAACACCAAGCCACCGTTCTTGCTCACCCTTTTACCGCCGAAAAACTCTGCACAGGCTTCAAAGTCTTGCCTTACGAGCAATATATGTTCGGAAGAATTAAGCCTTATGCCGTACCTACCAAACCCTTTCCCGAAAAAATCACTACCGAAAATTTTGAGTTTGTTCCTATCCATACGCCCGGACATTCGCCCGACCATACGGTTATTTTAGAACCTAACAAAGGTTGGCTTTTTTCAGGCGATTTGTTTGTAAGTACCAAAATCAAATATTTCAGGCGTGGCGAAGACCTCGGCGAGCAGATTGAGTCTATCAAAAAAGTCCTCCAATACGATTTTGAAGTGATTTTCTGCGGACACTTTCCTCAATTCAAAAACGGAAAACAACTTTTTCAGCAAAAATTGCAATATTTCGAAGATTTCTACGGAAAAGTAAAGCATTATTACCTGCAAGGACTTGAAAGCAAGCAAATTATGAAAGCCTTGAAAATCAAAGAAATACATTGGCTCAAATATGCCACTTGTAGCGATGTGAGCGTTGAACTAATGGTGCAATCGGTGATTGATAGAGAAAAACGATTACTTAGAGCTTAGTTATCGGTGTTTATTAAAAAATCAATGTTTATGAAAGTAATGATCGGAGCAGACCACGCAGGTTTTACATACAAGGAACAAGTTAAAAACTTGCTGATAGCCAAAGGTTTTTCCGTAGAAGATGTAGGCACACACAGCCCCGATTCGGTAGATTATCCCGATTTTGCTCACCCCGTAGCCCAAGCCGTTGAAGATAAACAAGCTGATTGGGGAATTTTGATTTGTGGAAGTGGAAATGGAGTAGCTATCACCGCCAATAAGCATCAGGGCATCAGAGCGGCTTTGTGTTGGAACGTAGAACTTGCCAGACTTGCTCGCCAACACAACGACGCAAACGTTTTGTGTCTGCCTGCTCGTTTCGTGAGCGTTGAAGAGGCATTGCAGATGGTTGAAGCCTTCGCAAATACAAGTTTTGAGGGGGGAAGGCACAGCAACAGAGTAGCTAAAATTTCAATTTGCTAACTCATCATTCACAGATGTATTTTCGCGATATTTTCGGCTTAGAGGAAATCAAAAGAACCTTGATACAAGCTGTACAAAATAACCACGTCGCTCACGCACAACTTTTTGCAGGAGCAGAAGGCAGTGCTAATTTGGCTTTGGCTTTGGCGTATGCTCGTTATGTGCATTGCCAAAACCGAGGCGAATACGATGCCTGTGGCAAGTGTTCGGCTTGTAGCAAAATGAATAAACTCATTCACCCCGACTTGCATTTTGTTTTTCCGACAAGTAGCACCCCCAAAATTAGCAAACCTCTCAGCCAAGATTTACTGAAAGAGTGGCGTGAGTTTTGTCTAAAAAATCCTTACTCTAATGTTTCCGAATGGCTTAGTTTCATTGGTGCTGAAAGCAAATTGCCTGCTATCAGTGCCGAAGAAAGTAGAAAAATAGTTTCTACGTTGTCATTAGTAGCTTTTGAGGGCGAGTACAAAATTTTGTTGATATGGCTACCCGAATATATGAACATCACTTCGGCAAATGCCTTGCTGAAAATCTTAGAAGAACCACCCCCCAAGACTTTATTTCTTTTGGTAAGTCAAGAACCCGAAAAAATGCTTGTTACAATTCTTTCGCGTCTGCAAACGATAAAAGTGAGGAGTTTTTGGGAGACAGAAATACAAAGTTTTTTAGAGGAAAACAAGCAAATTCCTACCGAAAAAGCAGTTCAGATAGCTCATTTAGCAGAAGGGAATTTGTACAAGGCAATGCTTTTGTGTGAAGAGGTGGAAGACGACAACCTGATTTTGTTTAGAGATTGGATGCGAGCTTGTTACAAACAAGATTATGCCGAATTACTTCAAAAAAGCGAAGAATTTGCCAAAATGAATAAAGATGCTCAAAAAAATCTTTTGCAATATGGTTTGAGTATGTGCCGTGAGGCTTTGGTTTGGCGATTAGCAGGGCAGGAACTTTCTCGTTTAGCCGAAAGCGAACAGCAATTTGTATCAGGATTTGCCAAAACTATAGGAGAGCATAATGTTGAAAAATTTTATACAATTCTCAATGATACCATTTTGCATATAGAACGCAACGGAAATGCCAAAATCTTATTTTTTGACACATCTTTGCTTCTTTCGCAAGAAATAAAACGATAAATATTAGGATATTTAGCAAAAAAAGTTCATTATTACGCAGAAAATTTTTTTTATCATTTTTAATAATACAATTTTATGAAATTCTACAAAACTCTCCAATTTCTTAGCCTAATTGCTTTGTTAGCATTGGCAGCGTGTAAAGACAATCCCAAAGATATGCTTGTAAAAAAATGGGAATTAGATATTTCTGAAACTAAAAAGGCTCTAATGGCTCAGGTTGAAAAAATGAAAAAAGAAAACCCCGAAATGGGAAAATTGATGGAAGAGGGAATGAAAAACTTTGATAGTGAAGCTGCAAAAATGAAAATGACCTTAGAGTTTAAAAAAGATGGCACTGCTGAAACAAGTTTTGCAGGTAAGAAAGAAGAAGGAAAATGGACACTTAGCGAAGACGGAAAAAAAATAACAATGGAAGAAAAAGGTGGCAAAAAAAGTGATGCAGAAGTAGTTGAGCTAAGTAAGAGTAAGTTAGTTTTAAAAATGGGCAGTGGCAATGAAGCCCAAACCTTGGCTTTTGTAGCAGCGAAGTAGTCTTTTTTCAATAAAATTTGCTTTTTACCTTCAAGGTTTTTAATCTTGAAGGTAAATTTTTTCTACAAACTCATTGATAGTTTGAAGACCATTTCAGGAAATAAGTTGTGCGTGTTTTCAAAGAGCCAATTTTAGTTCATAGACTTATCAATCAGTTCGGCTAAATCATAGACTTTGATTTCGGCTTCTTTTTCTTTGTTCTTTACGCCATCAGTCATCATCACCATACAAAACGGACAAGCCACGGCAACTACGTTGGGTTTGGTTTCCAAGGCATCTTCTATGCGTTCAATATTTACGTCTTTGTTGCCTTTTTCAGGTTCTTTGAACATCTGGGCACCGCCTGCTCCACAGCACAGACCTTTTGCACGGCTACGCTTCATTTCTACCAGCTCACTATCTAAGGCTTCAAGAACGGCTCTGGGGGCTTCGTAGATGTCATTGGCTCTGCCCAAATAGCACGAGTCGTGGTAAGTAATGCGTTTTCCTTTGAACTCGCCACCTTCTTTGAGTTTGATTTTGCCTTCGTTGATGAGTTGTTGCAAAAATTCGGAATGGTGTAACACTTCGTAATTGCCGCCCAGTTCGGGGTATTCGTTTTTGAGAGTATTGAAGCAATGGGGGCAAGCCGTTACGATTTTTTTGATACCGTATCCGTTTAGCACCTGAATGTTAGAAATTGCCTGCATCTGAAAGAGAAATTCGTTACCTGCACGTCGGGCGGGGTCGCCTGTACAACTTTCTTCGGTGCCGAGAACGGCAAATTTTACATTTACTTTGTTGAGAATTTTAGCGAAGGCAATGGTTACTTGCTTGTAGCGGTCGTCGAAGCTACCTGCACAGCCTACCCAAAACAGCACTTCGGGGCTTTCGCCTTTGGCGGCTAATTCAGCCATTGTAGGAACTTTGAAATTTGACATACCTTGCGTGTGTTGGTTTGTGTTTATAGTATCAAGTTTCATAGTATTTTATAGCATTATGAAACTTGTTTGTAGGGATAGTATCCTTTCGGAGTTATCCTTACTGGACTTACTACAAAGCCCTCTATCCCATTAGTCGTAAGACAGTTTGGGATTGCCTTTCGCATTATTTTCAACTTCATAATAAAAAATTAGTATTTTATACATAACAAATATTATGCCATACTATATTTTTGTGATGTATTTACAATACTCAAAATAAATTGGTTTTTCTAAGCCCCAATCCCTAAATCTTTTTCCCCAAAGGAGAAAGGGACTTTTTATGGTTGTAAATTTGGAATTCTTTTCAAAACCACTTTTGATTGGGTATAAAATAATTTGTAAATGGAAAATGTTTTTTCACGACACCGCCTGATTATCGTTATTCGTCTGATTTTGTTTGCTTTGCTTACGTACTTTTAAATATCCCTTAATGAGTGTAACGGTAGTAACAGCAAGAAAGAAAAATACGATATATTCTACATAATTGGCTAATTTAGGAAACGATTTTCCCAAATAATAGCCACCCAGTACCAGCGTACTTGTCCAAAGCAAGGCACCAAGTACGTTGTAGAGAGCAAATACGCCCATAGGCATACGAGCAATGCCAGCCAGTAAAGGAGCAAAAGTACGAATAATCGGCAAAAAACGTCCAATGATAAGAGCTTTTCCGCCATTTTTGTTGAGAAATTTACGAGTTTCTTCTACATATTTTTTTTTAAAGTACCAAGTATCGGGGCGTTTTTCGAAGTTTCTGCCTACGATTTTGCCAAACACATAGCCCGAAAAATTGCCTGCAATGGCGGCTCCAAGAATGCAAAAATACACCAAAGCAATATTTCCTCCAAGATATGCATCGCAAAGCATACCCGAAAGGAACAACAAGTAGTCGCCGGGGAGAAAAAAGCCAAAAAACCAGCCTGTTTCAAGATATACGATGAGGGTAATCAGCAATATACCGCCTGTTTGTATAACTTCTTTCGAGTCAGTAAGAGATTTAATAAATGCCCAGATTTCTTCCATAAAAATCGTTTTTCGTTTCTAAGTATGGTTTTGCGTGTCTGCAAAGGTATGTATTATTTCAACTTCTTGCGAAACATTTTGTACGCTGTAAGGTTCAATCCAAAAATTATTATAGCCCAAACCTACCGAAATGCTGATGCTTCCTTCTTGCAACATTTCCAAAATAGCCAAAAAACTATAGATAAAGTGCATTTTGCCTGCATTTTCTCGGATAATGTCCTCAAACGAAAGCCTTGTTTGTATTTGGAGGCGTTCTAAAAGGTATTTTTTCTGCCCTTCTATGGTGTAAGGGTACTGAAAAATTGTGTGCTGTCCTTTGCGTGTATTGTTTTTGTAGCGTTCCGTAACTTTTTCATAGACTTTGAGCAGTTTGTACAAGTCAAGGTCTTGCAATTCGGCTTCTACGTTGCTGGTGGAAGCTATTTTTCGGAGTTCGCTCAAAATATTGCCTCTGCGTTCTTTCAAGAGGCGTTCTTCTTCCAAACGCATCAGTTCGGCAACTACGCTTTTGTATTTTTTGTATTCCAAGAGATGCTTGACAAGCTCGTCGCGGGGGTCAATTTCGTTGCCTTGTCCGTCTAATTCGGGGCGGGGTAGTAGCATTTTTGCCTTGATACGCACCAGCGTTCCTGCTACCAAAATAAACTCGCTGGCGACCTCGATATTTAGTTTTTCCAAATGATGAATGTAATCCAAAAAATCTTTGGTGATTTGAGCAATAGGAATATCGTAGATGTTGAGTTCGTCGCGTTCTATAAAAAACAAGAGTAGGTCAAAAGGTCCTTCAAAGAGAGGTAATTTGATTTCAAAATTCATCAGGAAATATATTTGAGGCGAAAATAAACAATTTTTTCTCAAAAAATGCGTTTTGAGCATAAAATTTTCGCTAATTTGCGATGTTTTACAAAATCCCTTCAAACCTAAGCAAGTAATGCAAATTGTTATCAATCCTTTGCGAGAGCAATGGGAGAGGCTGTTGGCTCGTCCTGTGGCTTCGCTCAAAGAAATTTATCCGCAAGTAGAACCTATCCTCACCGAAATCAAAGAAAACGGAGATAGAGCTATCCGAAAATACAACATCAAATTTGATAAATATGATGGTGAATTGTTAGTTTCGGAAAAAGAAATAGAAATTGCAATAAAAAATTTGGATAAAGACCTCAAAAAAGCCATTGAGCAAGCCTACGGCAATATTTATGCTTTTCATAAAGTGCAAGTGCATAAACCTCTGAAAATCAAGACGATGGCAGGGGTTACTTGTTGGCGAAAAAGCATAGCCATTGAGCAAGTTGGTTTGTATGTACCGGGTGGTACGGCACCGCTTTTTTCTACGGTTTTGATGCTCGGCGTACCTGCTCAAATTGCGGGTTGTCGTGAGGTAGTGCTTTGCAGTCCGCCGCGAGAAGGTACGTTGCACCCAGCTATTTTATTTGCCGCTAAACTAACAGGTGTGCATAAAATTTTCAAAATCGGTGGGGTGCAGGCTATCGGAGCGATGGCTTACGGAACGGAAAGTGTGCCAAAAGTCTATAAAATTTTCGGACCAGGCAACCAGTACGTAACAGCCGCCAAGCAGTTAGTTTCGCAAGAAGACACAGCCATTGATATGCCTGCGGGTCCTTCGGAGGTGCTTGTGTGGGCTGATGAAACCGCTAATGCCGAATTTGTTGCCGCCGATTTACTCTCACAAGCCGAACACGGCACAGATAGCCAAGTGGTTTTGCTCACAAACTCCCAACTCATAGCCGAAAAAACACAAAAAGCCATAGCCGAACAACTCAAAAAACTGCCCCGTCGAAAAATTGCCGAAAAAGCCCTTCAAAACAGCAAAATCATTGTAGTAGAAAACGAGCAAACAGCCTTAGACCTCACGAATTTCTATGCTCCCGAGCATCTGATTTTGGCTCTTGGCAATGCCGATGAAATTGCCGAAAAAATCATCAATGCAGGTTCGGTGTTCATAGGCAATTACACACCCGAAAGTGCAGGTGATTATGCCTCTGGCACAAACCATACCTTGCCCACGAATGGTTTTGCTCGTGCTTACAGCGGTGTTTCGGTAGATAGTTTTGTAAAAAAAGTTACTTTTCAGAAAATTACGAAAAAAGGTCTGCAAAACCTCGCCAAAACCATCGAGACGATGGCAACAGCCGAAGAATTGCAAGCTCATAAAAACGCTGTTAGTATTCGTATGAAGAAGTAATCATATAGAAAATTGTTAAGCAATGAAAGAATTTTTTGAAAGTATTGGTATTTCGGAGGGAGTATTTCAATGGTTTGTGTTGCCTGTGGTGATATTTTTGGCTCGTATTACTGATGTTTCTATCGGCACGGTGCGTATCTTGCTAATGATGAACGGCAGAAAGCATTTGGCTACGTTTTTGGGTTTTTGCGAGTCGCTGATTTGGGTAACGGTGATAGCGGCAATCTTCAAACTTGTCAGTACGCCTTTGGCTTACATTGCCTATGCAGGTGGGTACGCAACAGGCACATTTATCGGAATGACCATCGAAAATAAACTTGCCGTTGGCAAGGTTTTGGTGCGTTTCATTACTCGTCAAGATGCCTCAGCACTGCTCGAACATCTGCGAAAAACACAATACGGCTTTACCAGCGTAAAAGCCGAAGGACACAAAGGAAATGTAAATCTAATTTTTTCGGTAATCGAACGCAAAGATTTGAAAGATTTGGTCAGTATCGTCAGAAGCTATCACCCGAAGGCTTTTTACAGCGTTGAAGCCACCAAATATGCCTCCGAACCCGTAGAAGATGATAATAATCAAAATTTTACAGAAAAAAAACGAAATTTCTTGCAACTTTTAGGCAAAGATTTTTTGAAAAGAAAATAAACTTAACCCATGAACAATTATTTGATTTATCAAGCCTATGGCAAACAAGCCATTATAGATGAATGTCTATTCTCTTTGCTTTCCTTGCGATATTATACTACTGACGATTTTTTGCAAAAACTAAAAATCCTTATTTATACCGACAAACCCGAAGAATTTTGTTTTTTAGAAAAATTGAAACTCAATAAAACTACCATTCTTGAACCACTTACCCCAGAAAAAATCGCACAATAGCGAGGGCATATTAATTTCGTGCATCGCGTAAAAATTGAGATTTTGAAAGATGCTACAAAAAAATATCAAGGAAAATTCTTGTATCTCGATACAGATACTTGTTTTTTAGATACACCCGAAAAAATTTTTTCGCTAATTATTCCAAAAAACTATCTGATGCACCTACCTGAAGGTACGATTGGCAGTCGAAAAAATCTGACCTTCAAAAAATTGAATGCTTTTCTGAAAAAACACAAATATACATTGCCGATAGGCAAAAATACACTTCCTTTCACCACCGATTTGGTAATGTGGAATGCAGGCGTTTTGGGTTTTTGTTCTGATGAGGCTGAACTGCTTGAAAAAGTCTTAACTTTTACAGATAGTTTCTATCAACTTTATCCCAAACATATAGCCGAACAACTCGCTTTTTCGTATTATTGGCAGGCAAATCTGTTTGCTACAAACAACTACATTTTTCATTACTGGAATTTTAAGGAATTTAGAAAAATTTTGAGACAATTTTTTGAAGTTTTTGCAAAAGCATCTTTGGAAGAATGTATATGGGCTTTTCCGAAAATTCTGCCCGAAAATCTGATGAAAAATAAATTAGCATACGAAAATTTGCCATTTTTGCAAAAAACTTGGCGAAAAATTCTTAGAAATAAATGGCAAATGCCAAAAGTAGATGTAAAAACATTACTGCTAGATGCAAAAAAACACTTTCAAAATTGCCTTACTCAATAACTCGCAGGCTTGGGGAGGGCTGGAAATCAATACCGTACTGCTTGCCAAATGGTTGCAAGAAGCCGAACACCAAGTTTGTTTGATTTGTATAGAAAATTCCCGAGCCGTGCAATTAGCAAAATCGTATCACATTCCCGTTGTTGAAACAAAAAAACAACTACAAAAATACAGCTTGTTATCGGCTAAAAAATTAGCCAAAAAACTCCAACAAGAAGGTTACCATTTTTTTTGGGTAGCTCATTCGCAAGATATTTATCTTGCTAATTACGTTAAATTTTTTAGCAAAACTTTGAAAATCATATATTTACAACAAATGTATGTAGGTTTGAACAAAAAAGATTTTTTACACAAAATTTTCTACTGCAATCTTGATGCTTGGATTAGTCCTTTGCCGTATTTGAGAGAAAACACTTTGCAAAACACACCTATCAAACCCGATAAAATTCATATTATACCTTTGTGCATAGAAACCGAAAAATTCGTAGAACCAAAAGATAAAAATCAGTTACGACAAATGCTTGGCTTGCCTTTGGAGAAGAAGATAGTAGGTACTATCGGCAGAATTGATAGAGGCAAAGGACAAGAGTTTGTCATTGAGGCTTTGGCAAAATTGCGAGCCAAAGGCTACGATTTGGACTTGCTCATTATGGGCAACGAAACCAAAGGCAAAGAAAATACTTATTTGCCCCATCTGAAAAATCTTGCTGAAAAACTGAATGTAACAGATTTCGTTCATTTTAGAGAACATTTACAAGCCGTAGAATTGGCTTATGCAACCTTAGATTTTTTTGTGGTAGCTTCCTTAGAGGAGACCTACGGAATGGTAACGATTGAGGCAATGGCAAGCCGCTTGCCTGTGGTGGGCGTGGCTACGTTTGGCACAAAAGAACTGATTGCTCACGAAAAAACAGGCTTACACTGCAAACCCCAAGATGCCGATTCAATTGCCGAAGCCTTGATGAAATTTTTAGAAAATCCCGATTTTGCCGAAAAAATTGCCTTGCAAGCCCAAAAAGAAGTGCAAGAAAAATACGACCATAAATCAGCTATACAAGCTATTGAAAATCTTTTGGTGGCTTTGTAAGATTTTGGTTCGCTTCGGCTCCGCTCAGCGAACCAAAGTTGTGAGATACTTTGTTCTTGTTCAATAAAATTGTTTTAAAAATATTACTAACGTGAGTTATAAGGTTATTTTAAAGTTTTATCTTTCTATATTTTTTCAAAAATTACAGCAGTACAAACTAAATTTGTACTTTTCTAACCACCCCCAATCCCTCCTTTTAAGTAGGGGTTGGGCGTGGTTACTGAGCCTGTCGAAGCATGGTCTAAATATGATTTTTTTAAGATAACTGCTTATAACTCACGTTATTTTAGTATTACTTTTGAAAATTCATAATGCTTTTTTGTAAAATACTAAACTCTTAATGGTATGAAAAATGTAGTTTTCTGTTCGTTTTTGTTTTTTTACTCTTTTGGTACTTTTTCTCAACAGATAGTGAGAGGAATACCAAATTCTATATTGTTTGTTGGAGGATACGCTAAACCCAAAACTAAAATTCAAGTAAATCGGCATACTTTTAGTGGTATTCTTGTAAGTAATGCTAAAGACACTCTTCATGGAGAGTTCAAATTCATAAATCAAGAAGCTGTCTTATGGAAACCTGTTGGTGAAGACGAGTTTAAGGAATTATCCCTAAAAAATGCCTATTATATTAAATTAGAGGGCACAGACAAGACACTGATTAAGGAACAATATACCGAATTTTTTAAGTTTGAAGATATATCCAAGTACGATATATTACGAAAAATTGGCACAAACTCAGGAGTAAATATTTATGATAATACTCTCTTTGTAGATGAAATATCGGGTTATATCAATACTGCCTACATAGTTTTAGAAGATGTAAAAACAGGACGAAGAAAGCAGTTTCCTAACTTTTGGAATGGCAACACAAAACGAGCAATGATACGCTTCTACAACGAAGCTACGGGTAAGAAAATACCTTATTCGCAGTTTAGAAATTATGGAGAGTTTGTAAGGTTTCTTTTAGCTGAAAAGTAGGAAAAAGTATGAGTTAGAAATATTTATTTCACCCTTGCTTGTATTTACAGGCAAGGGCTTTTTTGTTTTTTTGCTATAAATAATGTATTTTTGCAAAAAAAGGCTTTATGAAGCACATCACTGATATGTCGGAATTAGACCTAAATGGCACATACACTTATGCCGATTATCTTTTGTGGCGATTTGAGGAACGTTTGGAACTTATCAAGGGCAAGATATTCAAGATGTCGCCTGCCCCGAGTACCAAGCATCAACGGATTGCCGGGCAACTACACGGAAAGTTATTTCCTTATTTTGAAAAACACCCTTGCCAGCTTTTCATCGCCCCTTTTGATGTTCGTTTGTTAGATAAAAAAAAGTTAAAGAAGATAAATCAAGACGTTTACACCGTAGTACAACCCGATTTGTGTGTAATCTGCGATAAAAATAAATTAGACGAAAAAGGCTGTTTGGGTAGCCCTGATTTGATAGTGGAGATACTTTCGCCTGATAGCTCCCAAAAGGACTTGAAAATCAAATATGCTATTTATGAAGAAGTAGAGGTAAAAGAATATTGGGTTATATTTCCTTTTAGCTATGTTTTACAGCAATTTGTTTTGAATGAAAAAGGTAAATATGAGTTGAAGGGTATTTTCACCGAAGACGAAGTTTTCACGGCACATCTTTTTCCTGATTTGGAGATAAATCTTGGGGAGGTTTTTATGGAGTAGATACGCACCGCAAGTGCGTATCTGTGAATGCGTGTATCTAAAATGACAAACCGGGATAACAGGCAGTTTCGCCGAGTTGTTCTTCTATGCGTAGCAGTTGGTTGTATTTTGCCATTCTGTCCGAACGTGAGGCAGAACCTGTCTTAATTTGTCCTGTGTTCAGAGCGACAGCCAAATCGGCAATCGTGTTATCTTCTGTTTCTCCCGAGCGGTGCGACATCACGCTCTTGTAGCGATTGCGGTGAGCCAAATTTACAGCATTGATAGTTTCGGTCAGCGAGCCAATCTGATTCACTTTCACCAAAATAGCATTGCCAATATTTTCGCTAATGCCTTTTTGTAAAAATTCTACATTCGTAACAAAAAGGTCATCGCCAACGAGTTGGATTTTTTTGCCTAAGGTATCGGTGAGTTGTTTCCAGCCGTTCCAGTCGTTTTCTGCCATTCCGTCCTCAATAGAAAGAATTGGATATTTTTTCACCCATTCAGTCCAGTAGCTCACCATTTCCGAAGCCGAAAGTTTCTCACCTGTACTTTTTTTGAAATGATATTTCTGCGTTTCTTCTTCATAAAACTCAGAACTGGCGGCATCAAGAGCGATAAAAATATCTTCACCTGCTTTGTAGCCCGCTTTCTCGATGGCTTGTAAAACCACCTCAATAGCTTCTTCGTTTGATTTCAGGTTAGGGGCAAAGCCACCCTCATCACCTACGTTGGTAGAGTGGTTTTTATCTTTTAGCACTTTTTTGAGTGTATGAAACACCTCTGTTCCCATACGCAAGGCTTCCGAAAAAGAAGAGGCTTTTACAGGCATAATCATAAATTCCTGAAAATCAATAGAGTTATCGGCGTGGCTACCACCATTGAGAATGTTCATCATCGGTACGGGCAAGGTGTTGGCATTTACACCACCAATGTATCGGAACAGGGGTAAATTTAGGCTTGCGGCGGCAGCTTTGGCAACAGCGAGCGAAACGCCCAGTATAGCATTTGCCCCGATTTTGCTTTTATTGTTTGTACCATCTATCTCGAGCATCACTTTATCTATCAGATTTTGCTCAAAAACGTTGTAGCCGAGTAGTTCTTTTGCCAAGATTTCATTCACATTAGCTACAGCTTTTAGCACACCTTTACCGAGATAGTAGTTTTCGTTGCCATCGCGTAATTCTACGGCTTCGTGTGTGCCTGTGGAAGCTCCCGAAGGCACGGCGGCTCTGCCAAGATAGCCATCTGTTGTAATTACATCAACTTCTACGGTCGGATTGCCACGAGAATCAAGAATTTGGCGAGCGTGTATGTGTTCTATGAGTGTCATATGATTTGTTTTGAATATGAAAAAATAATATTTCGTTAAAATTTGTTGTTTTTTAAAAACACACGTTTATTTTTGTAGTAGAGACACACTGCGTAGAGACACACTGCGTAGAGACACACTGCGTAGAGACACACTGCGTAGAGACACACTGCGTAGAGACACACTGCGTAGAGACACACTGCGTAGAGACACACTGCAGTGTGTCTCTACTACTACAATGATGATATAATGAAAAAAATATTATTTGGAATTCATCAATTCCTCGATTTCATCGGCTTCGATAGGGATATGTTCCATCAAATCAATATTTCCATCATCTGTAATAAGAATATCATTTTCCAAGCGAATACCCAGCCCTTCTTCGGGAATGTAGATGCCCGGCTCGCAGGTAAAGACCATTCCTGCCTCAAAAATATGATATTTACTTCCTACGTCGTGTACGTCTAAGCCCAAGAAGTGCGAAGTGCCGTGCATAAAATACTTTTTGTAGAGAGGAAAATCAGGATTTTGACTTTCAACTTCGTGTTTGCGAAGCAATCCTAAACCGATAAGTTCGCTTTCCATCATTTTACCGACTTCTTTATGGTACTTTTCCAAATTATTACCTTTCACGAGCATCACTTTTGCTCCACGCATCACACGCAAAACGGCATTATAGACTTCTTTTTGGCGAGGAGTAAAACGTCCATTCACAGGTACGCAACGCGTTAAATCCGAAGCGTAGTTGGCGTATTCTGCTCCTACATCCATTAGAACTAAATCCCCATCTTTGCATTGCTGGTTATTTTCTGTGTAATGCAACACACAAGCATTTTTGCCCGATGCAATAATGGGCGTATAAGCGAAACCACGTGAGCGATTGCGTAGAAACTCGTGAGCAAATTCAGCTTCAATTTCGTATTCCCAAACGCCCGGCTTGATAAAATTTAGCACTCTACGGAAACCTTTTTCGGTAATCTGACAGGCTTTTTTCATCAAGAAAATTTCCCAACTCGATTTTACGGCTCGCAGGTGGTGCATAATAGGGGCGATACGTTTGTAATTGTGCAAGGGAAATTTTTCTTTACAATACTTAATGAAGCGGGCATCGCGGGTTTCTACTTCTACTACGGCTCGGGTGTGTTCGTTGGTATTGAGGTAAATATTTTCTGACTCAAAAGCCAAAAGTGTAAAAATTTTCTCAAATTCCGAAAGCCATTGTACATTCTGAATGCCTGAAATTTCTTGAGCTTCTTCTTTGGTGAGTTTGTGTCCTTCCCAGATAGCGATTTGTTCGTTAGTTTCTTTTATGAATAAAATTTCACGCATTTTTTTATCGCGTGCATCGGGGCAAATGAGCAAAATGGTTTCTTCTTGGTCAATACCTGTGAGGTAGAACAGGTCGCTGTTTTGCCTGAATGGCATTGTGCCGTCGGCGTTGGTAGGCATAATATCGTTGGAGTGCAGAACCGCTACCGACTCGGGAAGCAGTTTATTGACAAAATTTTTTCTGTTTTCTACAAATAATTCTTTGGGAATGGGGGCGTATTTCATTGGCTTGTTTTTAGAATTTGCACCCCAAAAGTAGAGAAAATTGTGTTTATGTTCAATTTTTTATCAAAATTCTTTTGTAGCAAACGTTTATCTCAAATTTTAACAACGAGCAAAGTTTGTGTAGTTTTTTTTTAAACTAAGAAGTCGCAAGAGAAAACAAATTTGCTTTTAGTTCGTTCTTATTTTAAATGTTGCAACATCTAAATTTTTAAATTTTATGAAAAAATCCCTTCTTGTCCTATTTTTGGGTATTTTTTTTGCCCACAATGTCTTCGCTCAAGGTTGTTGCCAAATGCCTGTTACTGATGCCTTTGCAAATTTTGCTGATGAAGAGCGTTTTCGTATGAGCCACGATTTGCCTTTGCCCTACACGCACATCAGCGAAATAGGTAAAGACATAACTTTCAAAGCCGCCGACGGAACAGATGCCTATGGCTACGAACTTAAAGCAAGCAAACCGAGCGATAAGTATATTCTGGTTTTTCATGAGTGGTGGGGGCTAAATGACCATATCAAGCGTGAAGCTGAAAAAATTTACAAAGATTTGGGTGATGTCAATGTAATTGCTTTGGATTTGTACGACAAAAAAGTAGCCACCACACGCGAGGAAGCGGCTCAATATATGCAATCGGTAAAGACAGAAAGAGCGGAAAATATCATTAAGGGGGCTTTTGCGTATGCAGGTAAAAAAGCTCGCATCGGGACGATTGGTTGGTGTTTTGGGGGTGGCTGTTCTTTGCAAGCGGCTATTTTAGCCGAAAAGCAAGCCCGTGCTTGTGTAATTTACTACGGAATGCCCGAAAAAGATACCGAAAAACTTAAAAAACTAAAAGCCTCTGTTTTGGGAATTTTTGCAAACAAAGAACGTTGGATAAGCCCTGCTATTGTTGATGAGTTTGAAAACAATTTAAACGCCCTGAAAAAGAAAAATTCTATCAATCGTTTCAACGCCGAACACGCCTTCGCCAACCCAAGCAATCCCAACTACGACAAAGAAGCTACCGAAAAAGCCTATCAACTGACACTTGCATTTTTTAGAAAGAACTTGTAGATGAATTTTTGTAGAGCATGTAGTTTCTGAAATGGTAGTTTTTTTCTTTGGAGACTCCTGCTCTGATGATTGAGCGAAGCCGAAATCATCAGAGCAGATTTTTTCTACCTCTTTCTTATTCCCTGTTTCTTTCTGCTCCCTGAGCGGAGCCGAAGGGAACAAGAAAAATAAATAAAAGTCTTATTAAACTTTTTGCTAAACAAAATTGTTTCAAAAATGGTATTACTATTTTGTTAAGTTGTTTTACGTTCAAAATTAAATATCTGAAAATCAAATTTTTACAAGATTTTTTTAAAAAAAATCTTGTAAAAATTTTTTTGTATCGTTTTTTGTATCGTTTTCCGGGAAACAATCTTAAATGTTCAACCTTTAAAACGTTACAAAAACAATGAAACTGAAAACAATTATTCCGATGCTCTTGGCAGCAGCTATTTCTGTGGCAGGCTTCCAAGCCTGTAAGCAGGCAAACCTCAAACCTGAGGGTTTGCAGATGAATAGTCATCCGCAAGGAAATAACATAACTAATATTCCTTGCGAGCCTTATAGTGCAGATAATCCATTTGACTCAGTCGGTATTAAACACAACGCCACTTTAGAAGATGTGCGAACTTCAGTGAGTTTCTATAATTCTACCTTCAATCAAAGAATAAACAGAGCATTTCAGTTTATATCTCAACAATATGGTATCACAAGTTCATTTACAGTTACCCAGATTACCAATATTGTTGCTGATAGTAGTAATAGCTTCAATGGTGTAATTAATGGACTTTCTATTTCAAACAATTTGAGAAATAGGTTAAGAAATCTTATTTTACTCATAAAAAACAGTTCAAATTTTGATAATTATTGTAGTCTGAAAAATGAAATTTTACTTTTAGAAGAAGCGGCTTTAAATGATAATAATTTAAGTGCAGAGGAGAAAAAAATGTTTTTTTAAGGGTAGCATCAATTGCCCGCCATACTTTATACTATTGGACACAAAAGTATATGGAAGTAACTGGTTATGATGCAAATGACCCCTCAGCCTCTCAAACCGAAAGAAGTAAAAGACCTTGGTGGAAGTGGGCGGTTGTTGTATTGTGTGATGTAGCAGGAGGAATAGCTGGGGCATCAGGAGGGGTGGCAGGTGTTATCGGAGGTGCCGTGGGAGGAAGTGCTGGTGCAGCAGGTTTTGTAGACTGGATAGCTCCACCTAAATAATTAGCTTTATGTTACTTTGCTCATAATTTTATGTTATGAGCAGTATCTACTTTTTTGTAGAATTTAAAAAACTATGTTTATGAAAAATATCCTTTTTTTTGCCGCTTTTTTGCTTTTTCTTGAAGCAAATGCCCAAGTTATTCGTGGTGTGCCTAATTACGTTCTTTACTCTGGTGTATATTTAAACTTGCTAAATTCACAGTCTAAATACTCTGTGGCTCTTCAACCACGACAAGGGTTAGCTGTAAATGCCCAAAAAGACACTCTTCGTGGAGAGTTCAAATTCATAAATCAAGAAGCTGTCTTATGGAAACCTGTTGGTGAAGACGAGTTTAAGGAATTATCCCTGAAAAATGTCTACTATATTAAATTAGAGGGCACAGACAAGACACTGATTAAGGAGCAAAATACCGAATTTTTTAAGTTTGAAGATATATCCAAGTACGATATATTACGAAAAATTGGCACAAACTCAGGAGTAAATATTTATGATAATACTCTCTTTGTAGATGAAATATC
>Ga0308394_1000441_pt1 | contig 22758 bp, 17 predicted proteins | sample Hotspr2Sampleme2_FD_202366 | JGI IMG/M metagenome (GOLD analysis project Ga0308394, IMG submission 202366) | Hot spring phototrophic mat microbial communities from Mushroom Spring, Yellowstone National Park, Wyoming, United States - 20050701_me2 ...
TCAGCTCGATGGTGTAGGTGCCTCCAGGTTTTACCTCAATGGTAAGTGGAGGGGTGTCCACCTGGGTGTATTTTTCGGGGATGAGCGACTTGGGGACTTCGTATTTCTCTGGGTCGGGGGGAGAGGTGGAGATAAGCGTGACTTTGTACCAACCCGGGGGAGCACCATTGCGATCAAAGGTTTTGAGGCGGAACTGGCCATCGGAGATTTCGCCGCCGGCTGCTTGGGTCGCTTTGTTCCCCTTGCTGGTGTCCGGATGAAAAGCAATGCTGCCGTGTGGGAGGTTTTTACCGTCGAAGGATACGGTTCCTTCGACAGGAATCAATGTTGTCCCCACCGCAACTGACCACGAGGATCGACCCAACAGCTAACAGTAAGCTACGCCAAATTCTAACCATCCTTATAATCTCATGTCATGAGGCGATTGATACTTCATAGTTTACCCTTTGAGAGGAATGAAATCAAGCAGAAAATGCTCGATTTTGTAAAAATCAATTGGGGTCCAAGCAGCGAAGCGCTGTATTCAGACCCGCGGAAAACTTCGCGTACTTCCTCCTCGCTGGGTTTGGCAACGGGGTTTGGGCTTAGTGTTGGCCAAGCTTAGTGCTGGCTGGGGGGTTAGAACTTCAAGGTAATCTCTCAACTTGGAATAAGCATGTGTAAGTGCTCAGCTGTTTACCCGAATATCTAGATACCTGGTGCTCTGTCCATCGTGAATTTTTGGATCCCAACGCTTCCGTTTGGAGCGAGCATTCGCCGTGATGAAGTGCCAGTTACCCCCCACGAATTATCGGTTCCGCGTCGTTAGTCCACACCGGCCCTCCCGAAGGAATGTCTCGCTCTTATAAGGATAGCCTCATTATTATGATGATTGACAGAGCACTAATAGTTTCCCGGTGTAGGTGTCCGATGGTTGGTCACGGCGGAGGGATTGAGGGATAGTCAGTGTTGTCGAACCTGCTGAAATCTATCCCCAGCTGTTTTTTCCGCTTGGAATAGAGGAACGGTTACAGAGATATCTCAAGTTGCTTAGTAAGATCGGCGGTGGACACAATCCTCTTCTCCAGGGCTGTTTGGTGTTGGAACATGGATAACTTCATGTCGGCGTAATCATTTTCGTGCAGGTTTTTCCAGTTGGAAACAACGAACAGCCCTGCCCGGGTGTACCAAGATGTTCTGGGGTGTCCGGCGGCGATTCCGAAGTCTCGGACCAGCCATCGTGACCGACCCTCGGTCCAGAGCGAGGGGATTTTCAGCACAATTGCCCTCCAAATCTAGCAAGACCTTCGAATTTACTGTGCATCTGCACCCCAAGAAAATCGGGGGATACCCCTCTGCCCTCTTCTCTTCGCGATACAACTGCCGACTACTCGCCGGGATACAGCTACCGACTGAGAGGGCGTTGTGAGGGTTCGGAGAAAAAAATGGGTACACCTCCTTGACACTCGAAATTCGAGTGCCTAAGATTTCCACACCGGCGGCATAAAAAGTTCAAAAAAAGTGTGGACAGCAGCAAGCCGCCGGGATAAACTAATCAATCCCAAAAGTGGGACCCGACAGCGGTGAAACTGTAGGGGTAGTTGTTTGAAAATCTGGTAGGGCAGAAGAGCATCCAAGCAACCGGAAGGTTTCTGGAAGTGCAACCATAAAAACGCCACTCCAGGACCGAGACGGTTTGCTGCACGACACGAGCCTGAGAAACGAGCGAGAAACCTCTGGCTATTCTTCCCAAGCAGAGGTTCGGTCGCACGCATCTCTCTCGGCAGGGCGAAGTGTCCCTACGAGGGAATGAGCGATGCGGCCAAGCTAGTAAGGGCGTGTGGGGGATGTCTCGGCGCCAGAAGGCGAAAGGGCGTGGAAGACTGCGATAAGCCCGGGGGAGCTGTCAACGAGCGTTGATCCCGGGATCCCCGAGCAAACCTAGGGAACTGAAACATCTCAGTACCTGGAGGAAAAGAAAGAAACCTCGACTCCGTAAGTAGCGGCGAGCGAAAGCGGACCAGCCCAAACCACGGGGGTAACCCTGTGGGGTTGTAGGACCGCATTTAGGACCCAAGTCCCTAGCAGAACGGTCTGGAATGTCCGACCAGAGAGGGTGAAAGTCCCGTACGCGACAGGGATGCGGGCCGAGCGGGATCCTGAGTAGGACCCATCACGTGGAAGTGGGTCTGAATCCGGGAGGACCATCTCCCAAGGCTAAGTACTCTCTGGCGACCGATAGCGAACCAGTAGCGTGAGCGAAAGATGGGAAGAACCCCGCAAGGGGAGGATAGTGAACCTGAAACCACATGCCTACAAGCGGTCGGAGGGCTATGCCCCGTAAGGGGAATTGCCTGACGGCGTGCCTTTTGCATAATGATCCGGCGACTTACCGTATCCAGCAAGGTTAAGGGCCTCTGGCCCGTAGCCGTAGCGAAAGCGAGTCTGACAAGGGCGTAAAGTTGGGTGCGGTAGACGCGAAACCACGTGACCTACACATGGCCAGGCTGAAGTGGGGGTAACACCTCATGGAGGGCCGAACCCACTAGTGTTGAAAAACTAGGGGATGAGCTGTGTGGAGGAGTGAAAGTCTAACCAAACGTGGAGATAGCTCGTTCTCTCCGAAATAACTTTAGGGTTAGCGTCCGGATAGTTGGCCGTGGGGGTAGAGCGACTGATTCCGAACGGGGGCCTACCCGGCTACCTGTCGGAGCCAAACTCCGAATACCACGGTACCAAGTCCGGGCAGTTAGACGGTGGGGGATAAGCTTCATCGTCGAGAGGGGAACAACCCAGATCACCCGCTAAGGCCCCCAAGACGTGCTCAGTGCGAAAGGAAGTTGGATCCCTGAGACAGCCAGGATGTTGGCTTAGAAGCAGCCACCATTTAAACAACGCGTAATAGCGGACTGGTCGAGGGATCCTGCGCCGATAATGAACGGGACTAAGCACGTCGCCGAAGCGGTGGGCAGTCGTACGACTGCGGTAGGAGAGCGTTGCATGTGCGGCGAAGCGGTACGGACAACGAGCCGTGGAGCGCATGCAAGTGAATATGCCGGAATGAGTAGACGATAAAACGGGTGAGAATCCCGTTCGCCGAAAGCCTAAGGTTTCCTGGGGAAGGTACATCCGCCCAGGGTTAGCCGGTGCCTAACCCGAGGCCGAAAGGCGTAGGGGATGGGGAGCAGGTTAATATTCCTGCGCTCCTCGCGCAGTATGGGACGCTGACCTACGGTGGTGCAGGCCGAACAGATGGCCTCAGGGCGTTTATGATCCCGATATCCGCCCGCGGTCAGCCAAGAAAACCGCGCGAGAAACCGTACCACAAACCGACACAGGTAGGCGGGATGAATATTCTCAGGCGCTCGAGAGAACGCTCGTGAAGGAACTCTGCAAGTTGACCCCGTAACTTCGGGAGAAGGGGTGCCCCACTCCGGTGGGGCCGCAGTGAAAGGGCTCTGGCGACTGTTTACTAAAAACACAGGTCTGTGCCAAGGCGTAAGCCGCTGTATACAGACTGACGCCTGCCCGGTGCTGGTAAGTTAAGGAAGCGGGTTAGCCGCAAGGCGAAGCTCGCGACCGAAGCTCCAGTAAACGGCGGCCGTAACTATGACGGTCCTAAGGTAGCGAAATTCCTTGTCGGGTAAGTTCCGACCTGCATGAATGGCGTAACGACTGGAGCACTGTCTCCACGAGCGACTCGGTGAAATTGTAGTTGTCGTGAAGATGCGACATACCCGCAGCTAGACGGAAAGACCCCGTGAACCTTTACTGCAGCTTGGTATTGGGTTTAGGCCCAGCATGCGTAGAGTAAGTGGGAGGCTACGAACCGGGACTTTCGGGTCCCGGGGAGCCACCGATGAAACACCACTCTTGCTGTGCTTGAATTCTAACTTGAGGTGTGCAGCCTCAAGGACAGTGCTAAGTGGGCAGTTTGATTGGGGCGATCTCCTCCTAAAAGGTAACGGAGGAGTCCAAAGGTACCCTCAGCCCGGTTGGCAATCGGGCAGTGAGCGCAATGGTAGAAGGGTGCTTGACTGCGAGTCCGATGGGACAAGCAGAGACGAAAGTCGGGCATAGTGATCCGGTGGTTCCGTATGGAAGGGCCATCGCTCAACAGATAAAAGGTACTCCGGGGATAACAGGCTTATCTCCTCTGAGCGTCCATAGCGGCGAGGAGGTTTGGCACCTCGATGTCGGCTCATCGCATCCTGGGGGTGGAGAAGCTCCCAAGGGTTCGGCTGTTCGCCGATGAAAGCGGTACGTGAGCTGGGTTTAGACCGTCGTGAGACAGGTCGGTCCCTATCTGCTGTGGGCGGAGGAAACTTGAGGGGCTTTCTCCCTAGTACGAGAGGACTGGGAGGGACACACCTCTGGTGTGCCAGTTGTCGCGCTAGCGGCACCGCTGGGTAGCCACGTGTGGACGGGATAAACGCTGAAAGCATATAAGCGTGAAACCTCCCCCAAGATCAGGTTTCCTGCCGAAAGGCGAAGGCTCCTGGAAGACGACCAGGTCGATAGGCCGGACGTGTAAGTGCAGCAATGCACTCAGCTAACCGGTACTAACAGCCGATCGCTTGGCCGCATTGCTCGCTCCCTCGTGTCCTTCCCCTACCAGATAAACCATAAACCTACACCTAACAAACTCCCCCTACACTAAACACCGAGACTATGCCGGTGACCATACCCTAGCGGAAACACCCGTTCCCATTCCGAACACGGCCGTGAAACGCTTAGGGGCCGATGGTAGTCCGTCCAGGGCGAGAGTAGGTCATCGCCGGCACCTTATAACCCAAACTGAACCCCGACTTGGCCCACAGTCGGGGTTCCTTGATTTTCCACGACCTCAACCCGCCGCTCTACACCTACATGCTCACTTGAGTTCACAGTACGATCCACCCTACCTCGGTAACACTACCGCAGTAAAAAGCACAATCCGTCCTCTTTCCTCCATAAGCACGATCCATTCTCTTTAGCGATGTCCCTCTGCATTTTTTGGCTCCGTCGCCAATTGAGTATCGACAAAATAAAAGCCATCTCGCTCGACCATCGCACCAAGAGTGATGGTCAAGCCATAGCGGAACATCGGTCCAGATACGCATAAGGTATGAAACTCCCCTCGTTCACCGCAGGGATCCACATCATGCGGTAATTCCTGAAGAAATTGCTGGGAATACCATCGGCCAGCCCAGCGTTGCGGTGGGGACAGTTTTCGGGGGTCAACACAAACCACAACCGCTCGCAGTCCAGCCGACAGCATAGTTTCCGCTAGGGTTGCCGTGTCCTGGGGTTTTCCCCACAGGGGGAACAGCGGGATGATACCCGTTGATGCCAATTGTTGCTCCCGGTAGGCTCGCACATCTTCTAAGAAGAGATCACCAAACGCGACCGCTGTAATTCCGGCCTGCTTCGCCTTCATCAGCCACCGGTGCATGCGTAGCTCGTAATCGGCATTGGTACACGGCCAAGGTAGAGGGACTTCCCAAAGAGGCAAACCGACGGCAAGCGCCTGGGCCTGTAATATTTCCCGTCTGACGCCATGCATGGCCACTCGACCAAATGTTTCATTGATTGTGGTCAGTAAACCCACAACTTCCACATCATCCCGTTGTCGCAGGACATGGAGCATCCAGGCGGAATCTTTGCCGCTACTCCACGAGACAAGAACACGCTGTTTCATAGTGGGGAAGGAAGGTGGCATATGGCTGGAATGCCAGTTTCGTGGCTGGAATGGAACGGCTTTCCTCCTGAGATCGATTTCGTTGACTCTGGTTTCCACCTTGCTATGCTAGCATTCGTCGAGCTGACTATCGAGAAGGTCGGTCACAAACATATGCCCCGGTTTGTGAGTGATAGCAAACGGTGGACAAGCTTGTGACAAAGCCGCCTGAGGAGTAACACCACAGGCCCAGAACAGCGGAACTTCGTTTGGCTCGATCGGGACAGGGTCACCATAATCGGGGTGGTGAATGTCGGTAATGCCAATCTCAGCGGGGTTTCCGAGATGAACCGGTGCACCATGAGCGCGTGGATAACGCCTGGTGATCTGAATGACCCGAACGACTTGTTGGAGAGGAAAGGGCCGCATCGAAACTACTAAGGGGCCGCTGAAGCGTCCCGCCGGATGACATAGGATTTGGGTGCGAAACATGGGCACATTGCGTCCAAGTTCGATGTGTCGAATACGCAGCCCCGCTTGCAGTAATGCCGCTTCGAAGGTGAAGGAGCAACCTAGTAGAAAGGCCACCAAATCATCCCTCCAAAAGGCGGAAATATCCTGGACTTCCGCAATACATTCTCCTTTCTCCCAGATGCGATAGGCCGGCAGATCGGTACGGAGATCACTGCCGGGTGCCACCTGACGGGCTTCAGGATCACCGGGGTCGGTGACCTCCAGGATTGGACAGGGCCGTGGATTACGCTGGCAAAAAAGCAGAAAGTCGAAGGCCCAATCTTTGGGCAGAATGACCAGATTGGCTTGTACATATCCCAGGGCTAAACCACTGGTCGGTTGGCACAGTTCTCCACGGCGACATGCGAGCCGGACTGCTGCACCCGTAGCTCTTAGGTGGTCGTAGGACGTCACCATCGCATTACCTCTCGGATCCGGACGAGCGGTTGGATATACTCCCCCCAAGCTAAACCATCCACACTCACTGATCTCTGACCTGTGACGCCGTCCACCAACCCCCCTTCACGGACCAGTATTTCCAGGAGATGATATTCCTGTTGCGGGTCGAACAACATAACAGGGGGACGTTGGCCCCGAAGAAGAAACAAGCCCGCGGCCAATGCGTAGCTTCCCCAATTACTTACTCCCGCGACAATCAAGTAGTCGGTGGCCACGCAGCAATGAATTTCTGCTCCCTTGGGGATACTGCTGGCCACAAGTTTGGGGTCGATCTTGCCCATACCAATCTCGTTTCCGCCATCACCGATGCCGATTGTGACAACGCTCTGCCCTTGCGTTATATCATCAACTGTTTTTTGGATCCAGCGATGCACTGGCCACATCCGCTCTGTGATATCCATGCCCCTCATAGTCAGACAGCGACCATTGGCATTAGGTCCAGCTCGCTCGATGAATACGTAATGGGTTGGGGAAAATCCTAACAGGTGGGACGGAGTTGTGTACCAATTCTCCCCATAAAGCCGGGGTAGTTCACGGTATCTGTCAAAGGGGATAGCACACCGATGCAATCCAGCGTGCACTGCGTCTCCACCTTCGGGATCGGTAACGATCACAGAGGAGATCCCCATCGACTCGCAGGCACGCAGTAGAAAGAGAGCACCGAGGGGACCATCCGTTTCGTGAGCTGGGGGGTGAGCTGTAGGGATGAAAAAGCCGGTGACGATGGCCAGGCGTGGGTTCGGGTGATCCGCAATACTCTGGCAGGCCCGTACGAAGTCATCGGCAGTTGCAGTGAATAGATTCCAGTACGGATTACCGTTGAGACCCCGCCGACCTGGATCAATCTGGACAATATCCCGGAGGAGTTTCAACAACGTCTGCGTCTTTGGGGACAAGTCGTCGTTCATGATATCGCTCTTGGTACACTTCACGTGGGGGGTTCACAACCAGAGTCAACCTATGCCATCCGATGAGGAATGACCGGGTTGAAAATCTCTCATCGAGTCAGCTACCAGATATTGAGATGCGTCAACTCGCGGTGGATTGCAAAAGGTAAGCAAAGCGTCCTAGCCAGTAGCGGGGCAGGGGGGCGGTAACTGTCAGTGGTTCCTGAGTGATCGGGTGAAGAAAGGTCAGGCTTCGGGCGTGCAAAGCAATGGCGTGACCTAAGCGATGGGGACTGCCATATTTGTTGTCTCCGTAAATGGGATAGCCGCGAGAGGCTAACTGCACACGGAGTTGATGCTTACGCCCGGTATGCGGGCGTAACTCCAGAAGAATCAGGCTCTTATGTCGGGCTTTGACTTGAAACACCAACCGAGCCAGTTGTGCTCTGGGATGACCCGCGCGGGTGACGATCACCTTTCGATCGGATTCCTCCTTGATCAACCAATCCTGTAGGGTACCGCTGTCGTGTTGAAACCACGGTGAGACCAAAGCGTTATGAGGCTGGCGGAGTTCCTCAATGACAGCCCAATAAACTTTTTCCACCGCACCCAAACGGAATTGTTCGCACAAACGGACTGCAGCCTTGCTGGTGCGTGCAAACAGCAAAGCACCACTGACCGGTTTATCCAACCGATGGACGACACCCAGGAATACATTGCCTGGCTTGCGGTACTTCTCCTTGAGATAGCTCTTGACGAGCCGATCCACCGTTTCTTCCCTTCCCTGATAGTGCGTGGTGGGCCAGCCTGCGGGTTTGTTAAGTACCAGGCAGTGATTGTCTTCATACAGTATATCCAGGTATTCAAAAAACATCATGCCTCGATCCTGATAGGAGGTTGCATTCGGGAGCCGTTGCCCTCATTATTGAGGGAACGATGTTAGGGAGCGTCGTGCTCGCAACACGTGGGAATGCTCCCGGTGACGCTCCCATTATAACGACGTTTTCAGGTGTGGAGGCACCCGCGATATTTCGTTTCGATCACAAGGGTGGTGTAGGTGGAGAACAGGGAATATCGTGGATCAACTGATTAGCTGTGGATAGTAAAGCCTCCTCGCTGACAGGAGGACCAATCAGTTGGACGGCTAGTGGGAGTCCTTCTGGGGTCCAGGCGATCGGGAAGGTGACGACAGGTAATCCCAAATAACTCCACGGAGATTGGAAGGCAGGATCACCGGTAGTTTCGCGTGAGGGAGCAGGCCCATAAGTGGCAGGTAACGCTAGCCAGCCTCCGGATGCATTCAACCAGTTTTTGATCATCCTTCGTGCCAGGCGGAGATGGTTCCGGGCTTCATGGTAACGGTAAGCAGGGTGGCTTAACCCGTCTCGGATCAGTTGTGTGATTTGAGGAGGGTAGTCCTCGGGATGGCGTTGCCACCGTCTGTTATGGAATGCCGCGGCTTCGACTGCCAGGATGATCGCATGGTTCCGGCGTATCTCTGCTAGGGGAATGGGCAGGGTGGTTTCATACCACTGCCAACCCGTAGCAGCGGTTTGTTGTTGCCAATGCACAAAAGCGTGGTGCATGATGGTTTCCAAGCGTGGGTCCTGCAGGTAATCCGCAAGAGTAATCAGGCGTGTCCCGCCATCTCCGACAGGAGACGCGACAGGAGTGGATCGCAATGTTGTCCAAAGAATACGTAAATCCTGGATGTTTGCTGCCATCAGACCCACATGATCCAGAGAGGGGGCGAGAGGAAGCATCCCACGTGTCGAAAGTTGGCCGTAGGTTGGTTTGAGGGCATAAATGCCACAATAAGCCGCTGGGCGAATGACCGATCCACCGGTTTGTGTACCCACAGCCAGGGGGACCATGCCGGACGCGACGGCCGCGGCAGAGCCGCTGGAGCTGCCGCCAGGAGTGCGATCCTCACACCAGGGATTGTGAGTGGGGGGTGGATCGAGAAAAGCGTAGGGAGTGGTCACAGTTTTGCCGAGGATGATCAGACCCGCACGACGAAGCCGACGGATCAGAGGTGCATCCTGTCGAGCGTAACTCTGGACCCAGCGAGTAGAGCCACAACCGGTGGGCAGGTCGAATACATCGATGATGTCCTTGATACCAATAGGAATGCCGTGGAGAGGACTCCGCCAGGATCCCTGTTCCCCCTCTCGATCGAGTTGCTCGGCATCTGATATCGCTCCTTCGGCGTCCACGACTGTCCAGGCACGGATCCGCCCGTCCTTCTCCTGAATCTGCTTCAGGGATTGGTCCACCAGTTGCCGGGCTGTCACTTGACCTTGCCGCAATTGGTCTGCAATTATGGTCACGCCGTGGAAGGATGGCATAATGTCTATACTCCACATTGTCTCAGGCCAGGAGCCTTTTATGAGGAAAGTGCGTATTGCCATCTTAGGCGGGTCAGGGTACACAGCGGGGGAACTCCTGAAAATACTCCTCCGGCACCCTCATGTGGATATTGCTGTCATCACCTCCCGCCAGAGGGAGCCCATCGCTGAGTTGCATCCGTTCCTGCATGGCCGGTTGGAAAAAGTCTGTGAACCCTTCGATCCGGATACCTTGGCCGCCCAAGGAGTGGAAGTAGCCTTCAGTTGTCTGCCGCACGGTACGAGCATGGAATGCATCCCGCCGCTTCTGGAGCGCGGACTGCGGGTGATTGATCTCAGCGCCGACTACCGCCTCAAGAATCCAGCGGTATATGAGCAGTGGTATAAAGAGCCGCACCATGACCCGCGGAATCTGGAGCATGCCGTTTATGGGTTGCCGGAAATCTATGGTGAACAAATTCCATCGGCTCGCCTGATTGCCAATCCAGGGTGCTACCCTCAAACAGCGATCCTCGGCCTGGCACCACTGGTCGCGGAACGTTGGATCGATGTGACGAACATCATCATTGACAGCAAAAGTGGAGTGAGTGGTGGGGGACGAACACCGAAGCTGACCTTTCACTTTCCCGAATGCAACGAGAGTGTATCGGCCTACGGCATCGGCAATCACCGACATACACCGGAAATCGAACAGGTACTTAGTGATCTGGCGGGACAGATGGTGAATGTGGTTTTTACACCGCACTTGATCCCTATGGATCGTGGCATCCTGAGTACCATCTACGTAACGCCCATCCAGGCGGTCAGTCAACAACAACTGGAGGAACTGTACCGTAGTTACTATCGGAACCACCCTTTCATCCGCCTGCGGAAACAACCTCCCGCCACGAAGGATACCCTCCATAGCAATTACCTGGACATTTTCCTTCAGCCTGTGCGCGGTGGACGTGTCGTGATCGTGACGGCGGAGGACAACCTGGTCCGTGGAGCCAGTGGTGTTGCCGTGCAAAACTTCAACCGCATGTTTGGACTTGCCGAAACGACCGCTTTACTCCCGTGACTCTTTCTCAACAGCCATCTTTTCGGCAGACAACGCTGAGGTGGGGTTTCTTATCAGCCAGAAACTCACTTGCCAGGTGGTTGCTGCAATACCCCCGGGGGCAATCTCAGGAAGGTGGCATCATCATTCGGATCGGTCTTCAAAGGTGTTGGCAGTTTTCGTTCAGGAATTTGCCATCCGAGGTTGCCGACACCGCAGCCGGGTCCGCGGGCGTTGTCTCGTAACAGTATGCCGGCTAAGGGGCCGCTTCCTCCTTCACCTTTTCCAATTTCACCGACAGAGTCGAAGTAATTCCCGATAACTTGCCATTGATATTTTCCCGGCGTTTCTTTGGAATTACTCGCAGTACTTTCAGTGCTAAGACTCCACACAAGCCCGTTGGGGCACCGCATGACGACGTTGGTCTGGAAAATTCCTTGGCAAATCTGTCGGGAAGGTACGGGGCCCAACTTGAGGGCAGTACCGAGTTGGAAGAATCGCCCCTCGGTGATTGTGACTTCCTGGCACGGTCCTTCGATCTGGATGCCTATGGCGCTGTTGTTTCCCTCAAAGCGGCATTGGCTGAGGTGAAGATACCGCGTGTCCGCATTAACCGCCACAAGGTGGATACCCACTTGCTCCGGCTTACTCAGAAGGATCCGGAGCCCACGGATATGAATCGGTTGGTCCTTGCTTCCCATAACGTTCTGGCACCTTAGTGCTGTGAGAGAATAGCGTTGTAAGGTTATGTCTTCCAGGACAATTCCTGGAGTGACGCCTTTGATAGCTAAGGCGTTTGTGGCAGAGTCTGCACCATCCATAATGAGCTTTTGCAATCGCACACCCTCGACGTTCGGTATTTCCAGCATGGGTTTGCCTGCAGCGGTGACTTCCCAAGTGGGGTAGTTACCGGATGACAAATCACCGCGTATTGTGATGTTTTTGTGGCGTTGACGATCCAGACGGAGGGGTGGTTCGCTGATTTTTTCCTCACGAATGAGAATGATATCCCCCGGTGCTGCTTTGAGCAAAGCATCTCGTAGAGTCGGCACGGAGTTCGGTTCCCTTGCGGACTTACTAACGATCCAGGAGCGCTGATCTCCTTGAGATACGCTACCCTCCTTAGGGGTGGTGCTCGGTGAGGTAGTAGGGTTGAGTAGATACACGGCTATTGCGCCGGCGACACCCATCAACGCCAAAGCAACACCGACGAGAAGAATAGTGCGGGATGACTTTTGCCTTACTTTAGTCGGTCTTTGGACAGCACGGATAGGAGATGCGGTGCGAGTGGGATGGGCAGTGACTGCGGGATCGGCATCGGAGGTCAATTCTTGGGACAGACTTTCCCATACGGTAGCCGGAGATACAGGGGCGATGAGGGATGCTTCGGGAGTGTTTGCGGGACTTGGAGACGTTACCACTGCAACCGGTGATGGATGGGAGCTGAGAGAGGTTCCCGCCGTCAGAAGTGACGAAGGCGGAACTGCTGCAACACCGGGGTACAATTCTGACAGGCCGGGGGGTGGCGGCGTTTGAGGGGGCCCAGAATGAGGCACAGCGGTGGGTCCTAAGGCCGGAAGTGTTGATACCGACGAGCTATCCCGATCGGACGAAGCAGCGGTGGGTGTAACAAGGGTAATGGGTCCGGGAAAATTCTGAGGTCGTGCTCCCCCTCCGGCAGCCCGAGACAATGCGGGCAGTTCTTGCTCGCTCGGTGGTGGAATCGGGACAGCCACCCAAGGAGCCAACGCCTGCATCAATTCCGCAGGGGTTTGATATCGCTCCTGAGGCTTCTTTCTCATCATTTTGTCGATGATCGCGATAATCTCAGGAGGAACATCAGCACGGAAAGCTGAAATCGGCTTGGGATCGCGGGTCTGATGCCAGATCAGCTTTTGCGTGACAGTGCCCTCCGGAAACGGGGGTTGGCCGGTAAGGAGGTAGTAAAATGTAGCACCCAGCGAGTAGATATCAGTACGAATATCCACCGTGTGACTGTCAACAGCTTGTTCAGGAGAGAGATAGTCCGCGGTTCCCAAGATGTTTTCATCGTACTTTTTGGTCAACTCGTCACTATCGTGGAAGAACCGAGCCAGCCCTAAATCCAGAATTTTGACCATGCCATTGCGATCCACCAGAATATTGCTGGGCTTGATGTCGCGATGGATCAGGCCGATTTCGTGAACGTGATTCAATCCGACAGCGGCACCATAGATGTAATGGCAGGCTCGGAGCACCGGCAACGGGCCGATCTTCTTGACTAATTCTTGCAGGCTAACGCCATCGACGTATTCCATGACTAGAAAATGCAAGTTTTCCGCTTGGTCGATATCATAAGCCCGTACCAGGTTGGGATGATCGACGGCGGCAATGGCTCGAGCTTCCCGATAGAAGCGTTCCAGCCCCGCTGGGTCCTGAGCCTTTGTGGTGGGAAGTACCTTAATGGCCACCTTCCGGCGCATCAGGATATGTTCGCAGAGAAATACCTGCCCCATGCCACCGGAGCCGATTTTCTCGAGGACTTTGTACTTGCCGATTGTGAATCGTTTATATTTGCCTTGAAGTATCTGTTCGGCCTGGAAGTAAGTCAGCAAGCCGTCGTGAACCATCAGCCCCGCCAGACGTGCGGGATCAGGAGGGATACCACCACCGGTTTCCGCAAGCTTCTTCAAAAACTCCCGGACACGGGATTCTTCGACAACGCCGCTTTTCAGGACCAAATCCACGAATTCGGAGGCAGTAGTTGGTGCGGGCATAGTGTGGCTATCTCGAACATCAATCCGGGGGCATTTGTGTAAACCTTATCGTGATTGCGTGGAAGTCGTATTGTCGCCGAATGTCTGCTGCGATTACTTGAGGTTGTCTTCATATAGTATATGCCACATTTTCATGATTATGGTGTGATTCGTCACGACACGATGGCAGAATGGTTACGTTGTTTACCCTCTGCGGAGGATTGAAGTTGTGCCTTCGCTCTGAAAAATGAGGGCAAGGCGAAACTGACCGTGTCACGGCATTCCGTCCCAATTGGTAGGCGGCGAACAGGGCTAGGGCAAAAAGAAGCAGCAGCGCAGCAAGGAGGAGCCAAAACGGCCAGCCCAAAGTGCGGGAGGGGCCAGTGAGCGTTGGAAGAAAGGTACTCCCTTCAGAAGAACCGAGGGGGGACTGAATACTAGGGAGAGTAGGGGCAGCTGAGGAACGGGCCGTTGAAGTGGGGCCAATAGTAACGGTAATTTCTCGACTGATTGGTGGTGAACTGCCCGGTAAAGGACCAAAGGTGACCGTACTTTGGGACACAGAGCTTGACATGGAAGAGGATGGTGAGGTCGAAGTAGCACGTCCCACACCGCGAGGAGACGATCCAAAAAGTAATCGTGCCAAGGGGACCGTGTTAGACTGAGAAGTAGTGGGACCTGCAATCATACGGACTAAAGGACAGTGTTGGGGCATCTCCCGTGCGGGCGGAGGGTCGATGGGTTGATGCGCCCATTCACTCAGAGCCTCGGCCACTTCCAAGGGTTGTTGAAAACGATCCGCGGGGTTTTTCGCCATCATTATCTGGAGGACTTGAAGCATCCTTGGGGGTACATCCTTGCGGAAAGACTCCACAGGGCGGGGTTGACGGGTCTGATGGGCTACAAGCTTGGCCGTGACAGTACCTTCCGGGAATGGAGGCTGCCCTGTGAGCAGGAAATAAAATGTAGCTCCTAGGGAGTAGATGTCGGCACGGATATCTACGATGTTGCTAACCGCCTGTTCCGGAGCCAGATAATCAGCAGTTCCCAGGACGCATTTCTCTTCATACTTTTCCGTAACGCAATCCTGTTGTTTGTTGAAGAACCGAGCCAGACCCATGTCCAGAACCTTGATACAGCCCTGGCGATCCAGAAGAAGGTTCCCCGGCTTGATATCTCGATGAACCATCCCCAGTTCGTGGCCGTGTTGTAAGCCCAGGGCCGCTTGAGCGATGTAATGGGCGGCCCGAATGGGATCGAAGAGACGCCTTTCCAGCACGTACCGTGCTACAATCTCTTGCAAACTCGTTCCATCTACGTATTCCATGACTAGAAAGTGCAACTGCTCATATCGGTCGATGTCATAGGCACGGACAATATTGGGATGATCCAATGCCGCAACGGCGCGTGCCTCGCGATAAAAACGTTCCTCATGGGAAGGGTCGGACAGTTTCTCCAGCGGGAGGACTTTTAGGGCTACCAAACGACGCATCAGGATATGCTCACACAGATAAACGGCACCCATTCCGCCCACGCCGATCAGTTCTAACAATTTGTATTTTCCTGCGATGGTGAAGCGCTTGTACCGTCCCATCTTCAGTTGTTTGGCCTGGAAGTAGGTGAGCAGACCTTCTCGAATCAGGAGATTCGCGAACGGATCCAGTTTCTGGGGTAAAGTTCCGTGTTCCCGATGTCGTTGTAGAACCTCTTCCAGGCGGGCCTCCGGGACCAGTTGGCTTCGTCGTAACAGGTCCAGGAACTCGGCAACTGTGCTGGGGGGTGGCATACGTGTGTCATCTCATGGTGTGCCGGTGAGAACTGATCCAATTCCCGTCACGGCAGGACATACACCATAAACTAGCATTTGCAAGCGTGGCCGACGAGAGCCTCACGATAATCTCTCGAGCGGCTACCTGATAGGATAGCAGAAAGATTCCGGTGGATTCATCCTCGTATCAGCCAGCTGGGATCCAGTTATGGAACGCATACAGAGCCGCCTCCAGAAGGAACTGGTACAGATCAAAGGTGTGTGCCCGCATGATTGTCCGGATACGTGTGGCTGGATCGTGACAGTGGATCGGCAGACAGGGCGAGCGGTAGCGCTTCAAGGCGATCCGGAGCATCCCATTACACGTGGCTTTTTATGCCAGAAAGTAGCTCGCTACCTGGAGCGGGTGTACCATCCTGAACGCCTGCTTTATCCGCTTCAACGTGTGGGTCCGAAAGGATCGGGTCAATTCCAGAGGATCAGTTGGAATGAGGCCATTGCTCAGATTGCAGACCGGTTCCGCACCATCATCGCTGAGGATGGTCCGCAAGCGATTCTGCCTTATAGCTATGCCGGTACGATGGGCAAACTCATGTATGCCAGCATAGATCGACGCTTCTTCCACCGCCTGGGAGCCAGTGTTTTAGCACGAACAATCTGCTCGACCGCCGGAGAAGAAGGTTGCAACATCACTTTGGGCACACGAGCGATGATCGATCCGGAAGCAGCCGTGCAATGCCGCTACATCATCAACTGGGGTTCGAATACTGCTGTAACCAACATCCATTTCTGGACCATCGAGCATCAAGCCCGTCGCCAAGGTGCTCGTATAGTGACCATCGACCCTTATTGTTCTCCTACTGCGGCTCGATCGGACTGGTGGATACCCATCCGACCCGGGACCGACGCTGCTTTAGCCTTAGGCCTCATGCACATCATTTTTCGAGAAAATTGGCAAGATACAGATTATCTGGAACGCTACTGTGTGGGGGCGGAGGCTCTGCGACAGCGCGTACTTCAGGAGTATCCTCCCGAACGTGTAGCCCACATCACCGGGTTACCCGTAGCGGATCTGGAACGATTGGCACGTGAGTATGCCTGTGCTCGGCAATTGTTTGCCGGTCCTGCCCTCATTCGACTCAACTACGGAGTCCAACGGCACGGTGGTGGGGCTATGGCTGTCCGCACGATTACATGCCTGCCCGCCCTGACCGGTGACTGGCGCTACCCCGGCGCCGGAGCTTTTTTGAGCACCAGCAAGGCATACGGTTTTGACGACACTGCGCTGACTCGACCAGACCTGATTCCTCCGGGTACACGCGTTGTCAACATGGTGCAACTAGCGGATGCTCTGCTGGGGCACTTGGAGGGACCACCGATCCGAGCCCTGTTCGTTTATAATGCCAACCCGGCAACGGTTTGTCCCGATCAGAACCGAGTACGAGCCGGGCTGGCCCGAGAAGACCTCTTTACTGTCGTGCATGATCTATTTCTGACTGATACCGCTGCCTATGCCGATATCGTTTTGCCGGCCACTTCCCAACTGGAACACTTCGACCTGCATGGCAGCTATGGTCATCTCTATGTTCAAGCCAACAACCCGGCGATCGCGCCGCTAGGAGAAGCCAAGTCGAATACCGAAGTTTTCCGGCTGCTGGCTCAGGCGATGGGTTTGGAAGAACACCTTTGGGCGGAGCCGGATGAATCCTTGGCAGCACTCTGCCTGCATGGTCGTGGTCCATTGGAGGGGATCACGCTTTCGGCGGTGCGGGCGGGACCGGTACGTCTGAATCTCCCACGTCCCTGGGCACCCTTCGCTGAGGGAAATTTTCCGACACCCTCCGGAAAGTGCGAGTTGTACTCTGAAAGGGAAGCGCGTGCCGGCCGAGACCCCTTGCCTCATTATGTGCCCCCTCACGAGGACCCGCAAACACGCCCAGATCTAGCGGCACGCTACCCGTTGCAACTGATTTCTCCTCCCGCCCCGAGTTTCCTCAATTCCACGTTTGTCAATGTGGATTCCCTACGGCAGCAAGCAGGGGAACCGACTCTGGAAATCCACCCGGATGATGCTCAGCCCCGGGCCATCCAGACCGGGGATTGGGTGATTGTCTTCAACGGCCGTGGTCGATTCCGGGCCAAAGCCAAAGTAGGCATGACGGTACGCCCTGGTGTTGTGGTCTCATTAGGGAATTGGTGGAAGCGATACACACCGGATGGTGTCAATTGCAATGTCACCACGAGCACCGCTTTGTCCGATCTAGGCGGTGGAGCCACGTTTTTCGACAATCTGGTGCAAGTGCAACGGGTGGAGAGTGCGGCAGATAGTTAGTCGGCTGGTGCTTGTTCCAGGTTTGGCTAGTCGGCTAAGGCATGCTCCAGATCATTGCGCAGATCCTTCACGTCCTCGATGCCAATGCTCAGCCGGACGAGTGCATCATCGATGCCGCGAGCTTCCCTGAGATCACGCGGGACACTGGCATGGGTCATCGTAGCCGGATGACAAGCCAAAGATTCGACACCCCCGAGGCTTTCCGCGAGGCTGATCAGCCGGAGTCGGGTCAGGAAGTCCCTAGCTTTTTCGGCCCCTCCGCGAAGACGCAGAGAGAGCATGCCCCCATATTGGCGCATTTGCCGTCGCGCTATTTCGTGTCCGGGGTGGTCTGGCAAACCAGGGTAATACACCTTTTCCACCGACGGGTGTCGCGCCAGCCACTCGGCCAGTACCTGAGCGTTGGCGCAGTGACGGTCCATCCGCACAGACAGTGTCTTGAGACCCCGCAGCACCAGATAGGCGTCGAATGGGCCAGGGATAGCTCCGGCTGCGTTTTGGTAAAACTTGATCGGTTCGAGCAATCTACGGCTGCCTACAACACAGCCGCCAACGACGTCGGAATGCCCGCCGAGATACTTGGTGGTGCTGTGAACCACCAGGTCGGCCCCGAGTCGGAGGGGTTGTTGCAGGTAGGGTGAAGCGAAGGTGTTATCGACGGCGAGTGGAACATTGTGACGATGGGCCACTTCCGCGATGGCGGCGATGTCCAGGATGTTCAACAAAGGATTAGTAGGCGTCTCAATCCATAGCAACCGGGTGCGTGCGGTCAGTTGAGCGGCAAAACCTGCCGGAGAGAGATCCTTGGTGTAACGGGCAACGATACCCCATGGTTGAAAGATTTTTTCCAACAGCCGGAAGGTACCACCATAAAGGTCTTCGGTTGCTACAACTTCATCTCCGGGTCGTAGAAGGGAAGCAAACACCGCGGTAGTTGCTGCCAAACCCGAGGCAAAAGCCAGAGCCATTTCCCCCTCTTCCAGGGAGGCCAGTGCTGTTTCTAAAGCTGTCCGCGTCGGATTACCGCTCCGGCTGTACTCATACCCTTTGTGTACCCCGGGTGCTGTTTGGGTGTAAGTACTAGTCGCATAGATAGGTACGATCGTGGCTCCAGTAGTAGGATCGGGCTCTTGACCCGCATGGATGGCACGAGTTGTAAAACCCCAACTCGTGAAGACCTGATCGTGAGCTGGGCCCATGTTGTTACCTCGAAGATCGTAAAGTAAGGAATCGCAGTCACGTTCGGCGGAATGAATTTCAACTCAGATGGGTTTTGGGTTTGGCATACCTTCGTGCGACTCGGATCTATGATGAGTACGTGTTTCATCCCAATATTGGATCAGGTCGATGCGGGTGATGATGTCCACAACGTTATCTCGATCAGTAGCCAGCACTCCACTATAGCCTGCTAAGAGTAAGCGGTAAACTTCATCCAAATCCGTATGGATGTCCACCAAGGGTAGTGGCCTGGCCATAACGTCCCGGATGAGGACCTGTCTGGGATCTCGACCGTCGTGGAGCAGGCGGGCTAAAGTGATTTCCTGGATGCTTCCAATGGCGCGTCCATTCTCCAACACAGGCAATTGAGATACTCCTAGGTGTTCCATCAGGTGAATAGCCTCGTCCGCCGTGGCATCAGGTCGGATGACGGCCAGTTGTCTGGGTCCACGACGATGGAGTAAATCGGCGACTGAGTTTCGTTGAGTTTGACGGTAGTTGAGTTGATTTTCTGCCAGCCAGTCGTCATCGAAGAATTTGCTCAAGTAATTGCGTCCGGTGTCACAACCAATGGTGACTACTAGATCCTCCGGTCCCAGGCGACGGGCATAGCGTAGAGCGGCGGCTACGTTGGTACCGCTGCTTCCGCCCAGAAGTAAGCCTTCGCGCCGCGCCAACAGTCGGGCGATGTGGAAGGACTCAGCATCGCTGATCCGTTCCCACTCATCCACGTATTGGCTGGAGAAAGTCTTGGGTACAAAATCCTCGCCAATTCCTTCGACTTTCCACGGCTTGGGCGTACCACCGGACAGGACCGAACCTTCTGGGTCTGCCCCTACGACGCGAATGTTGGGGTTACGCTCTTTGAGATACTTTGCGACTCCCGTGATAGTGCCCCCAGTGCCCACTCCCGCGACGAACACGGTTACCTTCCCTTTGGTTTGTTCCCAGATTTCCGGACCGGTGGTCAAATAGTGAATTTCGGGATTGGAAAGATTGCCGAACTGGTTGGGTCGCCAGGCACCAGGAATTTCGCGTGCCAGTCGGTCCGCGACACCGTTGTAACTTTCAGGGGAATCGGGCGGTACGTTGGTAGGTGTGATGACCACCTCTGCCCCATAAGCCTTCAATAAGGCGATTTTTTCCCGGGACATTTTATCGGGCAGCACGCAAATACAGCGATAGCCTTTCACAGCCGCAACCATGGCCAGGCCGACACCGGTATTGCCCGCCGTTGCCTCGATTATGGTGCCACCGGGAGGTAGCAATCCTTTGCGTTCGGCATCCTGGATCATAGCCCAGGCGATGCGGTCCTTGATACTCCCGCCGGGGTTGGCCGACTCGACCTTCACAGCCACACGGGCTTGCAAACCTTGTGTCAGTCGCTGCAAGAGAACCAAAGGCGTGTGGCCGATGGCGTCCAATATCGATTCGTACATCATCACTGCGTTATCCTCGCCAGGCCAACTGGTACTCCAGCCAGCGTTAGTTTACTAAGTATAAAATGATCCGTGTGAGTGGTTGTGGCCGCAATCTCTGCCTTGCCATTTTCCGTCTTTCTTGCCATTTGTACAAGACAAGGCCAACGCAGCATCAAGAAGACTTGGTCAGACCAACGGGCTTTGCTCGGCGGCCCGAAGAGGATAGCTAGCCCTTTTGGTTTCCCTTGATGACCATTGTTTGATCGTGCGTGGTACGATTTGGTCTCGAATGAACTGTCCCGAGGTCTAAGGTTTCCTAACCAGCTTCGACTGAGGTGATCCAGGCCACAACGAAAAGAAGCGAGCAGGATCTATGGGATGAATATGCGACGGCCCTACCAGCAAACGGGCATCAATGGCTGAGTGTGGGGGAGCAATGGGGTCAAAACCACGGTTTGTAGTATGAGTTTGCCATCCCAGTCAATAGCCCTGTTACAAGCAGCGCGGGAGCTGGTTCAGAGCTTACCGGCGGATGCGGTCTTGCTGCTGACCGAAACCAGTCTCCCCTGGGATGACGTGGCCCGTATTCTTGGGGATTGCAAACTGCTGGTGGCGGCGGTCAACCCCGCCTTGACCCGATCCCTCCGAGACCGTGATGGTTGGATGGTTATCGACGTGGATTCGGAACCGCGCCCGACTCAGGAGCGTATGAATGCCGCTTTACTTCGTGCCGTCACGGAGCAACAATTGCAACCCGGTGCTCATATAGTGGCCTTGTACAACGGCATCGCCACACTGGAAGTGGGACCTGAACCGATCGACACCCTCAGTGTTATTCACCTCGGTGAACATCTGGAGCGTTTGACACCTCGAGATTTACGGGTATTGCTCGATGTGGCTCCCCTCGATGTTCTGCGAGCTGTTGTGGAGTTGGCTACGGAGATCGGACGGGAGGGTCGGGAAGGACAACCTGTTGGCACTATTCTCGTTGTCGGCGATACCCGTAAGGTGCTTAGTTTGTCACGCTTCCAAAATTTCAATCCCTTCCGAGGATATAGTCGCAACGAACGGGACGTTCGCAAACGCGATGTACGTGAACAAATCAAGGAGATAGCCAAGCTCGATGGTGCCATACTCATCAGCCGTGATGGGATCGCCGAGGCAGCTTGCCTTCATCTGAATGCCCGGACCGATGGTGTCAACTTACGAAAGGGCTTCGGTTCCAGACATTTGGCTGCTGCGGCGATCAGTAAACACACCAATGCGGTTGCGTTTGCCGTCAGCCAGTCTTCAGGCTCGGTACGTGTCTTCAAGAAGGGGGAAGAGGTGCTGCATATCGAACCTCTGGCACGCCCGCACATCTGGCAGCCTTTCCGCCTAGAAACTCAGGAATTAGAAAAGTAGTTCGGGACTCTATTCCTGGAGATCCTTCCCCTGCGGCAACAGGCCTAAGAAGGGATATCATACGTTCCAGACGGTCCACAAGGCTCGTAATAACAACATCTCTCCATAGCCCAAAGGTGGCACGAGCCCATCCAATAAAGTTTTTGGATGGGCTCGCAAGTAAATCGGGACCTCCTGCGAGAAAACAACGCATCCCGGATTACTGGTCGCTATTGAGTGGAGGCCACTCTTTCTCCAAACCCTCCTCCTCGATCAATTCCAACTGCTCGGGAGTCAGTTGATATTTTTCGATGATTCTCTGCTTGGATTCCGGCACAGGAATCCCTTGATCCTGAGCTTTGACCAGTGCTTGGAAAATCGACTTCCGCTGTTTGAGAGTCAAAGTTTTGGTAGTCATAACGCAAGACTCCTCCCTTCAAAGGTGTGTAATGGGACAGCTGCCCCCGTATACACGGCTGGCTTGGGAACCGAATCTCTCTTCAGGGAATGCTGGGCGAGGAAAGAGATGCGGTTATAGAAATATACGCTACCAGGGGTGTCCGATTCGAGTAAAAAGTGTCAAATGGAGCAATTTTTTGCCCTCCTTCGAACCCTATTTCCACCTCCTTTGAGGATGACGTCATGTTGCGTTTTGCTCTAATCACTTGTTTGGCAGGTATTTGCGGTTCAGGGCTTTACACTTTGGCCCCAATGAGGGGGCTACCCTTCCATCAGAACACATCAAGCAGCATTATGAAGGAACTGCCCCGTCCTGCCGCATCAGATAAGGTCGAAGCCATCGAGCAAAACAGTGCGATCATCAGAAAGAAACAAATCGATGAAATATTGAATTCGTCGCTGCCCGAGTTGATTCGCCTGTATCAGGAGTTGCATGCACAGCCGGAGTTGTCGTTACACGAGGAAAAGACCGCAGCACGACTGGCTCGGGAAATGCGTCAACTGAGGTGGGAGGTAACGGAGAAGGTGGGCGGTCATGGGGTGGTAGCAGTTTTGAAG